>Ga0075160_10002145_pt1 | contig 11843 bp, 12 predicted proteins | sample JI91814C2DNA_FD_70969 | JGI IMG/M metagenome (GOLD analysis project Ga0075160, IMG submission 70969) | Wastewater effluent complex algal communities from Wisconsin, to seasonally profile nutrient transformation and Carbon sequestration -... | ecosystem: Engineered > WWTP > Effluent > Algae...
GCGGCCCTGGGCATGACGCCCATGCAGCTGCGCCCAGGCACGCGGGCGGCTTACCACGCGGCCGCCAATCTCGCCGCCAGCAGCCTGCTGGCTGTGCTGGCTGAGGCGCAGCACGTCTGGGCAGCCATCGGCTTGCCGGCTGAAGCCGCCTTGCCGGCGCTGCTGCCGCTGGCGCGCGGCACGCTGGAGGCGGCCGAGGCGCGCGGTCTGGCTGGCGCCTTGTCGGGTCCGGTGGCGCGTGGCGATGCCGGCGTGCTGAGCGCCCATCTGCAGGCGCTCGATGCCTTGGGTCCGGCCCATGGCCGCCTGTACCGGGAGCTCTTGAGTCGACAGCTGGATCTGGCTGCGCAGGCCGGCCGCCAGCCCGAGGCGGTGCTGGCTGGTTTGAGGCAGCTGTTGTCAGACTGATTCACTGGGCCGCTGGCGCGCTGAATTCAGGGCCCGTACCGTCCAAGCCCGTGCCTAGAATCGGCCATGCTTTTGGATGTCACGACCCTGTTCGCTGTGGTGACCCTGGTGGCCTTGCTGATGGCGGGCTGGATCTGCTTCATGGCTTGGGGCAAGCCGGCGCGTGATGCACTTTGGGCTTGGGGCTTGGCGCTGGTCGCCTATGCGGCCAGCCACGTCTTGTTCGCCCTCTTGGGCGCCGCGCCATCGGCGGGGCTGGTGGTGGCGGGCAATGTGGCCTACAGCATGGCCCTGTCACTGATGCTGCTGGCCTTGCGGCGCTTTGATGGCTTGGACACCCTGGCTCGCCCGCCCTGGTCGGTGCAGTTGCAGCTGCTGCTCCCTGCGCTTTTGATCGCCTTGCTCTACACCCTGCTGATGGAGCGCTATGCGGCGCGGGTGGTGATGGGCTCGCTGATTTTTTCGCTGCAGATCGGTTTCATCCTGCGCTCCCTGCTGGACGCCAGCCTGCCGCGCCATGGCCGCGGCCGCTATATCTTGCTGACGGCCTTCTTTGCGCTGCTGGCTTCCTTGCTGCTGCGTGCATTGGCGGCTGCCATGGGCTGGGTGTCCAGCAATGACGACGAAGCCGGACGGCAGTGGTTGATCATGGTGTTTTTGGTCGCGCTGTGCGCGGTCATCAGCATCTCGCTGGGCTTTGTTTACATGACCATGGAGCGGGCCGAGCAGCGCAATTTCGAGCTGGCCATGAAGGACATGCTGACCGGCTTGTCGAACCGCCGCGCGATCAGCGACCAGCTGCAGATGGCCGTTTCGCGCGCTCAGCGCCAGGGCCAGTATCTGAGCGTGCTGATGCTGGACATCGACCACTTCAAGCGCGTCAACGATGGCTTTGGCCACCTGGCCGGTGATGCGGTCTTGCGCGGTGTGGCGCAAACCCTGAAGAGCCGGCTGCGTGCGCAGGACCAGATCGGCCGCTTCGGCGGCGAAGAGTTTCTGATCATGCTGCCCGACACCCATCTGGACGGCGGCAGCACCTTGGCTGAGGCGCTGCGCCAGGCGGTCGAAGCGACGCCCACGCAATGGGGCGCGCACCGCATTTCGGTGACCATCAGCATCGGCGTGGCCGGCGGCGCCATCACCGGCTCGGTGACGGTGGATGGTCTGGTGGCGGCGGCCGATTCGGCCATGTACCGCGCCAAGCAGGGCGGCCGCAACCGCTGCGAAGTGGCGCCGGCCTTGCTGGCCTCGAATTGATGGGCGCACGGCGATGCTGACCGTGTATGGCCTCAATGGCCGCATCTTCAGCGGCTCGCTCGAAGGCTTGCGCGAGCTGGGGCCGGTGCAGGCCGTGGCGCGCCTGCGCGCGGTCGAGCCGCTGCGCCGCGATGAGGTGGCCGAAGCCGGCGTGCAGCGTGCCGGCCCGCAGCCAGGTGAGCCCGGCGGCTTGCTGGCGACGCCCGAACCGCGTCAGCAGGCGGCCCTGGCGGCCTATTCGCAGACCCAAGCCCAGCTCGGCACAGGCGGCAGCGGCGGCCGCCAGCCGCTGAACCTGACCGAACAGCTGATGAGCCGACAGCTGATCACGGTGCCGGTCTCGGCCACGGTGGCGCAAGGCCTGGACATCCTGGCGCAGGCGCGCATTGGCCAAGCGCCGGTGTTGAACCGGCAACAGCGCCTGGTCGGCCTCTTGCTGCGCGCCGACCTGCTGCCCATTCCTAGCGCTTTGCAGGATGGCGCCGTCTGGGCGCGCTGGTTCGAGCGGCCGGTCGGCGAGGTGATGTGGACGCCGGTGCCTGCGGCCCGGCCCGACACGCCGCTGCGCGAAGTGGCGCAAGCTTTGCTGGACCTGCGCCTGCCCGGGCTGCCGGTGATGAACGATGCCGGCGAGCTGCAGGGTTTCATCTCGCGCAGCGATATCTTGCGAGCGGTCACGCGCGATCCGCCGCTTGATCTGTGGGGTTGAAACGAAAGCAAGCGTCCAAGAAGTCAGCTTTTTCGGCATCTTTGCGCCTGTGCATGCGGCTTGTGTTGCCAGAGCTGGCCCGGCTGAGCATCAACCGCTACTATTTCCGCCCGCGCTGCCGATAAGGTAATGTGCGTACGCCGCCCACAAGTGGCATTCAAGGGTCTAGGGAGTCGCTGCATGGCAGTTGTTGGATCGGGGGGCGAGACCTCCGCGCATCAGCAAACGGGATATCACGGCACGGAACACCCGGCCGTGGTGCTGCAGAAAGTGGTGCAGGAGCTGCCCGACGCTTGCGAGCGCCTGGCCTATGTGCGCCAGATGACCGAGCAGGCCGCTACCACGGTGTTGGGCTTGGTGGATGCCGCCCAGGAGGACGCCGAGCAGGTGCGCCGTCAAGGCCACGATCTGTCCGAGTCGCTGGCACGCATGGCGGCTTCACCCGATATGAGCGTCGAGCGCGCCCGCGCCATGCTCAAGCTCTGCGCCGCCTACGCCGCCACCGCCGCTGGCTTTGCCGACCGGGAAAAGTCGCTGCACACTGAAATCATGATGGCCCAGGGCTTTCAGGACTTGTCCGGCCAGGTCATCAACAAGGTGATCGGCATGCTCGAGCGCACCGAGAAGCCGCTGGAGCATTTGCTGGCCGATTTCGACCCGCCCCAGAGCGAGGGCGACGCGCCGAGCGGCCAGGTGCTGGAAGGCGTGCAGACGCCGGACAAGGCGCTGCAGCAAGACGATGTGGACGACCTGCTGGCCTCACTGGGCTTCTGATCGTTTCAACACAGCTCAGTGCCAGCTCAAGGGATTGAGCTTGTAGTAGCTGCTCAGCTGGCCGTAAAGCTCGGGGTGAGCGCTGGCCAGTTCGCCGGGCCGCTCAAAGAACAGCTCGCTGGTGACGGCAAAGAACTCCGCCGGGTCGATGGCGCCGTAGGCATCGATCAGGCCGTCCTGCTCGCCCCAAGCCAGGCGCTGGCGCAGGGCGTCAAACTCGTTTTGCATGACGGTGGACCAGCGCCGATACGCGGCCTTGCTGGGCAGGGCCGGCGCGCCATTGGCATAGCCCTTGGCTTGGTCGAGCTGGTGGGCGAATTCATGGATGACGACATTGCGGCCGTCGTCGGGGTCCATGGCGCCGGCCAGCACATCCTGCCAGGACAGCAAGACCTGACCCTGCACCCAGCTCTCGCCGGCCAGGGCGCGGCGCTGCTCCATCTGCACCTCGGCCAGGCCGGGCGTCTGGTGCAGGCGGTCGACCATGAAGGCGCCCGGGTAGAGCAGCACCTGCTTGAGCTGGGGGTAGTAGCCGCGGCGCGCGCCCAGCAAGGGCAGGCAGGCCTGGGCGGCGATGGTCACGCGCATCTCGTCCGTCACCTCGAGGCCGGCGCAACCGATGATGGGCTTCTCTGCCAGAAACACCTGCATCTCCTGCTTGAGGCGCAGCTGCAGATCGGCCGGCAAGCGCTGCAGCAAGGGCAGGCGCCGGCGCAGGATGCGGCGCCAGGCCTGCGGAAACACCTGGGCGCGCAAGGCGGCCCGGCGGCGCCGCTGCTGCCAGGGCGCGGCGATCAGCCAGAGCATCAGGCCCAGGGCCGCGGCAAGCGTGAGGAGCAGGGGCAAGTGGGGCAGCAGGGCAGAGTTCATGGCGGGCACGGTAGGTGTTCCGAGCACATGGGCCTGGGGTGCCAATAAACAAGAGGCGCGCGGTGACGGGCCCCATCCTCGATTACGCTTGGCCTCATGCCGAACCGCCCTATGCCCGCCGCGCCACGCCAACTCCACCCTGTTCAGGTGATCGTCGGTGGCATCTGCGGCCTGGTGCTGACGGTGGGCTTGGCGCGCTTTGCCTACACGCCGCTGCTGCCCCTGATGCAGGCTCAGGCCGGGCTCAGCGATGCGGCGGCCGGTTGGCTGGCGGCCATCAACTACCTCGGCTATATGAGCGGCGCCTTGCTGGCGGCGCGCCTGGAAGACGCGCGCCTGCGCCACCGGCTCTACAGCGCTGGCCTGTGCCTGAGCTTGTTGATCACCCTGGCCATGGGGATGGCGCCGAATGTCTGGCTCTGGGCGCTGTCGCGCTATTTGGGCGGCTTGTGCGGGGCGGCCGGCATGTTGCTGGGTTCGGGGCTGGTGCTGGGCTGGCTGATGCGTCAGGGCCGACGGCCGGAGCTGGGCCTGCATTTCATGGGCCTGGGCCTGGGCATCGTGGTCTCGGCCTTGGGCGTCATGGGCATGAGCCGCTTGAACCTCAGCTGGGCCCTGCAGTGGCAGGGCTTTGCCTTTGCCGGCCTCTTGTTTCTGGTTCCCGCTTGGGCCTGGCGGCCGCCGGTGGCGCCGGCTGCTGCGGCCAGCGCCGCGCCGGCCGTGCTGCCTTCGCGGGCCTGGTTGTGGCTGATGGGCCTGATGTATTTTTGCGCCGGCTGGGGCTTTGTCATCAACGCCACCTTCACCGTGGCCATCGTCGAGCGACAGCCTTTGCTGAGCGGGCAGGGGCCCTGGGCCTGGCTGCTGGTGGGCCTGGCGGCAGTGCCGGCGGTGTTCGCCTGGGACCGCGTGGCGCGGCGCTTTGGTGAGCTCAAGGCCTTGCTGCTGGCCTTTGGCCTGCAGGTCATCGGCGTGCTGCTGCCGGCCTTGCATGGCGGCCTGGCTGCGGCCTTGGGCGGCGCGTTGCTTTACGGCGCCACCTTCATCGGCATCGTCAGCCTGACCCTGGCCCTGGTCGGCCGGCGCTCGCCCGCCAACCCGGGCAAGGCCATGGCACGGCTGACCCTGGGCTATGGCCTGGCCCAGGTCGGCGCCCCGGCGCTCAGTGGCGTCTGGGTGCAGGCCAGCGGCTCCTTTCACGGCGCGCTATGGCTGACGGCTGGGGTGCTGTTGCTGGGCATGGGCTTGCTGTTGCGCTTGATTCGCTTGGAAAAATCACTGTAATTTCATCCAGTATCATGCGCGCGCCATCCATTCACACGAAAGGCCGCCATGAGCACCCTGAATGAAGACCTGATCCGCCGTTTCTGGGCCACCGCCAATGCTGGCGACTGGCCTGCCTTCGAAGGTCTGTTGAGCCCGGACATGGTCTATCTGGTGCCGCAGACGCGCGAACGAATCCGCGGCCGCGAGCATTTCGTCGAGTTTTTCCGCACCTGGCCCGAGGCCTGGCGGGCAGAGATCACGCGCTGCATCGTCGATGCGCAGCGCGCTGTGACCGTGATTGACTTTCTGACCGAGCGTGGCCGTGACACCGGCATTTCCTTCTTTGAGCTGCAGGGTGGCCTGATCACCGAAGTCTGCGACTTCTGGCCCAGCGACTACGAGCCGCCGCAGCGCGTTGTTTCAGCGGTGGAACGCTACTGAGCTTGGCTTGCACCATCGTTTTCCTAGCACTTGTGTGCACGAGTTGGCGCTTTTTGGTCTTGGCCAGTGGCGCCCATGCCACCTGTCAGTTTCAGTTTGCAATGGTTTGTAATACTGGCAGCGAAACACCGGGCTGAGGCGATGCGCAGACATTGACCGAGGCCGCAGCGCTGGCTGCGAGTGGGGCCTGGTGGCGGGAGTGGAGGGTGAGCGCGTGATGTCCGTGCGCTCAGGCCGTCTGGAAAGGACAGTCATGGCTTTGACGTCTCCCCGCGCTTCGGCGCCCGTGCGTGCTGCTGTTTCTTCTTCTTCTTCTTCTTCTTCTTCAACGCTGGACCCAGCCCCGGTGCCGCATTGGCGTTTGGCCATGCCGGGCCTGTTCGGCTTGGGCTTGCTGGCGCTGGTTTTGGGTCTGTCCCAGCCGGCGCAAGCGCAGGACTTTGATTTCAAAGGCTTCGGCACCCTGGCTGTCGGTGCCGTGCAAAGCGGTTCGCGTGAAACGCAGCTGATGGGCCGTTACGACTGCCCGTGCGCGATCGCCGACTACGGCCACGGCGGCCTCTACAGCAAGTCCTGGAGCGCCTCACCCGAGTCGAAGCTGGGTCTGCAAAGCACCTGGAAGTTCGCCCCGCAATGGTCGGCCACCGGCCAGGTGGTGGTGCGTGATGTCGACGGGCTCAAGGCCGGCCTGGAATGGGCCTACCTGAGCTACACGCCGAGCAGCAACTGGACCTTGCAACTGGGTCGCAAACGCCTGCCCTTGTTCTATTACTCGGACTTTCAGGACGTGGGCTATGCCTACAACTGGATACGCCCGCCGCAAGACGTCTATGGCTGGGAGGTCATCAATTTCAATGGCTTTACCGCCGCCTACAACACGCAGCTCGGCGATTGGTCGCTGCGCGGCAGTGCCTTCGGTGGCCGCGAGGCGACCAAAGACAACGACGCCGCCAAGATCTATTACGACAGCCGCCAGGACATCACCTGGAAGGGCATCGTCGGCGCCGACCTGGAGCTGGCCAACGACTGGCTGACCCTGCGCTTCAATCTGATCAAGAACAAGGTCGATCAGTGGGACTACAGCAGCGGCACGCGCGAGCAAGTGACCCGCTCACAGGCCCAGCTGATTTACGGTGTGGCTGCCAATATCGATTGGGAGGACTGGTTGCTGCGCTCGGAGTACAGCATCTTTGACCGCTCCGATTTCGCCTACAAGGCCAATGGCGTGGCGATCGCTGTGGGCCACCGCTTCGGCAAATTCACGCCCATGCTGACCCTGGGGCGCTATCGCGAAACCAACCGCTGGGCGCCCGATACCGTGCAGCGCGACGACACCCTGAGCCTGTCGCTGCGCTACGAACTGGGCCGTTCCACGGCGCTCAAAGTGCAGTGGGACCGGTTCAAGGACAAATCAGGCCCCGAGCTCGATTTCGTCGGCAACTCCAAGCTGATCACCCTTTCGCTCGACACCGTGTTTTGAGTGAGCACCGATTCATTTCGCCGGAGAAATTCATGACAACAAGCACCATGTCCCGTTCCCTCACCCGTGTTCTGGCAGGCCTGCTTCTGAGCTTCACCGTGGCCAGCGCCTGGGCCGAGATGGTCATCATCGTCAACCCCAAGAACCCGGTCGCCAATATGAGCGCCGAGCAGGTCAGCGCTCTCTTCCTGGGCAAGTCCAGCGTCATGCCTTCGGGCGCGACTGCCGCGCCCGTGGATCAGCAAGAAGCCGGCCCGCTGTATGAAGAGTTCTATGCCAAGGTGGCCGGCAAATCGAGCTCTCAGGTCAAGGCCGCCTGGTCGCGCCTGACCTTCTCGGGCAAGGGCACGCCACCGCGCGCCATGGCCAGCTCGGTCGAAATCCGCAAATTCGTGGCGAGCAATGTTGACGCCATTGGCTACATCGAAAAGTCGGCCGTGGATGCCAGCGTCAAGGTGGTGCTGTCCGTCAACTGAGTCGGCGCTTTTGCCCGGCGACGCTCAGACCGGCGTTTCTCCGGGCGCGTCGTCGAGCGCATCATCGGCACCGCTTGATGCTTGGGCCTCGGCCGCCGCCAGCGCGGCATCGCGCTCCGCGCGGGTGGCCGGGCCTTTGATGCGCTTCTTGCGATCGGCCGCCTTGGCCAGGCGTGCCGCTTCCCGCTCGGCCGCCACGGCCGACCAGGCCAGGAACTCTTCCGGCGTTTCCAGCGAGATGGCGCCCAGCACCTTCTGGCGGAATTCGTACATCAGAACCTCGGCCGCTTTCTGCAGATTGACCCGGCCGCCGCTCAGCATGGCGCCGCGCTTGCGGCCGATCTCGGTCAGCAGTTCTTCATCGTTCAGCCCGGCTACGTCGCCGAGCTTGTAGCGCGTTTTCAGTAGGTCCAGATAGGCCGGATGGCGGCGCAGATAGTCGAGCAGCTCCAGCGCCACCTCGGCTTCGTCGAAGGCATTTCGGCCGATCGCGCCGCTGGCGGCCAGGTTGTAGCCGCTTTCCTCGATGGCAATCTTGGGCCAGAGCATGCCGGGCGTGTCGAAGAGGTAGAAATCCTCGGCCAGCACGATCTTCTGTTCGATCTTGGTGATGCCTGGCTCGTCGCCGGTCTTGGCGCTGCGTTTGGAGACGAGCGTGTTGATCAGCGTGGACTTGCCGACATTGGGAATGCCGCAGATCAGCACCCGCACCGGTTTGACCATGCCGCCCCGCAGCGGCGCCAACTCGCGGCAGGCCTTGATCAGGGCCTGGGCGGGCGCCTTGTTGCCCGCATCCAGACCGATGGCGCGGGTGTCGGGCAGGCTGTTGTAGTGGGCCAGCCAGAGTGCGGTGCGCGCCGGGTCGGCCAGATCCTGCTTGTTGAGCAGTTTGAGCGTGGGCTTGCCGGCCGTTAGCTGGGCCAGCAGAGGGTTGGCGCTGGAGCCGGGCAGGCGCGCATCGAGCAGTTCGATCACCACATCGAGCCCCGCCTTCATGCGATCGTTGATCGCATTGCGGGTGGAATTCATGTGCCCGGGGAACCAGTTGATGGCCATGCTTGTCTTGTGCTCGCGATCGTGAAGGGCTTGCGCCGAAGAGGCTATTGTCTCCCGCCGCTTCTGATCGGCGCTGAGTTGTGCGCCGGTGGCGTTCGGCAACGTACCGACTTCCATGCGGTCGATGCCAACACTGGCATGGATTGCGGCAGTTCGTCGGCCGCGCTCATCTCATCCCACCTCAGCTCTGGAGCACTGCCATGAACACCTTGACCAAGGCCGAACGCGCATCGGAAATCCGGCGGGCCCTCAAGCCCTTGCCGCCCAAGGGGCGCAATTTGGCGCAGCAGCAAGCCGACTTCACAGCCGAGGGCTCCCCTCCGCCAACGCCGACCGTCGCACCGGTGTTGCCGCAGGCAGTGCTGCCATCGCCACCATCACCACGGCGCTCCTGATGCCGTGAGCCGAACGCTTGCGTCTCAGCAAGCAGGGGCCGTGTCTGCCTTTGAAAGTGCGCGCAGGCAGGCCAGATAATGGCAGCTGCTGCACTGCGCAGCCAGGCGCTCACGCAAGGCCGGACTCAGGCGCAGGTCGAAGCAATCGCAGTGCGCTTCTTGCGCGCCGCAGTGGAAGCCGCCGCCGGGGCGCGGACAGCGGTCATCGAGCTGGGGTGTTGGTGCGGCAACGTTCTGGACGTTCATACAAACAGCCCCGCATGCTGCTGGCGCAGCGGGTTCTTCTGCACCGTACCCATGGCATTGCGCGGCAGCTCGGCCGCCAGCAGGATCTGCTTGGGCACCTTGAAGCCGGCGATGCGGGCCTTGAGCGTGGCGCTGCGGGTGCTGCCGGTCTGGAGGGGCGAGATCGAGACGCTGCAGCGCATTTCTGGCTCGCTGCGTCAGCACACCGGCCATGACTTCGCCCACAACAAACCCAGCACCGTACACCGCCGCATCGAGCGGCGCATGGCGGCGCAGCAGATCGAATCCCCGGCGGCTTACGCGCGCTTGCTGCTACAAAGCCCGTCCGGGGTGAATGCCTTGTTACGTGACCAGCTTCTTCCGCGACCCGGCCGCGTTTGAGGCCTTGAGCGCGCAGCTGTTGCTCGGCCGCTCCGAAGGCGTGGGTGTCGACCCGCATGGTTTCGAGGTGCTCGACCGCAAGGCCAAGTTGTTCAGGCGTGGCGATACCCTCAGCCCCGCAGCCCGTGTATCCTCCAACGGCCCGGGCTTCGCTCCGGGCACCGGGCCCAGCGCCACCTTGGGATCTCGTGGGTCGCTGCTTCCAAGCGCGGGAGCGGAGCAGGACCGCAGCGCCCCAACGGTGGCAGATGCCCCGCGACCTGCGGCTTCGGCGGCCGATGTTTCCAGTCTTGTGTCTCCCATGAAAACTTCCCTGCGCGAGTTGACCGAACAGGCCTTGCTGAAACAGCTGCCCACGGTGGCGGCTTTGGTGACGGCCTCCGGTGACCTGCGCTATCTGCATGGCCGCAGCGGCCAGTTCCTGGAGCCTGCCCCCGGCGAGGTGGGCGTGCCCAATCTGCTGAAGATGGCCCGGGAGGGTTTGCGCCATGAGCTCGGCCAATGCCTGCGCAAGGCCGTGGCCAGCCAGCAGCCGGCCATGGCCCAGTGCCTGCGCGTGGGTGGTTTGGGCGCAGCAGCGGCAGGCCTCGGGCGGGTGAAGCTGGCGGTGTGGCCGGTGTCGGCCTCGCGCCATGCGGCGGCGGGCGGTGCTGCTGAAGTGCCGGTGTACCTCGTCGTGTTTGACATCAGCAGGGTCGAAGCGAATGGCCCCGCCTCGCCCGAGCGGGGTGACACCACGCTGCCGCTGCAAGACGTGCTGGTGCGCATGGCCGCGCTTGAACAGGAGCTGCGCAGCAAGGACGATTTCCTGCAGGGCACGCATGAGGAACTGGAGCATTCCAACGAAGAGTTGAAGGCGGGCAACGAAGAGCTGCAGTCGCTCAACGAAGAGCTGCAGTCGCTCAACGAAGAGCTGGCCATGGTCAACACCGAGCTGCTCACCAAGGTGGCCGATCTGTCCCGGGCCAACAACGACATGAACAACCTGCTAGCCGGTACCGGCATCGGCACGGTGTTCGTGGATCACCAACTGCGCATCTTGAGCTTCACGCTGGCCGCGACCCAGTTCATCAATCTGATCCCGGGCGACCTCGGCCGACCGGTGGGCCACCTCGTCAGCAATCTGCGCGATTACGACGGCCTCTTGCGCGATGTGCAGGCGGTTTTGGATCGCCTGGTCAGCCAAGAGACCGAGGTCCAGACCACCGAGGGCAAGTGGTGCCTGATGCGCATCCAGCCCTATCGGACCCTGGAGAACGTGATCGAGGGCGTGGTGATCTCCTTCGTCGACATCACCGAGATGGTGCGCATCCGCGAGCAGCTGCATCAGGCCCAGCACCAGCTGCGCCTGGCCGTGGTGTTGCGTGACGCTTCGGATGCCATCACGGCGGAAGACCTGGAGGGCCGCATCCTGGCCTGGAACCCCGGGGACGAGCCTCTGTACGGCTGGAGCGAGGCCGAGGCCTTGCGCATGAATGCGCGCGATCGCCTGCCCCCCCCTGGCAGTCACCGCTGGAGCCGGCTCAGACCTGGGCCGCGCACAATCCGCCGGGGCCGCTGCAGCCGCAGCAGGGCGAGCGTGTGTGCAAGGGCGGCGAGCGGATTGCGGTGGACATCATCACCTCGCCGCTGTTCAATGAGGCAGGCCAGCTCTACGCCCTGGCCACCACCGAACGCCCCCGCATCAGCCCCTGAGTCGCCTGCGAAGCAAAACACCCATGAGCGCTCCCACCCCACCCCGCTCGATCCCGGCCCTGGCCGGCGCAATGGTGACGGCTGCCATGGGTGAGGGTGCTGCGAGCGCGGAGGCTTTGTTGCATGAGTTGCAGGTGCACCAGGCTGAGCTGGAGATGCAGAACGAGGAGTTGCGCTGTGCGCAGCTGGCGCTGGATGCCTCGCACGCCCGCTATGTCGAGCTTTACGACCAGGCGCCGGTGGGCTACTGCGGTCTTGATTCGCAGGGCCGCATCCTGCAGGCCAATCTGCATGCGGCCGAGCTGTTGGGCATGTCGCGCCCGGCACTGTGCGGCATGCATTTGACCCGTTTCGTGGCGGCCGTCGATCAGGATCTTTGCTACCTTCAG
>Ga0075160_10002146_pt1 | contig 11837 bp, 12 predicted proteins | sample JI91814C2DNA_FD_70969 | JGI IMG/M metagenome (GOLD analysis project Ga0075160, IMG submission 70969) | Wastewater effluent complex algal communities from Wisconsin, to seasonally profile nutrient transformation and Carbon sequestration -... | ecosystem: Engineered > WWTP > Effluent > Algae...
AACATTCCAAAAGAAGCGTTCGATGTACTCAGCAAGAATAAAACTTTTACGGTCCAATTTGGCGGAGAAAAGTTCAGGCGCATACTTACCCATTACAACCAGGCTGAAGAAGGCGAATGTTTTTTGCTCTTTAACAATTTAGGCTTGCTGGAGGTTGGCATCTATAAGGGCAATGCATGTGAGCTGCTCGGGTTGGCGTACGACAGCATGGTGAATATTACGTTTGATGAGTAATGGGCGTTCGCAAAATTCATCCGGACTTCAATCGACTCTTAGCGCATAAAGAGCAAAAATTAATTGATTTGTTCACCGATCTCAGAGGGTATATTCTCGAGCTCCACCCCGACAGTAATGAATTGCTTTATCACACGCATGCACTAACAGCCGTTTTCTCAATTTCGGATTCACTTACAGATGCTTACTGCATGTTGCCGATCTATACCAATCATGTAAACCTGGGCTTCAATAAGGGAACATTGATTAATGATCCGCACAACTTATTAACCGGTACCGGAAAGCTCATTCGTCACATTCCGATTGAAACTCAGAAAGACTACCGGAATAAAAAGGTTAAAGATTTGATAAAATCAGCAATCGATTTTGCACTTGAGGATATGGATAAGCCAACGAAATCAATAGGGAAAACTATTTCTAAGATTAAAAAAATAGAACAGCATTTTTTATGATTATAAGAATTGTTCGGATGCATTTTACCGAGGCAGGTGTTGATGAATTCCTGCAGATATTCAACGCTAATAAAGTTGCTATTCGCAACTTTCCGGGGTGTACGCATTTGCAGTTGTTAAAAGACATGGAAGACCCTACCATATACACTACGTTAAGTCATTGGAATGGACAGGCCGATCTTGAAAACTATCGGAAGTCAGAGCTTTTTGGCAGTGTTTGGGGTCGTGTAAAAACGCTTTTCGCGGAACGGACGCAGGCTTTCTCGCTGGAGAAATTTATCGAACTCTGAATTGTTCAAAACTTAAAGTTTGTTGATATTTGCACCCCGATCAGCACGTCCGCTGGTCGTTACAGGCCTTAGTGGCGGAACTGGTAGACGCGCACGACTCAAAATCGTGTACCGTAAGGTGTGCCGGTTCGATTCCGGCCTGAGGTACTTTTAATCCCAAGTTGGCAACAACTTGGGATTTTTTATGAGAAAGAACTGCAACATGCTGGCCTGGCATCAACCAATTTACAGTTCAGCTACCAAACTTGCCAAACTTAATGGACGTGTATACATTTCAATTGAGCCATCGGATTTCTTCGGCCATAGTTCTTTAGGACGGTCCCAATATAGTTCAACACCGTTTCCATCAGGGTCATTTAAGTACAGCGCTTCGGATACTCCGTGATCCGAGGCTCCAGTAAGAGGATACCGACTGTCTTTTAGTCTTACATAAATTGCGGCCAGATCTTTCCGTGTTGGATATAAAATGGCAGTATGGTACAGTCCCACACCTTCATCCTTTGCAGGAGGCGCATCTTTGCTGTGCCAGGTGTTTAATCCAATGTGATGATGGTAGCCACCCGCGGAAATAAATGCCGCCTGATCGCCATACATCGTTATCAGTTCAAACCCCAGGAGCCCACAGTAAAAATCGAGCGCGCGCTGAATGTTTGAAACTTTCAAATGAACATGACCGATACGGGTTGCTGATGGCACTTTATAGGTTGTCATACGCTAGTCTTAATTTCTATTGGGATTGCTGAGAATTTTATGCACAGGAAACTTAATTTTAGAAACACGTTAATCACGCTCTAATCGAATCATTCAGTATAAAGAGCAATACGATTAGTGTTTATGATAGCACATGCTACGCTAATTAAACGTATATTAGGTAAATATCAACACGTGTAGGTATGAAACATTATGACTACACCCACTTCCATATATCCTATTCAACTACTCCTTGCCGAGGATGATCGTTTCCTGTTCAATCGGGATTTGAAAACGCTTCCTTTCAACACCCAACTGACAACGGTTGAAGATGGAGAGCAGTTGATGAATTACCTGGCTAAGAATATGAAGAAACTACCGGATCTTCTTTTCCTGGATAATAACATGCCCTGCAAGAATGGTGCAGAGTGCCTTCAGGAAATTAAGAAACACCCAACATTAAAAGCACTTCCGGTAATTATGTATTCAACCTATGTGCATGATGATCTGGCCGATGTCTTTTACGCAGGCAAAGCACATTATTTCATCAAAAAAACCGATCAAAAAGATCTCCGGAAATTACTTCAGCATGTGCTTACGTTATTCGTATCGAAAAAATTCTCACTGCCCACACGGGAGAACTTTGTCCTGAGTGCCCCGGAGATAGCGCGTTAATATTGTATCAGGCATCTATGAAATCAATTTCCTCTATCAAGCGTAAAAAGAACCCGAGTACGAAGAAATCAATTCACAAGCCATTTCCTATCGTAGCCATTGGCGCTTCCGCAGGTGGTCTCGAAGCGATGAGCATGTTACTAAAGGACTTACCGGCAGATACAGGTATGGCCTATATTTTTGTACAGCACCTGAGTCCTTCCTACAAAAGTTTTCTTACTTCCATTTTAGCCAGGATCACAAAAATGAAAGTGCAGGAAATAGATGACATGGAGCTTATGAAGCCTAATAACGTTTATGTCATTCCAAGTAATAAAGGGATTGAAGTAACGGATGGGCATATAAAACTTCTTCCACGTTCCAAGCGAATTCCTCCTATCTCAATTGATGTGCTTTTCGCTTCTCTTGCGGAGACGCATAAAGAGAATGTCATCGGGATAATTCTTTCCGGTAATGCCAATGATGGCACGCGAGGTGTGAAAGCAATTAAGGATGCGGGCGGAATAACCATTGCTCAGGACGATTCCGCACAGGTAGCAAGTATGCCGCAATCTGCCATCGCCTCCGGTGCAGTGGATTTTGTTTTATCGCCTAAAGAAATGGCGCATGAGTTAATTCGAATGGGTACCCAGGGTCTTACGACTAATGCCGCGCAGAAAATAAACAGAAATGGTATTCGCATTGACGATCGGGCAGAATTGAAACCCATCTTTGATCACCTGCATGAAAAAGCAGGTGTGGATTTCAGCCATTATAAAATTACCACCATTAACAGGCGGTTGAACCACAGAATGCTTCAGCTTGGAATAAAAACCAGGAAGGAATATTCCAAATTGGTGATGAAGGATAAAAAAGAATCAGATTTATTATATAAAGATTTATTGATTCATGTTACAGGTTTTTTCAGGGATACCGAAACCTTTCAATATCTAAAGACAACCTTTCTGCCAAAGCTTCTGAAAAGCAAGGCTTCAGGTGAAACACTGAGAATCTGGGTGGTTGCATGCTCTACAGGAGAAGAGGCATTTTCCATTGCTATGCTGATCAGTGAAATACAGCAAACTAAAAAGAAGAAAATTGCAGTAAAGATATTTGCCACAGACCTGAGTGGAGACGTTATTCATGAAGCGCGTATAGGCAAATATTCAGCAAGCGACATGAAGGATATTAGCAAACAACGCTTAAACCGCTTCTTTACCAAAATGGGTGATGAATACATGGTTTCGAAAGAGCTTCGTGAGATGTGTGTTTTTGCACCTCATAATGTTCTAAGTGATCCGCCATTTTTCAGAATGGACTTTATCAGTTGCCGTAACCTGCTCATTTATTTTGATGCGGCCGCACAGAAAAAAGCGCTGGGTATATTACACTTTGCTTTGAATGAGGGAAGTTATTTGATGCTCGGCAAAGCAGAGACCATCGGAGTGATGCCGCAACTTTTTACGCAACTCAATACTAAATTTAAAATCTATACCAGTAAAAAAAATCTCGGTGTCCGGAAGGCACCGCAGCTTGTCCCCAGATTTTTAAAAGCGTCCGGCACTAAAAAAATTTCCCTTGCTGTTTTAAGAAAGAGCCCAACCGCTACTTCTTCAGAACTTGACAGGGCCATTGATGCGGTTCTGCTTGCACAGCACATGCCTGCGTGCGCAATTATTAACCGTGACATGGAGATCCTTCAATTCAGAGGATTAACCTCTCTATACCTTTCCCATCCATCCGGAAAGGCGAGCTTAAACATTTTGAAAATGGTGCGTCCGGAATTTGCATTTGAACTTCGGGGTGCGGTTGATAAAGTATTGAAAACAAAAAAAACTATTCTTAAGTCGGACATTGAGATGAAGATCAACAATTCATTTCGAATGATCTCGCTGGAAGTAAGTCCGCTTAAAATAGAATGGGATGAACCTTTGTTACTCATCGTCTTTACATTACAAGATAGAATAGGTTCTCGTGACGCAGATAGAAAAGGAGAAAATAATACTACCCGGAAGGATTTAAGAATAAAAAAGCTGACACAAGAATTAAGCATGGTGCGTACAGAAATGCACGCCCTGATTGAATCTCAGGAAAATGCCTACGCGGAATTGCAGGCCGCCAACGAAGAAATTGTTTCAACAAATGAGGAGTTTCAAACACTGAACGAAGAGCTTGAAACTTCCAAGGAGGAAATTGAAGCGACTAACGAAGAACTGCTCGCAACAAACCAGGAACTGAAGACGCACAATGAATTACTGGCAGAGTCTTACAATTATTCTCAAACCATTATCGCTACAATCCATGAGCCGATGGTCATTTTAGATGGTAACTTAGTTGTTAAGTCTGCCAATAAATCATTTTATAAAAAATTTCTCGTCACGAAAGAAGAAACCGAAAATGTATCGCTATTCGAATTGAGTGAAGGGCAATGGAATATTCCAGCATTGCGCAAACTACTCAGTGCCCTGCTCTCGAAAAACACAGAGTTCGAAAACTTTGAAGTGACGCACTCATTTCCCGGTCTGGGTGAAAAAATAATGCTGCTTAATGGTAGCCGGATCATTCAAAAAACACACCGTGCAAAATTAATTCTGCTGGCCATAGAGGATATTACGGAACGTACGCGCTATCATTTGAAGGAGAAGGAACTTTTGAAGGAGGATATCATAGGTCATGAAGCGACAAACGTTGAGCTTGAAAAAGCTGTGAAACGGAGAACCAAGCAACTACTGGAAAAAAACGTTGAATTAGAAACCGCCAATAAAGACCTTACTTCTTTCACGTATATTTCAAGTCACGATCTGCAGGAGCCCTTACGTAAAATTCAGAATTTTATAGGCTTGATTCAGGATAACAAAAACACAAACGTTACAGGCGATAGTGCCGTTTACCTGAAGCGAATAGCTGAAACAGCAACACGCATGCGGAAATTAATTGACGCCTTACTCACATACTCCCGCTCGAAAAGAGGGGAAAAACATTTTGAAAAGAAGGACCTTAATATTCTTTTAAACGAAGTAAAAAATCAGCTGCAGGAGGAAATAGAGAAAAAGAAGGCTGTAATAATTTCTAACGATCTTGGCGAAGCTAACGTTATTCCTTTTCAAATTTGTCAACTTCTTGATAACCTGGTCTGCAACTCGCTTAAATTTTCAAAACCGGGTGTCGCTCCCCGCATTGTAATCAAGCGTAAAATCGTTCCGGGAAGTTCATTAAAAAATCTTAAGCTGCCTTCAAAAGAAGATTTTATCCATATCCGCTATGCGGATAACGGAATAGGCTTCGAATCAAAGTACAACGAACGAATCTTTGAGGTTTTTCAGCGGCTTCATTCGTATGAAAGTTATAAGGGTACGGGTATTGGCCTTGCCATCTGTAAACGAATTGTAAACAATCATAATGGAATGATTACCGCATCGGGTAAAAAGAATAAAGGTGCAACGTTTGATATCTATATTCCGGTTGCTTAGGCCACTATTTCAATGCGCCATCCTCATGAGCAGTTAATTCCCCAAATAGAGTATTAGTCGGGGTAATGAGGCACTTTTATTAACCGAGTTTTTCAGTAATCTTCTATTCAGTATCCTAACCCCACTAATTACAAAACGCGCACGGAATATATAGCGTAGCACGGATGTTGACAGGCTATTGTCAAACAATCTAAAACATGAAAAATATTTACAAGTCACTGGTTGTAGCGATAATTGTCTGCTGCGCCTTTGCAGCCACCGCACAACGGGGAGCTATTGGATTCCACGCTACAGTGGCTGAATATGATGGCGACCTGAATGGCAACCAGCATCATTATTATCAATTTGCCGCTCCCAAGCTTGGAGGGGCTATTTCCTTGCAACAATATCTGAATTCATCATTCAACCTGGTTGAGAAATTATCGTATAACCGCGTTGACTATCAAAATTCAGACAACACGGTTGGATTCAAATCCAATATTTTCGCACTGAATTTAAAGCTGAAGTATAAGTTCAATAACGGATATATTTTCAAAGAAGATGCTGCCATATCACCGTTCCTGGTGGCCGGTATTGGCGCAACCCGAATTAATTCCCGGGTCGATACAGATTTAAGTGACGCAACGATTGCGAATGATATATACGAAGCCAACCTCGCGGGCGGTGTAGGAATACTGTTTCAATTTAATGATCGGGTCGGCCTCGAAGTAGCGAATACCATCAATGCTCCGCTCAACGACAGTTGGGATGGCATGAAACAAGGTAGTGGCAATGATCTTTACTTACAGCACAGTGCTGGCTTGATTTTCGGCCTGCGCAAGCCAACCGACACGGATGGTGATGGTGTTCCGGATAAGAAAGACAAGTGTCCAGATACACCTTCACTGGCCAAAGTCGATTCACAAGGCTGTCCTGTCGATACAGATGCAGACGGAGTTGCTGACTACCTCGATGCTTGCCCTACGCTTTCCGGTTCGCTGGAACTCAATGGTTGCCCGGATCAGGATAAAGACGGGGTTGCCGATAGAGAAGATACCTGTCCTACTGTTCCCGGAATTGCTCGTTTTGCTGGTTGCCCCGATACGGATGGTGATGGAATCCAGGATTCAGAAGATGTGTGCCCGAATGTAAGTGGTCTCGATATTTTCAAAGGATGTCCGGATACCGATGGTGATGGCGTTGAAGATAGCAAAGACAAATGCTCTGACACTCCAAGCGGAGTTAAAGTAGATGAGTCTGGATGTATTTTGGATACCGATGGCGATGGAGTCAACGACATGGAAGACAATTGCCCGACTGTTGTCGGAGTAGTTTCCAATGGAGGCTGTCCGGAGATTAAGCCTGAAGTAAAGCAGTTGTTCCAAAAGGCTTTACAGGGAATACAGTTTGAAACGGGACGCGCGGTGATTAAAAAAATATCGTTCCCGATCATGGACGCGATCACCAAAGTAATGGCTGATAACCCGAGCTATAAGCTGATCATTGGTGGTCATACCGATAATGTAGGTTCCGATGCAACAAACATGACACTTTCCAAGAACCGTGCTGATGCAGTTGCTAATTACCTGATCACAAAAGGGATTGACCCGCTTCGGATTTCATCATCCGGATACGGAGAGACCACACCAGTCGATACCAATGCTACAGCGGCTGGTCGTACTCGAAACAGACGCGTAGAATTTAAAGTAGAATTCCTCAAGTAGGGATAGCAAATCTTTAGAACAAACAAAGAAGCTCTCCCCGCGAGAGCTTCTTTTTATAGGAGAGTATTACTTATTACAACACTTTAATAAACAACAACAACTTATGACAGCTCGAAAATTAGGTATCTGGATGGATCATCAACATGCGCATTTTACGGAATTTATACTTGATCCTATGGACACAAAAACGATTGATTCAAAATTCACCCATGAAGCAAAAGAACTGAGCTTGCACCAGGGAGAGAACAAAATGCACACAAAAGAAAATCATCAACAGGCAGAATTTTATAAGGAGTTAGGGAAGATCATCAAACAATATGATGATGTTATTCTTTTTGGGCCAACGAGCGCAAAGGCAGAACTCTTCAACATAGTCTCCAAGGATCATCTTTTCTCAAAAATTAAAATTGAAGTAAAAGAGACCGATAAAATGACTGAGAAACAACAACACGCTTTCGTGAAGAACCATTTCAGCGGAGAAGTATCTATTTAAAAAAGGAATTAGTTTAAAAAAGGAATTAGTGCGGCAGTGCCATGAAAAAATCGAAAAGAATCACTGGAGATCCTCGTAGATGAATTAGAAAGGCGATCGGCAAGCCTGGTCACCCAGGCGAATAAATTCAGTCAGGCGTTCGATAGGCTTCTGGAGGCTGTACAAATTATTGACTTCAACTGGCACGCGATTTATACAAACGAGACATTCGCGCGGTACGAACACAGTAAAACCCGCAGATTTAAATGTTTATTGTAATTTTGGTAAGACGGCTTGAAAGCCAACCATGGCAGCTCATTGATAAGCATAAAAGATGCCTGCTGTACAAATAGAAACTAACTCTATAAAATATCCATATGAAACCTCTCAACCCGATTGACCGCAGAGACTTTCTGAAATCCACTGCGCTTATAACTTCAGGCACACTTGGACTTTCCATGCTTCCTGCCATCAGTACAGCTGCAACACCAACCGATGAGCGTGAAAATGTAATTGGGCCACGCGAAGGCTTCTCACCCCACGTGGGAACGCTGCTTTCAATGATGACCTGGATGCGAACTACTATCTTATATCCCGTAGACAATATGAGTACCGAGCAACTCGATTACCTGATTGACGAGAATTCAAACTCCATTGGCGCCATGCTTTTTCATTTGGCCGCAACGGAGCGTTTTTATCAAATCCATACGTTTGAAGGTAAGAAGTGGGGCGACTGGAGTGAAGCGGATAAAAAACGGTTTGGCGTAGCCATGGGCTTGGGTGAAGAGGCCCGAAAGACAATTAAAGGAAATAACCTTGACTATTACCTGAGCATTTTAAAAGAAGTCCGCGAGAACACGATTAAAGAATTTAAAAAGCGTGACGATACGTGGCTCCTCTCCGTTGATGAAAACTGGGGCTGGGGACCGACCAACAATTATTGTAAATGGTTTCATGTTTGCGAACATGAATCAAACCATAATGGTCAGTTCAAATACATTAAGAGCAGGCTTCCGGGTGCGAAGGCAGGGAGGGACTAGATGACAGAAGGAGATTTCAAAATCTGTTTCTTGCCAATACGCTAAAGCCTGGAGTAAATTAAAACTTCTTCCGGGAAAAAATTTTCTGTCCGGCCCTCGCTTTTATTTCGCGAAGTGTTCCAACTTGTAAAAGCTCGTCCAGGTCATCTTTAATTAACGCAAGATCATCCCCGAACGTTTTTTTGAGCTGCCCAATCACAAAATTTTTGAACGTTGCATCAACCAGGCTTTTGTGAAATCTATTCAGTTCATTCGCAGGTAAACTCATCTTATCCTCTATCCTTTCTCCCTCTCGGTTATCACACTTTTAAACATCAAACACAACTCATGAAACGAACCAGGCTTAAGCAGGCATCCGGAAGCCCCGATGCGGGCAAACATTTCGAGCTCCGATGCACTACGGGTGGTTGACAGCATGTAAACCGGTATATGATCAAAATTCCGTTTGGCCCGAATCATCTTGATAAGTTCCCAACCTCCTAGTCCAGGTATATTGATATCCAAAAACACAAGATCAGGCTTCACCGTTTCCAACAGCTGGATTACTTCTTTTCCATTTTGTGCAACCACGCACTGATGCGAAGCATGGACTTTCTTAACGGCCTCCCGATATAAATCGAGATCATCCTGATCGTCATCGATACAAAGTACTTTCATAGTTGTCGGTCAGGTGCCTGGCCGAGTATGAAGCCTTACCCCACGTAGCAGCTTCATACTTTTACTAACCGGTTCAGGTTGTGTTAAGCTGTAAATAAAGACTATCACTGCTCTAAAATCTATCCGGGGAAACACGGATTTTTCGAACGCTACGGTAGCGTAGCCACACCTTATTTCGTGTATTTCGTGATTTTAACGAGGTTTAGTCTGTATTTATTGATTTTGATCTTAAACGGGTGCTTATTCGCTCCCAAATAAGAAATAATGATTAAGGTATTTCATGTAGAAGATTACAAGATCATGCGTGACGGGATCAAGCATCTTCTCAGTCAGGATAAAGAAATAGAGATTGCAGGCGAAGCCAAGGATGGCGAGGAGTTATTGCGCAAACTGGAGAATACTCCTGTGGACGTGCTCATTCTCGATATTTATCTGGATGCCATGGAGGACCTGAAAACCATGAACGGTTTTCACATTTGCCGCCATATTCAGGAAGCCTATCCGCAAATAAAAATTGTTGCCCACTCTGTTTATGACGATGCCGATCGCGTAGCCGGAATACTTAATGCCGGGGCATTGGGATTTGTCTCCAAGAAGTCAGGCTTCGAAGAATTGATCCGGGCCATTAAAGCAGTAAGCATTGGTCAGAAATTCATCTGCCTGGAAACTTCCGGACGGTTAAAAAATCTCAATCAATTTTTGTCAGGGATAGAAAGCAACTTGCGCGGTAAGGAAGAATTGTTTTCACAACGCGAACGCGAAGTGCTTGAGCTGCTGGCCGAGGGCAGGTCGTCACGTGAGATCGCTGAACAATTATTCATAACAGAACGTACGGTAGAATCGCACCGAAAAAACATGATCGAAAAAGGTCAGGTGAAAAATACGGTGGAGCTGATCGCCTACGCCTCCGCCCTCGGACTGGTAAAAAAGTAATCGTTCTGTGGCGTTCGTTTTGCACTCCGTAAGGAATGGAAAATGTTGACTCACTTTCGCTTGTTGAGGAAATTGGAAGTCTTTCAAAAGAGGGGCTTATTCTTTACAGTCTGAATGAAAAGCGGATTACCTATTCAAATCCTGCAGCAACAGAAATGACAGGGATCATGGGAAATGCTTCCCAAAAAGAGGTGTTTTCTCTACTGTTGACACTGGAGCAATCCGAACTCGAACACCTGAAAAAATACTATTTCGAAGTACTCGATAAATCGACTACACAAGTTCAGGTGCGCATCCCGGGACAGGCTGAAGGCGAACGTTATCTTTCATGCAGAGGCTATCTTATTTCCGATGCGGGGATAATTGCAGTAGTTATCCGGAATATCACCGAAGCTCATCAGCACAAAGAATATCTGCTGAAGTATACCATGAAGAAAAATAATCTCCTGGATACGCTGGTACACCACATCAGCGGAGCGCTAAACCTGATGCAGCATCTTTCTACCGAAGCGGAGAAACATGTTGGCGGTACAAATGATAAGAGTCTAAAAACGTATCTTATGCTGGTTCAGGAAAACAGTAAACACTGCCTGAAGATTATTGATGCACTCACCAAAGAAGAATACCGGGAAGCAACGAACATTGTAACCCGAAAAAACCGATTGGATGTGGTAGAGCAGGTTGGTTACATTGCCGATGAGCTCAAGCAGAGTTATATCAATCGCTCTATTTCATTCAAAAGTACGCTACAATCTGTCATTATTTCAACCGATGAGATCAAACTACTATTGATTGTAAATAATCTTACGTCAAACGCATTAAAATATTCGCGTGAAACTGACCCCATTACGATCAGCATCGCTGATGATGAACAAGAAGTAACTATTAGCGTGAGTGATAAAGGCATTGGTATTCCTGAGTCATCTAAAAACATGATCTTCAAACGGCAGAAAGGCTTGGGTAGAACCGGACTGCAGGGAGAACAATCTTTTGGATTAGGTCTCTATATTTCAAAAACCCTGACTGACTTGATTGGTGGCAGAATCTGGTTTGAAAGCGAAGAGGGCAAAGGCTCGACCTTCTATCTCAGCATTCCCAAGGAGTAAAAATCATTTACCGAGCTTAATAGCTTTACCGGAGGTTGCGCTTTTGCGTGCCGCTTCTAAAATTTCAACAACCAAAAGATTGTTTTCAAGAGAAGACGGATCATATGGCGCAAGCATTATTTGCTTTCGGATTACT
>Ga0075160_10002148_pt1 | contig 11830 bp, 10 predicted proteins | sample JI91814C2DNA_FD_70969 | JGI IMG/M metagenome (GOLD analysis project Ga0075160, IMG submission 70969) | Wastewater effluent complex algal communities from Wisconsin, to seasonally profile nutrient transformation and Carbon sequestration -... | ecosystem: Engineered > WWTP > Effluent > Algae...
TCGTCCAGCAGGAGGTAGAACTGCTTGCCGGAACCGAAAATCGTCTGCAGGGAGAACATGGTGGAGCCTGCGCTGGGGCGAATGGGCGGGATTATGACCGCTCGGTGACAGTCGTGCGCACGGGGTGCCCTGTTATGATGCCGACGCGCCCCGGCGCATCCCATGGACGACACTCCCCCACGCCCGCCGCCGATGACCTCCCGTGCCCGCCCAGGGGCCACGTGGCCGGCATGCGCCGGTGCCAGCCGCAAGCCGGGCCACGACCATGGTTGAGTTGCTGGTCGTCCTGTTCCTGATCCTGCTGAATGCCTTCTTCGCGCTGTCGGAGATGTCGGTGGTCACCTCGCGCAAGGCGCGGCTGAAGCAGCGCGCCGAGGACAGCGCGGGCGCCCGCAAGGCGCTGGAACTGGCCGAGCACCCGGAGCGCTTCCTGTCGACCGTGCAGGTCGGCATCACCACCATCGGCATCCTCACCGGCATGTTCGGCGGCGACGCCATCGGCGCGGCGATCGGCGTCTGGATCGCCAAGCACCTCCCCGCCGTCGGCAAGTACGCCGGCACCATCGGCACCGTGCTCGCGGTCGGCCTGATCACCTACCTCAGCATCGTGCTGGGCGAACTGCTGCCGAAGCGGCTGGCCCTGCTGGCGCCCGAGCGGCTGGCCGGGATCGTCGCCCTGCCGATGCACTGGCTGTCGCGTGCGGCCAGCCCGGCGGTGTGGCTGCTGAGCGCCACCGTGAGCGCCCTGTTGCGCCTGTTGCGGGTGAACCGCACCGACAGCTCGCAGGTCACCGAGGAAGAGATCCACATGCTGGTGAGCGAAGGCCACGAGCAGGGCGTGATCGACCTGGACGAACGCAACATGCTCAACCGGGTGATGCGCCTGGGCGACCGCACCGCCGACAGCCTGATGACGCCGCGCACCCGCATCGCCTGGCTGGACGCCGCCGCGCCGCTCGCCGAGAACCTGGCGACCATGCAGGAGCACGAATTCTCGCGCTACCCGGTCTACCGCGGCGACGACAGCGACGTGGCCGGCGTGCTGGAAGTGAAGACCCTGCTGGACGAACTGGGCAAGGACCAGCCGGCGTTGTTCCAGGACCTGCGCGCCCCGGTCTTCGTGTCGGAATCGACCCATGCGATGAAACTGCTGGAGATCCTGCGCGAGGAACAGCTGTCGATGGCGCTGGTCGTCGACGAATACGGCGACATCCAGGGCATCGTCACCATCACCGACATCATGGACGCCGTGCTCGGCCGCCTGCAGGCCGGCGAAGCCGACGGCGACGAGGCGCTGGTGGTCGAGCGCCAGGATGGTTCGCTGCTGGTCGATGGCGGCCTGCATATCGACGAGCTGCGCGAACTCACCGGCGAACGCCTGGCCGATGCAGACGAGCATGGCTACAACACCACCGCCGGCCTGACCATCGCCTACTTCGGGCGGATCCCGCACGTCGGCGAATATTTCCAGCTGGGCCAGTGGCGGATCGAGGTCGTCGACCTGGACGGCCCGCGCATCGACAAGCTGTTGCTGCAACGCATGCCCGACGCCTTGGCCGATGCCGTCGACGCCTGAACCCGCGGCAGGCACCGACCGGCACGACGCCGGCACGCGCGCGATCCTCGACGCCCTGCTCGACGGCGATCCGACGCAATCGCTGGACTTCGACGACCTGCTGGATGGCCTGGGCCGGCGCGCCTTCGGCATGCTGCTGTTCGTGGCGGCACTGCCCGCCTTCATCCCGATCCCGATCGGCGGCGCGCTCAGCGGCCCGCTGATCATGCTGGTCGCCACGCAGCTGCTGGTCGGCATGGCCCATCCGTGGCTGCCCGGCTTCATCGCCCGGCGCGGCCCCAAGCGGCAGGCGCTGGCGCGCTTCGAGCGCATGGTCGATCCCTGGCTGGCGCGACTGGAACGCATCGTCCGACCGCGCATGACCGCCGTGCTGGACCACCCGCTGGCGACCATCTTCACCGGCCTGCTGTTGCTCTTGCTCGGCCTGTTGCTGGCGCTGCCGATCCCGCTGACCAACTACGTGTTCGGCGGGCTGATCCTGCTGTACGCGCTGGCCCTGCTCGAACGCGACGGGGCGTTGATGCTCGCGGCGTGGGGCCTCGGCATCGTGGCGCTGGTGACCACCGGCGCACTCTCGGGCGGGCTGATCACCGCCTTGCAGGGCTGGATCGACACGACGTTCTGAGGGGCACGCCCGCGGCCTTGCCGCAACGGGTCAGTCCAGCAAGCGGGCGAATTCCAGCGCGCTCATCGGATGCCCCAGCCAGTAGCCCTGCGCCAGGTCGCAGTCGCGCTCGCGCAGCAGGTCGAACTGGCCTTGGCGCTCGACGCCCTCCGCGACCACGGTGATTCCCATCGAATGCGCCATCGCGATGATCGCGCTGGTCAGGGCCAGGTCATCCGGGTCGCGCAGCAGGTCGGTGATGAAGCTGCGGTCGATCTTCAGGCCGTCGACCTGCACGCGGCGCAAGTGGCTGAGGCTGGAATAGCCGGTGCCGAAATCGTCCAGCCACACGCGCACGCCAACCTCGCGCAGGCGCGCCAGCAGGGCGGTGGCATTGGCCTCGTCGCTGATCACGGCGGTCTCGGTCAGTTCCACGTGCAGGCGTTCCGGGGCCATGCCGCTTTCGACCAGGGCGCCGGTGACCTGCTCCACCAGGTCGCCGCTGCGCAGCTGCCTCGGCGAGACATTGACCGACACGAACGGCGGCTCGCCGGCACCGGGCGGGGTCGGCCAGCCCGCGGCCTCGGCGCAGGCGCTGCGCAGGACTTCCGGTCCGATCGCCTCGATCAGGCCGCTCTGCTCGGCGACCTCGATGAAGACCGAAGGCGCGATCGCCCCGTCCTCCGGATGGTTCCAGCGCAGCAGGGCCTCGGCACCGACCAGCACGCGGTCGCGGGTGCGGAAGATCGGCTGGTAGGCCAGGCTCAGTTCGCCACGGCTCCAGGCGCCGCGCAGGTCGTGCTCCAGCCGCACGCGACGCTCCACCGCCTGGTCCATGGTCCTGCTGTAGAAGCGATAGCAGTTCTTGCCGGCCACCTTCGCCTGGTACATCGCGATGTCGCCGTTCTTCATCAGCAGCGAGGCGCTGCTGGCATCGTCCGGGAACAACGCCACCCCGACCGACGAGCCCAGGAACACTTGGCGCCCGTGCAGCAGCATCGGTTCGCCGAGTTCGCGGACCAGGGTTTCCGCCAGCCGCGTCACCATCCTCCGCACGTCGCCTTCGGGCTCGTTGTCGGCGGCCTGCAGCAGGACCACGAATTCATCGCCACCGAAGCGCGCCACCATCGCATCGGCGCCGCGGATCGCCTGCACCGCGCGGTCGATCCGGGTCGCCACCTGCAACAGCACCTCGTCGCCGGCCTCGTGGCCCAGGGTGTCGTTGACCCGCTTGAAGTCGTCCAGGTCGGCGAACACCAGCGCGAGCTGGCGCCCCGCCCCCTGCAGCGCGCGCAGGCGCTGGTCCAGCGACTCGCGGAACGCCAACCGGTTCGACAGACCGGTGAGCGCATCGCTGTAGGCCACGCGGCGGATGTCGCGGTCGTGGCGGGCCACGCTCTCGCGCATGCGCCCGAAGGTGCGGATCAGGTCCCCGAGTTCGTCCTGGCGCTTGCTGACAGGCACCGGCGAGGTGAAGTTGCCGGACTCGATCTGTCGCGCGGCATCGCCCAGCACCTGGATCGGCTGCACCAGCAGGCGCTGCACCACGGCCGCCGCCACGATCGCGATCACCGCCAGCGCTGCGCTCAACAGCAACAGCCAGAGCAGGCTGCGCCGGCCGACATCGTCGATCCTGCCGCGCAGCGCGTCCATCGCCTCCGCCTCGTCGCGGGCCATCCCGACCAGCGAGTAGCCGATCCGCACGCCCCCCAGGCGTTCGTCGCCGATCATCACCGGGCGCGAGACATCGAGCAGTTGCCCACGCGTCAGCGCATGCGGACCGGTGGCGGCGATCACCTCCTTCGCCAACGGATCGTTCATCGGCTGGCCGTATGCGGCGATGTCGCCGGAGCCGTCGTGCAGGATCCGGCCCTGCGCGTCGTACACCAGCACGTAGTCGACGTCGGCTTCGCGCAAGGCCGCGCGCGCCAGCGCGCCCACCGCGTCGAGGTCGAAGTAATACAGCGGATTGGCCAGCGCATCGGCCAACTGGCGGACTTCGGCTTCGCCATCGATGCGCACCTGCTCGGACAGCAGGCCGTGCATCGCGTTGCGGGTGACTTCGCTGACTTCATGCTGGCTGCTCTGCTGGCGCTGCCAGAGCAGCACCATCACCAGGACAACGATCGCCAGCAGGGCCAGGATCGCCGCGTAGAAACGCGACTGCAGGCTGAGCCCCGGCCGTCTCACTCGACCTCCGAGCGCACGCGCTGCACGCCCTTGCCGAGACGATCCAGCGCGCGCCGGTCCTCGTCGTTGATCGGCACGAAGCGCGAGGTGTCGATGAAGCGGCGCAGCACTTCGCCGGCGTCCGGATCGGTCGAGGCTTCCATCAGGACCTCGCGCAGGCGCGCCTCGACCTTCGGGTCCATCCCGTGCCGGGCCAGCATCAGGGCGCGCGGGACGTCGTCGCTGCGGCCGACGATGCGGAAATCCTGCATGAACGATGGCGGCATCCGCTGCGGGTTCGACCAGTCCAGGTTGCTGAAGACGCCGGCATCGACCAGCCTCTTGTGCACCCATGTCGTGATGTTGAGTTCAGTCCGCGCGAACAGGTAGCTGACCGTATCCGGGGCCGGTTTGTCCATCGGCGACAACAGCAATTCCAGGGTCATCCCCTGCTCGAGCAATTGCGCGGCCGGGAGGTAATACGCACTGGTCGAATACGGGTTCTGGAAGGCCACGCTGCGCCCGGCCAGGTCCTTCAGCGAGCGCACCGGGCTGTCGCGGCGGACGAAGAACACGCTGTGGTACCGGGTCGCGCCTTCGCGCTCGGTGACCAGGAAGGATTTCGCCACCCCGCGCCGCTCGAGCAGGGCGGCGTTGCCGGCGGTTTCGTTGACCCAGTCGACCCGGCCACGGCGCAGGTAGCTGGCCATCTGCTGCAGGTCCTTGGCCATCAGGATGCGGCCGCTGCGGATGCCAACCGACGCCATCCGCGGCACCACGTAGTCGAGCAGCGGCTTGAGTTGGTCGTAATGCGCCTTGGGGTCGTCGCTGACCCGGCCCAGCACCAGCACGCTGGCATCGTTCTCGCCGCCCGCGGTCGGCGTGGCCGCGACGGCGGGCACCTGGGCTTCGGCAAGCGGCGCAAGGACGAGCAACACGCAAAGCAGGCCGACCAGGCGTGGCAGCAAGCGGCGCATCGTTGGCGGCACGTGGCGGATCCCCTGTTTGCCTTGCCGAGCCTACTCGATTTTTCCCGTGCTGGAACCCTGCCCGGCCAGCCATGCCATGCGTTGGGTATCCGCCAGCACGCCGCGCAACAGGCGCACCTCGGCGCTGTCCAGGTTCGCGCGCAGGTACAGCCGGCGCAGCTTGCGCATGGCCGACGCCGGCGCGCGACCCTTGTGGAAATCGATCTGGTCCAGCGCTTCCGCGAGCTGGCCGAAGAGGCCTTCCAGTTCGGCATGGCTGGCCACGTCCTCGCCCGGCGGCAGGGTACGCCCGCCGCCGGCTTCGCCGGTGCCGGCATCGCCCAGCAGCGCGCAGCGCAGTTCATAACTCAGCACCTGCACCGCGGCGGCCAGGTTGAGCGAGCTGAAGGCAGGATCCGACGGGATGTGCACCGCGGCGTGGCAGAGCTGCAGTTCCTCGTTGTCCAAGCCGGTGCGCTCACGGCCGAACACCAGCGCCACCGGCCCGCCCGCGGCCGCCAGCACCGCGCGTGCCGCGGCATCGCGCGGGTGCAGTTGTTCCAGCTGGATGCGCCGGCTGCGGGCGGTGCAACCCAGCACCCAGCGGCAATCGGCGACCGCCTCGGCCAGGGTGGCGAAGACCGGCGCGGCCTCGACCAGGTCGTCGGCACCGGCGGCCATCGCGTGGGTGTCCCGGTCCGGGGCTTTCTCCGGCGCCACCAGCACCAGCTTCGACAGGCCCATGGTCTTCATCGCCCGTGCCGCCGAGCCGATGTTGCCCGGGTGCTGGGTGCCGACCAGGACGATGCGCAGCTGCGATGCAGCGGGGTGCGCGGGCGCGGGCGGGTCGCCCGCGGCGGAATTGGATGGATCACTCATGTGGCAATGGTAAACTTCGCGCCCCGGCCCGCGCGCCGGGTTCGCTCTTTTTCGCCGTTGCCCCGCTCCCCGAGAGCCTTCCTCATTCCCCTTCGAGGCGCTTCACCATGCAGAAACCCGTGGTCAATGTCATGGTCAAGGCGGCCCGCGCGGCCGGCGGGGTGCTCCTGCGCAGCATGCACAAGCTCGACGCCATCAACGTGGTCGAGAAAGACCGCATGGACTACGCCAGCGACGTCGACGAGCAGGCCGAGAAAACGGTCATCAAGGAACTGCGCAAGTCCTACCCGGATGCCGCGTTCCTGGGCGAGGAAGGCGGCGCGCAGGGCAAGGGCAATGCGGTGTTCGTGATCGACCCGCTCGACGGCACCAGCAACTTCCTGCACGGCTTCCCGCACTGGTGCGTGTCGATCGCCCTGGTCGAGAACGGCGAGCCGCAGCACGGGGTGATCTTCGACCCATTGCGCAACGAGCTGTTCACCGCCAGCCGCGGCAGCGGCGCGGTGCTCAACGACAAGCGCATCCGTGTCAGCGAGCGCAAGGACCTGCCCGGTTCGTTGCTGATCACCGGCTTCCCCCCGCGCGAGCGCGAGCGCGCGCCCGCCCACCTGGAATGCGTGCGCGAACTGCTGCGCAGCGCCGAGGACATCCGTCGCACCGGCTCCGCCGCGCTCGACCTGGCCTACGTGGCCTGCGGCCGCAGCGACGGCTATTTCGAAGCCGGGGTGAAGCCCTGGGACATCGCCGCCGGCGTGCTCCTGGTGCGCGAGGCCGGCGGCCGCGTCTGCGATTTCCGCGGCGCCGCCACCGGGCCGATGGACAGCCGCGGCGTGCATGGCCGCCACCTGGTCGCCGGCAACCAGAAGCTCAGCGCGGAGTTGCAGAAGGCCATCGTCCAGTCCGGTTACGCGGCCGTGTTCAAGTAAGCCGCCGGTTCGCGCCAGCGAAAAGGCCGCGCAATGCGCGGCCTTTTCGTTTGGATCCTCATCGGGCCGGCACGGGGCCTGCCCCTCCGGGGCGGTTACGGGCGGCGTGCCAGGGCTTCTTCGTCGCGCGACTTCGGCAACAGGTCCTGCTTGCTGACCTTCAGCATGCCCATGGTCAGCAGCGGGCATGCCACGAAGATCGACGACACCGTGCCGATGATGATGCCGATGATCATCGCCTCGGCCATCCCGCGCAGCGAGTCGCCGCCGTAGATGTACAGCGAGAGCATGCTCAGGAACGCCACGAACGACGTGATCACCGTGCGCGACAGGGTCTGGTTGACCGACTTGTTGAGGATCGTCACCGGATCCGCGCGCATGCCGCGGAAGTTCTCGCGGACGCGGTCGAACACCACGATGGTGTCGTTGATCGAGAAGCCCATCACCGACAGGATGCCGGCCAGCACGTTGAGGTCGAACTCGTGCCCGCTCAGGGCGAACCAGCCCACGCAGATCAGGACGTCATGCAGCGTGGTGATGATCGCCGCCACCGCGAACTTCTTCTCGAAGCGCAACGAGATGTACCCCAGGAACCCGACGAGCACGAACAACACGGCGTAGATGCCGTCGATCGCCAGGTCCTTGCCGACTTGCGCGCTGATCACCGCGCTGCTGCGCTTTTCCGCCGGGTTGCCGGCCAGGGACGCCGCCTTGGCCACCGCATCGCCGATGCTGCTGGCCTTGTCGGCGCCGGCTTCCTGCTTGCCGTCGGCCTGCAGGCGCACCAGCAGGTCGTCGCCGGAGCCGAAGTTCTGCACCTGCGCGCCGTGGAAGCCGGCGCTGGCAAGCTGCTCGCGCACCTTGTCCACGTCCGGCTTCTTTTCATAGCGCAGTTCCACGCCGATGCCGCCGGTGAAGTCCAGGGCGAAGTTGAAGCCGCGGGCACCCATCGCGCCCAACGCCACCACCATCAGCAGGAAGGCAACGCTGAGCGACACCCAGCGCATGCGCATGAAGTCGATGTTGCTGTCGTAGGGGAATACATTGAATGGTTTCATTGGTCGGGCCCCTCAGATGGCCACGGACTTGAGCTTCTTGCGGCCGCCGTAGATCAGCGTGGCGATGCCGCGCGAGACCGACACCGCGGTGTAGGCGGAGGTGGCGATGCCGAGCATGGTGGTCATGCCGAAGCCCTTCAGCGGACCGGAGCCGAAGGCGAACATCGCCAGGCCGGCCAGGAACGCGGTGACGTTCGCGTCCAGGATGGTGCCGGACGCACGCTCGTAGCCTTCCGCGATCGCCTTTTGCGGAGGCAGCCCCAAGCGCAATTCCTCGCGGATGCGCTCATTGATCAGCACGTTGGCGTCCACCGACATGCCCACGGTCAGCGCGATGCCGGCCAGTCCGGGCAGGCTCATGGTCGCCCCCAGCACCGACATCAGCGCGAACACCATCAGCAGGTTGATCAGCAGCGCGATGCAGGTGATCAGGCCGAACATCCGGTAATACACCAGGAAGAACAGCAGGGCGAAGACGAAGGAGAACGCCACCGCGGTCAGGCCGCGCTCGATGTTCTCCTTGCCCAGGCTGGGGCCGATGGTGCGTTCGTCGACGAAGTCCATCGGCGCCGCCAGCGCGCCGGCGCGCAGCAGCAGGGCCAGGTCGGCGCCTTCCTTCATGCTCTCCAGGCCGGTGGTCTGGAAATCGCGATTGAGCACGCCCTGGATGGTGGCGACCGAGATCACCTGCTCGTTGACGCGGGTGGTGCGCACTTCCTTGCCATCGACGAGCTTCACTTCCGGCACGCGCTCGATGTAGACCACCGCCATCGACTTGCCAACGTGGTCCTTGGTGTAGTCGTACATCCGCTGGCCACCAGCGCTGTTCAGGCGCACGCTGACCGCCGGGGTGCCGCTCTGCGAATCGAAGAACGAGGTCGCGTTCTGCAGCTGCTCGCCGGAGGTGATGATCCGCTTGTTGAGGAGCACCGGCAGCGGCTTGCCATCCGGCCCGATGGTCTTGCTGTTGTAGATGCGCGCTTCCGGGGGGACGTTGCCGGACTCGCGTGCTTCGACGGCATTGCCTTCGACCACGCCGCGGTATTCCAGTGTCGCGGTGGCGCCCAGGATCCGCTTCGCCTGCGCCGTGTCCTGCACGCCCGGCAATTGCACTGCGATACGGTCGGCACCCTGGCGCTGGATGATCGGCTCGGCCACGCCGAGCTCGTTGATGCGGTTGCTGAGCGTGCCGATGTTCTGCTGGACCGCATCGGTCAGCATCTTGTCCAGCTCTGCCTGCGGGATGCGCACGCTGATGCGATCGGCGGTGGCTTCGATCTGGTAGGTCGGCATGTCGCGCGCGAGCAATGGACGCACCTTGCTCAGGTCCTGCCCGGGGCTCAGGACTGCGACCACGGTATTGCCCGCGCCCGGCTCGACCGAGTTGTAACGGATGCGGTTGTCGCGCAGCAGGACGCGCATGTCCTCGGCGGTGGCCTCGAAGCGCTTGGCCAGCGCCGCCTCGCGATCGACCTGCATCAGGAAGTGCACGCCGCCGCGCAGGTCCAGGCCCAGGAACATCGGCCGGGCGCCGATCGCGCGCAGCCAGCCAGGCACCGTGGACGCCTGGTTGAGCGCCACCACGTAGCCGCTTCCCACTTCTTCGCGGACCACGTCCGCAGCGCGGGTCTGCGCGTCATCGGTCGCGGTGCGCACCAGCAGGTTGCCGTCCTTGCCGATCTCGCTGGACGCGAACGGCACGCCCTGCTTCTTCAGGGCGGCATCGACACGCGTCTTGAGCGCCGCATCAACCTGCGAACCCCGGTTGGCGGTGACCTGCACGGCCGGATCCTGCGGGAACGCGTTCGGCACGGCGTAGACCACGCTCAGCGCCAACACCAGCAGGATGACAAGGTATTTCCAACGGGAATATTCGAGCATCACGACACCCCGCGCACGGCCGTAAAGGCCGGCGCTTGTTGCTTCAGGAAGGAAATCAGGCCGACTTCAACGTGCCCTTGGGCAGCACGTTGGCGATGGCGGCGCGCTGCACGCGCAACTGCACGCCATTGGCGACCTCGACGGTCACGAAGCTCTCGCCGATCGCGGCCACGCTGCCGGCGATGCCGCCGCTGGTGATCACCTCGTCGCCCTTGGCCAGCTTGTTCAGCATGGCGCGGTGCTCCTTCTGCCGCTTCATCTGCGGGCGGATCATCAGGAAATACATGATCACGATCAGGATGATCGGGAACAGGAAGGTCTGCAGCCCGCCCATGGGCGAGGCGGCGGAAGCGCCGGCCGCTTGGGCATGGGCAACGGGAATCAGGAAATCGAGCGGGTTCATGCGGGAATCCGTGTAGGCGAAGCGGATGGGTTGGCCAAGGCCAGCCGGGAATTATGCCACGTGGGCCGCCGCGAGGCCTTTCAGGGCCGGCGGGCCGCGTAGAAGGACTCCCGGAACGCCCCGAAGGTTCCCTGCTCGATCGCGTCGCGCATCCGCGCCATGAGCCGCTGGTAGTGGCGCAAGTTGTGCAGGGTGCCCAGGATCGGGCCCAGCATCTCGTTGCAGCGATCCAGGTGGCGCAGGTAGGCACGCGAATAGCCGCCGGCACAGGCGACGCAGTCGCAGCCCTCCTCGATCGGGCGCAGGTCGCGCTCATACTGCGAGTTGCGCACGCGTACGACGCCGGCATCGGTGAAGAAGTGCCCGTTGCGGGCGTTCCGGGTCGGCATCACGCAGTCGAACATGTCCACCCCGCGCGCCACCGCTTCCACCAGGTCCTCGGGGCGGCCGACGCCCATCAGGTAGCGAGGGCGATCCGTGGGCAGCTGCGGCGCGGTGTGCTCGAGCATGGCATTGCGCTCGGCTTCGGTCTCGCCCACCGCGAGCCCGCCGATCGCATAACCGTCGAAACCAATCTGCTGCAGGCCTTCGGCCGAGCGCGAACGCAGGTCGTGGTGCACACCGCCCTGGACGATCCCGAACAGCGCCGCGTCGTTGCCCGCATGCGCCTGCTTCGAGCGTTCCGCCCAGCGCAGCGACAGTTCCATCGAGCGTTCGACCACGCGCTTGTCGACCGGCGCGCCATCCACGGTCACTGGCGGGCATTCGTCGAAGATCATCACGATGTCGCTGCCCAGGACTTTCTGGATGTGCATGGATTCCTCGGGACCGAGGAACACCTTGCTACCGTCGGTCGGCGCGGCGAAGGTCACGCCGGCCTCGGTGATCTTGCGGCGGTTGGCAAGCGAGAACACCTGGAACCCGCCGGAATCGGTGAGGATCGGGCCGTCCCAGCGGGCAAAGCCGTGCAGGCCGCCGTGCGCCTCGATGACCTCCAGGCCGGGCCGCAGGAACAGGTGGAAAGTGTTGCCGAGGATGATCTGCGCGCCGAGGTCGCGGACCTGGTCGGGCAACACGCCCTTGACCGTGCCGTAAGTGCCGACCGGCATGAACGCCGGCGTTTCGATGGTGCCGCGCGGGAACCTGATGCGGCCGCGTCGCGCTGCACCGTCGGTGCCGAGCAGCTCGAAATTCATGCGGCTCATGCGCAGCACCACGCAAGTTCGCGGCACGTGCGGCGGGCGGCGGGGGCTTCGGAAAGCGCGCCATGGGTGAGCACGCTTGGCTTGCATCGCATGCGATGCAAGCGTGCGAACGCCCGGCACCCTGTGCCGGGCAGGGCCGCGACGCGGGCGCGCGGCGGCGC
>Ga0075160_10002149_pt1 | contig 11829 bp, 9 predicted proteins | sample JI91814C2DNA_FD_70969 | JGI IMG/M metagenome (GOLD analysis project Ga0075160, IMG submission 70969) | Wastewater effluent complex algal communities from Wisconsin, to seasonally profile nutrient transformation and Carbon sequestration -... | ecosystem: Engineered > WWTP > Effluent > Algae...
GCCGCCAGCGAGCTGCCCAACGCGAAGAACAAATGCTGACGCCAGCCCTGCAGGCGCTCGCGGAAGGCATCGTCCACACCACGCTGGAGCTGCCAGGTATTCACCGTCACCGGCACATAGAAGGGCTTCCGCGTGTACTCGTCCCTCCAGCTCAGCACGAGCTGCTCGGAGGCCTGGAAGAGCAGGTTTCCAAAGACACGCTTCAACGTCGGGAAGAGGCGCTGCATGCGCTGGAAGTGGCGGTAGAAGAATCGCAGGCTCATGCGCACCACGAACATGGAAAGCCGCGCCATCGGGCTGGCGAGCACCTTTTTGTTTTCCTCGCTGAAGAGCAGCTTTGCGTCCTCACCCATCTGGGCGCCAATCAGCGTCACGGGAATGCGTTTGCTGAGACCAAAAGCGTCCGGCAGGTAGCTCTTGAGGAAGCCCATCACCGCTTCGGTGAGCGCGATGCCTTCCGGCGATGAACCGGCCTGCAGCTTGTGAATGCGATCGTAGAGCTTCTTCGCCTCGTCCCAATTATCCGTCATCAAATCATCCCGCAGGCCCATCGTGTGGCCGACGACACGCCAGAGGTGCAGGAAGGCCTCTTTTTGCTCCACGGACACCTTGCAGCCGATCATTTCCAGGCCGCGAGGAATGAGATACGAGAAGGTCAGCAGCGTGAAGGCCAGATCCTCCTGGTTCACCGGCACACCGAGCTTTTCCGAAGGCCACGGCCCCATCGCACCATGCGCTTTGGCAAAGCCTTCGGAGGCGGAGCCGCTGGGAGCGCCCTTCGGCATCATCACGCCCGGATTCAGCAGCATGTAACGCATCGAGGCATGCAGCATGCGCACCTTCTTCGCCGCGATGTAGCCACGTCCCCAGATGTAGGCATTGCGACCCGCCGCGACGCGGTAGCCCGTGTGCGCGGCTTTTTTCTGCGCCTCCGCGTCGGGCTGAGTTTTCGCATCAGCGCTGACCTGCACGAATTTATCCCCCTGCTGCTCCCACTGGCCGCCGACGCTTTCATTGAGGCTTTTCAGGAACACATCATCGCTGTCCGGCATCACGTCATGCACGAGCTGAATGCCACCAGGGCTCATCACCGCATCGAGCATGAGGCCCGTCTCGTAAATGCGCTGGAAGACATACTTCGACTCCTTCAGCTTCGCGGTTTGATACAGCGCCGGGATGCCGTTCTTCATCAAATAACACGCGGGCAGGCTCGCCGCGTAAAGAATGCCCAGCATGGCCAGCGAGTTCGCCTTCCATAGCTCGGCGGCCATCTCTAGCTTCGTCACATCGACCCACTCAGGAGCCTCCATCGGGTCATAGTAGTCCTGAAACTCCTTCGGAAACTGCCCCAGTGCCTTGGCGAAGTTCGAGTTCTCGATCAGCAGCAGTTCGCCATCCGTATCCAGCAGGTCGGCGATATCGACGAGCTTGTTGTAACCCAGCCGACTACCCGGTTCGGCGTGCATCGCTGCCTCGCCAAAGATTTTCGCCGCCAAATCATCCGCATAGGGGTCGCCGTGCTGGCGGAAGGCATTGAGTTGATCGTCGGTAAAGCCGCCCGGGCCGGTCGGAGAGGTAGGAATCGGGTTCATGGGTAGATGGGAGAGTGAGAAAAAAGCGCCATTTGTGCCGATTTACGAAACCGACGCAGATATAAAAAGAATTACGCTAATTCCAGCCAGCCATGCTCTTAGATTGCCGGAATAAATGCAAGCATGGAATCATCCAGCCGCCCAAGCCAGCTTCGAACGGAGTAGGGCTGCCCAGTCGAGGCGATGCATCAGCGCCCGGCGTGACTGACGCATTCTCACTCCAGCATCCGCCTTGATGTTCCGTGCGATTCCTTTCGGGGAGGAGGCCAGTCTAAAGAAGGAGGCATTGACCGCCACCTCGCGATGCGCCGGGATGTCAGAGCAGAAGACAGGCACCTGATGCAGCGCCGCCTCGATCAAAGGCAGGCCATAGCCTTCCTGAATGCTCGGAAAGAAGAGCAAATCCGCCATCTGGTAGAGACTGCGAACGTCGTCATCGCTCAAAACGGCTTTTTCACCGAGGAAGTGGACGCGCTTCGCGACGCCGAGGTCTTTGGCGAGCTGTTTGAGCTCGCGGAAGTATTTAAGGCCGTCTTTTTGATGTGGGTCGGGCGCGGCGGTGACGAGGTAAATGGCCTCCGGAAGCTCCGCGAGCACGCGAAGCCCCATTTCGATGTTTTTGCGACGAACGAAGCGCGTCGGCTGAAACAGGACGAGCGGCGCATTTTCGAGCTGAAGGGCCGAAACGCGTTCGGTGAGGCCTAATACGGCCTTGGCATCGCAACCGTTCGGAATGACATGGATTGGGTCGCGAGTGACTTTGGCGTATTCGGCCTTCCGATGCTCCGAAACGGCGATGTGGAGGGCATTGGGCACCTTTTCAGCCCAGCGCACATCGTGAACCCAGTTGATCCAGCGAATGTCTGGCCGTGCGTGCGTGAGAGCGATGAGTTCTTTCGTCCACTCGAGGTCGAAGGGCATCGTGAACACGTTGTGGACGATGACGGCATCCCAGTTCGCCTCCCGCCATTCATCGCGTGTGAGGATATGCACCTCATGGCCCAGTCTTTGCAAAGCCGCTGCCTGCTCACCGATGACGCGCTCCACGCCACCGATGACAGGCGGTTTGGAGTAATGAAGAAGGGCGACGCGCATTCCCGGCCACCATGGCTTGGACCGGGAACAGGTCCAGTGAGAGCTCGACCCGGTTCAGCGCATTGGGGTGTCGCCCTCTTCCGTAATTGCTGTAACTGCCGTCAAAAAAAGAAGCCCTTTTTGTTGTCACGCTCCCGGCGGTGGCCTATGAAATGCTTTTGTAAAACGCCTACGGGCAGCCACGCTCTCTTCCAGCAAATTATGACCTTTTCGAGACTCTGCGCAGCAGCCACGGTCAGCTTCCTCGCCATCAGCGGGTGGGCCCAAGGCCAGTCACTCCTCGGCAACATGTCGGGTGATGTGAAGATCGACGGCCTCACGACCACCATGGACCCTGAAACGGGCATCGCGACGGTGTCTGGCGACGTCCGGGTGGAGTATCAGGATGTCCAGATCCGCTGCGCAAGTGCCAGCTACAACAATGTGTCCGGCAACGTCCATGCCACAGGAGGAGTCGTCATCTGGCGGGCCGGGACCATCTACCGCGGTGACAGCATCGACTACAATGTGATCACGGGGGAATTGTCCGGGAACAATGTGCGGTCCGGGATGCCGGCGGGACAGGGCTCGTTCTTCTACAGTGCCAAAAAGTTCACTGCCGAGACGCAGTTGCTCGACCGCCTGCACGCCGAGGATGTGAGCTTCACCATGCATGACTTGGCAAACCCCAATTTCCATGTGAGCAGCCGTGAGATGAATGTGCATCCAGGCCAACGGGTGGAGCTTCAGACCATTAAATACTACGCCGGAAACACACCGATCCTCTATTTCCCGAGTCTCAGCCAGTCCGTGGAACAGGACCAGGGGTTTCGCGTCAGCCCCGGCTACAACAACCGCTGGGGCGCCTTTGTGCTGAACCAGTTCACGGTATTCCACGGCAATCACACCGAGGCTCGCTATCGCATCGATCTGCGCAGCAGCCGCGGCTTGGCGGGCGGCTTTGATTTCTATTCGATGCGCCATCAGTCAAACCGCCAAAACTTCGGCCACCTCAAGTTTTACGGCCTGAGCGACAGTGACACCGCGATCAACGCCACCGGTTCCCCGCGTCAGATCGTCGATCGCAAGCGTTACCGTTTCAATTTCCAGCATCGCATCTACCTGCCCGGTCCGGATGTCAGCACTTGGTATATCGACTTCGACATCAACAAGATCAGCGATGTCCATTTCTATGAAGATTTCTTCTTCAACGAGTTCCGCACGACGCCGGAGCCGGACAACCAGATCTCCATCATCAAGCGCAGCGATGCCTTTGTGGCCACGCTCATGGCCCGCGGCCAGTTGAACAAGTTTTACCGCTCCGCCGAGCGCCTTCCAGAGCTCTCCTTTGACTTCGTCCGCCGCCCGATCTTCGGCACTGGCATCCAGCATCAGGGAACCTTCGCCGCCGGAGTCTATAAGGAGCGTCTCGGCAAATACGAACAAGTCGAGCTCACCCGCCTGCAGCAACTTGGTGTCATCGGGGCGGCGGCCGTCAACGCGGACCCACTCGGCGCCGCCTCCGCCTACGCCGGACTTCTCGGCCTCCCATCCGGCATTGGGATGAGCCCGGCAGATGTGCTCGCCGGCCTCAACGTGATCAATTCCCGCCTTAGCGAGCCCGGATACACGCGGTTTCACACCTATCACGAGTTCCTCTATCCCAAGACGTTTTTTGGCTGGCTCAATCTCACGCCGCGGGTGGGCGCCGGCTTCACCAGCTACCACAGCATTGATGGCAGCATGTCCGGCAAAACGAACTTCACCCGTGGCATTCTCAGCCTCGGACTGGAGGCCACTTTCAAAGTATCAAGGACGTGGTCTGATGTGAATGTCCCCGCTCTGGGCCTCGATGGCATCCGCCACGTCTTCCAGCCCTACCTGAATTACTCCTATCTCGACGCGACTCAGGATGTGGGACTCCCGGCCATCGATCGTCTTGCGCCAACCACCCGCCCGCGTTCGGTTGACGTGGGTCTTTTCACCGCTGTGGACGCGCTGCGTTCGTGGAATGTGGCACGCGTAGGTTTCTATAACCTCCTGCAAACCCGCCGTGACTACTCAGCGGCTGCCAATCCCTATAACTCATTTTACGGAGCCAGCGATTCCTCTGACCGCAGCTACGCCTGGGCCGGGATGAACACCTACATCGATGTGTTTGCCCGTGATCCAGAGTTCGGTCGCGACCTCTCGAATCTCTACAATGATCTCTTCTGGCGTCCCGTTCCCTGGATCAGCCTCACCTCCCAGGTGCAGCTGCCCATCAGCAGCGGACGCGGTAGCTTTACCGAACTCAACCACGGCATCACCTTCCTGCCAAATCGCTACATGTCTGTCCAGTTCGGCCACCAGTATCTCAGCAACAACCCCTACTTCCAGCAGGACTCGAACCTCTTCTACTCACGCGTTTACACCCGCTTGGGCGAAAACTGGGGCTTCGCCATGAACCACATCTTCGAGGCGGATGACGGCACCATGCAGTTCCAGAGCTACAGCCTCACACGCGATCTCAGCAGCTGGATCCTCTCCATCGGCGCCCTCGTGCGTGACAACCGCGGCGGAGCCAATGACTTCGGCATCTTGCTTGGTTTCACCCTCAAAGAGTTCCCGCAGCTCAATTTCGACCTCGACGTCGATCCCAGCACCTCAGGAAGCAACGGCAACGGCGGGAACAACTGATCCCCAGCCCTTGGATGGGCTTGGAAAGTTTGAAATCAGCGACTTGAGCCCTGCGCTACAAGCCCATAGGGTACCTGCACTCTCATGAAACTCACCATCATCGGTTCTGGTTACGTCGGGCTCACCACCGGGGCCTGCTTTGCCGAAGTCGGCCACCACGTCTGCTGCGTGGACAACGACCAGCGCAAAGTGGAGTCCCTCCTCGCTGGCGAGATCCCGATCTACGAGCCGGGCTTGGAATCGATCGTGAAGAAGAACGTCGCCGCACGCCGGCTCCGCTTCACCACCTCCACCGAGGAAGGCGTGGAGCATGCCGAAGTCATCTTCATCGCCGTCCCCACACCGCCGCAGCCCGATGGCAGCGTGGACCTCAGCTTTATCGAAAAGGTCGCCCGCGAGATCGCCGTGCATCTCGACTCCTACCGCGTCGTCGTCGATAAAAGCACCGTGCCAGTGAAGACCGGCGAGCGGGTCTCCAGCACCATACGCCGCTACGCCAAGCCCGGCGTCGAGTTCGATGTCATCAGCAATCCTGAATTTCTACGCGAAGGCAGCGCCGTCGAGGACCTCATGAAGCCCGACCGCATCGTCATCGGTGGAAATAGCGACCGAGCCCTCGCCTTGATGCAAAAAATCTACGAGCCCTTCGTCGCCCCCGTGCTCGTCACCGACATCAACAGCGCCGAGCTCATCAAGCACGCCGCGAACTCCTTCCTCGCACTCAAAATCAGCTACGCCAACGCCCTCTCCGAGATCTGCGAAGCTGCCGGTGCCGATGTCATCAAGGTCACCGAAGGCATCGGCACCGACAAGCGCATCGGCCGTGCCTTCCTCAACGCCGGCCTCGGCTATGGCGGCTCCTGCTTCCCGAAGGACATCGCCGCCTTCATCGCCATCGCCCGCCAGCTCGGCACGCCATTTGGACTCCTCGAGGAGGTGCAGCGCATCAACGACCGTCAGTTCAAACGCTTCCTCGATGCCCTTCGAGAAGCCCTGTGGGTCCTCAAAGAAAAGAAAATCGCCATCTGGGGCCTCAGCTTCAAGCCCAACACCGACGACGTCCGCTCCTCCGTCGCCATCCGCCTCGTCGAAGCCATTGTTGGCGAAGGAGCCGAAGTAGCTGTTTTCGACCCCAAGGCCATGGAAAAGGCCCGCGAGCTCCCCGTGGCCTCCAATGTCCGTTTTGCCACCTCAGCCCTCGATGCCGCCAAAGATGCCGAAGCCCTCGTCATCGCCACCGAATGGCCGGAATTCGGCGCCATCGATCTCGCCCTGCTCCGCGAGGCCATGCGCACTCCGCTTATCTTTGACGGTCGCAATCTCATCGACCCCGTCGCCGCCGCAGACTTCGGCTTCCAATACCGCGGCATCGGGCGTGGAGCCCTCGTCGAGCGTTCATGAGGCATCTTGCAAAGCGGTCCACCGCGTGGTAACCGCAGCCCCTTCATGAAAGTCGTTTTTCGCCTCCTGCTCCTCGTGCCCGCCATGCTGGCCCTGAGCAGTTGCCAGTTGATAGGTCCTGCCCTCAATTCCGCCCTGCGACTCTGGCCTTATCTTCTCGTCGAAAACGAGGCAGGCAAACCCGGCGCGCCCGTCGAAACGCGTGCTGGCCGCATCCAAAACGCCCCCACTTACGAAGGACGATCACCTCTTTCGCAACGCATCGCGGTCGAAAACATCGCCAACCGCTGATTTCCGACACCTCATGGACTGGCAGCGCATCCGAGACGACTTCCCCATCCTCAAGCAGGAGGTGGACGGGCATCCGCTCATCTACCTCGACAACGCCGCGTCCTCGCAAAAACCCCGCGCCGTCATCGACGCCCTCACCCGCTACTACGAGCGGGACAATGCCAACGTCCACCGCGCCCTCCACGCCCTCAGCATGCGCGCCACCGATGCCTTCGAGGCCGCCCGGCGCACCGTCGCCCGCTTCATCTCCGCCACTTCGGAAAATGAAATCATCTTCACCCGCGGCACCACGGAGGGCGTCAACCTCGTCGCCTATGCGTGGGGCAGCGCCAACCTCAAGCCCGGCGATGTCATCCTCACCACCGGCATGGAGCATCACAGCGATCTCGTGCCCTGGCAGCTCGCTGCCCAGCGCACCGGAGCCACCTTGAAGCACATCCCCGTGCTCGACCACGGCACGCTCGATCAGGAGGCCTTTGAAAAGCTCCTCACCCCTGAGGTCAAACTCCTCGCCATCGTCCACATCTCCAACTCCCTCGGCACCATCAATCCCGTCCGCGAGATGTGCGCCAAGGCCAAAGCCATCGGCTCCACCACCTTCGTCGATGCCGCGCAGAGCGCCGGGCACATCCCCGTCAGCGTCCAGGACATCGGCTGTGACTTCCTCGCCTTCTCCGGGCACAAAGTTTGCGCCCCCACAGGCATCGGCGTCCTCTACGGCCGCATGGCCATCCTCGAAAACATGCCCCCGTGGCATGGCGGCGGTGAAATGATCCTCACCGTCACCCTCGACACCTGCACCTACAAGCCCCCGCCCGCCCGCTTCGAAGCCGGCACACCCGATATCGCCGGAGCCATCGGCCTCGCCGCCGCCATCGACTACCTGGAAGCCATCGGCCTGCAAAACATCCAGCAGCACGGCCTCGAACTCGCCCAGCACGCCCTCAAAAAACTCAGCACCATCGAAGGCCTCCGCATCCTCGGCCCTCAAACCGGTCCCCGCGGCTCCCTCGTCTCCTTTCACTGCGACTTCGCGCATCCGCACGACATCGTCGAGTGGGCCAACACCTACGGCATCGCCATGCGCGGCGGCCATCACTGCACCCAGCCATTGATGAAGCGCTTCAAAGTCCCCGGCAGCACCCGCGCCAGCTTCTATCTCTACAACACCACGCAGGAGATCGACCGCCTCGCCGAAGTCCTCGACTCCGCCCGCCGCTTCTTTTCGTAATCCAAGCCCATGTCACCCGAAGAGCTCCGCGATCTCTACCAGTCCGTCATTCTCGACCACAGCCGCAAACCGCGGAACCACGGCGAGATTCCCCCGCCCTGCCTTCATGCTCATGGCGACAATCCCTCCTGCGGTGATGAGATCGATGTCTGGGTGAAGCTCGACGAGCAGAACCACATCGCCGACATCAAATTCACCGGCCAGGGCTGTGCCATCAGCCAGGCCAGCGCCTCGATGATGACCGTGAAGGTCAAAGGCAAGACTTCCAACGAAGCCGCCGCCATGCGCGAAGACTTCCGCCGCGTCGTCATGGGCGATGGCAAACCTCAAGACGAAGACGCCCTCGGTGAGCTCACACTCCTCGAAGGCGTCCAAAAATTCCCGCAGCGCGTCAAATGCGCCATGCTCGGCTGGCGTGCCCTCGAGCAAGCTCTCGAAGGCGCCACGAAGTAATCGCTTAATGCAGCACCTGCAGCAGCTCGACCTGGAAAACGAGGTCGGCAAAGGGCGGAATCTTCGGCGGTGAGCCCTGCATGCCATAGCCGAGGTTGTAGGGTATGTGGATCAACCACTTGTCACCCGGCTTCATCAATTGCAGTGCCTCCGTCCAGCCACGAATCACCTGCCCCACGCCAAACGTCGCGGGCTGTCCGCGGGAGTAAGAGCTGTCAAACTCCGTGCCATCCACCAACGTGCCGCGATAGTGCACCACCACCGTGTCAGCAACGGTCGGCGAAACACCACCCGCAGGGCCAGATGCCAGCACCTTGTAGCGCAGACCGCTCGCCGTCGTCATCGCACCCGATCCATTGGATGCCGCAGCAGGAGCCTTGGTCGGAGTGGTCACGATGGGTTTCGCAGCAGCGATCTCCTTTTTCGGTTCGGAGGATGAGCAAGCGGCAAGAAGAAGCGCAGAAGACAGGGCGAGGGTCAGGACTTTCATGAGAAGGCCGCCGTTCTACACCGAAAACCGCCTCCACGGCAACCCCGATGGTGAGAATCAGCGCATGCCGATGCCTTCCAGCCACTTCATCGCATCCTCGGGCCAAACCTTCGCCTCACGCTCGCAGCGCAAGCCATAGCCATGACCGCCGGTCGGGTAGAGCTTGAACTCATGCGCGATCTTCGCGGCGTTGAGAGTCTCGTGGTAAACAATGCTGCCCGTCACGTGACGCTTGTCGTCTTCGCTGTGGACGATGAGCGTGGGCGGAATGCTCGGACTCACTTTCAGGTCCGGGGCCACCTGACCGTCTTTCCCGTCGAGATAAGCCGGATAAACCAAAATCGCAAAATCCGCCCGGCAGCTCTGCTGATCGATTTCATCCACCACAGCATAGGAACGCCCCACCACCGGAGCGCTGGCCTTCGCGGCCAGATTGCCACCGGCCGAGAAACCGATCACGCCGAGGCGTTTGGGGTCAATCTTCCACTCAGCGGCCTTCGCTCGTGTGAGGCTCAGCGCCCGCTGCACATCCTGGAAAGCACCTTCGCGATTGTTCGGAGTGCGATACTTCAGCAAGAGAGCGCTGATGCCATTCTTGTTCAGCCACGCGGCGATCTCGGAGCCTTCTTTGTCCATCACGCAGTAGCTGTAACCACCGCCCGGGCACACGATGATCGCTGGCGCTGCCTTGCCATCTGCCCGTTGCGCCGCAAACAAGCTCAGCGTCGGCTTGCTGACGTTCGTGATGCGCTGAAAGCCATCTTTGCGCTGAACCTCCGCTTCCGGCTCCTTCGCACCATTTCCCGGCATTTGAGCCTCCGGCCACACATTGACGGTGATTTGAGCGGACAACAGCGATGTGCTGACAAGCAGAAGAAGTAAGGCGCGAAGCATGCCCCTCCGAAACGGCTGCCTCCACGCCGTCTTACTGGGACAACACCAATTCTCCGCGATGAGTGAGCCGGTTCGAGCGTTGAAGGCTGACTTCCTATGATCAAAACGCTCTCACTGTTCGGTCTTTGTGCCCTGCTGACCTCCATCAGTGCTTTCGCCGATGACTCGTTGGCAAAGCTGCAAGCACTCAAAATCGAACACGCGGCGAAGATGGACGTGCAGCGGGCTCCGAAAGGCGACAGCACCGTCGTGAAGCTGCTGCTGCAACCCGCGAAGGGCTCGAACATCAATGTCGAGGTCTGGCTGCCAGATGCCGTGAAGTGGAACGGGCGCTTCCTCGGTCTCGGCAATGGTGGAGCAGCGGGAAAGATCAATTCAGGCTCGCTCGCAGGCTACAGCGCCGCCGGTTACGCCGTGGCGACCACCGACATGGGCACCGCGCCCAACTCAGACTCTGGCATCGGCAATCGCGAGGTGTGGAAGGACTTCGGCTATCGCGCCACGCATCTCATGACGGTGACCGCCAAACAGCTCGTGAAGGCGCATTACGGCAAAGGGCCGGAGTTTTCGTATTTCAGCGGCGGCTCAACCGGCGGCCAGCAGGCCCTGCAGGAGGCTCAGCGCTATCCCGAGGACTACGACGGCATCACGGCCGCCGTGCCCGCGCACTGTCGCACGCCACTTCATGCCTACTTTTTGTGGAATGACCAAATCTTGAAGCAATGCCCCTTCACGAAGGAGCAGGAGGCCGGTGTCATCGCCGCAGCGAACGAGTTCATGGCTCCACGCGAGATCCCGCTCGCAGCGGGCAAGTTCGTCTCCGATCCACGCTGCACCATGCAAGACATCGAGAACGTCATCGCACTGGCGCTGAAGAAGGATGCGACACTCGCCGACGAGCATGCCGTGGCCTTGCGAAAGCTCTTCGACGGTCCCCGCCATGCTCAAACGGGCGAGCGACTCTTCAACGGCATCCCGCTCGGCTCATCGCTGTCGGCGTCGCACGGCCATTTGTATCTGTTCCAATGGGTCTTCGGCAAAGAGAAGCCGCTGGAGAGCATCAACTTCGGCGCAGACCTCGACACCTACACCGCCGCCCTCGCGCCGTATCTGAATGCGGAGAACGCCGACCTGTCCGCTTTTGAAAAACGCGGCGGCAAGCTCCTCGCCACCACCGGCGCGGCGGACTCGGTCGTGCCACCGCAGGCGACCATCGACTACTACGAGCGCGTGGTGGAGCACTTCGGCAGCTTGGAGAAAGCGCAGTCATTCTTCCGCCTCTACCTCGTCCCCGGCATGGCACATGGCGGCGGCCCCGGCGTGAATCAAGCCCCCAACCTCCTAGACGCCCTTCGCGCCTGGCGCGAAAACGGCAATGCTCCCGAAGCCCTCACCGGCCGCCACGCCGTGAATGGCAAAACCGAATGGGAAATGCCGCTTCACCCTTATCCAAAGAAGACCGGATGGAATGCGAAGACGTCGAGCTTCGAAGCTGTCGATGGACCTCGCGGTGGTGTGGAGCGTGTCGCCGGGCGTTTTCGTTCGATGGCGCAGGAGTGACGTTTACGAGAACTTCAACTGCGCGCGCACTCTAAAGTTAACTCATTAACCCGGATTCCGAAGTTAAGCAGCGGTTTTGCGTTTTGATTGAGCTGTTGGTGGGTCTGTGGAGTTCAACTTCGGCGAAGTTCGTTTTCCCCACTCCAATACCTTGTCGATCAAGG
>Ga0075160_10002164_pt1 | contig 11794 bp, 10 predicted proteins | sample JI91814C2DNA_FD_70969 | JGI IMG/M metagenome (GOLD analysis project Ga0075160, IMG submission 70969) | Wastewater effluent complex algal communities from Wisconsin, to seasonally profile nutrient transformation and Carbon sequestration -... | ecosystem: Engineered > WWTP > Effluent > Algae...
GTTACACCCTGGTGATCCGCGAGTTCTCGGCCCCGCTGGGGCTGGTGGATTCCACCGGCAAGGCGCTCTACACCGCACTGTGGGGATACGGTACCACCCGGCAGGCACCCTCCTACCCTGGGCGTACCTTCAACCTGCGCCGGGGGGTGGCGGTATCCGTTCGTTATCAGAACGCCCTGATGAATTCCCAGGGTCCGCTACCCTATCGTCTGCCGGTGGATACCACGCTGGGCTGGGCCAACCCGGGCAACCTGGGGGGGCGGGCGCCGGTGCCCCTGGTGGCTCACCGCCATGGTGGCGATCAGGTCACCGGCAGCGACGGCCTTCCCGAAGCCTGGGCTACGCCGGACGTCAATCGTGACGGGATGCCCGATTACCGGGGCCGCCTTTTCAGCGCCAGCTACACCTTCGACAATTCCCAGGAAGCTGGACACCTCTGGTACCACGATCACGCCCTCGGCGTGACCCGCCTCAATGTTTACATGGGGCTGGCCGGCAACTATTTCATCCGCGACGCCAACGAGGACTATCTGGTCCAGGCCGGTCAGTTGCCGGCCTATCCCCATGAAGTGCCTCTTTGCATCCAGGATCGCCAGTTCGCCATCAGCGGTGCCTTGCGCTACCCGGCCAGCGACCCGGAGAACCCCCAGGCACCCCAGCCCACCCATCTGCCGGAGTTCTTTGGCGACGTCATCGTGGTCAATGGCATTCCCTGGCCGCGGCTCGACTGCGAGCCGCGCCTGTATCGCCTGCGTCTCCTCAATGGTTCCGATTCCCGGGTCGTCCGGCTCAACTTCAGCTTCGAGAACTTTCCCCAGAACCGCATGACCTTCTGGCAGATCGGCACCGAACTCGGCCTGATGAACAGCCCGGTGGCCCTTAGCTCACTGACCCTGGCGCCCGGCGAGCGGGCTGACGTGGTGGTGGATTTCTCCAAGGTGGTGTCCTGGTGGCATGGCCGGGTGATCCTGCGCAACGACGCCAATACCCCCTTCCCCGATGGCGACCCGGTGCTGGCGGGCAGCACCGACAGGGTCATGGCCTTCAGCGTCAACAAGCCGCTCGGATTCTTTGGCCAGGGTAGCGCTGCCCTGACCAGCGCCAACCTGCCCACCAACCTGCGCCCGGTGCATGGTCCGCTGCCGATACCGTCGACGGTGGGGGCCACGGTGCGCAAGCTGATGCTGTTCGAGGGCAATGATGCCTATGGCCGTCTGCAGACCATGCTCGGCACGGTCAATCCGGCGCCGGGCAACCCGGCCGGCCCCGGCTTCGGCACCTTCTTCTTCACCGACCCGGTCACCGAGAACATCAAGCTCGGTGCCACCGAAATCTGGGAGATCTACAACACCACCGTGGATGCCCACCCCATCCACCTGCACCTGGTGGATTTCCGGGTGCTTGATCGCCAGAGCTTCACGGGTGTCGTTCAGCCCAAGCCCATGGGCCCGGGCGGTGTGGCGGCAGGGGGCTATCTCACCCGTATCGCCCTGGCCGGGGTGAAGACCCCTGCACTGCCCAGCGAGCAGGGGCGCAAGGACACGGTGCTGGCCTACCCCGGTCAGGTCACGCGCATCATCGCCACCTTCAACCGGCCCGGGGAATACGTGTGGCACTGCCACATCCTGTCCCACGAAGACCATGAAATGATGCGGCGCTTCGTCGTCGCCTGAGCCCAGGTCGAGGCCCCGGATGCGGGGCCTCGACCTTTCGTGCACGTCATATACTCGGGGCTTCATTCTTCTCTCCGATGCCCCCCATGGACTCTTTCTCCGCCGACGATGGCGAACGCATCCATCTGAAGATCTCCGGCAGTGGTGCGCCGCTGGTGCTGCTGCACGGCTGGACATCGACCCACCGGGACTGGAACCCCTTCCTGGAGGATTTCGAGGCCCGTCACCAGGTGTTGCGCTGGGACGCCCGCGGCCACGGCGGCCATGCCCTGCGCACCACCAGTGTGCCGACGGTGGAGCGCATGGCCCGGGATCTGCACAATCTGCTGGATCATTACGGCCTGGAAAAGGCGGTGGTGGTGGGGCACTCCATGGGTGCCCTGACCCTCTGGCAATACCTGCGCGATTTCGGCAGTCGCCGCTTGTCCCGGGTAGTGGTCATCGACCAGTCTCCCAAGCTGCTCACCGATGACGACTGGAAAAGCGGCATCTACGGGGATTTCGATCACCGCCGCAATGCCCGGTTCATGCACGAGCTGGAGAGTGACTTCGCCGAAGCTGTCCTGCGCCTGGCGGCCTTCGGCCATAACGAACGCTCCCGCGCCAAGTACCTGGAAAACGGCTCCGGCATCGAGACCGCCCGCCAGCGCCTGCGTGCGCTGGACCCACGGCCGCTGATCGACTGCTGGGCCAGCCTGAGCGCGGCCGACTACCGGGATGTGCTGCAGACCATCTCCATCCCGGCCCTGCTGGTGTATGGCGGGGCGAGCAATTTCTACTCCACCGGCACCGCCGAGTATGTGCGCGACAGCATCCCCAATGCCCTGCTGCACATCTACGACGGCGTGGACCACGCCCCCCACCTGTGGGAGAGGGGGCGCTTCATCCGCGACGTGCTCGACTTCGTGGCCCTCCCTGCGGGCTGAGGCCAGCCCGGCCTAGGGCACGATCCAGTCGCCGTCCACGGCCAGGCTGCCGTCGTTTTCGATGCGCATCAGGTAGGCGCCCTTGGAGCCGTAGCGCTGACCCGGGCCGAGGGTGAAACGGGGGAAGGCGCTGGCCGTGGCGCCAGCGTAGGAATCCTCCACCAGTTCCAGCAGATAGTCCCGGGAGTAGCGCTCGCCCAGGGTGTACAAGGCCCGGGCGGTGATCTCGCAGGCCGCATGGGTGTTGCCCTGGGTCCGCTCGGTATCCCGCGCCAGGCTCAGGCCCTGGGCGCTCATCCAGCTGCCCAGGTTGAAAACCATCCGGCTGAGTCGGGCCTCCGGGGCGTCGAAGGGGTAGATCACGCGCAGCCCGGCCCGCCAGGGCGGCGGCACCTTGCGTGCATCCGGCGCCCGCTCCAGCCCGGCCAGGGTGCCCGACACGAAGACCCCGGCGGCCGTAGGTGGCGCCTTGTGGCTGCGCAGCAGGCGCTCCAGGTCGGCGTCACCCAGCCACAGCACCAGCACGTCACCGGCATCCACCGGGGGCAGCAGGCTGCGCCAGGCGGCTTCATCCAGGGGGCCGCGGAAGGTCCGGTCGAATACCGTCACGGGTTGGCTGACCAGGGCTCCACGGAGGGCGGCAGCGCCCTCGCGGCCCATGTCGGACGGGTCGAAGACCTGGATGATGCGCGTCGGCAAGCGCTCCTGCTCCATCAAGTGGCGGGCCAGCACCGCGCCCTCCAGGGCCATGCCCGGCCACAGGTAAACCGACGCGCGGGGGGCCGGGCCGGGCAGGTCGGTGTTGGGGAACAGGCAGGGGACGCCCTCGGCCTCGCAGAATTCATGCACCGGCGTCCAGTCACGGCCGATGCCGGACACCAGGGCGAAGGCCGGCTGCCGGCGCATCCGCGCTTCGAGCTGGTTGCGCCAGCCCTGCGGGGGGCCGGACAGGGCCCATTCTTCCAGCTCCCAGGGGCGCCGGCCTCTGCCGGGCGGCGGGCTGCGCCCGGCGATGCAGCGCTGCAGGACGTCACGCATGGCGTCCCGCTGGCGGGCATCGGCGTCCGGGGTAATGACCGTAGCTAGGTGCAGGGTGGTGCTGCCCACCCCTGGCACCGGGCCCGTGCCGAGGCTTTCCAGCCAGGCCTGGAGGGCCGCCAGCTCCCGCTCGCTCAGGGTGTAGCGGGGCATCAGTGGATCCAGGGGGACGTCGCCCGCGCCCATCCCCTCCCGCAGGGCCCGGGCCAGGCGGGGTGCGTCGTAGGCCGGACGGGTGCGGAAGCTGTGGTCCTGCAAGGCCATGCCGGCGGCCCGCCGGGGCGTATGGCCGGCGGGGGGTTGGCCGGGCGCAAACAGGACGGGGCCGGTGATCGGCGGGACCACCACCACACCCTCCACCGTTCCCATGCCGCTGCGGCGATGGCACTGGACGCAGGCCATGTCGCGCCCGCGCAGGCGTTCGCCACCGGGGCGCCATCCTTCCAGGGGGCTGCCGTCGGCGCGCAGGCCCTCCAGGTACAGGCGCCGTCCCTCGCCAAGCAGTGCCTCGTCGGCCTGGCCGGGCAGGGCGGGCAGCAGCAGGGCGATGGCGAGGGCGAGGGCGAGAAGGCGATGCATCAGGGCCGCGGCGGCAGCATCGGGCGCAGCTCGCGGAGGATGTCGCCGGCCTGGGCCAGGCCGTCGAGGCGCACCCAGGCCTGGCCGGGGGCGCGCCGCAGGAAGCTGACCGGGGTGTGGCTCATCTTGTCCGGGCGATAGCTGTTGAACGCCTTCTGCACGGCCGTGCTCGCGGCGGCGCTACCGGTGAGGAAGAGCCAGGGCTCGGTGGCGCCGAACTGGCGGGCGTAGTCCCTCAGGCGCCGGGGCGTGTCTTGCTCCGGGTCGATGGACACGGAGACCAGGCGCACCCGCGGGCGGTCATCCCCCAGGCTTTCCTGCACCTCCGCAAAGATCCGCGTCATCGGTGGGCAGATGGCCGTGCAGCTGGTGTAGATGAAGTTGAGCAGCACCGGGCGGCCATCGTCGATGGCGTCTGCAAACACCACGGTGGCCCCCTCCTGGTTGCGCAGGTTGACCCGGGGCGGGGTGATGGCGGCTTCGCTGCGGCTGACCGCCGAGGCGGCATTGTGGTGGTGGTGGTGGGCGTGCTCGTCCCCGGCTTGGGCTGCCAGGGGGTTCAGGCCAATGACCAGGAGGCCGGCAAGCGGCAGGACAGTCGTGCGCCAGGGCGCGGAGGTGCGTGAACGCATGATCGGGGATCTACAGTGAAAGAGGAGCCGGCCCCGGGAGATGCCCGCGCAATATGCAATGGGCGCCCGGGGACGCAGGCTACAAGTACACCATGTCTGGTGTCGAAGAGTAATTGTGATAAACGTTAAATACGTTAATCATGGCAAAAACGTTGCTGAGCTAAGCGTGCCCGGTGTTACGGTGGGCGTTGTTGAACGACATCGGGATGAGAGGCAATTGATGAACGGATTCGATTTCAGCCGCCTGCCACGCATCCTCCTGACCCTGGGCGTGATGACGGTTGCGGGTTTGTGGATTGCAGAGGAAGTCGGCTTGCTGGAGGTCGCGGAGCCTGCGGATGCCCGTTCGGCCGATCTGCCGTTGGCCACGCCTTTGCCCGTGAGGGTCGTGCTCCAGGGCGTGATCGCCGGTGACCGGAACACGCCGGGCGTGGCCATCCTTGCCGAGGCGGGCCGGCGTCCGGTGCTGGTGCCCGAAGGCGCTGCCTTCAGTGAGGATCTGCGAGTGGAGCGGGTGATGCCGGATCGGGTGGTGCTGCGCCAGCGCAGCTCGGGGGCACCGATCGTGCTTCCCCTGAGCCTGATGCCGGGCGATGTTCCGATCAGCCCCGGCATGGAGATGGGGCGCGCCACCGATCCGCAGTGGCGGGACGAGATCCCGCCGCCGCCGCCGCTGGAGCGGACGCCGTCCGCAGCGTTTGAGCCCCTGCCGACAGACAGGGTGGCACCGGCAGTGGACGCGTCGGGACCGCCACCCGGAAGTGCCCTGACCGGGCCGGCGCTGCCGGGGCCTGCCGCGGGCCGCTGATTTACTTCCCTGCTTGAGGCTGCCTGCCTCGCCGGGGGATGCCCCCGGCCGCCCTTGCGCACGTCGTGCTTGCACCGCACAATTGGTCGTCATTATCCGGCGCCAAGCTATGCCCGTACCCGACGTGCACCTGATCCTGCCTGCCGATCTGATCGCCTGCCACGAGTGCGACCTGCTGCAGACCGAGCCGCAACTCGCCCCCGGCGAGACCGCGCGCTGCGTGCGCTGTGCTGCCTTCCTGGCCCGCAACCCGCCGGACAGTCTTGACCGCAGCCTGGCTCTGACCCTGACCGCGGCGGTTCTCTACGTGCTCGCCAACATCCATCCCCTGGTGGGCCTGGAGATGCAGGGGCGGCGGGTCGAGGTGACCCTCTTCGAGGCCGTGCAGATCCTCTGGAAGGGGGGCGTCGAGCCCGTGGCTGCGCTGGTGTTCATCACCGCGCTGCTGTTCCCGATGCTCGAACTGCTGATGTTCCTGCTGGTGCTGGTACCCCTGCGCCTGGGCCGGGTGTCGCCGCGGCTTGCCACCTTCTTCCGCCTGGTGCGTTCGGTGCAGCCGTGGGGCATGGTGGAGGTCTTCCTGCTTGGCATGCTGGTGTCCCTGGTCAAGTTGTCGCACCTGGCCACGGTGGTGCTGGGCACGGCCTTCTGGGCTACGGCGGCCCTGATTGTGGTGCTGACCCTCGCCGCCCGGGCCTTCGACACGCGCCTGCTGTGGCAGCCGCCCATGCCCGAGCTCGCCCGGTGAGCGCCATTTACCGAACGGCCCGGGAGGCCGGGCTGATGAGCTGCCATGTGTGCGGCCAGCTCGCCAGCCAGCCGGAAGGTGGGGGGCATGCGCTGCGCTGCCCGCGCTGCGGGGCGCCGATGCACATGCGCAAGCCCGCCAGCCTGTCCACCACCTGGGCCCTGATCGCCGCCGCCGTCCTGCTCTACATCCCGGCCAATCTGCTGCCCATGATGACCACCGCCTCCCTGCTCGGCAGCCAGGAGGACACCATCATGAGCGGCGTGGTCTTCCTGTGGACGTCGGGTTCGTGGCCGCTGGCCGCCGTGGTGTTCTTCGCCAGCGTGATGGTCCCCATGCTCAAGATCCTGGCCCTGATCTATCTGACGGCCTCGGCCCAGCGTCGCTCGCGTCAGAACCTGCTGCAGCGCACGCGTCTGTATCGCCTCGTGGAGTTTGTCGGGCGCTGGTCCATGCTCGACATCTACGTCATCACCATCCTTGCAGCGCTGGTGCAGTTCCAGGGGCTCGCCACCATCCAGGCGGGCCCGGCCGCCGTGGCTTTCGGGGCAGTGGTGGTGCTGACCATGTTTGCCGCCATGAGCTTTGATCCGCGCCTCATCTGGGACCCCCTCACCGATACCGATCCTCCCCGGCCCGACCATGACTGACCCCAAACCTCCTGCCCTTCCCGTCGCTGTGGTGGATCGTCCACGGCGCTTCCGCATCCCGCTGGTATGGATCATCCCGCTGGTGGCCGCCCTGATCGGCCTCTTTCTTGCGGCGCGCACCTACTATGAGCAGGGGCCCACCATCACCATCACCTTTCGTACCGGGGTGGGCCTCGAGCCCGGCAAGACCCGCATCAAGTACAAGGATGTGGACGTCGGCCAGCTGAGTTCCGTGGCCCTGGCCGAGGACGGCAGCCATGTTGTCGCCACCGCCAGGCTGGCCCGCGAGGCCGCTCGCCTGCTGGTGGATGACACGCGCTTCTGGGTGGTCAGTGCGCGGGTGTCGGGCAGTTCCGTGTCCGGGCTGGACACCCTGCTGTCGGGCGCCTACGTGGGCATGGACGTGGGCAAGTCCGACGAAGCGCGGCGTGATTTCAAGGGGCTCGACGAGGCGCCGGTGGTCAACTTCGATGTGCCCGGCCGCTATTTCTCCCTGGAGGCGCCCACCCTGGGTTCCCTCGACGTGGGCACGCCGGTGTATTACCGCCGCATCCCGGTCGGCCAGGTCACCGGTTTCCGCCTCGACGATACGGGCAAGCATGTGGATCTGCGCATCTTCATCAAGGCGCCCTACGACCGCTTCGTCACCGCCGACACCCGCTTCTGGAACGCCAGCGGTGTGGACGTCAAGCTCGGGGCCGACGGGGTGCAGGTCAATACGGAATCCCTCACCTCCATCGTCGCCGGCGGCCTGTCCTTCCTGACGCCCGAGGCCAGCGATGCCGAGCCGGCGCCGAAGGACCAGGTCTTCCCCCTTTTCCAAACCCGGGAGCTGGCCCTCAAGCAGCCGCACACGGTGGTCCAGCACTATCTGCTGCGCTTCACCGAGAGCGTGCGCGGCCTGTCGGTGGGGGCCCCGGTGGAGTTCCGCGGCATCCAGCTGGGTGAAGTCAGCGCCATCCATGCGGAGATTCAGAAAAGCGGCACCGACATGGGCCTGCTGGTCGAGGTTGCCATCTACCCCGGGCGCATGCAGGCGCGCCCCGATGCCGGCCAGCAGACCTTCTTCGGCAAGGACTACCGGGACAAGGATTTCCGCGAGTTCATCGACAGGCTGGTGAGCAGCGGCCTGCGGGCCCAGCTGCGCAATGGCAACCTGGTCACCGGCCAGCTCTACGTGGCCCTCGATTTCTTCCCGGGGGCCAAGCCGGGCAAGACCGACTGGAGCGTCAAGCCACCGCGCCTGCCGACCCAGCGCGGCAGCCTGGACGAACTGCAGACGACCCTGCTGCGCATCGTGGACAAGCTCGACCGGCTGCCCCTCAACGAGATCGGCCAGGACACCCGCAAAGCCATCGTTGGTCTGGGGCGCACCATCGACGAGGCGGAGGCCCTGGTCAAGCGCATCGACGGCCTGGCCAATGGCGATGTGCGCGACACGGTTGTCGAAGCCCGTGCGGCCATTGCCGACACCCGCAAGCTGCTGGCCACCGATGCACCCCTGCAGCAGGATCTGCGGGCCAGTCTGCAGGAACTCACCCGGGCCGCCCAGGCCCTGCGCCACCTGGCCGACACCCTCGACCGTCACCCCGAGGCCCTGTTGCGCGGCAAACCCGAGGAAAAACCATGAAGCGGCTGTCCCTGATCCTGGCATGCGGCCTGCTGGCCGCCTGCGGCAGCACCCCGCCGGTGCGCTACTACTCCCTCGGCGCCTTCAATCCGGCCGTGTCCGCGGTGGGCAGCGGCCCGAGCGTGGTGGTGGGGCCGGTGGGTGTGCCGGCCAGCATTGACCGCCTGCTCATCGTGCGCCAGGTGGACGGCGCCCGCGCCGACGTCGCCGATGGTCATCGCTGGGCCGCGCCGCTGAAAACCGAGATCTCCCGCCGTGTGGCGGTTGAACTGTCACGGCGCAGTGGCAACGGCCGCATCGTCTCGTGGCCCCAGTCGAGCATTGCCGAACCCGAGATGAACGTGCCCATCGACGTGCAGCGTTTCGACGCCGAGGGCTTCGAGAAGGTGAGCCTGGAGGCGGTATGGACCCTGCGCAAGGGCGGCAAGGATCTGGCCAGCCGGCGTTTCGTGGCCAGTGAAAAGGTCATGGAGCCCACCTGGGAAGCCCTTGCCCTTGCTCACGGGCGTCTCGTGGACGCCCTGGCGGCGGATATCGCCACGGCCCTGCCGGCCACCGCCCGCCTGCCCTGATGGGAGGCCGCCAGCGCCCCGTGTCGCTGCGTTCAGGCCGGGATCTTGCCTTTGCGCAACACTGGTTTGCGCGGCGCGGTTTTTGAGCGGGCCGGCTTGATGCGCGCCAGGCGTCGGCGGATCTCGTCCGAATCCATCCACAGATCGCTGCCCTGCAGGATGTGGGTGATGTCGGTGGCGCTCAGGAAGGGCGTGCACACGCGGGTGGTGACCTTCTCGAACCAGCTGCCCAGGGCGTGCACTTCGGCCAGCTGCTCGCTGCCCTTGCCGGCAAAGCTGCTTGAGTAGGTGTGGAACATCAGCTGGCAGTTGTCATGGACGATGAGCTCGTCACCGCTCAGGAAGATGAAGGCTGCCATCGAGTAGGCTCGCGCCTCCAGTACGGTGATCACATGGGCGTCCGAGGCCAACATGTTGTTGATGATCTGCAGGCCGGTGTTGAAGTCGCCACCGGGCGAGTTGATGTGCAGATAGATCAGGTCGGTTTCGGCGGCACTGCGCAGGGTGTAGAACAGTTCGGTGTAGTGCTGGGGCGACTGCAGCTCGCCGCACAGGTAGTAAGAAACCTGGTGCAGCGGGACATGCCGTTCGTAACGTACCAGCCCGCCGAAGGGCTCCGCGTCGTCTTCGTCTGCCTCGGCACTCCGCCCGCGGCTGTGGTCAAGCATGATGAACTCCTTCTCGCGCACCTGACCCGGACAGTATGCGACCGGGCCAGCCAGCCCGGCAAGCGGGCCCAGAGGCCGCCTCGACGGGTAGCTCCAGCTTGAAGATCCGGTGGTGGTGGGCCTCGCCCCACAGGCGGCCACCATGGGTGTCCACAATCGCCCGGATGATCGCAAGGCTGGCGTCCACCGGGCCGGCCCCACCAGTAGCAGGGCCATCAAAGAGATGAGTTGCGTTCTGGGCGGTGAGGCCAAGCGCCGAGTCCTCGAACTGCAGGCACACGCGCTCGGGCGTCTCCTGGAAGGCACTGAGAAGAATGCGGCGGGGGTGGCGCGGGCTGTCTCCGACGGCTTCGAAGGCGTTGGAAAGCAGGTGACGCAGCACCACCTCCAGTTGCAGGCGGTCGGCCCACAGGGATACCGTGGGCATGGCGTTAACCTTCAGCCGTACCCCCTCCTGTTCGGCCTGGTTGCGGAAGGGTGCCACGGCGGCCTCCACCAGCGTCTCAAGGGCTACGGATTCGAGGCGGGTGGGCTCGGCCTGGTAGAACTCCTGCAGGCGCCGCACCGCCGCGTCGGCTCGGGCGGATTCCCGCTGCACGCACTGCACGGCGGCCAGCAACTGCTCGGGGGTGGCACCCCGCTCGATCAGGCGCTCGCAGGCGCCGGCATAGGCGCGCAGGGCGGTGAGGGGTTGCTGCAGCTCATGGGCCAGGGCGCCAGCCATCTCGCCGGCGGCCGCCAGGCGCAGGCTGTGGCGCAGCTCCGTGCCGGTGCGTCGCTTTTCATCCACCACCACGCCGACGAAGAAGCCCACCAAGGCCATGGCCAGGGCCAGGATCTGCAGCTCGGCCACGGTGACGGCGCTGTAATCAAGCACTTGTACGGCGACGATGACGCCCAGCTGCAGGAAGGCGGCGCAGATGATGGCGCCCGCCATGCCCTGACGTCCGGCGGCCCAGGCGATGGGCAGGAAGAGCAGGTAGAAGAGCTTGAAATCGTTGTGTCCACCGAGTCCGAAGGCCAGCCACAGGGAGGCCACGGCGAGGGCCAGATAGCCGCCGGTTTCCGGCTGGCGGATGGCATGCAGCAGTTGGCGGCGTCCCTGTTCGTTGCCGAGCCACCACAGCAGGGGCATCAGGATGGCGATGCCAACACCGTCACCGACCCAGAAGCGCAGCAGGGCCTGCCACCAGCCGCTCGGCACCAGAAACCCGCCGAGGCGCAGGGAGAACACATACACCAGGCTCACCAGCAGCGTGCCCAGGGCCACCCCGATGAACCAGGTGACCAGGGCCCGTCGGGTATTCAGCAGGCTGTCGCGGGGCAGGATGCGGGCCAGCTCCGAGCCCAGCGCCACATAGCCGGCGGCCAGCGCCAGGCTGGTGCCCAGCAAGGGCCAGCGCAGGGGCTCGAAATCGTAGACGACGAAATCGGCCAGCACGACCGCCAGCACCATGGCCAGCCAGGCGCTGCGTCCGTGGCGGATCAGGAACACCAGTCCGAGGGCAGGGGCCGGATTCCATGGCGTGATGTTCAGCCCCCACAGGGGATGGATGAAGCTCACCGCATCCAGGGCCAGGTAAAGCCCGATGAAGGCAAGATTCAGCGGCAGCCTGCCAAACCAGGCGGTGACCGCGCCCTTGATGTCGCTAGTCATGCAGAACGGGGGGCAGAGGGCCGCGCGGGGTTGAAAAAAGGGTCATTGGCATATTGTGACGTGAGTCACGACCTTCGGGGGCGTTTGCTGAAACCGGTATCGGCTGAGCGCGCGGTCCGCCCCCTCGCGACCCTCCGCCCTTGATGCGATAATCCCGGCTTTATTCCTCCGGCGCCCGGTTTTGCGGGTGCCTGCCTGCGCATGCATTTTTCC
>Ga0075160_10002169_pt1 | contig 11775 bp, 9 predicted proteins | sample JI91814C2DNA_FD_70969 | JGI IMG/M metagenome (GOLD analysis project Ga0075160, IMG submission 70969) | Wastewater effluent complex algal communities from Wisconsin, to seasonally profile nutrient transformation and Carbon sequestration -... | ecosystem: Engineered > WWTP > Effluent > Algae...
CCAACCATCTAATCCTTGTTAGCCTATTCGCATTTATTCCGGTAGCGATTGGAAATGCTATTCTCGTTCCTGTCTTATCCGTTGGGATAAAGAAATATACGACAAGTGAAAGCACTGCCTTAGGCTTTGGATTGTTTTACACTTTGATGAATGTTGGCTTTGCTCTTGGTGGTTATATTTTTGATAAGGTGAGAGAAATTTTCGGAGAGCATACAATCCAAATGATTCCCGTTGCAGGAATTGAAATTTCTACCTATCAAATTATTTTCTTAGTGAGCTTTATCATTACAATTCCTTCCATGCTTTTAATTCTTGCAATGAGAGATGGCGTTTCCCTTTCCGAGAGCGGGTTAATTAGTGTTAGTCAAAGAGAAACGAATGATTTGAATTTTATTAAATCCTTGTTTCAAGAAATAAAAAAATCTTCGGTTGATACGGTTTCGATCATGAAAACTGTATTCCTTGAAAAATCTTTTTGGACTTATTTATTTATGTTGGGAATATTAGTGTTTGTAAAACTTGTGTTTTACCATTTTAATTATACCTTTCCAAAATACGGCATACGCATATTAGGCGATGGAATTAAAGTAGGAAGTATCTACGGCATTTTAAATCCTGTGATGATTATTTTTCTAGTTCCACTTATTGCTCATTTTACAAGGCATATTAAATCCTATTATATGCTGATCGTTGGGACTGTAGTTTCTTCCATTTCTATTTTTATTGCGGCGATTCCGAGTTTCTTTTTTGAGCCTCTTGTTAAAACATGGATTGCGAATTTAATTCTTGCAGATTGGCTTGAACTCATTCCAGAGAGGCAAAATCCAATGATCCTAGGACTTGTCTTCTTTATTGTAATATTTACTATCGGCGAAGCGATTTGGTCACCCCGGCTCATGCAATTCTCTGCCGAAATTGCACCCCCAGGACGAGAGGGAACGTATATCGCTCTTTCCTATCTTCCTTATTTTCTAGCTAAGATGATTGCCGGTCCTTTGTCTGGTTGGCTTTTAGCTACATATGTGCCAGAAGGGGCAAAAGAATATCCCGATCAATCAATGATTTGGATTTGGATTGGTGGCATGACGGTGTTATCCCCAATTGGGCTTGTTGTATTTCGAAGACTTTTTACGAGGAGGGCCAGTCTTTTATTATACGAATAAGTCTAACTCTTAATTCCCCATTCACAATTCAACATTCCAAATTACCCATTATTCCCCAAGCTCTTCCCATCTTTTAAACTTAACTTCAATGATTGCATCGGTTTCTAGTAATTTGGCGCTAAGAGTTTCAACTTTTTTAAAGTCAGAATGAAAGGTGATTAGGTCCTCTTGAATTTTTGCTTTTTCTTTTTCTAGGTTTTCAATTTCTTTTTCAAGAGTCTTTAATTCTTTTTCTTCTTTGAAGGAAAGTTTCTTACCAGGTGGCTTATCGGAAGTAACCGGAAGTGGCGTTGGTTCTGGAACTGTGCTCGGTTGCAAAAGTGTAGGCTTTTGCTTTGAATCAGTTTTTTGTTGATTCAAATACTCCGTATAACTTCCCGAAAATAAGTCAATGTTTCCTTTTCCATCGAATATGAGTAAGTGATTGGATACTCTATCCATAAAGTATCTATCGTGAGATACAGTTAAAACACAACCTGGAAAGTCTAGAAGAAATTCTTCTAGAATAGAAAGTGTCTTGATGTCGAAGTCGTTTGTTGGCTCATCTAATATTAAGAAATTGGGGTTATGCATGAGTATCTGCACTAGGTATAGTCTTCTTTTTTCTCCACCAGAAAGTTTTTCGATTGGCGATGATTGCATTTTAGATGGAAACTGAAATCTTTCTAGCATAAGTCCTGCACTCAGGCGATTTCCATCTTCGAGTAATATGTATTCGCCGGCAGTCTTTTGAATGTATTCTAGAACACGCATGGATTGTTTTAGTTCAATATTGTTTTGGTCGAAGTAACCAAACTTTGTATTGATACCGGGACTTACTGAGCCGGAGTCAGGAGTTAACTTTCCTGTTAAGATATTGAGTAATGTCGATTTGCCGGCACCGTTTGGTCCCACGATTCCAAGTCTTTCGTAGTGTTTGAAAGTATATGAAAATTTATCTATGAGCTTACGGTCATTAAACCCTTTCGTAATATTATTAATTTCTAAAATTTTCTTTCCAATTTTTTTGGGATCTACTTTAAATGTGAATGCTTCTTGTTGAACCATTTTCTCACGGTTGACTACACCGATGATTTTGTCAGTTCTTGCTTTTTGTTTTGTGCCACGCGCTTTCGGCTGACGTCTGAGCCATTCTAATTCTACTCTTAGAAAACTTTCTGCCTTTGCTTCTTTTCTTGCATTGGCTTCATCCATCTCGACTTTCTTTTCGAGATAATAATTGTAATTCCCTTCAAAGAGAGTGGACTGAGGAAGAGCAATTTCTAAAATCTTATCAACAACTAAATCAAGAAAGTAACGGTCGTGAGTCACAAGAAGAAGTGCCTTGTCCATCTTGATTAAATAATTTTCGAGCCAGAGAATTGTTTCTACATCCAAGTGGTTCGTTGGCTCATCTAAGATTAGAAGGTTTGCATCATCAATTAAAGTCTGAACTAATTCTACTTTTTTTAACATTCCGCCCGAAAGTTCCGACATACGGCGATTTAACCCTGAGATGCCTAGCTCGTTTAGAATTGATTTAATTTGATCTTCGTATTCCCAGGCATTTGCCTTGTCCATTTCTTCCATTACATCATGAAATTCTTTTTCTAACTTCTCACTAGAATCAGTTTCCATTTGCTCTGAAATTTGCTCGTAGCGTTTAACAAGCGTTAGCGCCTTACTTTTCCCTTTGAAGATATGTTCGAGTATTGTGTCGTTTGGATCGAAGGGAGGATTTTGTTCAAGTGAGCTAATCTTAAGCGAGCGGTTTTTGTAAATAGCCCCACCATCTGCGTCTTCTAAATCTTTTACCATTTTTAAGAAAGTGGATTTACCCGAGCCATTGATTCCGATGATGGCAATTTTTTCACCTTCATTTAATCCAAATGTTAATTCGCGAAAGAGTTCTTTCTCGCCTGCTTTTTTCGATAGTTTGTCTACTGATATTAGATTCATATTCCCTTTGTCATAATCGTATCCTTCTAAGCCTTGACAATCTTTATTCCTTTACAACGAGTTGATTTCTCTAACAATGGAATGAGCTATGAATAGTAAATCTAAAAAGAAAGTGATAATCGTTCCAGCTAAGAAAAAAATTATTAGCGTTAAAAGAAAGCCTGCTTATGAAGCAAGCCTTGCCATTGCAGGCGGAGGTTGTAAAGCGTTATACGCAATGGGTGTCGGTTACAAGCTGCGGAAATGGGGAATTCAAATTAAAGAAATTTCTGGTGTGAGTGCGGGAGCTGCAATGGCACTTGGAATTCTTTCAGAAACAGAAGATGAATCGATTGAGTATTTTAGTGAGCTTACTAAAAGAAATAATTCTAATTTTCAAGTCATGAGCCTTTTTCAGGGTAAGAGTCCTTTTCCGCACGAAAATATTTATCGTCGCTTAATTCGTCACGGTATGAATTTGGAGAAAGTGCGAAAGTCAAAAGTTAAAATATTTATTGGGACTGTGCAAGCGATTCCTAAAAAATCAGGAATTAATCATTACTGGGATATTGCTAAACTAGTAACTGAGACTACTCGTGCTTATCTACTAGACGAAAATGATAAGGAGCAGGGAATTCCCTGTAGCCGCGTGAGTAAGATTATGGAGCGCTGGAATATGCAGACGATCATTTATACAAATAAAGATTTAAAATCTCCTGAGATTGTTGAAAGTATAGTTTTAAATTCGTCTTCTATTCCGCCTGTTGTATCATTTCAGAATAATAGCAAAGTCTATTTTCTAGACGGGGGACTAACAAACAATTTACTCTTAGAAAAATTTTCCAAGAAGGCTAAGAAGATTGGGGTGTATTATGAAGATACTACCATTTTCGGGAAAGATAGAGCACTTCTAGAGAGCACGTTTCTAATTAAGCCATCGCGTAAGCTTCCAATTTCATCGTTTGATTATACAGATCCGATTGCAGTGAAAGATTGTTATGAAATGGGAAAAGAAGATATCGAGAAATTAAAATCAGAAATCTTAAATTTTTGTAGGACGGAATAATATGATTAGCCTCAGTGTAAATGTAAATAAAATCGCAACGCTTCGAAATTCTAGAGGAGGGGATATTCCTAATTTACTTACATTTACAAAAGTAATAATGGATAGTGGAGCGCATGGGATAACAGTCCATCCAAGAAGCGATGAGCGTCATATAACGCGTAAAGATACGAAGGATTTAAAAAAATACATTTTAGAGTATAACAAAGAGTATTCAAAGAAGATTGAATACAATATTGAAGGTGCTCCTGACGAGCGGTTTCTTGACATTGTCCTAGAAAATCTTCCAGACCAAGCTACACTTGTTCCCGTGCGACCGGGTGAAGTGACATCTGATCATGGCTTTGATCTGAAAAGAGAAGGAGAAATGCTTTTTCCTCTTATTCAAAAGATTAGATCGGCAGGAATCAGAGTATCTCTTTTTCTTGATACAAGTGTAGACAATATGAATTACGCCAAACAAATTGACGCAGATAGAATTGAACTTTATACAGGTCCTTTTGCGGAATCGTTTGAAGCCGGCAAAGGTGTAGAGAGTTTTCTAACTTACGAAAAAGCAGCATTAGCCGCAACCAAACTTGGACTGGGTGTAAATGCAGGTCACGACTTAGATGAAAAGAATCTTGCTGTATTTAAAAAACTCTCCGGCTTACGTGAAGTATCCATTGGACATCGGCTAATGTCATTTGCCCTCCTTAATGGAATGGAGAATGCAGTAAAGACTTACTTAAAAGCTTTGAGTAAGTAGTGTTACTCCAGTCACCTCTCACGATGAAGCAGTTCGAGGTGACAGTTAAAGTCATTTACTCAACATCCTATCCACACCTTTCCAGTCTGCTGGTAGACCGTGTTTGTAGAGATATTTAATTTTTCGCAAATATACTTCTGAGGGTTTATCTAGAATATTCTCTAAGTAGATTTCTTTGAAGAGTTTGTGGGATTCTTTTAATTTGCCTTCGATGTAAAATTGCATTCCTTCTTCGAATTTTGATGTAGTTCTTTTCTTAAATTCAAAGCTTCTCTCATCATCACCATCGAATACTTCGTATATACCCACAGATTCCTCTTTCCCTACTACTTGCACTAAGCCAATGAAACGCATATTGAATAGGTTTTCATTTTTAAGTTTTAACTTTGTGGTTTCTGTAATGAGAGTAGTTACTCCATAAAATTTTGTTAATCCTTCAATGCGGGAAGCTAGATTTACGGAATCTGCAATTACAGTTGTATCCATTCTCTGCGATTCTCCGATTGTGCCTAACATTAAATTGCCGGTGTGAATTCCTACTCCGATATTAATTGGCGCATATCCATAGGACTGTCTTTGTTCGTTGTAGAGATTTAATTCCTTTCTAATATTGATTGCGGCTAATATTGCATAATCGGGATCAGTCGGAAATATTGCCATGATAGAATCACCGATATACTTATCAATGAATCCTTTATTTTCCCTGATAAGAGGTCCCATTCTTTTTAAATAAGAATTGATAAAGTTGAACGTTTGACTTGGAGTCATCGATTCGCTTAGTTTAGTGAATGATCTAATGTCGGAAAAAAAGACTGTCATCTCCTGATTGACTTGGTCTCCGAGAGAAATTTCTGTTATGCTTTTTTTATCTAGAAAATTCAAAAATTCAAACGGGACAAATCTTCTCATCGAGTCAAGAAGCTCATTGATTTTTATATCATAATCAACAATCGTTTCTGCCATATTGTTGAAGTTATTCGAGAGTAACCCCACTTCATCCGAAGACTCGATTCTAGATCGAGCAGAAAAATCTTTTGCGCCAAATTGCAATACGACTTTGTTTAGTTCTAGAATTGGTTTTACAAAAATATTTCCTAGCAGCAAAGAAGAAATGGATGTAATGATGACTGTAATAATTCCAATGATAGCAGATACGAGAGTGGATTTTTTTAATGCTTCTCGAATATTTGTATCTGTCATGTCAATACCGAGCACAGCTAATTGGGCTCCTGTCTTTTTGTCGGTAATTGGGGAGTAGCCTGAAATAGAATAAGTATTGAACTCTGCGTCTAGACGATATTCTTTTTCTACAAGGGAAGTATTTTGTTCAAAAGTCTTTCTTGCTTCGGGGAAGGGGGTAATATCGTATTTGCTCCCGAAAGCAGAAATTTCTTCTATTTTTTCCCCTTTGGCTTTTTTCTCTAACAAATGTAGGACATCTGCGTCAGCTAAATAAAGAACCTCGTCCGGATTATCAGTCTTAACCCATATATATACATATCGGATTAAATTTGGCTTTGAATTGCGTAGTGAATTGAGTGAATCATAGACTTCCTTAAATTCTTTAGAATTTTGAATTTTTTCAGTGTCTTCTTCGTTTAAATTGAGCGTTAATTGTTTTAGTAGATAATGGAGAGAATCCTGATCAATTAATTTTGATCCTAAATCAGAAGTGTGAATGAGTCGGTCTCTGTATTCTTCATACAATTCGTTTTGTAAAATTCGAAACGAAGTGTAAGCAAGAGAAACGCTGACTATCAAGCTAAGTATGAGCGAGCCTATTAAAATCTTTATTCTTAAATTCATTTTAGGTGTTGGCGTTTCCAAAATAAGATTAGAATGCTTACTTAACCAAGTCGGTCAAGACAATAATTGAATTTGTTAGTCTGAAAATTTCTATAGGAAAAACCAAGAACTTAAAGTATTTCGTCAAAGAAATGGAATGTAATCGTTTATAGTGGTTTAATTTTTCTTTAATAAGCTTCTAAACTGTGCAAAGAATTCATCCTGTTCAATCAAAAGCTCAGATGCTCTTTCGATAGCTAAATAGAGATTAGCCTCTCGTTTTGAATTAGCTTTTTCTTTGTTTAATTCCGTTATAAAATCTTCGTAAGCTTTTATTGCTAACTTCTTATTCTTGGATGTTACTGCTTTTCTTAAATCTCTCCAGTGTTCTGTCAATTTATGACTTAGCACTTCTTCTTTTTCTAAGGGTTTATTCTTGGTTAAATAAGATGTATCCCAAATCGAATAGAATAGGTTGGATTTATTTTTTTCTGTATAATAATGATTTGTGAAATTGGTTTTATTGCTTTGTGCTTTTGCGGCTAATTCGGATATCATTTTATCAGGCAGGCAATCGGGTAAGAATCCGTTTCGAATTGATTCCTGACTGAGTATTTTTTTGGCAATTAAATCGGATGCTATTTGAAAGGCAGATTCTTGTCTTTTATTTCTGCACTCTATTTCTAATTTTGTAAGCAAATAACTAGTATCCGCAATTGGAAAAACAGTGGCATTGGTAGATTCTAATTTTCCGCTTTCAAGAAGGGACTGCCTATATATTTCAAGGTAAAGGGAATCTTTCGGACTTTGCAATACCGCTTTCTCTGCATATTTGCTCGCACTCGCAAAATTTTTTATAGCGAACAAATGAGATGCTAGGTTATAACAGGCATGTGGATCTTCTTTATCATCGCACCTACGCTCAAGAGTTTTCATTGCCCAGTCTCTTTCGTCTGGACTGCCGTAAAAATTAAGAAGCACCTTTTCGTTTAACACAAGGTACTCCGTTTCAAGTCCAGGCGCGACAGATTTCTTTACCTCGCCTGAACTACATCCGTTCATGGAATATAAACAGGCGGACAATAAAGAAGACTGTAGAACTAAAAAAAATCCAGAAATAAGTTTTCTTTTTTTTCTACTCAAATATTTTTACCAATGCAGATTCATATTTTTCTTCTAATGAATCTAGATTTGCAATAGAGCCTAATTCATTGATTGAAATAGATTTTTCGCCTATCGTATTTCCGATTGGTTTGAAATCTAGTTTGTATTTCTCGCACAATGTTTTTACTTTATCCGTCTGTTCTGAGTCAAAGGAAATCACAACAGAGGCAGAAGTTTCTCCGAATAGAGTTTCGTCTAAACGAGATTTGCGAACTTTCGTTAGATCAAGATTTGCTCCAATATGAGAAGGAAATGCCATCTTGCAGATAGCTACTATTAACCCGCCAAGAGATAAATCTTTTGCACTGGAGATGAGTTTGTTTTCATTTAAGTCTAGGACTAGATTTTGTAAGTTCAATTCGTCATCAAGAGATAGTTCAGGAATTTCTCCTTTCGTAACATCAAAGATCTCTTTTAAATATTCACTTCCACCGAGAGTAGGTTTAAATCTACCGATTAAAGCAATAGACTGATTTGGTTTTGTGAAATAGTTTTTGATGTAATTAGAGATATTCTCTATTAGCCCCACCATTCCAATTGTAGGAGTAGGGAATACAGGTCCTTCAGGGGATTCATTGTAGAAAGAAACGTTTCCGCCTGTAACGGGAAGCTTGAGAAAGCGACATGCATCTCCAATTCCTTTTACGCATTCTGAAAATACATAATAGTTTTCCGGGATATAAGGATTTGCAAAATTGAGATTATTTGTAATTCCGATTGGTTTTGCCCCTGTGACAAACACGTTTCGGGCTGATTCACAGACTGCCCACATTGCACCTTTGTGTGGATTTAAGTAAGTATAACGCGAATTACAATCAGTAGCCACTGCAATTCCTTTATTGGTTCCGGGAACTCTCGCAAGTCCCCCATCGAGTCCAGGTCCTGTAATTTTTACAAGTCCAACATCAGTGTCATATTGTTCGTAGAGAGGTTTACGCGAGCAAATGTTTAGAGTAGAAATCATTTTTTCAAGAGTTAAACTTATATTAGCCTCTTTTAAATCTTCTAGAGCGGCTACATTTAATTTGCTTACTATATCTAAATAAGCTGGGCGTTTCTCTTCTCTTACGTATCTTGGAGCGCCGCCGCCTAATACAAGTGTATGAGATGGAATTTCTGCTTTTACTTTTCCACCTTTTTTAACTCGAAGGAGTCCATCGTCTGTTACAACTCCAATTTCAACTGCATTCAGATCCCATTTTTTGAAAATATCAACAAGTTCTTTTTCTTTTCCTTGTTTGGGGACAACAAGCATTCTCTCCTGACTTTCGGAAAGCATTGCTTCATAGGCGTTCATTCCTGTTTCACGGAAAGGAACTTTGTCTAAATCGATTTCCATTCCCGAGTTGCCCTTAGCCGACATCTCTGAGGTAGAACAGGATATACCCGCAGCACCCATGTCCTGAATTCCGATGAGTAAATCTTTTTCGATTGCTTCGAGTGTTGCTTCCATGAGAAGTTTTTCCATGAATGGATCTCCTACCTGGACAGCGGATTTTTTTTCTTCGCTTTCTTTGCTTAAATCTTTAGATGCAAAAGACGCACCATGAATTCCATCTCGGCCAGTGGTTGCTCCTACGATATACACCGCATAACCAACCTTACCCCCTGTGGTAGCCTTTGCCATTCCATTTTTCTTTACGAGACCTACAGTCATTGCATTGACTAATGGATTTTTAGAAAAAGAATTATCAAAAAAAAGCTCTCCACCGCTGACGGCGATTCCGAGTGAATTGCCGTAATCCGCAATTCCTTTGACGGCACGTTTGAGTAAGTATTCATTTCGTTTTAAATCGGGCAGACCAAATCGAAGAGAGTTGAGGGATATAAAAGGTCTAGCACCCATCGTAAAGATGTCGCGCATAATACCGCCTACCCCCGTAGCCGCTCCTTGATAAGGCTCAACAGCAGTAGGGTGATTGTGGCTTTCAATTTTAAAGACAACACCGAGTCCATCTCCGATATCAAGTGCGCCCGCGTTTTCTTCGCCTGTTGTTGTAAGCATGAGACTTGACTCAGTCGGAAGAGTTTTTAATTTTAAAATGGAATTTTTATAAGAGCAATGCTCTGACCACATACCGGAAAAAATTCCTAGCTCAGTGGAATTAGGGGTGCGTCCTAAAATCTTACAAATGTCTTCGAATTCATTTTCTTTTAGTCCGTGCTCGATTGCGTCTTCAAGGGTTACTTTTTCTTTTTCCATGGATTGTTACTCATCTCCGTAGTCTTCGTTTAAATCTTTTATTTTTAATTCTTCTATTCGTCGGCTTTTGCGTTTTTCTTTTTTCACTTTCGTTTTGATAATTTTTTCGCGCTCTAAATGTATCTTACTTTCTTTTGGATTCATTTTTTCTTCTAATTTATCACAGAGTATATCTCGCGCCTTATAGCGATTTAACCCTTGGGTTCTATGAATAGAGCATTTTACTTCGATGCCTGAAAGTTTATGTTTTAAATGAACTGCTGTAGAAACCTTATTAACATTCTGTCCACCTTTTCCTCCAGAGCGTGTGAAGGATTCTTCTAAATCAGATTCTTTGATTTGAAGCTTTGCCATACGCGTTAGGAGTTGATTTTGTTTTTCGGGAGATACAGGAAAGGAGATGGACATTTTAGTTTCCTAGCATATCAAAATAGGGAAAAGGTTTTCCGCCGGAATCGAGGCAAACAAACGTTACCTTACAGTTGATGACTTCATTCTTAACGCGCGACTTACTATTGATAGAAATACACATGGTTTTAATGGTTAAGGATGATTTGCCGGTCTTTTCGATTGCGGCGTATATTTGAATGATGTCTCCATTGCGTCCCGGGTATTTAAAATTAATATCATCCATATGAACAGTTACTATATTCGTATAGGCAATTTTTTCCATTGCATACAGAGCGGCGGCTTCATCAATCCAAGCAAGCATAATACCACCGAAAAGATTTCCGTGCGCGTTTAGTTCTTTTGACATCACGATATGCTGCGTGACTAAATCCATTCCTTTTAAATTCGGTTCAATTGTTTCCATTCACTTCACCAGAGAAGAAGGACAGATGTCGTTTAAGGGACAGCCTTCACATTCAGTTTTATGAGCCTTGCAAAACTTTCTACCTAAAAAAATTAAATACAAGGAAAAATCCATCCAATATTTGGGATCAATGCTCTTCATTAAATCTTTTTCGATTATTACAGGATTTTCTGATTTTGTGAGTTTTAAAACATTTGAAATTCTTTTTACATGCGTATCTACAACAATTCCTTCTGAAATTTTATGAATTTCATTTAGAATTACGTTTGCAGTTTTTCTTCCAACACCAGAAAGCTTTGTAAGCTCTCCAATGGTTTTTGGAAGTTTGCCTTTGTGTTTTTCTAAAAGTAATGTCGCAAAGCCTTTGATAGACTTCGCTTTATTTTTATAAAACCCAGTTGAGAAAATAAGTTTTTCAATCTCAGGAATGTCTGCATTTGCAAATGCTTCTAGGCTTGTAAATCGTTCGAAGAGGGCAGGGGTAACAGTATTTACCCGCTCGTCTGTGCATTGAGCGCTGAGGATAACGGCAATACAAAGTTCATAATCTTTTGAATAATGAAGTGGACAAGAAACCGGTCCAAAGTATTTTTTGAGTCGTCTATTGACTTCTGTTGTGAAAGGAAAGTTGGGATTTTGCTTTTTAGTTGAAGTAGGCACAATGAAAAAGTTTCGTATTGTGCAGAATTTGGTCGCCGAGCGCTGTGGTGAGCTTTGCCGACTGCTAAAAAATAAACTTAATAGTTATTAAAATTTAGTTTTTATCGGTCGGCTGCAAAAATTGTATCGAAGCGACGCTTTACAAATCTAAGCCGATTTAGCTGCTATCTTAGCTTTTACAACTTTTTTATAACCAACATGCTTTTTAGGAGCGAGTTGAGTTAGAGAACCACCATTGTCTTTGATTGCAGATTTGAG
>Ga0075160_10002171_pt1 | contig 11770 bp, 9 predicted proteins | sample JI91814C2DNA_FD_70969 | JGI IMG/M metagenome (GOLD analysis project Ga0075160, IMG submission 70969) | Wastewater effluent complex algal communities from Wisconsin, to seasonally profile nutrient transformation and Carbon sequestration -... | ecosystem: Engineered > WWTP > Effluent > Algae...
CTGGGAATTAATTCCCCACAATCTGATTTCTGTCCGCAGATTCTTGACAAGAATCTCATATTTGTTTCGGGGAGGCCAAACGAATTGGCTATAGCTCACCCCAATGAACTTAACAGCGAGGTTACCGACTTGTTCTACGCAGTAAAACATGATTCGGTGAGGTTTGGAGCGGTAAAGCCATTTTCCAGGGAACTTAATAGTGTTTACAATGAAGGGCCGTTTTCGATTAGTGGCGATGGTAAAATAATTTACTTTTCGGGGAATGCTAAAGAAGTGCATTCGAAAAAAAGTATCAGCCGATTGCAAATATATACTTCTAAAAAGCTGGCGGGAGGATGGGAATCTCCCCAACCTGCGTCTTTTTGCGATGGAACATATTCAAATTTCCATCCCTCTCTTTCGGGCGACAATCGCTATCTGGTGTTTTGTTCCGACATGCCAGGAGGTTATGGTGGCATCGACCTTTACGGGACAAAATTTGAGAATGGGCAGTGGGGCAAACCTGTAAATTTGGGACCTACAATTAACAGTGCATTCAATGAATTATTTCCATATATTTCAGACAATAATATGCTTTATTTTTCAAGCAATCGGATAGGTGGACATGGTGGGCTTGACCTCTATACCATTAACCTGGGTAAACGGGATAACAGCACGGCGATTCATCTTGAACCGCCATTGAATAGCGCGTTCGACGACTTTGGGTTTCACTTGGATTCATCGGGAATTACGGGGTATTTTAGTACGAACCGAATTGCAAAATATAACGACGATATTTATTATTTTTACTCCTACCCCGATTTCAGCCTGGCAAAAACGCCGCCTGAAAAAACTAAATTTTGTTATACTTTTTTTGAAGAAAAGAACGGGCAGGATGATGAATCCATTAATTCGAGCTACGAATGGGATTTTGGCAACGGGGAAAAAAGGCGGGGCGAAACCTGTAAGTACTGTTTTAATAAGCCGGGTAACTACACCATTCAGTTGAATATTGTTGAAAAAAACTCCGGCGAAGTGTTTTATAACAAAGTAACTTATACCTTAACGGTTGAGGAACCTCCCAAAATATTTATCGATTGTGCTGATACCCTTGACGTTGGTCGGGAAGTAAGGATAAATGCTGATAAATGTCGTCTTAAAGGATACGAGCTAAATGGTTTTTACTGGTCGTTTGGGGATGGGAAATATAATCAGGGGAAGTATGTGAAACACAGGTATCAAAAAAAAGGCACTTATAAAATGGAACTGGGAGTAATTGCAAAAAATATTCAAACACAAAAAGTAGAGAAATTTAGAATTGTAAAAAACATTATTGTTAAAAGTACTATATGAACCGAAAAATAATTTTACTAACCTTTGTTTTAATTTTTAAATGCTTTCTAGCGCAGCAAACACCTTCGCCCGACGAGAAAATACCCTATGTTTGTACATTTAGTAAGGATTCAGATAAGGAATGGGGAGACGATGATTTTGTGCAAATTTTCTTTTTTGTAATACCTGAAACTTATAAAAAGCCCATTTACATTCGCGTGTTCGATCCTGAAATTGGCGGTAGTATTGATGAAAATCACGGCGCTTTTAATAGCAAGTGTCGGTTGTCTATTTATGGTGGACCAAAAACACACTCCCATAACGACGCGAAAAATCAGGATCCGGTTGGCGATTTCAAGAGTGGTAACCTGTTGGCAACAAAGACATTCAGTAATGAAAAAAATTATGACCAGCAATGGTACACACTTGGGCCGTTTAATCCTGTGGACGGTGAATTTCAGCCGGAGTTTAAGGGCCGTGTTTTTAAACTTGTAGTTGAGGGACTGGAGGGAGATGATGGAAATCTATACAGAATTTTTCTCTCTTCAGAAGCTAACGAAAATAAGCCCGTTGAAGGTGGTAACACTTTCGCTTACGAATACGCTTTTAGACTGGCAGATACAAAGGGCGCCGTATCTCATTTGTATCCCTTTGTGGGAATGGGTGTTACTGCGGTAAAAATAAAAATATTTGATTTTGATAATGATGGCATCATTCGTGTGGTTTCCGTAGCCAAAAAGGGCGAAATTAGTAAACCCGTAAACAACGCCGAGTGGATGGAAAGCACCCACAAGATTTCCAAAGAAGAGGTGAGTACCTCACTGGATGTACAATTTATAAAGAAAAAAGATCTAAAAAATAATAACATAGTAGTTGTAATATCCAACCAGTATGGCGAATTGATGCCGTTTTTTACCACACCTATAGGTGGGGTGCCAAAGTATATTTATAAAATTTCGCACAAAGCAGACGAAGACGAGGATTGAGAATAATGAAGCCCAAGAAGAGATTCATCTTATTATATTTATTTGGAGTTTGCGCAGGTTACGCCCAAACTTACAATTTTCATGTTTATGCCGAAGACCAGGGGTTAGCGCACACCTATGTCTATCATATTAGCCAGGCACAGAATGGTCCGCTGTATCTGTCTACGGGAGAAGGGTTAAGCATATATGATGGTAGAGGATTTACAACGTATACGAACAAGGACCTGGCTGCTAATTTTGTGTCCGTTCATTTAGTAGATTCTAGGAAAATTCCATGGATTGGCCATTCACAGAAGGGTGTCACCTACATGAAAGGGACAAAGTTTGTTTCCCTGACCAATGATTTGCTTTCAGGGTACAAAGTCACTCAATTTGCCGAGGACAAGTATAAGAATATTTGGATCTCAACCAGTGGCGGCGGTTTATTTAGAGTCGATTCAAATTTTTTACTTAAAGCGGTTCATTGTCCGGAGGCATCAAACATCAATAGCATGTTGTTTAATACGGATGGCTACTTAATAGCAGGAACTACAAATGGCCTTTTTCTACTTAATACGACAACCAATACAGCGAAAGTATTGTGCGATGTCCCTGAGTTCAGGCACAAGAACATAAAGCAGGTTTTCCCGGTTCAAAAATCCAAACGACTTTTCTGGGTATCAGTAGAAGGGGAAGGTGTTTATAAAATTAAGCGGGAAGGCGATTGTTTCAAAATAGTCATGCACATTCAGTCACAATTAATGGCGGCGCAATCTGAAAATATTTCCTGTATTTATAGCGACAGGGGAGGGAATTTATGGGTGAGTTTGTTCGGAGAGGGATTACGTAAAATTATTTTCAATACATATAACGAAGATTATTCTGTTTATAAAATTGATAAAGCGAATGGACTTAAAAATGTACATATCCAATCAATTTTTGAGGATTTTGAGGGCAATATGTGGTTTGGCACATTTGGCGGCGGGCTTATTGAAAAACCTATCGAAAAATTTTCGTTTTACAGTCTAAAGGATGGCCTTGAAAATGTGGATGTCAGAAAAGTGGTCAGGGACAGGAACGGAAATTTGTGGATTGGTAATAAAAACGGGTTTAGTTTTTTTAATCCTGAAAGTTATACCTACATCCAGTATAATAAGAAAAACGGATTTTTGGATGATGAGGTAAACGCTCTGGAGATGGATGACGAAGGCATATTGTGGATAGGCACGCAGAGTCATGGTGTTTATTTATTTGATCCGGAAGCTGGAAAGTTTGAAAATTTTTCGGCGAAATATAAATCCAGTCAATTGTCAATAAACTATGTCACCAAGTACAAAGACGAAATGCTTATTGCCAGTGAAGAGGGTGTTTGTAATTTTGCCCTGAGATCGAAGGATATAAAATTTTATACCACCAATGAAGGGTTGTTACATAATAATGTTCTTCATCTGTTTTTTGATAAAAAGAAAAGACTTTGGGTTTCTTCTCACGGTTCGCCCCCGTACTATCTGTCTAATGGAAAGGACACGTCCCTTAAGGATATTACCGATTTATTTTCGTTTAATGTAAATGCCATTACGGAGGATCAAAACGGAAATATTTGGATCGCAACAGAAGGCGATGGGGTTTTTCGATATGATGGCAAGCACATTACAAATTACAGGATGACCGAAGGCCTCTGCTCTAACTATTGTTACGGGATTGAAGTGGATAAAAATAATTCCGTCTGGGTGGCCCACAAAAATGGATTAAGTGAAAAAAAAGCGCTCAAGAAGGATTTCAACCCTATTACTAAAACGGAAGGTTTGTTGTTTATCGAAAATAACCAAAACGCCATATATAAAGACAGAAACGGTGATCTCTGGTTTGGAACCACGGAAGGAATTGTACATTATAATTCGGAGATCGGCAGGATAAGTAACGCTGAACCCAAAGTTTCAATACTGGGTCTCAAGATAAGTGGGAAACCATTTATTTTGTCTGAACCTGTTGAAGTTCCATATGGTATTCATTCTGTACATATCGAATTTTTAGCTATTTCGCTTACCAATCCCGAGAAAATAAAATACAAGTCCAGACTTCTTGGAGTAGACTCTACCTGGAAGATAACTCCTTCCGCTACTCCGTTCATGGATTATCCAACCCTTTCCAATGGGAGGTATAAATTTCAACTAATGGCTTGTAACAGCGAAGGTTTGTGGACCCAGAAACCGGTTGAAATTGAATTTACGATTAGAGAACCTATTTGGAAGAAAATATGGTTTTATGTATTGTTGGTCGCAGGCGTTGTATCAATCACCTATCTCATCATTGTTTGGCGAACTGCTAACCTGAAGCGATCCCAAATGTTACTGCAAACAAAAGTTAAGCAAAAGACATTTCTCTTGCAGCGCGAAAAAGAAGAGGTGGAAAAAATTAAGGTAGAGCTGGAAATTAAAAATAAAGACATTACAGACAGTATTAATTACGCTAAAAGAATCCAGGATTCTTTATTACCCCCCGACGAACTCTTAAGTGACCTGTTTGATGAGAACCATTTTATATTTTACAAACCTAAAGATATTGTAAGTGGTGATTTTTATTGGGCGGCTAAAGTTGAAACCGGGGGTGAAAAATCGCAAAAACTTTCACTTGCAGCGGTTGCCGATTGTACAGGTCATGGTGTGCCTGGCGCATTTCTAAGCATAGTAGCCAATTCGTTCTTAAAACAATCGTTAACCGAAAAATTTGTAACCAATACCGGTGAGGTGTTAGACTATCTGAACAAAAACATCACCGGCACGCTCAATCAATCCTCAAAAATCCGGAACAGAATCCGTGACGGTATGGACCTTGCGATTATCGCGATTGATTATAGAGCACATAAATTGTATTATTCGGGGGCAAATAACTCACTTTATATTTTTAGAAAAACAGACGCTGAGCCGAAGTTATTCATTCTAAAGCCAACTAAACAGGCCATTGGTTCAGTGTCAGAAAAGATTTTGAACTACCAGTCCCAAATTTTCGATCTGCTCGCCGGTGATACTATCTACATGTTTACAGATGGTTACCCGGATCAGTTTGGTGGTGATTATGACAAGAAACTAAATTATAAGCGGTTTAAGGAAATTCTTTCTACCGCTTCTGAGATGCCAGTGTCTTTGCAACGGGCTTACCTGGAAGAGTGTTTTGAAAGGTGGAAAGGCAGGGCTCCTCAAACAGATGATGTGTGCGTGATGGCCATAAAAATATAACCCGCCAGAGTAGACAAAATCGAAAGACAGGAGACCTTGACCGTTGATTTTTAACGGATCGTTCTCCTATACGCTGTAAAATTAAGGTATTAAAGGTAGTGTGTTGCCTGAATGTAGTGCATTAAATGCAAGCAGATTGCAACTGGCGCCCTTTTTAACAAAGAGCCGACCGTGAGTTTTTTTTGTGTTTTTAACAGACCTGAACGATCTCTCCCTGAAAATTTTCGATACCTTTAATATAAAATTAATTCTCATGAAACAGTTTGGATTATTTTTTCTTTTTCTGACTTCCTTAGCACTTTATTCTCAGGATACAATCTATACCCGACGCGGAGAAGTTATTAATGCCAAAGTTGAGGAGGTTGGTATAAAAAACATTAAATATAAAAAAGCGTCTAATCCCGATGGTCCTTTGTATACGCTTGGTAAATCAGAGATAACTCTTATTCAATATAAAAATGGTTCTAAAGATGTTTTCCCGATTTCGGAAATAATTGTTGAGCCGGAAGTTACAAATATTACGAACACGCGATCTGATGAGTCCGAAGACGAGGGTGTTGTTATTTTGAGACCGGTTTTTCGGGTAATGGTTAACATGCTGCCCGGGCTTTTTTTTGGTTCCTGGTCATGGGGCGTGGGTTGGAATGGCTGGGGATTCTGCCAGCCGCTGAATAATGGTGGCAATCACGCGCATCAATCTGGTTACGGGCACTATGGCCGCCGATAACCGGAAGGTAAGCAAGAGGTCACTTACTGTCGAGAGGATTACGGTTTATTAATTTTCTTTTGAAATTTTTAACAATGCTGTATAAAAAAATCCACATAATTTTGAATTATGGGTAGAGGGTTGTGATGTGCTGGTTTGTTTTGTTCTATTTTGGGGGCATTTGACCGCCGCCCATTTTTTAACGAATGGTATAAAGTTTACTTACTAATGGAAATTGATACACATGAGTATGAAAAGTTCAAATATCGACATTGTTAATTCTATCGGCGAAAAAGAGTTTTTCGAAAAGTACTTTTACCCGCAAAAACCTGTTGTAATCAAAGGGCTTGCCGACAAACACCCAGCCGGTAAAAAGTGGACGATCGATTACATTAAAGAAGTGTGTGGTGATGTGATGGTGGATGTGTTTGATAACTCAAATAAAAACAGCGCGTCAGCTTTTACAAATCCGGACCTTAAGATGAAGTTTTCTGAGTATGTTGACACTATTGTGGAGAACAAGCCAACTTCCCTCCGAATGTTTTTATTTAACATGTTTAAGAGCCGGCCGCAGCTACGTAAAGATTTTCCCTGCCCCGATTTTTTTAAAGGAATTTTAGGACGCGTTGGATTTATGTTTTTTGGCGCAAAAGGCATTAAAGTAAGAATCCATCAGGACATGGATATGTCTAATGTAATACTTACGCAGTTTTACGGTCGTAAACGGGTTGTGCTGGTAGCCCCCGAATATTCCGCATTAATATATAAACTGCCATTTAATACACACTCTTTGGTAGATTTGGACAATCCCGATTACGAAAAATACCCCGGTCTTAAATACATCAAAACGTATGAATGCATGCTTGAGCACGGCGATTCGGTATTTATGCCAAGCGGTTATTGGCACTTCATTACCTACGTGGATGGCGGTTTTTCCGTAAGTTACCGCAAAATGGCGCATACCTTTGGAGGAAAGATCAATGGGTTTCTTAGTTTATGTATATATATGCCCTATGATAAATTAATGAATAGACTTATGGGCGAAAAATGGCTTGAAAAGAAAGAGAAGATGGCTGAAGAAAGGGCCAATAGGTTTATAAAAAATATAAATGGGCAGGATGGGGTCATGAACGTTCAATGGCAACATCAGTAGAACACGTGGTGATGCATTATGCGATTTAGTTTCAAACAGAACGTCGCGCTAGTAAAACATCAAAATAGTTAAAAGATTAAATTAGCTGATTTGTTAACGCGAAATTCTTACCGGGTTTTTATTTTCGTCTATCGCTACAAATGTAAATTCTCCGCTAACAGCTTGTTCGCGATGATCTGAGTACATTTGTTCAATAAAAATATCTACGCGAATTTTAAGACTTTTATTGCCAAGGTGAGTGACTTTTCCTATTAACTCTACAATTGTGCCCGCCGGAATTGGTTTTTTGAAATCGATTCGGTCGCTACTCACCGTTACCATAAGTTGTCGACTAAATCGGGTGGCTGCAATAAAAGCAACCTCATCCATCAATTGCATGGCCGTGCCTCCAAATAATGTGTCGTAGTGGTTAGTGGTGTTAGGGAAAACTGCTTTAAATATCCGGGTCTCCGATTGCCCAATCCTTTCTTCTGTAGTCATATTTCTAAGTTTGTTTTAGTTTAATATCCGCATACCAAAATCCTCTGGTGGTTTTTCCGTTCTTGTCGGCTCCTTGATGCAAAAGATCCAGAGGTTTGTAAATTTTATCTCCGACTTCAATATCAATTGGAAATTTAAAAATCGCTCCCTCATAGCAGTACGTGTGGTACTCTCCATTCTCTCCACAAGGGTCTATGTCATTAGCCAAATCATCAATAAACTTCTGGTCAATGATTTTACCTACGTCTTCCTTGTTTAAGTAGGCGTCGTTGCCGCAGCAAATCACCGTTTTATAGCCCAGCGTCAGAAATTCGCTAATCAGTAGCTTCGTGTTTTTTTTCCATAACGGAAAAACAGCTTTCATAGCTACAAGTGCCAGTTTCTCTTCACGGTATTTTCGTAAGTCGTCCAAAAAAATATCACCGAATATAACCGTATCAATCCCCTCGGATTTTGCTTCCAGAAGTACTTTTTCCATTTCCCTTTCATACTCCTTGTTACTGGCCTCATACACATAAACTTTTTTTAAGGGCAGACCAATGGATTTGGCTTGCGTCTCCAGGAGCGATTCGTGAATCCCATGCATTGAAACGCGTTTCAGGTTTCCGTTAACCGAGGTGAGAAGAAATTGTATGTCATAAGTATTGAGTTGCAACACATAATGCAGACAAAGAGTTGAGTCTTTACCACCACTCCAGGAGAATATGGCTTTTTGTTTTCCCACAAAAAATAGTTTAATACGAAAGCTTTTTACAAATTTCAAACGACTTTCGTGATCAAATGCAGAGGTTGCGCAGGAGAGGAATGACCAAACGTATAAGGCGCACTGTTTATTCCTGACCCCGGCTTCATTTCGCGAAAGCATGGTCATTCTGCTGATAGGCAGATAATTAAGGTAGGTCTCGTGGCTTGTAACATTTTACTGTCCTTCCCATCACTTTAACGGTGAAAGTGGATTTAGTCGTAATTTTTTTCTGTTACTTACAGTTGCGCGACAGCCCATGGTTTACACATGGTTCCCTGTTATACTGAAATTATTCAGAACCTTAATTTAGGTGTGAAATAAAGTAAAAGAACTTTTCGGTTGTAAATATAGAGAATGCTTTCCTATAAAATTTAGTTCTTTCAAGTCGCTTTTATAATAAGTTGTGCTTACACGGCACCCACTTTTGACTATAAGCGTTAAAAATAGGTTTCAGGTTGATTAAAAATGATGGTTTGTTTATCGAAAAGGAGTTTGCTATAATTCGTAGCAATCAACTGCTACTTTTTGAGCGTAACTTTAGCAATATCATGATAACAGAGATTGAAACACCTGCGTATTTTAAGGGACGTGGCGCCCAGGTAAATACAAATAACAAATTCCTTCAAAATAGTTATGTTCAGGAGCATCTGGAAGGTCTGGATGAAGGATTTCTTCAAAAAGAAAAAACGGAAATCATTTATACTTATCCAAAAACGCTCATTAATAAAGTGGAAAGTACCGATATTGGGATGGGGTATTCCATGAATCCATACCAGGGATGTGAACACGGGTGTATTTATTGTTATGCCAGAAATACTCACGAGTACTGGGGGTATAGTGCGGGGCTTGATTTCGAGAGAAAGATCATTGTAAAAAAAAATACGATTGAAGCACTTGAAAAACACTTTAGTAATAAAAACTGGAAACCTAAACCAATTATGCTTTCCGGTAATACAGATTGTTATCAACCAGTGGAGCGCGATTTGGAAATTACACGCCGTATTCTTCAAACTTGTTTAAAGTATAAACACCCTGTTTCGGTAATTACTAAAAATGCTTTAATAAAAAGGGATATTGATATTCTGGCTCAATTAGCCGAACATAAACTGGTGCACGTTATGATTTCTGTTACCGGCACCGATGAAAAGCTTCGCAGTTTGCTGGAACCACGCACGGCTAGTTACAAAAGTAGGATAGATGTTATTGAAGTGCTTTCAAAGTATCACATACCCTGTGGGGTAATGGTTGCTCCAATAATACCCGGGCTAAACAATCACGAAATTCCTGATGTGTTGGAACAGGCAGGAAATGCGGGTGCTACTAGTGCCGGCATAACCATTGTGCGGTTAAATGGGGCGGTGGAAACCATTTTTAAGGATTGGTTAGTGAAAAATTTCCCGGATCGGGCAGATAAAGTATGGAGTCAGATCTGTGAATGCCATGGTGGGAAGGTAAACGACAGTCGCCCGGGAGTTAGAATGAGGGGGGAAGGGAAGATTGCAGAATCTATTATGCAGTTATTTGCCATTTCAAAGACTAAGTACATAAAATCACCGGAAGAACGTTTCGAATTTAATTGTTATGATTTTAACTATAAGGCGAATGACATTCAGCTGAGTTTGTTTTAGAGGGCTTAGGTTAAGTTTGTAAAACAGAATTGAAGGGTTCTGTGCCCAAGAGTTTTCTGTAGATAGGTTTATAGACGTTTTCTAGCCGTTTATTTGAAGTTCTTTCTAATCTCGTAAAAAACTGGCGGGAAGAAATACTAAACAATTTTAGAAGTTGTGTGAATGAAATTGGTTTATTTTTAGGGTTATTAAAATATTTTGATACATTGCATTCGGTTTTGTATAACCCCACTTCATAATTTATGGTTAGTCCAAATAAAAAAATTATTTCGGATAAGGATGAGATTTGGATGGATAAAGATAGCATAGCCCGTATTACGGTTCTTGAGGGTCATGAGTTTGATGAAAATGATATAAATCGGCAATTTCAATCTTACCGGGCCTTGGGCATTTCGGAAACTAATACCCGGCCCATTGTTGTCGATGCGCGTCATGGCTTTACTATTGGGAAAGAAGTGCGGGATCGCATGGCGAAAGACACCAAATTACTTTTTAGTGCCGCGGCTGTTATTGGTAATTCATTATCTACAAGGATCATTATAAACTTTCTTAATTCCTTTTACGATTTCGGCTTACCTATCAAGCTTTTTAATGACGAACAAGAGGCTCTTATCTGGGCGCGTAGATATGCATGATTCCGCACAATATTTATCCTGATTAACAACAAAAATTATTATTTTTAGCGAGGTACTTAGTGTTAATCTGGTACAGTATGACAAAAACCTTCGAAAGAATTTTAGCGAACAACTACACCCTAATTATGGCGCTGGTTGTCCCGGCTTTTCTAATTTATTTTAAAAGTCTCCAGTTTGATTTTACAACTCTTGACGATCAGTGGTTAATTGTTGATAACCCCTCATTGAAAACAGGTTGGGCAGGTTTCAAAAAAGTGTGGCTCGAAGCCATCTCAGGGACCTATTACCGGCCTTTGCTGACAGGATCCTTTTTTATAGATTTTAAAATGGGACGGCTTTCTCCGGCATTTTACCATTTCAATAATCTTGTGATGCATTTAATGTGTGTTGTTTTACTTTACCGTTTTCTTATTTTAAATAATGTAACAAAAAATTTAGCCTATGTCCTGGCGCTTCTTTTTTCTGTGCATCCGGTGGTTTTGCATGCCGTCGTGTGGATTCCGGGCAGAAATGACCTTTTATTATGTTTGTTCACTCTGGCCGCGTTAAATCACCTTTTAAAATTTTTAACCACAGGGCAAACCAAATTTATTGTTTATCACTTTGTGTTTTTTATTTGTGCATTGCTTACTAAAGAGAGTGGAGTGGTGCTTCCCTTTATTTTTGCCGTAATAATGGTGGTATATAAAAGGGATTCTTCAAACAGTTTTTTATATTTTATTTTAGGCTGGGCGGGTGTTTCACTTACCTGGTTTTTTCTACGAAACCTGGTGATTTCGGTACAACCCGATCTTAATTTTAACATGTTGTTTTTTAAAAATGTTATCCCCGCTTTTTTAATATTTACGGGCAAAACAATTTTACCGATAGAGCAGTCGGTACTGCCAACACTCAAAAATACATCTCTAATT
>Ga0075160_10002174_pt1 | contig 11764 bp, 21 predicted proteins | sample JI91814C2DNA_FD_70969 | JGI IMG/M metagenome (GOLD analysis project Ga0075160, IMG submission 70969) | Wastewater effluent complex algal communities from Wisconsin, to seasonally profile nutrient transformation and Carbon sequestration -... | ecosystem: Engineered > WWTP > Effluent > Algae...
TGGCTCTTGCTTTTGGCAAAGAGAAGTGCGTATCCGGAGAAAAGCACGGGGACGACGACCATGGCCGTCGCAAACCACTGCTCCACTTGGATCTGCCATGCTACAAAGCCGAGCGCCACGAGAACCGCAGCGTAAAGAGAGAATCGCGTTGACTGGCGCGTCTCGCCAAGCATGAAAGGAAAGGGCGTGACATCTCCGTATCCGGCCCCGCGCTTTCTGTTCCTGCTATCAAGAAGAAAGGAGAATCCGGTTTTTTACTATTCTGGCCGGATGGCATACTGTTTCCCCTTCTTACCGGTATTGACAATCACCCGGCCCTTCTTCTGCAGTGCCCGGATAGCGCCAATGACCTCGCGTTCCTCGTCCAAAGTGAACTCGGCGATCTCCATCAGCCGGTCGTGATTGACAAAGTCGCCGCAGTCTTCCAGAATGGCCAGAATGCGCTCGCTGATGGTCCCGTTGTCCATAGGAGAGAGAAGTGCTTACCGCTTGGCGGCGGCCTTGCACCTTGCCATGACACAGGAGATAGAGGCCTCGTCTTGCTTCCACGGCCACACAATATCGAAACGCGACGTTGCACGCATATACTCTAATTTGGCGCCAAAAACAACTTCGGATCTTTTCTCTTGGCTGTCAGGAAGAGGAAATGAAACGTTGCGAACCCCCTGCGGATCAAGATTCTCCATTCCGGTGAATGCTGCAGAGACCCACGCGCCTGATTCGTGCAGTCTCCAAGAACACGCGTTCATCCATCGCGACGCGGACCGATTTAGGCGGTCGGCTAATGCCCAGTCCATCCGAGTGCAGTGTGCTTTACTGAAGAAACTCGAGCAGCGCTCGCTCTGTGCGCGCCAAGGTCGTCAGGACCAGTGACCGATACAGCTTGACTTGTTCCGTCAAATCCTGTGATTCATCCACTGCCAGCATTTCCTGAACGGCTTCAAGGAGGCATTTTGCCTCGTCCTTTTGCTCGTTTTCCGGAAGCAGGCGAATCCTTGCCATGGTCGTTTCCGGCGTAAAGTCGCCTCTGGAAATCTGCTGAGCAATCTCTGTCCAAACGGAGCCAACAATCAACGACAAATGGTTCTCCGCCGCAGGGACATCTTCTGGGCCGGCAATGGCATCCAAAATCGTGTTGATCTCGGCAAACAGAGACAGTGCTGCCTCGCGCGTAGCCTCGCACGCAGGGCTTGGTGCTGGCGTATCGGAGATTTTCTGGTGAATGCCGCGATAGAACCCTTTCCGAAGAGCGGCCATGCGCTTCTTCTCGTCTTCATTCTTTCCTTTGAAAACCTGCAACACGGTGGCAACGCTGTAGGTGCCGTTGTCAATGCATTCCTGAATGCGTGCGTAGATTGCTTCGGCTTCAGCGAGTGACATGGAGAGAAGTGGTGCGCCGCCACGCAGCCACCTCCCAAACGACGTAGGAGGTCGGATTGAGAGGCGACCAAGGCGGCTCCGTCTGGACGCGGACTTCCGTCTCCGGTCCGAATTGCGCAACGGCTGCCTTAACGTCATCCTCGTAAAGGAACCACTCGCGATAAACAAGGACACGGTCCGCCATGGAAACGAGAGCAGTGATTCACTTGGAGTCGGCATACGCAGGAGGCAGTCCTTCGGCCTCTCGAAACGTGGCCTCGTTTCTCTGAGCAATGACTTGTGCAACCTCCTGATACGCAAGGTAATCGCGCCACTTACACTTTGGACAGAAACACCTGTAGTCCCTCCACAACGGAAACTCCATCTTGCCACGGAGAAGTTGAATTCCGTCGTTCTTCTGAGAAACGTCAAACTTTAGCTTGCGCTCGAAACATTCATGACAAAGTTTGCGCGATGGGCATGCGCACTGCGACGTGGCATTCTCACAGACAATGTTGTTGCACTTGTGATACAAATGGGTGTTGCCAACAAGATCTCCTTTGTGAATCTCGCCTCCGCATCTTCGTGTTACGTAGTGCGCAGGCAAATGGGCGCACCTCGGATCTTTGCACAAACGGAACAATTTCTCCTCGGGTGGTGTCGCATCTGTGACCGGGGCCAGTAAAAAGCTATCTTTGTTGCCCATGGATAGAGAGAAGTGGTTTACGGTCGACGCAAAACGGCCACGGCGGCACTGGCCTGTACAAAGACGCGCAAAGACGCCGCCTCAATGTCGTCCAAAAACGTGGCAAGTGCAGCATAATCACGCTCCGTCGCTTCCATGCTGAAACGACTCATGCGGCTGATGGCGACTTTTCGGACATAGTTCAATGTGTCCATCAAGTCCGTTGTCCCAGAGAGGAATTGCAGAGCGACTCTATGCGAAACAAACACGTCTTTTGCAACGATTGCGTCCATCTCTTCGAGCAGCTCATTGCACCACCCGACTTTCTGAAGAAACAGGACTGCCAGTGTCCCGTCCCCCTCCGGAGATATGGCCCGCTCCATTTCCAGCCCCAGCTTTGTCCACAGACGACTGTGCCGCCAAAGAATGCTCTCAAATATGTTCATGGGAAAGAAGTGTCAGTGCGGTTGCTCTCTCAGAGCCGTAAGGATAGACTCGACGACGGTCAGTAGCGCGGTTCGCTCTTCTTCGGATACGGACGCAACGGGAACGGGAATGGGCACGTATCCGTAAACCTCCATGGGCTGCGGCGCTGCAAGGAGCGCATCTCTGACCATGGAAAAGTGCCCGGTCAGTTGGCGTGTCCGTTCCCTGCGCCTATCGCCCGGAATAGTGGCTAGCTTGGCCAGCACATTGGCTGCGCTGTATTCTCCGGACACGACCTTGGCACGAATGTCGCGGTAATCCAAGCTGTCGTAGTCAAGCGTGGCGTTGGCCGGATAGTCGTCCATGAAACAAGTGTTTACTCGTCCGATGCATCAAGGAAGCAGGCCACGAGGTCCGGGTCCAGATAGTATGTTCTCTGCGTCGCGTTGGCGATGACCTCGCGCACCCGGGCGACCAAATCTGCATCAGGATGGTCGCGGCAAAGGCGCTGAAGGAGATAGAGCAGCCCCGAGATCTGCCGACCCTGCAAACGGGAGAAACAACTCGATGCTGCAATCGTGAAGAGGGCGGCAATGTCGCTGTGCTCTGGCTCGGAAACGGCCATGGCAGCAAGGCGATTGACGGCCACGTTGTGGTGCGGAGTAATCTCCTCCTTCAGATCTGCAAGCTCGCTCAGGGTATCAAAGACAACGTCGTCTCCGGCCCGAAGATTGAGAGCCGGGAGTTCCTGCACAAAGACGCCCAGATCCGTGCCCAGCGCCTCCGCTTCCTGCTCTCGCGCCTGAAACGCTGCCAATATCGCAGGATCGTCGCCAATGCGCTCGCGGATGTGCTTTTTGTCCAACACAAAGTCCGCAATGTCCATTCCCAGAAGATGCTCCGTCATAGCGAGTGAGGTGTGGGCTTAGGGGTTCGTCCGTGCCAAGAGACCTGAAAACGTTAACCCGTTGGCCAGCATTGTCACGTCGAGCCGTCCGATGTATCCTAGGAGCCGATGGACTCGGCTCAGGCGCTCCGATCCCCAAAAGATGCACAGCGTATCTTCGGACATGGACATAAATCCGTTGGGAGCGGAGACTGTCACATCTCCAAAAGGAATGGAAATGACGCCGTGCTCTTCTCCGTTAAAGCAGTAGATCATTTCCATTCCATAAACCACTGCCAAGAGAGCGTATGGCTGTCCAACCGTATAGAGGTTCATTTGCGGCCAGCCGTAGCGGCGGCGCAGCTCGGCTTCTACGGAACTGGCAATTTTCCGACAAGGATTTGCGCCAAACCGCTTTCTACAACCAAAAGGTTTGCTGCTGCTTTTTGAGCAATACGCAGCAGCTCGGCAAGTGCAGAGTAGTCTTCGACGGTCCGTTCCTTGGACTGCAGGATCGAGTCGAATCTCTGAAGCGCCACGCGCCGGACCCGAATCACGTCGGCTTGCACTTTCTCCAGTGAGCTGATGGTCCAAACCTGATGTTTTGGGGTGCCGGCCGTAGTGCTAAAGTGCCGTATGACCTCGTCAATCAATCCGGGAATGCTCTCGGCACTCTGCCGCAGCACCTTGGCAAGGTCCGGATTCTCGGCACCCGCAATTGCCGCGTGCATGACCATAAACGGGGCGCTGCAATCGTCGGCCTGTCTGGTAAAAACGCTGCGGATTTGCCGTTCACGGTCCGTCGCTGCAGCCTCCATGTCCCGCTGAGCCGCTTTGAGTGCCTTGGCCATTTTCTCAATGGCGTCTTTCAGATCCGCAAACTCGGCATTCTCGTTTCGTGTCAGAAGAACACGGTAGAGATCGCTATACCACTTGCGCGCAGTCGCAACCGACTCGACCAGCAGCTCGGGCTTGTCGCCGTATTTGTCGATGCATGCAATCAGAGCCATTGAGGCATGCGCCAGATCACTTGCACGTTGCTTTGCGTCTTCAGATGAGGCATTGGACAAAAGAGCGTCCTCGGTTTGTTTGCAAGTCGAAGAAACCAGATCCATCGCCTCCTTCATGAGGGGCACCAAGTCGGAATAAACTGCCATGGGAGAGAAGTGTTTACACGAGCTCCTTTTCTTTGGCTCTAAGCACGCAGAACCGATGCCCCCGGTCAATCCAGATGACTTCGGCGGTGTAAGGGATAAGGCCGGGGTTTCGGAATATGTTAATCTTGTCTCCGAGTGCCAACTGTCTGTTCTTCTTGAGATGGATGCCTTGCAACTTCATCTGCCGGCGCTGTCCCTTGGTGACAATACGGTAATAGGAAAAGAAGGACATGGTGCCGCGGTCTCTCAGTCCCGTGACAAGGGATCCAACCTCAGGCCGCGAAAGGACTTCGGCGACAATGTGGTCCGTCCGTGCCTCTGCAGGCTGGAACTGGAAATAGCCGGGCTGATCGTCGACGATGGCTCGCGGATCCTCCGAGAACTGGTGCGCTTGCGTAAAGTAGGAGGGGGCGACCTGTGCCGGCTTCCTCGGGATGACCCGGCTGGTGCACCAAGCCGGGATCCGTGGCCGCGTCTCTCCCTTGAGGAACCAGTAAGGGAGCAGAGCGCCAAAGGTCTTGTGCATGAGTTTGACCTTGTCTTTCTTTTCTTCAAGGTTTGCGGCCTCGGCAACCATCTCGTCCCACTTGTCCAACATTGCACTCCGTGTTGTCATGGACTTTGGTGATTTGCCCAAGCGGAAAGAGACGACGGCCCGGAAGAAACGCAAAGGAGAGAAGTTGTCGCGGAAGGAGAAGCGTTCCTGTCATCGGCCTGTTGGCATGGCACAGCCGGATGAGTCCATTATCGCTCTTGATGACATTGACGCATCCCGCATCGACGAGTCCGGCAACATTCTGGAGGCTCCTGTCTCGCGCGACCCGATGATTATTTTCACGCACAAGGATACCGTGCACACGGCCAAGGCCAAGGGCGTTCTCCGCGAGGATCTGCAGGAGCGCGCCGAGCATTGCCTTGGCCCGTGGGCCGGGAACAGCGCAGAGGAGGTGCTCCAAGCCAAGTCGCACTCGGCTCAGACCCGCATGCTCCTCGAGCAACTCCATGATGCCACTGTCCCGTTCATACTCCGCGATTTTATCTGTCTGGCGACGCGCCTCTCATGGAGCTACCTGAGCCTCCCTCTCTCTGCGGGAAACGATGCGGTGGCAATATTTACGTGCGAGGACTGGCTCCTTCTCTGTCGCTACGACCGCCGAGAGGATCGCCCCGTTCTCGGGTTCAGTTTCATGGTGCCCAAGGACTAATCGTCGTTGTCGCTGAGACCAAGTCCAACGGGAGGCTCTGCCATGTTCATCGGCTCGGGCTCTGCCTCCTCCCCGTCGTCAAGGCCAAGGTCAATCTCCTCGGGAGGGATGACGCGGGCCTGTGCTGCCTCGGTCACCTCGGAAATGACCTTGTTGATGTCCTGATCCGTGATCACGTCATTTTCGTGAAGCGTTGCTCGGACGCGTGTTCGGTATTGTATGCGGACAGGCAGATCCTTGTATTGTTCGGCGCGCAGATCCAGTGCCACGATCATAGCGCGGTAGCGAACGGCCTCGTCCTCCAGATCGCGGCAAAAGCGGATGCTTGCCGGCGCCCACGGATGGCGGATCGTCCGCAACATAAACAGATTCTTCCGGAGCATTCGCTCATATGCGGCGCGCTGTTTGTTGATCTCGCTCCGTTGCGCGACTCTGGAGTCTTTGCTGATCTTGGGTGCTCGGGGGATGCGGACCGTGTTGCGGACGGTCAGCGGGGCCTGCTCCGCGGTGATCGGGACGCGGTTGCCGTCCTTGTCCCTGATATACTTGACTTTGACCATGGCGAGTCCAGTGTGTGACGATTGCAAAGAGCCGATCCCTGCCGAGCGCAACCGGCAATGGCGCCGATCCCACGTGGCTCACTGCAACATGGACTGTTGCGCAGCCTCTCGCGGCGCCAAGAAGAGCTTGGACCCCATTCTCATTGCAGACTTTGTGTATGTATTTCCCGGGGCTGGGCTCGGGCGTTCTCACGGGGAGATATAGATTTGCGCGGTCTCGCGGCGTCAAGGACTTTGAGGAGATGCTGCTTGCAGAGACGTCGAGAGAGTATCCGCACGGGCACTTTCAGGTGATTGCCCGGATGCACGCGGCGCAGCAGGCCAAGATGATGCAAGAAAAAATCAGCAAATACATTACCTACAGGCTGGCGTGGGAGCACTACTGGGAGGCCCGCGTGGCTATGCACTCGGCTCTATGATCCCGTCCGCTCCTCTCCTTGTCACTCGGGCCATCTCTCAGGCCGGCCTTCCCACGGATGGACTGTTTCCGGACAGTAAATGGGACGGCGATTCCTTTATCCGTTCCCTCGGCATCTTTGCCAAGATGATCACAATGCTCGGCAAAGAGCCCATTTCCGAGGACAACGTCCATTCTCTCGTGTCATCCATTGATTCGCTTATCTATGCCTTCATGGATTTGGGAGCAATGTGGCTCATTTGCCGCAGACACTCCATTTTCATGAAGGCGTGGGCCCGGACACCCCTAGAGAAAGCTGCCGTCTCCGTCTACGTCGACAAGGTGACCCCGGCCAGCGCCACAAAGCATCTGATGCCATTTATTCGCGCCCAGACCAATGCGCGCCGACACCACATGCACCTCTGGCTGGACATCGAGATCAAATAAACCTCCTATAGACGCTGCCCGGCGTCCGCCCAAGCCGTGTGAAATTGCTCCTGCCCGCCCTCGGTCCCAGTCCCACTCGGACCTTTTTCACTCGTCTTGGGCGGACGCGTTCTGGCTCCTATGGCAGGAGACTTGCCCGGTCATGTCCAATTCTTTGGCTATGGGCGCGGTTTGTGTCCGCCCAAGACAAAATAGGCCTCATGCGGCTTGGGCGGATATGTTCCTTGTCTATGGGCGGTTATTTGTGATGTCTGGTCCAAATATTTGACCATATGAGCCGGGAACTGTCCGCCCAAGACGCGTGAAAGTCCGGACTGGCGGCTGGGCCGGGCGGGCCGAACGTGGTTTTTCACTCGTCTTGGGCGGACACCGGGCGGCGTCCATAGGCGGAAACTTAGGCGACTCCAAAGGCAATGATGTAAAGCATGGTAAGGAGCATTCTCAGTAACGTCAGTATCCATACGACGGTCATGGCAAAGATTTCCAACCACATGACGATGACGCAAAGAACGCGCAAGACGATGTCGTCATTCCAGAGGTCGTTGCATCGTTTCCGTGCCGCAGAAAGTCCAAAGCACGCGTCCGTGTTTGTCTGGCACTCGTCGTAGTGTCTTTCGTAGATCCGGCACGAGTTGCGCGCTTGCAGCGTGACCATGGCCGCCTGTCCGTAGAATTGAGACGAGTTCTGCATCATTTGACTCAGCGCCCAGAACGAGTAGGCCCATGCCGTCGTGTAGTTGCCAACCACAAACGTCGTAAACACAACTGACGCCATGAACGAGACAAGTGTTTACTGGAGTCAATCTCCCCACGCCAGAGACAAAGCAGCCCATACAATCTGCACAATCGCTTTGATCGCCGCAACGACGATCACTGTGATGTCATTCATCATTTTGAACATGACCAATATCCGATCAGACAACCTCTCTGCTCTCATCAACTGGCACTCCTTCATAAGGTCCATGTAGTTGCACTCCTTGGTAAGGAGACAATGGTCGAGCGCCTCCTGTGCCTTGCGGCAGACTTCGCGGGCTGCCATGGTGATGTTTGCGTGCGCAACGTAGAACGGGACGTTGCGCCGCATATACTCAATGTCCGTGATCAGGGAGTTTTCCCATTGGGTCGAGTAGTTGCCCGCGATCAGCGTGGCAAAGATGGCAGGGAACATGTGAAACAAGTGTGGCCACTTCTCTCTCATGGCTTGGATGCACGATGCCATTCGCCCAGAGGACAAAGCCGATGTTCTGTCTACTGTTCCCGGGCTGACCGCAGAGCATCTGGATGCGCAATTAGGAGAGTTGTCGCAGCACCTTGATGCCATGTTTTCAGCTAGTAGCATGGCGTGGGAGCAGGCTCCTGCTCAACATTACAGCATCGTGGCCATGGTCACGGGACATGGCCTAAAGTATTGCAATCAAGATTGCTTTGCGGCATGGATTCTCTGTCTGCGTGAAATGTATGGGGAGCACACGCCAATCCGGGCATGGCCACATCTTTGCTCTTCCGGTCAAGTGATGCTCCATGTGTGCGCTCCCATGCGCCACTACGACGTCTATTACGCTCTTTCCGGCCTGTTCAACGTCATTCTCTGCCGCGACAACGAACACGGCATTTCCATGGACGGGCTCCTTGGCGAGGAGTGCGTTTTCCTCTGGTCCATTCTTTCCATGCCGCGGATCTTGGCGCACGACAACGTGATGCCCCTTCTCGTCAAGGTAGCACAGTTTATGGTCCGTGCGTATCGCCGTCGCGAGTTTGGCGAAAACAAGCGCTACGACCGGTTGGTTATGGCGACAGAGGCGGAGACCGTTCTGGCAAAGAATCTTTTCTCTGAAAATGCGGCTGCTACTGTTTTGGTGCAAGTTCTTCGGGGACTGGACGATTCCATGGCTATGGCGCATCAGGTCAGCAGGCCAAGCGAGGCGGCATCTGTTGCCTAGATTACAGAGATGTCAGGCTTGTTTTAGACCGCGCAATAAATGTTGTTTGCCTTGTCCCGCGGCGCTTCCCACAAGGAAGACTACGCTCATACGACTTGTAGAGTCGATGAGGGGGGTTGGTAGTGATAAAAGCGCGCGTTGGAGAAAAGTCTAAACACCTCTCTCAGAATGGACCGGGTTCCTTCCTACCGAGTGCGCCTTTTTGAGTGTCTGTTTGTTATGTTTTTGGCGGTCGGTTACACGTCGCTGTCTATGGTAACCGCGAGCGTGGAAGTCCCGACCGCTGTGAAAAAGCTCTGTGGCACAAACAAAAACTGTGTTCCCGAAGCCTATCCCGAACTCTGGGGCTTGATTACACGCTCCGCGCTGTTGATGGGCCCTGTGTATGCCGCTTTGGTTCTTTGCCTTGTGCGGGTTGGCGTGTTCCACCACATGATACAGAAGAACCTTTTCCGCGACAACTGGATACACTGGTTCAGCATTTTTACAGCCATCTCGTTCCCTTTGTGCGTCTTTGCTGCCTTTGGCGCGCTTGTGCCGTTTATGCCTGCGGGCGCGGTTCAGCCTGCGCAAACGGCTCGGGTTTTTGTTGCGAGCTTGCAAATCGTGGCGCTGGCTGTCACGGCGGCGCTGCCCAGATTCTACGGCCTCGCCGTCGAAACGGACTGGGACTGACACCTGTCTCTTTGAATGAAATTTGAGTTCTTTCCCGTGTTTTTGGCGCTTGTTTCCTTTTTGTTGGCGCTCTCTTTTCAGTATTATGGGTTTTACTACGTGACGGATGTCCTTTGGCAGCGCCACGCGCGCCTGTGCGAGTCGGGAGGGGCGATCTGGACTGAGGCGATCTGGACGCCGTGGCCGTGCCCTTAGTTTACGATGCGGATGCCTCCTCCTTCTTTGGCAGCGTGTCGAGGACAAAGAGGGTGTCATCGACGGTCAGGTGCATGGGAATGATGCTCCCCTTCTTGAGCAGGAAGAACTGATCCGAGTCGTCCAGATCCACGGAGAGACGAACGCCTGCCTCGACGTCATAGCCGTGCTTTGCCAGTTGCGAGAGGAGGCCGCGCAGGCTCTTGACAGTGAAAGATACAAATGCCCTGTCTCCAAGGGGGATCTGCACATAGACGGTCTTGGCAAACGTCCCGGCGACAACTTTCCTTTTCTTGGCAGCCTTGGCTGCGGCAGCGGGCTTGGCGGGAGCCTCGGCCTTGGGCTTGTTCTTGCGAAGCGGCTGGCGCGGCTTGCCCTGCCCGACGGGTTCCTCGGGGACGAATCCGGACTTCTTGCGATCCTTGCGAAGCTCCTTGGGCTCGGGCGGAGGCGGCGATGCCTCGGACGAGGACGATGCGGGATCGACGGCGGCGGCGGGCGGGGGGAGAACTCCAGACGAGGATGACGAGGCCATGGAAGAGAAGTGGAGTGCATCAAACGTCTTTCGGAGGGCCCTCCACATTCTGGCTTTTGAAGACAAGTCTGTTTCATTTCAGAGTGACGGGTAGACAAGAACGACATCTTGCCGCGTTTCCGAGTCGACGCATTCCGTGTAATGCACAAACGGGTGGCCGAACTGATGGAAGCGGCTGGGGTCCGGGCACCCCCGGGTAAAGATGAACGGCACGCAAACATGGCCCGGGGCAACGGAGAAGGGCGACGTCTTCATCTCAAAAGATCCGACTTGCGGAACCAGTGATCTCGGAATCAGGCAGGATGCGTCCTTTGCCAAGGACATCATTTCCGGACCGGGTGACTTGGTCGGGACGACGGAAATGCCCGTGCTGGTCTCGAGGGACTCGAGGACTGCGCCGTGCTGCCGCTCGTCCCTGTCATCGAGGAGATCAAATACGTCGGCTGTGTGCGCCTCCGTGAGAAATGCATACTCTGTGTAGTGCGTGGGGCCGCCGGGCGTCGGAATGAGGGCAAGAATGCCTACGCGATAGAAAGGATGCTCATACTGGTAAGGACCGGGGGCGACGACTCGCGCCTCGGTGTAGCGACGGTAGCCGGAGATTCCGGACTCGTCCGCCATGCGATAGAGGGTCTCGCATTTCTCGCGCCGTGCCAGTTCGTAGTCTCCGGCAGGAATGTCTTTGGCCATGCGCCACCACGGCTCGTTGTTTGCGGTCCCCTCGCAGAACATGACTCCGGGCAGGACCGAGTCGCGAACCCGTTTCCCGCCGGTCCACGATGCCACGATATCCTTCCGGACGAGGGCAAGGACGAGGTGGATGGCCGAGTGCTCGCTCTCGCGACTGACGTGGTGCGTCGACGAGGCAGACGTGGACGTGGTCAGGATCGGAATTTCATGGTAATAGTTCGCAATGTGCGTCGCGACGTGGGCAAGGAGCCGGCACTCCGAGTTGCCCCGGAGGAGCATTTCTCGGTGCGTCCACGCGCTCAGCCACGCAAATCCGTCGCAATCGTCTGTTCCCGAGTTCACGGGAGATCCAAAGTTCTCAATCTCCGTCTCGGTTCTCGTCGTAAGAATGTGATCGCTGTTATACTGGCGACTGCAGCTTGGCAGTGCCGCCGCCATTCCGTAAATACGAGCAAGGATCTGAGCGCCTCGCGGTGTCGTCCCGAGATCCAGCATTTCCTCTGGAGTCAGGAACGTGCCGTATGTCTTTCTCGTGACTGACGCGGCCTCGCACGCATATCGCGCGCTGGAAAGAACGAGGAGATGACGCAGATAGGCGTCACTCGTC
>Ga0075160_10002177_pt1 | contig 11761 bp, 1 predicted proteins | sample JI91814C2DNA_FD_70969 | JGI IMG/M metagenome (GOLD analysis project Ga0075160, IMG submission 70969) | Wastewater effluent complex algal communities from Wisconsin, to seasonally profile nutrient transformation and Carbon sequestration -... | ecosystem: Engineered > WWTP > Effluent > Algae...
AAGGGTCATAGCACCCACACCTCGGTCTCTACCGCGGGCTCCGCGCTCGCGAGCGACTCCAGCAGGAACTTCGCCAGGCCGTGCACCGAGACGCCGCTCATCAGCAGGGACGCCGGCACCTGCAGCGCGAGCTCGCGGTCGATGCGGTTGCGCAGCTCGATCACCATCAGCGAGTCCATACCCAGCTGCAAGAGGGGCACCGCCGGGCCGATGGCGGCGCCGGGCAGCCGCAGGATCTGGCTCATGAGCTCTGTCACCAGCTGCTCGAGCAGCGCCTGCCGCGCCGGCGCTTCGGCCGCCAGGATGCGCTCCCGCCAGCTCTGCGGCGGCTGGTCCTGCTGGCGCGCGGCGGGGCTGCCGCTGTCGACCAGCTCGCTGACAAAGCCGGCCAGAGCCGTCCTTTCGCAGGAGCGCCCAAGCTTGCCCGCGTCCAGCTTGAGCACCACGGTCTGCCCCGCGGTCCCACCCAGCAGCTCCCACAGCTGCTGCATGCCCTCTTCCGGGGACAGGCTGGCGAGCCCGCGGTCTGCGTATAGCTCGCTGATGCCGCGGCGGGCGGCGATACCGATGGCGGAGAATCCGCCCCAGTTGATGCTCATCCCGGGCTGCCCGCGGCCGCGGCGGAAGTGGGCCAGCGCGTCCACGAACTGGTTGGCCGCCACATAGCTCGACTGACCGGAGCCGCCAAGCAGGGTGGCGACCGAAGAGTAGGAGACAAAGAAGTCCAGCGCCCGGTCCTGGGTCAGCTCGTGCAGGTTCCACGCCCCGAAGACCTTGGCCGCCAGAGCCTGGCGCAGCCGCTCCAGGGTCTGGGTCGCGAGCGTCCCGTCCAGGATCACGGCCGCCGAGTGCACGATGCCGCGCAGCGGGGGCCACTTTTGGCCGAACTTGCCGAGCAGGGCTGCCAGCTCCGCCTGCTGCGCGACATCCACAGCGGCGGGGACGACCAGGGTCCCAAGCCTGCTCATGCGCTCGATCGCCTGGAGCGCTTCTGCGCCGGGCGGGTGGCGTCCGGCCAGCACCAGGTGCGTGGCTCCCTTTTTCGCCAGGAGCTCGGCGGTTGCCAGCCCCAGGCCGCTGAGCCCTCCGGTGATCAGGTAGGAGCTGTCTCGCGGTCGCAGCGGAGCTGCCGGCTCTGGGGTCGGCGGCGCCGGGGCACGGATCAGGCGGGGTACGTACCGCCGCTCGCCGCGCAGCGCCACCTGCGGCTCGGCCCCGGCCAGGAGCTCACGCAGGAGCGCGCTGAGCTCGGCCCCGCCCGGATCGGCGTCTGGCCCGGCGCTCAGGTCGATGCGTCGGCAGTCGAGCTCCGGGTGTTCGCTCTGCACGGACTGTCCCAGCCCCCACAGCGGCGCCTGGGAAACGGAGATGCTCGTATCACCGGGAGTGGCCTGGGTTCCCGCGGTGACCAGACACAGGTGCGGCGGCTGACGCCACCCAAGCTGGGTCAGCGCCTGCACGAGCAGCAGCCCGCTGCAGGTACCAAGCTCCAGATCGCGCTGCAGGCTGTCGAGGTGGGTCCGCTCCGCCGGGCTGCTGTCGAGGCTCCATAAGTGGATCACTGCGCAGCAGGCGGCTTCGGTCGCAAAGATTTCCTGCAGAGCCGCCCGATAGTCTTCCGCAGCGGTCGGGCGCAGCCGATAGTGATCGGCTGCCAGCTTCTCAAAGCGCTCGCCGGCCTCCACCATCACGACCGCCTGGCCGGCAGCGCCGAGCTGCGCGGCCAGCGCCGCCGCCAGCGGGGCGCGCGAGCCAAAAAGGAGCCACCGTCCGAGCGGCCGGCTCGCCGGGCGGACCTCCAGGCTCTGGACAGGCCGCCAGGCTACTTCATATCGAAGGCTCGGCTTCTGCTCCTGGCGCAGGAAGGCGGCCGGACGCGCGCGCTTGGTGACCAGCCCGTCCACGGCGGCCACCACGCGGCCCGTGTCCTCGAAGAGGACCAGGTCCATGGCCATGGTCTCCTCGCCAGCCTGCGGCTCGCCCTGCAGGCGGCTGCGACACCACAGCCGGCCGCGGGGAGCGCCGAACCACCGCAGCTCCTTGAACATCCAGGGCGGGCGCGAGGTCCCATCGCCCTGCCCCGCCGCCGCGAGCAGGGCTCCCGCCACCGTGGCAAACGCGTTGTCGATGAGCCCCGGATGAAGCGGGCCCTCCGCTTGATCTCCAGCCGCCGAAGGGCCAAGCTGCGACAGTGCGGACCCGGCGCCCGCGTAGAGCTCGCGCATCCACCGCCAGCCCGGCCCGTAGTCTATCTGGATCTGCGAAAGATACGCAAAGAGGGCATCCACGGACTGCACCAGCGGATGCTGCGTGCGCAGGTCGGCAAGCGCCTGCGGCTCGGCCGGCGCTTCGGTCCCCAGAATCAGCAGGCCCTTGGCGTGCTCGCGCCAGCGGGGCGCGGCGGAGCCGGCGTCTTTGGAAAAAGTGGCCGCGGTGAAGGTGTAGTGGTTGCTCTTGCCGGGGTCCGGCTGCAGCATCAAGTGCAGGTCGAGGTCCCCGGTCAGGATCAGCGGATGGACGAACAGGACCTCGCGCAGGGTGGCCGTGGTGGCGGCGAAGCGGTCGGCCGCGATCGCCAGGAGGACCGCCGGATAGAAGGCGCCGGCGACGACCACGTGACCAAATACCCGGTGATCGGCGAGGTACGGCTGACGCGTCTGGCCGATGGGCAGGGTGAAGTGGAGCACGCCTCCCGGCAGCTCGGTGGAGCGTCCGGACAGCCGGTAGCGGCCGCCGGAGGCCTCTGCGGGCAGCTCGCCGGCCGGCTCGACGTCGGCGTCGATCCAGTGGCGCTGACGCTGCCAGGGATAGGTCGGCACCGCAACCCGCCGGCGGCCGAAGGGACGCTCGAAGCCCAGCCAGTCGACCTCGACCCCGCTGCACCACAGCCGCGCCAGGCTCTCCAGCATCACTGCCCAGCCGGAGCGCTCCTTGCGCAGGGAGGGGAGCCAGCCGAGGTCGGGCCCGGGCAGGGTCGCCGCGCCGAGGGCGAGGAGGGTCGGCTGCGGCCCGATCTCCACATACGTATTTACGCCCAGCTCGTGCAGCGTCCGCATTCCTTCGGCAAAGCGCACCGGCTCGCGCGCGTGCCGCCGCCAGTGCTCGGCGTGCGCCAGCTCCTCCGCGGCCAGGCGGCCGGTCAGGTTCGACACCAGGGGCAGCTGCGCCGGCTTCAGCTCCACCCGCGCCGCGAACCGCTCGAAGTCTTCCAGGATCGGCTCCATGAGCGGCGAGTGGAAGGCCTGGGTGCCGACGAGCTGCCGGGTCTTGATTCCCTGCTCCGCAAGCCTGCGGCACAGCGCTTCGAGCTGCGCGCGCGGCCCGGATAGGACTATCTGATCCGGCGCATTATAAGCAGCTATGGCAACTTCCCCGGCGTACTCGCTGAGCGCTGCGGAAACGGCCGCCGCGTCTGCGCGCACAGAGGCCATCGCCCCCCCGGGCGCCAGCTTCTGCATCAGCCGCCCGCGCTCCGCCACCAGGCGCAGCCCGTCCTTGAGGGACATCACGCCGGCGACGCACGCGGCTACATATTCGCCGACGCTGTGGCCGAGCACCACCGCGGGCTCGATCCCCCAGGAGCGCCAGAGCGCGAACAGCGCATACTCGACCGCGAACAGCGCCGGCTGGGTATACGCCGTGTCATCGAGCGGCGAGACCTCGCCCTCGGCCGGGTAGAGGACGGAGAGCAGCGGCAGCGGCAGCACGGGCTCCAGGAGCTGCGCACACTCCTGCAGCGCCGCGCGGAAGACCGGCTGGGTCTCCTGGAGCTCGCGCCCCATGCCGACGTACTGCGCGCCCTGCCCCGTGAACAGGAAGGCGATCTTGGCGCGCCGGTCGGGCTCGCGGCTGCCGCGTACGCAGTCCGCGGGCAGCTCGCCGCCGGCGAACTGGCGCAGCTTCTGCTGCGCTTGCTGACTCGTGCCGGCGATGAGGGCCAGCCGCTGCTCCATCGCGCTGCGACCGGTGCCGATGGAAAATGCGGTATCGCCCAGGGAGGGGGCCGGCGATGCGGCCAGCCGGTCGGCGTGCAGCTCCGCCAGCGCGCGCAGCGCCGCGTCGTTGCGCGCCGATAGAGGGAGCAGGTGCAGCGGCCGCTCGACTGCGGGGTCCGGCGCCGCGGCTGGCGGCGGGGCCGCTTCCAGGATCACGTGCGCGTTGGTGCCGCTGATTCCGAACGAGCTGACGCCGGCAATCCGTGCACCGCCTGCGCCGGTCCAGGGTATGGGCTCGGTGGGAATCTTCAGCGCCAGCTCGCTCCAGGAAATGTGGGGATTGGGCGCCTGAAAGTGCAGGTTGGCGGGAATGACGCCGTGCTGCAGCACCAGCACCGCCTTGATCAGGCCCGCCACCCCCGCCGCGGCCTCCGCGTGGCCGATGTTGCTCTTGAGCGCGCCGACGATCGCCGGGTTCTCGGCCGCCCGTCCCGGGTGGAGCACCGCGTCCAGGGACTGCAGCTCGATCGGATCGCCCAGCGCGGTGCCGGTGCCGTGCGCCTCGACGTAGCCGACCTGCGCCGGGGTGACCCCCGCCTGCGCCAGGGCGCGGCGGATGACTGCCTGCTGCGCCAGGCCGCTCGGGGCGGTCAGGCCGTTGCTGCGTCCCCCCTGATTCATCGCGCTGCCGCGAATCACGGCCAGCACCGGATCGCCATCGCGCTGCGCGTCCGCCAGCCGCTTGAGCACAAGGACGCCGCAGCCTTCGCTGCGGACATAGCCGTTGGCCGCGGCGGCGAACGGCTTGCATCGGCCATCGGGCGACAGGGCGCGCATGCGGCTCAGCGCCACGCTGCCCTGCGGCGCCAGGAGCAGATTCACCCCCGCGGCCAGCGCCAGCTCGCACTCGCCATCGCGCAGGCTCTGACAGGCAAGGTGCACCGCCACCAGCGAGGATGAACAGGCAGTGTCGACCGCCAGCGTCGGGCCGCCGAAGCCCAGCCAGTAGGCCAGGCGCCCGGCCGCCACGCTGGCCAGGTTCCCGGTTCCGACATACGCATCGAGCTGCTCCAGGCTCCGATGGTGCAGCAGGCGCGCTCCGTAGTCGCTGCCGCTGATCCCGACAAACACGCCGCTGCGGCTGCCGAGCAGGCGATCCGGAGACAGCGCGGCGCGCTCCAGGGCTTCCCAGCTGACCTCGAGCAGCAGCCGCTGCTGCGGATCCAGGCTGGCCGCCTCGCGGGGGGCGATGCCGAAGAAGCCGGCATCGAACTCGGCCAGATCGCCGATGAACCCGCCCCAGCGCGAGTACATCTTGCCGGCGCGCTCGGGATCCGGATCGTAGTACTTGTCGACATCCCAGCGCTCGCGCGGGACCTCGGTGATGGCGTCACGGCCCTGCGCCAGCAGCACCCACAGCTCCTCGGGCGTGCGCACCCCTCCGGGCAGGCGGCAGCTCATGCCGAGGATCGCGATCGCGGAGTCGGCCGGCCGCAGCACCTGATGGAGGATCGCGGGCGGCGGGCTCGGTGCCGCGCTCACCCGGCCGAGCAGGAATCCGCAGAGCTTCTCGATTGTCGGGTAGTCGAAGACCAGGGTCGCCGGCAGCGGCTCTCCCAGGTGCCGGGACAGCTTGGTGCGCACCTCCACGGCCATGAGCGAATCGAGGCCGAGCTCCTGCAACGGGCGGTCGCTCGGCACCGCCGCGGGAGGCAGGTGCAGGACGGCGCCCACGGCGGCCCTCACCAGGCGCTGGACCTCTGCCTGTCGCGCCTCGCTGGTGAGCGGGGCCAGGCGCTCGGCCAGGGAGAGCTCCGGCGAAGCCGATGCCGCGGCGGCGGGCTCCGCCAGCTGGCTGAACAGGCGCCGGTGGCCCCGACTCTCGTACACGGCGCGGAAGCGCGGCCAGTCGACCGCGGCGGCCACCAGGTGCGGCGTCGGCTCACCCAGGGCGAGCGCCAGGGCGCGCAGCGCCGCATCGGGAGTAAACGCGGTCAGCCCGCTGGCCTGCAGCTGCTCGATGAACGCCGGGGAAGCCATGCCGCCGCCTTCCCACGGCCCCCAGGCCACGCTGAGGATGCGCCGCTGGGACGAGGCGTGGCTGCCGGCAAACGCATCCAGAAAGGCATTCGCCGCGGCGTAGGCGCCAAGCCCCGGCGACCCCCAGACCGCAGCGGCGGAGGAGAAGCAGATCAGCGCATCGAGCTGGAGGTCGCGCGTCAGCTCCTCCAGCACCAGCGTCCCCGCCACCTTGGGGGACAGCACGGCGCGCAGCTGGGCGCCATCGATCGCGGTCAGCGCCACCGAGCTGGCGACCCCGGCCGCGTGGACCACGGTGCGCAGCGGCGGGAGCGAGGCGTCGATCTCGGCAAACAGCGCCCGCATGGCCGCCGCATCGGTCACATCCACGTCGGCCACCGTGACGCCCACGCCCAGCTCGCGGAGTCGCTCGATCTCGGGCGCGGTGCCGGGGGACGAAAGGCCCCGGCGGCCGGTGAGGACCAGGTGCCGCGCGCCGCGCTGCACCAGGAAGTGCGCGATGTGCAGGCCAAGCGCACCGAGCCCCCCGGTCACCAGGGCGGTTCCGGCAGTCTGGAACTGCGGGCGCTCGGCCGGCGCTTCGGCAAGGCGCTGCAGGCGCAGGACATAGCGGCCGGTCGCGCGCACCGCTAGCTGGTCCTCGCCGTCGGGAGCCAGCAGCTGGCCGACCACCATGGGGAGCAGCGGCTCGCGGTCGGGCGGCGGCAGGCTGGAGGCCGGACTCGGTGGTAGATCGATAAGGCCGCCCCACAGCTCGGGATGCTCCAGGGCGAGCACCCGTCCCAGACCCCAGAGCGCGGCCTGCGCGGGCGACTGCAGCGGATCGCCGGGTCCCGTCGAAGCGGCGCCGCGGGTGATGACCCACAGGCGGGCCCGCGCGGAGGCCGGGTCGGCATCGCCCAGCAGGGCGCGCGCGCTGCCCAGGAAGCGGCAGAGCATCCGGTGGCAGCCCGCGGGCGGTGAGCCCGCCTGTCCGACCTCGGCCGCGCTCCACAGATCGACCACCCCGCGCAGCGCCGGCGTCGCGCCGCCTGGCTGCGGCAGGACCGCACGGATCGCAGCCGCCGAGTCATCGATCAAGTCGGCGGAGGCTGCGCTCTCGGCCGGGCGGCGCAGCCTGATACAGGTCGCGCCGCGAGCCTCCAGCGCCTGTGCGAGCCGCTCTCCCAGACCCTGGCCGTCCAGCAGGATGAGCCAGGTGCCGGCAGGGGTCGGCGCCGCCGACTGGGGCAGCAGCTGGCGCTGCCAGGACAGCGCATAGAGCGGCGGCCGGCCGACCCGCGCCGCGGGCAATAGCTCCGGCTGGGCGGGCCGCTCGGCGGCGGCCGCCGGCGTGACGGCGCGCTCCTGCGGCGCCTCGCGGTCGGCGCTGGTGGGCTCTGGCTGCGTCCCTCCCTGCGCCGCGGTCAGCGGCTCGACCCAGCAGCGCTGGCGCTGCCAGGGATAGGTCGGCACGGCGATCCGCTGGCGCGGGTAGGGCCGGTCGAAGCCCGCGAAGTCCACCGCAGCCCCACCGACCCACAGGCGCCCCAGGCTCTCGACCAGGACCTGCCAGTCCGAGCGGCCCTTGCGCAGCGAGGGCAGCCACTGCACCTGCGGATCATCCACGCACGCCGCCCCCAGCCCGAGCAGCGTCGGCTGCGGCCCGATCTCGATCAGCCGATCCACCCCGAGCTCATGCAGGGTCTTTATTCCTTCGCGGAACCGCACGGGCTCGCGCAGGTGGCGCCACCAGTAATCGGCGCGCCGGACCTCTTCCTTCACCAGACCGCCGGTCACATTGGAGACCAGCGCGAGCCGCGGCGCCTTCATCGGGACCAGGCCGGCCGCCCGCTTGAACGCGGCGAGCATCGGCTCCATGAGCGGCGAGTGGAACGCATGCGAGACCGCGAGCGCCGTGGTCTTGATCCCCTCCCGCGCAAGGCCCGCGCAGATGGACTCCACGGCGCGGCGCCGGCCCGAGATGACCAGGTGCTCGGGTCCGTTGTAGGCGGCGATCGCGACCTCGGCGGCGTGCCGCTTGATGGCCCGCTCCACCAGCTCCGCGCGCGCGCGCACCGCCGCCATCGCCCCCGGCTCCAGCTTGGTCATCAGCCGGCCGCGCTCGACCACCAGCTGCAGCGCGTCCTCCAGCGACATCACCTCGGCGATGCACGCCGCAACATACTCGCCGATGCTGTGTCCGAGCACGGCCTCGGGCTCGACCCCCCACGACTTCCACAGCTGGACCAGGGCGTACTCCACGGCGAACAGGGCGGGCTGGGTATACTCCGTGTCGTCGAGGAGCGCCTCGCCGGCCTGCTCCGGATACAGGATGCGAACCAGGGGCCGCTGCAGCTCGTCATCGAGGATCCGGGCGCACTCCTCCAGCGCCCGGCGGAACACCGGCTGGGTCTGATACAGCTCGCGGCCCATGCCCACGTACTGCGAGCCCTGGCCGGTGAACAGGAACGCCACCCGGGGCCGACGGCCCGACTCGCTCCGTCCGCGCAGGACGCCGTCCGCCGGCTCGCCGGCCGCCGCCTGTCCGAGCTTGGCCTGGGCTTCCGCTGCCGTGGCGGCGATCACCACCAGCCGCTCCGCCATGGCGCTGCGACCGGTGGCGGCCGAGAAGGCGACATCGGCGAGCGGCTGGTCGGGACTTGCGGCCAGCTGCGCATCGTACAGCGCGATCAGCGCCTGCAGGGCCGCGGGACTCCGGGCCGACAGCGGCAGCAGGTGAACTGGCCTTTGGTCCGCTGACTCCTCGGCCGCGGCGGTGGGCGGGACTTCCTCCAGGAGCACGTGCGCGTTGGTGCCGCTCAGGCCGAAGGCGCTCACTCCGGCGATCCGCGGCCGCTCACCGCGCGGCCACGGCACCGGAGCGGTGGCCAGCGCCAGCGCGCTGTTTTCCAGGCGGATGCGTGGGTTGACCGTGCGCAGGTTCAGGTTGCCCGGGATGAGCTCATGGCGCAGCGCCAGCACGGCCTTTATCACCCCGGCGATCCCGGCCGCCCCCTCCAGGTGACCGATCTGCGTCTTGACGGCACCGATCACGCAGCGCGAACCATTACTACGAGGCGCTCCCGCCACGGCGCGCAGGGCCTCCAGCTCGATCGGATCGCCAAGCGGGGTCCCGGTCCCGTGCGCCTCGATGTAGCTGACCTCCTCGGCTTTGAGGCGAGCGCTCTCCAGCGCCTCGCGGAGCAGCGCCTGCTGGGCGAGCACGTTGGGCGCCGTCAGCCCGGTGGAGCGCCCGTCCTGATTCACCGCCGAGCCCCGCACCACCGCCAGGATCCGATCCCGGTCCTGCTGGGCGTCGCTCAGTCGCTTGAGCACCAGCACGCCGCACCCTTCGCCGCGGACAAAGCCGTTGGCCGCCGCATCGAAGGTCCGGCAGCGGCCGTCGGGCGACAGGGCCTGCGTGCGCGCCAGTCCCTCCATCACCGCGGCCGACAGGATTACGTTGACGCCGCCGACCAGAGCCAGTGAGCTCTCGCGCAGGCGCAGGCTCCACAGCGCCAGGTGCAGCGCCACCAAAGAGGAGGAGCACGCCGTGTCCACGGTCAGGCAGGGCCCCTGCAGCCCCAGCGTATAGGACAGCCGCCCCGCGGCGATGCTGACCAGGTTGCCGGTCATGGTATAGGCGTCCTGCTCGCCCTGGCGCGTGCGCAGGCACGCATCACGATATTCGGCGGAGCAGGCGCCGACAAAGACGCCGGTCTTGCTCCCTTCGAGGGACCGCGGGGCGATGCCGGCATCCTCCAGCGCCTCCCAGGCAACCTCCAGCAGCAGCCGATGCTGCGGGTCGAGCGTCGCCGCCTCGCGCGGTGAGATGCCGAAGAACTCGGCGTCGAACTGCTCCAGGGGCTGGGTCAGAAGGCCCGCCCAGCGCGGCACCTCGGGCGCCGGACTGTGGCCGGCCAGCGCCCAGCGGGAATCGAGCGGCAAGATGGCGTCGCGGCCACCGCGGAGCAGCGACCAGAAGGCCTCCGGATGGTCGGCGCCGCCGGGGAGTCGACAGCCCATGCCGACGATGGCGATCGGCTCGGTCTTCTCCTGCGCCAGGGCGTCGCGCTCGATGCGCAGCTTGCGCAGCGCGACCGCGGCGGCGTGCAGGCGGTCCTGGACCCGGTCTTCGCGCAGGCTCAAGGCAGACTTCCCTTCTTGGCCAGCGCCAGCTCTTCGTCGAGCAGGGCCATCATGTCCCCTGGCTCCTCGGCGCCGGAGAGGCCAGGCTCCGGCGGGGGCTCATCCGCGAAATCGGAGCTGGGTGCGGACTCCTCCTGGGACTGTTCCTTGCGCTCCCCTGCGGGTGCCTGCCCGATCGCGAGCTGATCGACCGCGAGCTGATCGATCGCGAGCTGATCGATCGCGAGCTGTTCCAGGAGGTGGCTGCTCAGCGCGGCGCAGGTCGGGTAGGTCCACAAGAGCGTCGCCGGCACCGAGAGCCCGAGCGCTCCCTCGATGCGGTTGCGCAGCTCGACGCCCATCAGCGAGTCCATGCCCAGGCTGCTGAGCGGTGCCTCGGCATCCATCTTACCCATCGGCAGGTTCAGGACCCGGGCAACCTGCCCGCTCAGCCAGTCCTCCAGCTGGGCACGCCGGGCGGCGGGGCCCAGGGCCGCAAGCCGCGCCAGCAGCTGCCGGTCTCCGGATGGCCGGCTGGAGCCGGCGCGCTGCTCGGCGAGAAGCCGCGACAGGAGGCGCGAGTCGGCCGCCGCCGGGTAGAACTCGACCCACTGCTGAGCATCCAAGCGCGCCACCGCGACCTGCGCCGCCGCGCTGCCGCGGAGCTTGTCCAGGGCCGCAAGCCCCTGCTCCGCGCTCAGGCTGCCGACGCCGCGCACGGCAAGGCGCGCACTCCGCCGGTCCGCGTCCGCACTGGCTTCCGCGAACAGCCCCCAGTCAATCGTCATCGCGGGCAGCCCGAGGAGCTGTCGCTCGTGCGCCAGCCCATCCAGGTAGGTGTTGGCCGCGGCGTAGTTCCCCTGCCCGGGTGAGCCGAGGAGCCCGGCCAGGGAGCCATACATTACGAACAGCTCCAGCGGCAGCTCGCGGGTCAGCTCGTGCAGGTGCAGCGCCCCCTGCACCTTGCCGGCCATGGCCCGGCGGAAGCGCTCCGGAGTCTGCTGCAGCAGCAGTCCGTCATCGAGCTCGCCGGCGACATGAACGACCCCGCGGAGCGGAAGGCCCGAGCTCGCCACCTGGTCAAGGACCCGGGCAAGCTGAGCGCGGTCGGCGACATCCGCCGCCGCGACCAGGATCCGTCCGCCGCGCTCGCGCAGCGCGCTCACCGCCGCGTGCGCCTCCGGACGGGCATCGCCGGTCCGCCCCACCAGCACAAGCTGCCCCGCCCCCTGCGCGAGCAGCCACCCCGCCACGCTCAGGCCGAGCCGCCCCAGGCCGCCGGTCACCAGATAGCTGCTATCGGAGCGCATCCGGACCGCGGCGGAGCGCGCAACGCTCACAGTCGCCTCCGGATCGTCCATCGTCAACACCAGCTTCCCGATGTGCTGACCTTGCGCCAGCTTGCGGAACGCGGCAGGCGCTTGCGACACCGGAATGCACTCGGTCGGCAGGGCGGCCAGAGCTCCCTGCGCCCCCTGCGCGAGCACTTCCTGAAACAGCGCCGCAAAGCGCGCCGGGCGACGCTCCGCCAGACCCGCCAGGTCCACCGCGCTGTACGACAGGCTCTTGCGGAACGGGGAGAGCCCCAGCTGCCGGTCCGCGTAGATGTCGGTCTTGCCGATCTCGATGAACCGCCCATCGGGCGCCAGGCAGGCCAGGCTGGCCTCGATCGCCTC
>Ga0075160_10002181_pt1 | contig 11756 bp, 10 predicted proteins | sample JI91814C2DNA_FD_70969 | JGI IMG/M metagenome (GOLD analysis project Ga0075160, IMG submission 70969) | Wastewater effluent complex algal communities from Wisconsin, to seasonally profile nutrient transformation and Carbon sequestration -... | ecosystem: Engineered > WWTP > Effluent > Algae...
AAGATTCACATGGTTCTGCAAGGCAAGGGCGGCGTCGGCAAGTCGTTCATCGCGACGGTGATTGCGCAGTACAAGATCAGCAAGGGGCAGCAGCCCCTGTGCATCGATACCGACCCGGTGAACGCCACCTTCCACGGCTTCAGGGCGCTCAACGTCCGGCTCCTGGAAATCATGCAGGGCGACGAGATCCAGACCCGCAACTTCGACACCCTGGTCGAACTGATTGCTCCGTCGAAGGACGACGTGATCATCGACAACGGCGCCAGTTCGTTCGTACCGCTGACGCACTACCTGATCAGCAACCAGGTGCCGGCGCTGCTGCAGGAGATGGGGCACGAGATGGTCGTGCACACCGTGATCACCGGAAGCCAGGCCCTCCTCGACACGGTCAGCGGCTTCGCCCAGCTCGCCAGCCAGTTTCCGGCCGAGGCCCTGTTCGTCGTCTGGCTCAATCCGTTCTGGGGGTCGATCGAGCACGACGGCAAAGGCTTCGAGCAGATGAAGGCTTACACGGCCAACAAGGCGCGCGTGTCGGCAATCGTCAAGATCCCGGATCTCAAGGAAGATACTTACGGCCGCGATCTGAGCGACATGCTGCAGGAACGCCTGACCTTCGACGAGGCCCTGGCGATGGACTCCCTGACGATCATGACGCGCCAGCGGCTCAAGATTGTGAAAGGGCAACTGTTCAGCCAACTGGACAGCGCGGCGGTGCTGTGATGGCCGACCCGATCGAAGAATTGATCAAGGAAATCGCTGCCAAGCACGGCATCGCCGTCAGCCGCGACGACCCGATCCTGATCCTGCAAACAATCAACACCCGCTTGCTGCAGGAGAGCGCCAAGGCCCAGCAGGCCATGCTGGATCAGTACAAGGAGGAACTGGAAGCCCTCGCGCTGCGGTGGGGGAATGATGCCAGGGACAAGGCGGAGAGGATCCTGAATGCGTCGCTGGCGGCGAGCAAGGGGGCGATGGTGAAGCTGATGCAGGAAGGGGCCACGAAGGCGGCGGCTTCGGTGCGAGGCGAAGTCGACGCGGCGCTGGGACGGGTCGCCGGCGCGATGGGTGATGCTCGAATGGTTGCTGCTTTGAATGTGGTGGCATCGTGCATTGCGTGTCTGGCGGCAGCGGTTGCGCTGTGGGCGGTGATGAATTGAAGAGAGCTCGGCCCGCAGCAAACCGGCCAAAGCGTAGCGACCTTTGAGATAAAGATAATCGTCTATACTGACGCATGAACTTCACTTGGAACGATGCGAAGCGGCAGGCCAACCTGAAGAAACATGGGCTTGACTTTGCTGACGCGTCGCGGGTGTTCGCAGGGCATACCCTGACGCGCCCGGATACGCGCTTCTCCTACGGCGAGGCGCGGTTCTCAACGGTGGGGTTGCGGGGAGTCGAGGTGGTGGTGATTGCTCACACCGAGACCGAAGACACGATCCAGGTCATTTCGATGCGAAAGGCGGAGCGTCATGAACGGGAATACTACTTTGCAAGCCTCTGACGATCTCGATGAAGCGCCCGTCTGGTCGCCCGAAGATTTCACGCAGGCGGTGCACCGTGTGGGCCTGCAACCCGCTACGATGAAGAAGCAGAAGATCAACATCACGCTCGATCCGGATGTGGTGGCTTGGTTCAAGCAGCAGGCCGGTGGGCGAGGCTACCAGACTCTGATCAACGCCACCTTGCGCGAAGCGATGCAGCAAAAGACGATCGAAGAGACGCTGCGGCGAGTGATCCGGGAGGAATTGCACTCGGCCTGAAAGCTGGGGCTCATCGGACGATCTCGCCGCATCGGCTGGCATTGGCTTGGACGACCAAGAGGCCATTGCTTGCTGCCCGCCGCACCACCCTGCCCTGCTGGCCGGAGATGGTTCGGATCATGCAAAATGGCTCCACCCTTTTTCTTTGTGGTTGGGCACCGATGTGTGCGTCAAGGCATTGGCAAGTCCAGGAATCATCGCCGAAGGCAGCGGTATTCGGGAGATTGCCCTGCTGCGGCAACGATACGGGGTCGGCTATTGGCGCCAAAAGAAGGGAATCGCCACTGTGCGCCTTCTTGATGGAACGACCGCAAGGGCCGAACTTCACTGGTATGAGGCGCATGGCATCGGCAAGGTGAAACTCAATAAAGGAAGTGGCTATGAGGTTTGTGGTTTGCCTGTCTCGCGAAGGATTTGGCGAGTTCTCGACGGATGATCTGACGCTCTGACGGCTCTATGAAGTGCTTGCCCCGGCGGGCAGCCACAGCATGCTGCGGATCATTGACGATTCCGGCGAGGACTTTCTTTACCCGACTTCTCTTTTCGAGGCGGTGGAGGTGCAAGAGAAAACGGCCACCCGGCTGCACGAATTGTTGGCAGCGTAACGCAAGAGTCAGGAAAACAGTCCTCTGAGGTGCTGTAGTTGTTGCAACAGATCAGGAATATCGCTCTGGCTCATGCCATTGAGTTGCAGGGTCTTTGCTGCTGCGCCCTGTTCATGCTTGTGCTCATGCCCGACGTGGGTCGTGGTGGCGAGGGAGGTGCCGGCAACGGCCATGCAGAGGGCGCTCAACAGCAGCAGTCTGGTTTGCTTCATTCTTCCATCTCCTTGTGGTTTAAAAACACCGGCGGACTCCCCAAGCCGTTAACCGTTTCTGTTGAAACAATGTTTTTGGCATAAACGGCCAATTGGCTTGCTAGACGGCCGTTACGAGATGAGCCCCGGAGATCGGGGCTCATCTTTTTGGAAACCAGGTTTTTGTGGCTGGCCTATCGAGCCGCCAGGTTCGCTCAGGGATTGCGCGCGGCGCTGGCCAAACCCTGGCGAGTCAGGGCCGCTCGGTTTGCCTCGACCTCCGACCGAACGCCTTCCAGCGAACCGCTGCGATAACGGAAGTTCGAGCATCGGGCGTTGTAGTCATTTACCGCTGCGTTGAATGCGTCTACCGACGTTTCCGAATACGAGTTCACCTGCTCCTGCCATGCGGCTACCCGGATTTTCTCTGACAGACAGTAGCGCATCTGCGAGCGATCAAAGGTCAGCCCAGTGCCGACTGGCGGAATACGTTCTTCGTTGGATGAATAGGACGGAGCGGGCGCCGGCGGGTTGTAAGGCGCAGCCGCCGGAGCGGGAGCCGCGTAGGATGCCTGGCGAGGTTGCGAAGGCTTGTCGGAACTGCCGATCCAGGCAAAAAATACGACAAGGCCGATGCCGATCAGCCACCATTTTCCGGAGGACCTCGATCCCGAACCAGCTCCCGGTGCTCCGGTGTAAACCGGCCGAGGCTCCTCCGCCGGCGTTTCTGCCCGGGCGGGCTGCCGGGGTTGTTCGACTGGCGCCGGCTGCGGTGTCGGATCAACCTCAGAAACCATCGAGTCGAGCCCCGCAAACCCCTTTTTTCCGTTATCGCTTGCCATGGTCAGTCAGTCCTTGAGGTAGTCGCTAAGTTTCCGGACGCCCTTTTTGAAGCCGCCGCGTATAACGTGTTCCAAGATATGCGTGTTCCACGCGTGGATGTAGGAGGCCGATCCGTAAACCTTTTTGTCGTTCTGCTGACCGATCACGAAACTACCGTCGGCGCTCCAAACATGGACCTCATGCCAACCAAGGCGGACCCGTTCATTCGAGCCGAGGAACTTGTGCCGAACCAGCGTCACCGCGTCATCCTCGATTTGGATGTCTCCAAAGGAGAACGATTTTCCCTGTTCAAGCGCCGCGACCATTTCGAACATCAGGCGGACGCACACCGCTCGCCAGAGCGGCTCCAGAAATCCGGAATAAGTGGACTCCTTGCGCAGCTCGACGACCTGCTCGGTTCGGTTGTCTCCAAAACCGATGGTGTAGTCGGTTCCAGTCGGGACGCCGTTGACAGATTTGCACACGCCGCCCCAGCGGACTCGCGTGATCGAATCAAGCGGAAACGAGCGGCCCTTCCAGCGCAAGCCTCCCGGCGAAATCGCCAGCTCATCCTTGAACACCAAGCCCACCTCCGCGCGGAAGGTGATGTCGCGGGCCCATTGCTCGCTATTCCTTTCGCGTTCTTCGGCCTGCCGACGCAACCCGGCGATCGCCTCGGAGTCCTCTCCAAGCTTTTCCACGACTTCCGGAAGCTCGGCGAACAGGTCGTGTAGCAAATCGGTCATCCTGTGGGCCTGATCAAGCATTCCGTGCTCGTTGTTCAAATCAATGCCGAGACCCCGGAGGTCGTAGGCGACATCCCGGCTCGGCCGATGAACGATGCCGCGGGCCTTCGCGCTGATCTGGATCGGCTGCGCGACGCTGTCCCAGTTGCGTGCGACCTTCTCGAGCTTGGACATGATCGGCTCGATCGCCTTCTCTCCGCGCGGCGCCGCTTCGCGGACGCTTTCGATCAGGGCGGCGATGTTCTCGCTTTCCTTCTGCAGAAACCCTTGCGTCTCGACTTCATAGCTATCGACCAGGTCGGCAATCAGGGCCGGGCCGTGCTCGTCCCCGTCGTCGGTGGCCAGCGTCACCACCTCGGTCATGGTTGCGACCAGCTTCGGCGGGTCCATCGTATCCAGCAGGTTCTTGAGCGCCGACCGATAGGCCCGCCGCCGTTCGGCGAGCTCCTCCTCGATCGCCTCCGTTCCGCGAACCCCCGGGAATCCCGAAATGGCCCGGTCCTCGTTCACATCCCGCAATACCTCCTCAGGGTCGATGCCCTCGACCACATCGGCGAAGTCCCGGATGAAACCCGCCACCGAGGCGGCCGGCTCGTCGTCGGCGACGAGCTCGCAGACGGCCGCCATGAGGTTCGCCCGGGCCAGGCCCGGAAGACCATGCTCAGAACGAACAGCCCGCGGAGACTCGGCGAGGGTTCGGACCATATTTTCGGCGGTCCTCGGAGCAACGCCGGGCATCCAGGCCATTTCAGAAGAAAGGCGGGTTCGAGGATTGGTCAGATCGGAGCGGGCCTTCTGGCAGATGTCGCCATCCAGGTGCAAGGCTCGCTCTTCGGCCATCTCGACGATCTTGCGCCGATCATCCCGCGTGGTTACTCCGAGGACGCAGAAAGGGTTCGCGTGCAGGCTTGTGTTGTTCTTGGTCATTTCAATCTCATTTGTTGGCTCACGGTTCCGCGTCAGAGCGGAACGCACTCGTTCCAATTTTTCCGGAAGCCTCTCTCGCACTCCCAATCGTTCCCCAGGAAGTCCAGTTTCGCATTGGCGGGGACCTGGACGGCCGAACATTCATCTGCCTGCCGGCGGAAGCCCCGGTCGCACTCCCAGTCGTTCCCGAGGAAATCGAGCCTTCCATTCTTGGGCACGCGAACGGGGTCGCATCCGGTGCCGTTCCTCCTGAACCCGTGGTTGCATTCCCAATCATTGCCAAGGTAGTCGAGCTTCGCGTTCTGCGGAAGAATGATGGCCGCGCATTCGTTTCCGGCTTTGCGGTAGCCACGGTTGCATTCCCAGTCGTGCCCTAAATAGTCCAGGTGAGAGTTCTTGGGGATGGCAGGCTTCTTCGGGGCCTCAGCGTTGGCAATTGCCGCCTTTCCCGTTTCGCCGCCCGCGTCCAACCCGAGCGCGTTACGCACCCACTTTGTCTTGGCGGCCTGAACCAGCTCGTCCGACTTCGGCTCGATTTCGCTTTGGACGCGGTCAAGCTCGTCCTGACGGTATCGGAACTGTCCGCAGCGGGAGTTGTAGTCGCCGACCAAGGCGTTGAAATTGACGATTTCGGCCTCACGGTCCGCGTTGACCACGCTTTCGATCGCTTGGATGCGAATTTTCTCGGTCAGGCAGTAGCGTATTTGGGCGGAATCCAGGAGCCGATCGGTTCCGACGGGCGGCTTCTCCACCGCATTCGACGGCGCCACCGCTGGGGCGGCAGCAACCGGGGCTGGCGCTGGCACCGGAGTCGGGAAGGCGGCGGGCGGCGATTCCCAAGAGGACGTCGAAGATGGGGCAGGCGTCGTGTTTCCGGAAGATCCAACGATGGCGGCCAACACGAACAGCAAGAAGATGCCGCCGAATATCCATCCGGCTCCGCCGGAGCCGGCAGAAGGCGGGTTGGTGGGGATTGACGCGCTGGGTCGTTCCGCTCTTTCAGCGGCCGGAGAGACGGCTTCCGTTTTTGTCGGGATGGAGGCTGATTCGACGGAATCGGCGGTCCGCCCAACGTCCTCGGAGACATCCGAGACCATCGAGTCCAGGCCCGCGAAGCCTTTGCCTCTTCTTTCGTTCGCTCCGGAATCCGACAAGCCGTTCTCCCGTCAGACGAAACCGATGCGGCGGCCGGAAGCTTCCTCGGTTCTCGACGGAGCCGCCTCCAGCGCGGCGAGCAGGAACTCTTGTCCGAGCTGGTCGCGCCCGGCGCGGGCGGCTAGCCTGGCGCCCTCGCGGACCACGAACGTGACGTCGGAGAGCGGGCGGCCGGCCAACTTCTTGGACAGCGGCGCTAGAGCGATCGTCCCGTCGTTCGGAAGCGTCGCCAACAGCTTGCCGAGCAGCGCTAGGACCTCGTCCTCGTCGGCGTAGTCGACCTTGATGACATGGTCGAAGCGCCCGCGGCGCATGATCGCCGAGTCGATCATTTCCACCCGGTTGGTCATCGCGACGATCAGGACTTCGTTCTTGGCGGCTTCGGGGATGCGGCGCAGGAATTCGGCGACCTCCTCGACCCGGTGGTGGCTCCCACCGCCGCCGGTTTCCCGGTCGGCGAGGAACGCCTCCATCTCGTCGATCACTAGGACGGACGGGGCATTTTGCATCGCCTTCTCGAACATCTCGGACACCTTGCGGCTGGTCTCGTGGATGTAGGGGCTGGCGACGGAGGAGGCGTCAATCTGGAAGCTGGGCCAGCCGAGATGCTCGATCAACTGCTCGACCGCGAAAGTCTTGCCGCAACCCGGCGGGCCGTGCAGGACGATCGCCGAGGGGAATCCCACGCCGAGCGCCTTGTAGCGCTCCATGTTCCGGATGATGTCGACGACGTGCTCGTTGAAAAAAGCTTCGAGCTCAGGCCGGCCAGGAAGCTCGAACGGCTTGTCCGAATCGACGCCGGCGTCGAGCTTTGCATCCGGCTCGCGACCAACGGCCTCGCTCTGGCGTTCGTCATTGCGGCCCTTGGAATCCTTCGCCTCGGCAGTCCGGAATTGCCCGGCCGCCGGCCCCTCCGAGACGTCGATCCCCGCCGTCTTGACGACGTCTTGGAGATGCGTGGTCCCGATCCAGGTCATCATTTGCCGAAGACGGCGGAATGATTTGGCCGAAACCCTGGCCCCGCCTGTCAGCCAGTAGCCGAGCACGATGTCGTCGTCCGTGCGCGAGGTGATTCCATAGGATGGCAGCAGCCGGCTGAACTTCTCGACATAGACGGCATCCTGCAGGGGGCTGTCGGGGTCGATCGCGCGGGTTTCGCGCAAGGCCATGGCAAACGCCAATGCCTCGTTCTTGTTGCTCGGGGAATGGCAGTCGGAAAGTGGGACGAGCGCTTGACTGGACCCGCAGGACATCTCCCGGTAGGCGTCCGATCCGAAGGAGAAGGCGCGGAATTCGGATTCATCGACCAGGCCGGAGGCGACCCACTTGGAGAACAAGTCATCCCTGACGACCAGCGCGCTGCCGCCTCCCCGGGTCTCGAGGATCTGCCAGTTGGCGTCGGCGTGGAGCGGGCGGCCGCAGCGCGCCCCGTCCGGCAGGTCGAATCCGATCGGAAGCCACCTCTCGAGCGCCACGGTCAGCCCACCAGGATGTTGGAGCCGGCGACCATGTCGTCCTCGCCGGAGGTTCCAACGCGCGTCGAGTCGAGGTGGGCGACCACCTGCCGAAGCTTGTCGATGTCGTTCGCCTGAAGCGCCTGTCGGCCGATCCGGCAAAGCTCCTTGTGCTCGACGGCGTCAGGGAACAGGAACGCGTCCTCGGAAAGCCACTTGAAGCGGTCGATGACGAACCAGTCCTGGCGCCAAAGGATCATGAAGTTCTTCCCGCGCAGTTCGTCGAGGTGCGACTCGAAGTCGCCGCTGTTGTTGTCGATCGCGCGCTGCGCCGTCTTGGCCAAGTTATCGAATGCCCCGGTCTCCGCAGGCCGGGCAAGCTCGCGGATGCGCGAATCGAAGAACTCGACGGCCTTGTCGAGCTCGATCTGCCGAATGACCTTGATGTTCTCCTTGCGCGCCTGGGCGAGCAGCTTCTTGGCCTCCTGGATGTCGTCCATCGCCTGCTTGGCCGTCTCCGGGTCGCCCTCGCTGCCCTTGGCCGCCGCCGCGCGGTCGAGGCGCTCGCGGGCTTGGTCGATCCGCGGATCGTCAACCTTCGAGGCAATCTCGTCGAGCCTGCCGCCGACGCGCTCGGACTCCTCCTCGAGGCGCTTGGCCACCTTGGTGTAGTCGATCTGTCCCTCCTGTCGGGAGTAGAAGTTCCGGCCGCTGGGGAAGGAGTTGCCGATGGAGGGAACCGTGACTTCGAGGACGATGTTGCCCGAATCAAGCACCTCGTATTCGCACAGGAGCTCGGCGCCCTTGGCGATCACGCCGTCGGAAAAGTCCGATCCCTTGATCTCGAACATGCCGATGAAGCGATTGTCGGAGACGGGGTCTTCGATCGAGCCTTCCCAGAGCTTGAACTTGATCGAACCGGCGGCGCCGGCGCGCAGGGATTCCTCCGCCTTGAAAGTCTTCTTGCCGCTCTTGGGCAGTTGGTCGCCGTCGCGAACCAGATAGTTGAGAACGACCCGTCCGCCAATCTTCTCCCGCGCCTCGACCCCGATCGAATGGGAGGCGGGAATCGCGTCGATCTGCGCGGCGGTTCGAGAGATGGTGATCTTGTCCTGCGTCAGTTTGACGGGCCCGCCGGCGGCGTCGAACACGAACACCTTGAACAGGTTCTCGCCGGGCTTGGCCAGGGGAATCTTCACCGTCGCGCCATCCTTGAGGACGACGCGGCCGGAAGACCATCCGGTGTCGAGGCTGTCGACCTGGAAGGCTGTCCCGTCGGCGGCCTTGCCGCCGACCTTGGCGACCAACTTGGCCTTCGAGTCAGGGGTGCGCGCCTGGTAGTTGAAGGACAGGTCCAATCCGCCGCCGGCCGCCAAGGCGCCGCGGCCGCTCTTGCGCCCGCGGTTCTGGCTCGACCAGTCGATCGATTCGGCGAACACGGCGGCGCCTTCGGCCACGGCGGTCATCGGGTTCACGTCGGCGGACGCGGCGACGCCCAGTTCGAAGGCGACCTTGTCGCGCAACGGTTTGTATTGGGTCGGACCGCCAACGAACACCACGCGGCCGATGTCATGGGGGCTCAATCCGGCCTTCTCCATGGTTTCTCGGGTGGCCGCGATGGACTCCTCGATCTTCCCGGCAATCAGCTCGTCGAAACGCTGGCGGGTCACGGAGATGTCCAGGTAGATGTCGGCGCCGGCCTCGTCGCGAACGCGCAGTTCGCTGTCGTCGAGCGTGACGACGGCTTCGTCGCTGGACGAGAGGTCGATCTTTGCCTTTTCCGCCGCCCAGGTGGCCATATGGCGCAAGGTGGCGTAGCGCTTGTCGGAGGAGAAGTCCTCGGGCAGGTCGAAGTTTTCCAGAAGCCAGGGCTTGACGACGTTGTCGAGCAAGATGCGGTCGAAATCGCGGCCGCCGCACATGGCGATGCCGCCGTGGGCCAACAGGCTCACGCGCCCGCTGATGCTCTCCGCGATGGCAATGTCCAGAGTGCCGCCGCCGAGGTCGTAGACCAGGAACATCCCGTCGCCCTTGCGGTGGCGCATGACGCTCATAACGGCGGCGACCGGCTCCTGCATGAGGGCCACCTTGCCCAGGCCGGCCATTTCGGCGGCGGCCATGGTGGCGTCCTTCTGCATCTGGTTGAAGGCGGCCGGAACGGTGATGACGGTTCCGGTGTCTGGATCGTTGCGGATTTCCTCTGGCAGGTAGCCGAAGAGGACACGCAGGATCTCCGCGCTGCACTCCTCGGGAGTCATCGTCAGATCGACCGCCGGCAATTTGACCGGCGTGCTGGTGCCCATCAGGCGCTTGAAGAGGGTCGCCGCGTTCTCCGGGTTGCGCGCCGCGTTGTCGTAGGCGCGCTTGCCGACATACTTGTTGCCGCGCTTGTCGATGAAGATGGCCGAGGGTGTGACGTCGTTCTGGTCGGGGCTCTTGAACAGACGGAGGTTTTCGCCGTCATAGGCGCTCACCGCGCTGTTGGTCGTTCCGAGATCGATTCCGATGTAGTTTTTCATGGCTGGACAACCTTTGCGAGCATGACGGTTCCGCTGCGCACCAATCCCTCGGGGCCCATGACCACCGGCTCGACCATCTGATCGACGACGAGCAGGTCGTCGGGACCGAAGTCGGCGACGTTCAGGGCGGAGACGGCCATGCCCGGGTCGTAGGGCTGGCCTTCGAGGCTGACGATGCGCAGGCCGAATGATTCGAGCCCGTCGTCGATCTTTTTGAGGAAATAGCGGGCCTGGTTGGCGTAGCGTGGAGCCTCGCCCGCATCGAGCTTGCCGAGCAACCGGCCGAACACCCTGGCGAAACGCCAGCCCTCGACGGAAACGTCAATCAAAGTCTTCCTCTCGGGATTTTCACCCGCGCCGTTCTGCGTGTCTTCCATGCTTTCCCCCTGCCCGCCGATGTCATTGAGTAAGCGGGAGCGTCCGGCTTGTCGGTCGCTTTTCTCGGGCTCGCGCGCGCGTTCTTGCAACCCCCGTTTATTCGTTCAGACTTTACCAGAACTACTGAAGTTTAGACACTCGCGGCTCCTGCCGGCCGGGATTTCCGCGGTGGCGAGCGATGACTGGCACGACAATGACATCCCCCGGCGCTGATTGGCGCTGGGCCAGACGTCTCAACACTGCAAACGCTGGTCGTGCCCGGGGACGGGCATCACGAATTGACCGGACTTTGGGTCGTAGGCGTGGCGCACGGGAAGTCCGATAAATTGCATGCGCAGCCACTGGGCGAAAAGCCCGGCGGTGATCATGGCGCCCTTGCGCCAGGGTGCAATCGCCATCAGCGGAAAGGACTGCCACAACTGCAAGGCCAGCAATTGCGTCAAGGCGTAGGCCGTGGAACGAATCTGCATCCACAGTTCCAGTGCAGCCTTCGACTGCTGCCACAGATTGGCCACGCCCCACCAGCGCTTGAGATTGTGAAACAAGGGCTCGATCCCCCAGCGCTCGGCGTAGATCTCGACGACCTGTTGGGCCGACAGGTCGGTCTCGGTGGCCAGAATCAGGCGTGGGCGCGACCACGTGTGGTCGGGCAGGAACATCTCGCACCACACCGCTCGCACCGGGAGCCCCTTCAGGAATCGCGCCACGGCGAGGACCGAGCGCACGCGGACCGGCTGCACCTTGCCGTACAGGGTCAGCTCGATCTCCTGCACCGGCAAGGTTTCGAGCATCGCCGCATCGACCCGCTGACCGTACTTGCGCTTCCGTCCTCGGCGTTTCGGCTCCGGTTCGGGCGGAAGAAACAAGGCCGTATCCCGACGCACCTGCCCGATGATCCGGACCTGCTGTTCGAGCAGGGGCAGAATCAGACTGCGGCGCATGAACCAGGCATCGATCAGCAAGCGCACCCCCTTCACGTGCCCCCGGACCGAGTCCATCAGCTGGCGTGCCACCCAGAGCTTGCCGCGCTGCCCCGATTCTTCGAGCAGCCAGGAGCGAATCGGTACCGTCAGCGCCGAACCCAGCCGGACGCGCACGACCAAGGCCAGCGTGACCCAGCACTGGCTGTTCAAAAACGTCGGCCGATTGGCCTTGTGGCTGTGATCGTGTTTGATGCTGATCCCCGGCCCGAACTTCGC
>Ga0075160_10002182_pt1 | contig 11756 bp, 12 predicted proteins | sample JI91814C2DNA_FD_70969 | JGI IMG/M metagenome (GOLD analysis project Ga0075160, IMG submission 70969) | Wastewater effluent complex algal communities from Wisconsin, to seasonally profile nutrient transformation and Carbon sequestration -... | ecosystem: Engineered > WWTP > Effluent > Algae...
AATAAGCACTTACTCCTTTTTAAAATCCTAAAATATTAATATATTCCAGAATTTAAAAAAGTCCGTGAGTACTTATTTTTATTGTGTTTTTAGCTTTCATAATGAAGTTTAATGCGTAATTTGGGTTAAAAAAATAATAGCTTCTTTCTGTTGTCAATATAAAGCATAATTTAATATTTTTCTATGTAATAATCATTTATTTTTTCCCGAAATAATCTCCGCCAATAATTTCTTAGCTCTTAACAGTTTAATTTTGATATTATTTAGAGGTTCATCAATTTGTTCTGCCATTTCTTGATACGTCATTTCTTGAAAATAACGCATTTGGATGACTTCCTGGTAAGCGGGTTTTAATTGTTTGATGTATTGTAGTAATTGAGCCAAATTTTGTTCGATAATTAATTCATCTTCGGCAGAATTGGAGTCATCGGCAACGCTATAGGCTTGATGGTCTTCTTCGTCATTCATTTCAATAAATAAAGACGATTTCTTTTTGCGAAGCATATCAATATGCACATTTTTTGCAATTGCAATCAACCATGTATTAAACCCATATTCCGGGTTGTAAGTTGCGATTTTATCAAACGCTTTTGCAAAAGTTTCAATCGCAATATCTTCGGTATCAGTTTCGTTTTCGGTACGTTTTAGCATGAATCCGTACACTTCATTCCAAAAAAAATCCAATAAAAACGTGAAAGCAACTTGGTCTCCCCTTTTTGCTTTTTCAATGTTTTCTTGAATAATAACCGAATTTACTTCCAATGTACAGGTTTTGAGATGAGGTTTCTAAAAAAGACACTCAATTGTGTAAAGATAAGTACAATTTCAATAATCGGATACCAATACATAACATCTTTTTCTTTTAGTTTTCCAGCGGCATAACCTAAAGATATCCAAGTGAATAAATATCTAAAAACGATAATTCCAGTCACAATCATCCATTGAAATTTGAACGCCAATAAAACAATCGCTAAAACTAAAAACCAAAATTGGCTAAAGAAAAATAAACCCAATTGAAATTTATCAAATCTTTTGTAAAATTTTGCGGCAGTTTCATGCCTTCTTTTTTGGTAAACCCAAGATTTAAAAGTTGTTTTCGGTTCCGAAAAAGTAAAACTTTCTGGCGTGTATAAAATTGCAGTATTCTTTTTTGTAGCTGCTTGATTGATAAATAAATCATCATCACCAGAGCGAATTTTTATATGGTCAATAAAACCCCTAACTTTAAAAAACTCTTCTCTTTTGTAGGCTAAATTTCTTCCAACACCCATATACGGTTTGCCAATTTTTGCCCAAGAAAAATATTGCGTAGCGGTTAAAACAGTTTCAAATCGAATGAGTTTATTTAAGAATGAATTTTTTACTTTTTCATAAGCACCATAACCTAAAACAATCGTTTTTTCTTTCGTAAATTGACTTGAAATTTGCAACAACCAATCGTTTGAAGATGGATAACAATCCGCATCGGTAAATACTAAATACTCATTTTTTGCAGCTTTAATTCCTAATGTTAATGCAAATTTTTTATTTCCCCAAAAGGCTTCATTGTTTTGAACTTTTACCAATTTTACATTTGCATATTGCTTTTCGTAACTTTCAAAAAGCTCTAATGTATCATCGCTCGAAGCATCGTCAATTAAAACGATTTCATAATCAGGATAGTTTTGAGTAACTAAAGTTTGAAAATACTTTTTGATATTTTCTTCTTCGTTTTTAGCACAAACAATGATGGAAATAGGCAATCGTTTCGGAGTTCCCTCTGTTTTTTTACCAAATGAGAATTTTCCGAAAATAAAAAGGTAATAAATAAATTGAATAAACACGATAACCGCAAAAGCGATTAAGAGTATTGTTAGTATCATAAAGGGATAAAATTATGCGTGCGATTCTTCGTTGCAGTCTTTCATTTGTTCTGGAGTTTTTCCGCAGTAGCTACAGTTTTCACCATCTTTATTCAAAAACGGACTTTGGCTAGCACAAGTTCCTGCAAATTTTCCGTCTTTTTTTGCCCAAATTTTTATCGCAATTCCTGCAAACGCAAGTCCTAAAAGTCCAATGGTAAATAATACAAGTTTCATCTTTTTCTATTTTGAACTGCAAATTTACAAAAGAAAATTCAAATCAAGTTCAGAATTCAAACGCAAAGTTTGCAAAGTTTTTTCGCAAAGCACGCAAATGATATCTGAAGTTCAATTTTTTTATTTTTTAAAAAGTAAAACGTCTCTGTGTATCTCAAATCAACACAATCAAAATCAAAAAAAACTCAGTGAATCTCTGTGAAATAATAGAGTAAGTTTTTGCACGTGGATAGAGCAGATTTGCTAATGCAAAACGCAGATTTAAACGGATTTCTATTATGATAAAGAAATCTAATGAAGAAAAAAATCCGTAACAATCAGCGTTGCGAAACATCAGTCTCATCCGCGTTCCAAAATCATAGGGAACTTAACATATTTCATTGTGTTTTTTGTGGTTGAAGAGATGCTTGACAGCATGACAAACTATGCATATAGCCTATAACGTCTAAAATCAACAAAAAGTAAATCTAATGTGCCTATGTGTTAAAAAACCACACAAAGTTTTTAACTTCCAGCTTCCATCACCCAGCTTCCAACTAAATAATATTCACTTCCGCTTCTATTGCAATTCCAAATTTTTCTAAAATCGTTTGTTGGATATTTCTCGAAAGTGCTACAATTTCGGCTCCAGTTGCCGTTCCATAATTGACTAATACCAAGGCTTGATTTTTATGCACACCCGCATCGCCAAAACGTTTTCCTTTAAAACCCGCTTGTTCAATTAACCAACCTGCTGGAACTTTAACTTCGGTTTCAGAAACTACATAATGCGGCATTTCGGGGTGAAGTGCTTTTGCTTTTTCAAATGCTTCTTTAGTAATAATCGGATTTTTAAAGAAACTTCCGCTGTTACCTATTTCTTTAGGGTCAGGTAATTTACTTTGACGAATGGCAATTACAGCATTACTAACGTCTTTTAAGGTTGGGTTTTGTATGTTTTTATATTGTAATTCGGTTTCAATAGCGCCATAAGTGGTCGAAACTTTATGATTTTTCTTAGTCAATTTGAAACAAACCGAAGTAATGATGTATTGGTTTTTTAGTTCGTTTTTGAAAATACTTTCACGGTATTCAAATTTACATTGTGCGTTGGTGAAAGTTTCAATTTCTAATGTTTTCAAATTCAAAGCTTCACAAGAAAACATCGTATCTTTAATTTCAACACCATAAGCGCCAATATTTTGAATAGGAGTTGTGCCTACATTTCCCGGTATTAATGATAAATTTTCAATCCCACCAAAATTTTGGTCAATACACCAAAGTACAAATTCGTGCCAATTTTCGCCAGATTGCGCTTTTACAATAGCAAAATCATCGTTTTCTTCAACAATTTCTCTTCCTTTTAAATTTACATAAACTACCAATTTTTCAATATCTTTTGTCAACAACATATTACTTCCACCACCCAAAATAAATATATCGTCGTTTTCTGTCAACACTTCTTTCAATTCTGCAATCGAACTTACCGAAACAAATTGTTTGGCTTTGGCTTCAATTCCGAAAGTATTGTAATTTTTTAGAGAGAAATTGGTTTGAATATTCATAGTAGAATAATTTTTTTCAAATGTAATGTTTATGTGGTAATTTTCAAATTCAAGAATTGCTTCGTGGAAATTTGAACGCAAAGTTCGCAAAGTTTTTTCGCAAAGCGCACAAAGAAAAATCCGTTAAAAGCAGCGCTTCGTAGAATCCGTTTCATCTGCGTTCCGAAATTAAATCGGAAATATTTTATAGGATTGATGTGTTTCTTTAAGAATCAACTCAGTTCGTTCTGCATGTGTATCGGAAATAAAAATCTGTCCAAAAACAGCATCATTTACCATGGTAACAATTTTTTGCACTCGCGTTTCGTCTAATTTATCGAAAATATCATCAAAAAGCAAAATTGGTAATTCGCCACTTTGTTTTTTCATGAACTCGAATTGCGCCAATTTCAACGCAATCAAAAATGATTTCTGTTGGCCTTGCGAACCAAATTTCTTAATCGGGAAACCATCAATTTCAAAAATCAAATCGTCTTTATGAATTCCAGCACTGGTATATTGAATAATTCGGTCTTTTTGTAGCGATTCTTCTAAAAGTGACATTAAATCTTTTTCGAACAACTGACTTTCATATTTTAGAGCTACCTTCTCATTTCCGCCCGAAATATTGGCGTGATGTTTTTCGAAAATCGGAATAAAATCAGCAAGAAATTGTTTTCTTTTTTCGAAAATCAATTGGCCAGAATGGCCTAGTTGTTCGTTATAAATCGATAAATTATCTGCATCAAATGTATGATTCAAAGCAAAATACTTTAATAACGCATTTCGTTGCGCTAAGGTTTTTTGATATTGAATCAATAAATGTAAGTAGGAATTATCTAAAGTTGCAATAACACTATCGATAAATTTTCTACGTGTTTCGCTTCCATCAATTATCAAATCTGCATCAGAAGGAGATATAATTACCAAAGGAATCAAACCTAAATGTTCAGAAAGTTTTTCATAGACTTTTCCATTGCGCTTGATGGTTTTTTTTTGTCCTTTTTTTAAGCTGCATACAATTTTTTCTTCTTTGCTGTTTTTTTCAAGTAAAGCATCAATCACAAAAAACTCTTCGCCATGTTTGATATTTTGAACCGCTAACGGATTAAAATAACTTTTTCCGTAGGCTAAATGGTAAATCGCATCTAAAATATTGGTTTTTCCTACTCCATTTTTTCCTACAAAACAATTAATCTTAACGTCAAAATCAAATTCGATTTGGGCTAAATTTTTGTAATTAAGAAGCGATAATTGTTTTAAAAACACAATAAATATACTTTGATTTTGAACTAAAAATAGGACTTTATGCAAAAGTAAATCGAATTTGTTAAAAATATATACTAAAATGGTTTTTAATTTTAATAAAAATTATATTTTTGCACCTCATTAAATTTAATATAAATGGCAACATATAACAAAAGAGGATACAAAGCTCCAAAACCAGAAGAGGCTAAAGTTGAAAACGAATTTGAAGAAGTAATTGACACTAAAAATAGTACAACCGCTGAGGTTTTCAATACATTAGACGCAACTGCATCTAAAACGGAAGACTGGGTGGCTAAAAATCAAAAAATGATTTTAGGAATCGTTGGAGCAATTGCAATTGCTACTCTAGGTTATGTTTTGTATAACAAATATGTTGTTGAAGAGAAAGAAGCGAAGGCAAACAACGAAATTTTTCAAGCACAACAATATTTTCAACAAGCAGTTGATGCTACTGAGAAAAACGATTCTTTATATAACTTAGCGTTAAAAGGTGGTGAAGGAAAATTAGGATTTGTTGGAATTGCTGATCAATATGCAGGTACAGACGCTGGAAATTTAGCAAACTACTATGCAGGAATGGCTTACTTGAACTTAGGAGATTTTAAAAATGCAATTACCTATTTAGAAAATTTCAAATCGGATGATGCAATTTTAAAACCATTAGCTTTAGGAGCAATTGGAGATGCTTTTTCTGAAACAAATAAAGTTGATGATGCTATTTCGTATTACAAAAAAGCAGCTGAAGCCTCAGAAAATGATTTTACAACCCCTAAATATTTATTAAAAGCGGCTCAATTAAATTTAGTTGCAGGTAAAAAAGCGGAAGCACATAAATTATTTGTTGAAATTAAAGAAAAATACGAAACTTCGAAAGAAGGAATGAATATTGATGCTTTCATTGCAATGACAGAATAAAAATGGCAACAGAAAATAAAAATTTATCCAATTACGATAAAAACACAATCCCAAATGCGAAAGATTTTCGGTTTGGGATTGTTGTTTCAGAATGGAATGAACAAGTTACAGAAGGGTTGTTTAACGGTGCTTTTACAGCCTTAACAGATTGCGGTGCTTTGCCAGAAAATATCACACGATGGAATGTTCCTGGAAGCTTCGAACTGATATTCGGAGCACGCCAAATGCATGAAAAATTAGAGCTAGATGCAGTAATTGTGATAGGATGTGTTATCAAAGGTGAAACAATGCATTTTGAATTCGTTTGCGAAGGTGTTACACAAGGAATGAAAGACTTAAATCTTTTATATGATGTGCCAACTATTTTTTGCGTGTTAACCGATAACAACATGCAACAATCATTAGATAGAAGTGGTGGAAAGCATGGAAATAAAGGTGTTGAAGCTGCAATTGCAGCAATAAAAATGATAGATTTGAACAGAAAATAAATGGATTTCCGTCAAATTCAAGAGACTAATCCCGATTTATAATCGGGATTTTTTGTTAACAAAAAATTACAGATTTACACGACAAAAATCAGTAAATTTGAAAAAAATATTGCATAATGTTTATAAAGTCACTACTAAAGCAACATAAATATAGAACATTTGATTATCGTCCAAGACATTACGATACTACAAGAGATAAAATTAATGAAAAAAGACTTCAAAAGGGTTTTGATCCAATTGAATCAAATGCTTCTTCGGAATTGAAAAGAATGACTTTCAGAAAGCATGTATATGACACTAAAAGACTACATTCAAACTCAAATTCAAGTTTTAGAATTGCAATCATATTTGTAATTCTTTGTTTTATTTGTTATATTATATTAAGATTTATGAATTTCTAATGGCAGCGAGTATTATCCAATTGTTACCCGATCATGTTGCCAATCAAATTGCTGCTGGAGAAGTGGTGCAACGACCTGCTTCTGTGGTTAAAGAATTGTTAGAAAATGCAGTAGATGCAAAAGCTTCTGATATCAAATTAATTGTTAAAGAAGCAGGAAAAACGTTAGTTCAAGTAATTGATAACGGTTTAGGCATGAATACCACCGATGCACGTTTGTGTTTCGAGCGCCATGCTACGTCAAAAATTCGCCAAGCGGAAGATTTATTCAATTTGCATACCAAAGGTTTTCGTGGAGAAGCATTGGCTTCAATTGCCGCAATTGCGCATGTAGAACTAAAAACCAAACAAGACCAAGAAGAATTAGGCAATCACATTGTAATTGAGGGAAGTAAGTTAATTACACAAGAAGCAGCTGTTTTGCCAAAAGGAACTTCGTTTGCAGTTAAAAACTTGTTTTTCAATATTCCAGCGCGAAGAAACTTCTTGAAATCTGAAACAGTAGAATTTCGTCATGTGATGGATGAATTTCAGCGTGTAGCCATGGCACATCCATCGATTGCATTTGGGTTGATTCATAATGGAAGCGAATTGTATAATTTGCCAAGTTCAAATTACCGCCAACGAATCGTAAATATTTTTGGTGGAAAAACCAATGAAAAATTAGTACCCGTTTCAGAAGAAACAGAGTTAATCAATATCACAGGATTTGTTGGAAAACCAGAATTTGCAAAGAAAGGTAGAGGAGAACAATTTTTTTTTGTGAATGATAGGTACATCAAAAGTGCCTATTTGCATCATGCTATTATGAATGCCTATGAAGGTTTGTTAAAGGAAGGCAATCAACCGAGTTATTTCTTGTATTTGCAAGTGCCACCTCACACGATTGATATTAACATTCATCCTACAAAAACCGAAATAAAATTTGACGATGAGCATTCGTTATATGCTATTTTACGTTCGGCTGTAAAACATAGTTTGGGTCAATTTAACGTTGCACCCGTTTTAGATTTTGAGCGTGATTCAAATTTAGATACACCCTATCAATACAAAGATAAAGTAGCCAATTTCCCAACCATTCAAGTAGATTCAAGATTTAATCCATTTGCGTGTGAAAAATCTTCGAATGCATTGAATACTTTTGGAAGTTATAAAAAAGAAACTGCAACACAAAATTGGGAAAGTTTATACGTTGGTTTAAAGCAAGATACACAAGAAATTGAATCTTTTTCTTTTGAAAGTGAAGAAGTTACAGGAACATTGTTTTCTGAAGATGCTGTTGAAAATGCACCAACATCGACTTATCAAATTCATAAAAAATATATTGTTAGTGCTATAAAATCGGGTATGTTAGTGATTGATCAACGGCGAGCGCATGAACGTGTTTTGTATGAGCAATTTTTGACAAATATTACTGTTTTTAAAGCTTCAAGTCAGCAATTGTTATTTCCTTTAGCATTGTATTTTTCGGCAGAAGAATTGCAACTTATAAAAGAATTGCAACCTGTTTTAGAAAATACAGGTTTTGTTTTTGATGCGTTTAATGTGGATTCTGTTCAAATTTCGGGCTTACCCATTTTAATGGCAGAAAGCGAAGTTTCAATTGTTTTAGAAGAATTAATCAACAATTTACAAAATGAAATTCCGGAAAGTAGTTTTTCGCAAAGTGATAGTATTGCAAAATCGATGGCGAAAAGTATGGCCGTAAAAACAGGAACGTATTTGACAGTGAAGGAACAAGAAAATTTAGTAAATTCGTTATTTGCTTGTAAAGATCCAAATGTTTCCCCTTTTCAAAAACCCACATTTATTACCTTAACGGTAGAAGATTTAGATAAAAGATTTGCTTTATGATGAATAATATGACCGATACTGTAAAACAGTTATTACTAATTAACGTTTTATTTTTTATAGGAAGTTATGTAGTGCCACAAGCCAATGAATTATTGTCGCTTCATTATTTTGAAAGTGATGGATTTAAGTTTTGGCAACCTATTACGCATATGTTTATGCACGGAAGTTTGATGCATATTTTCTTTAATATGTTTGCCTTAGTTTCATTTGGAAGTGCTTTAGAACATTTTTGGGGCGCTAAAAAGTTTTTGTTTTTCTATCTTTCTTGTGGAATTGGTGCGGCTTTAATTCAATCTGGAATAAATTATTATGAGTTTCATTCATTGATGAACGAGCTTTCAGTTCTTTCAATTTCTGAAGTTGATTTGAATTCAATGCTACATGCTAATATGAGTGATGGTCGTTCATTTAGATCGGATTTATTGTATGAAGCCACAAAACCCCTATTAGAAAAATATAATTTTGATACTGATAATTTTGCGATTTTGTTTCAAGCAGCTTGTGAAAATCAAGGAATTATGGTTGGAGCTTCTGGAGCTATTTATGGTTTATTAGTAGCCTTCGCTTTTATGTTTCCAAATGCAGAATTAGCCTTGCTGTTTATACCAGTTCCAATAAAAGCTAAATATTTTGTCCCTGTAATTGTGTTGTTAGATTTGTTTTCTGGAGTTACAGGATATAGTATTTTTGGAGGAGGAATTGCTCATTTTGCGCACGTTGGTGGTGCTTTATTTGGCTTTATTATGATGTGGTATTGGAAGAAAAACCAATTTGATAAAAACCGTTGGGATAGGTAAGAGTGTTCAGTGTGCAGTGTTCAGTCGCAGTGAACTCGTTTTAGCATCCTTTACTAGTAAATAGTAGTGTGATTAACGTTTTGAAATTGATTTTTTGCAATTGAGCTTGAATTTGAAAATTTAGAATATGAACATTTTAGACGATTTAAAATTACAATATAAAACAGGAGGCCTTGTTTTAAAAATTATATTTTGGAACATTGGTGTTTTTATATTGTTTTCATTATTTGGGGTTATTTTAAAGGTTTTATATAGTGATTTTAATTACTTCGAATATGTTGCCTTGCCTTCTGATTTCAGGGCGTTTATATTAAAATTTTGGACTATTTTCACTTACATGTTTTTTCATGCTCATTTTTGGCATCTATTTTGGAACATTGTAATTCTTTGGTTTAGTTCAAGATACTTTTTATATTACTTTACATTTAAACAATTTTCAACAGTTTATTTCTTAGGAGGAATTTTTGCAGGAATTTTTTATGTAATTGTTTATCTATTTTTGGGAGATTATTCACAACTTTTAGGAGCAAGCGCAGCAATATATGCAATATTATTTTCAGTAACAATTTATGCGCCTTATACACAAGTTAGTATTTTTAATTTAGATTTTATAAAACTTTGGCATATTTGTTTTTTTATTCTTTTTTTAGATATAATTCAAATGCCATTTAATAATTTTGGCGGACATATTGCGCATCTTGGTGGAGCTTTATTCGGATTTATCTACATAAAATTATTGCAATCAGGGACAGATTTAACGAAACCTTTTTCGGCAGTATTAGATGCTTTCGCAAATCTTTTCAAACCTAAAAAGATAACACCTTTTAAAAAAGTACATCGCAATTCAACAAAAAATGTTGTAAATTCGTTAATAGCAAAGAAAGATATTACTCAAAAACAAATAGATGATATTTTAGATAAAATCAGTAAATCAGGCTATGATAGTTTAACAAAAGAGGAAAAGGAATTCCTATTTAAAGCGGGAAAATAATTCATGCGCAAACAAACATGGTTAAGCAAAATAATGTTTTTTTTGAATATAGTTCTTACTGTAGTAACTTTTCTTGCGTATTCGCTACCATTTTTGGCACCAAAAGCTTTTCCTTTTTTGAGTGTTTTTTCTCTTGGATTGCCCTTTTTGTTGTTTCTTAATTTTTTCTTTTTTATCTATTGGTTACTTCAGTTGAAGCGATATATTTTGCTTTCGGGGTTGGTTTTGTTGTTAGGAATAACTTTTATCAATAGATTTTATAAGTTTTCAGAAACTAATTTACCAAAAGATACTTCTGATTTTACGTTAATGAGTTATAACGTTCGTTTATTTAATTTGTATGAGTGGTTGCCTAAAGACGATGTGCCTCAACAAATTTCTAAACTCATTCAAGATAAAAAACCTGATATTCTATGTTTGCAAGAGTTTTCTCCTAATGATGAAGTAATTACGCCTAACTTTACATATAGTTTCATAAAATTATACGGTGGAAAAAACAAATACGGTCAAGCAATATATTCCAATTATAAAATAATTAATGAAGGCGAAATAGAATTTCCAAACTCGAGTAATAATGTAATTTTTGCTGATATTGTTAAAGAAAAAGATACGATTCGAGTGTATAGTATGCATTTGCAATCAATAAAAATTAGCACAGATATTCATGAAAACATAGACGAACAAAAGTCTAAATTTATATTTAAACGATTGAGTGAAGCATTTAAAGTACAACAACTGCAAGCTGAACTCATAAAATCGCACTATGAAACGTGTAAATATGTTAAAATTATTTGTGGAGATTTAAATAATAGTGCATTTTCATACGTGTATAGAACCATTAAAGGGGATATGAAAGATGCATTTGAAGAGGCAGGTGTAGGTTTTGGAAAATCCTATAATTATAAATATTATCCAGCTCGAATAGATTATATTTTTGTTGAAAACAAAATTAAGGTTAAGCAATTCAAATCCATTAGCACCTTTTTTCAAAGCGATCATTTTCCACAAATTACTAGATTAAGTCTTGTGTCTCAAGATTAATAATTCTAATACCCTTTAATTGTTTAAGACAAAACCATAGAAACACATTCCGATTTAAATTAAACCCAAATTACGCATTAGACTTCGTTATGAAAGCTAAAAACACAATAAAAATAAGTACTCACGGACTTTTTTAAATTCTGAAATATATTTATATTTTAGGATTTTAAAAAGGAGTAAGTGCTTATTTTTGAAGTAGTTTTAGTTTGTAATAGATTTCTAATGCGTAATTTGGGTTAAAGGAGAATAAAGGAATTTAATAATCAATCAAATATCTATAAAAATGACACTTAACAGCTAGGGTTTCGTTGGGCTCGAAGAGCCAACAATGAAACCCTAGTTGAACGGAACCAATTTGAGTTCCGCCAATTATGGGGTTATCATATATTTATTTGAGAGC
>Ga0075160_10002185_pt1 | contig 11750 bp, 7 predicted proteins | sample JI91814C2DNA_FD_70969 | JGI IMG/M metagenome (GOLD analysis project Ga0075160, IMG submission 70969) | Wastewater effluent complex algal communities from Wisconsin, to seasonally profile nutrient transformation and Carbon sequestration -... | ecosystem: Engineered > WWTP > Effluent > Algae...
CGGCGCGGCGCGGCTTCACAAGGCGGGCCTTGACGTGCCCGGCAGCGGGGCGGAGGCGGCGGACACTCCGACGGGGGCGCAGTATGCGGCGCGCTACCTGGGGCCGCTCAGCCAGGATCCGCTGCTCGCCGGGCGGATCCGGAAGCACACAAGGGTAGTGGCGGTGGGCAAGCGCGGCCTGCGCAAGGGCGAGCTTATCGGCAAGGCGGCGCGCGGCGACCACCAGTTCCGCCTGCTGGTCGAGGACGCGACGGGCGAGCACCTGGAGTACGCCGACGTGGTGCTCGACTGCACCGGCACCTACGGCACTCCTAATGCGATCGGCGCCGGCGGCATCCCCGCCCCGGGCGAGCGCTGGCTGGGCGACCGCCTCATCCGCCACGTCCCCGACGTGCTCGGCAAGGACCGCGCGCGCTTCGCCCGCCGCCGCGTGCTGCTGGTCGGCGCCGGGCTGTCGGCGGCGACGGCGGCGGTGGCGCTGGCCGAGCTGGGCGCGGCGCAGCCGGCGACCCAGGTCGTGTGGGCGGTGCGGCGTCGCCTGGCGCTGCCCTATCAGCCGATCGCCGACGACCCCCTGCCGATGCGGGCCCGCCTGCACCAGGCCGCCAACCAGGTCGCCGAGCGCGCCGCGGCCGGTGGACCGCTGTCGTATCGGCCGGCGACCAGCGTCGACAGCATCACCGCCGAGGGCCATCGCCTGCGCGTCCGCCTGCAGGACGACCGCGGCACCGGCACCGAGGAGCTCTTCGACGAGGTCGTCGGCCTGACCGGCTACGGCCCGGAGCGCGACCTGTACCGCGAGCTGCAGGTCCACGAGTGCTACGCCAGCCTCGGCCCGATGAGCCTGGCGGCGACGCTGCTGGGCCAGAGCGGCGACTGCCTGGCGCAGCCGAAGCCGGGTCCCGAGACCCTCAAGAACCCCGAGCCGCGCTTCTTCATCCTCGGGGCCAAGAGCTATGGTCGCAACAGCGCGTTCCTCGTCCAGCTCGGGCTGGCGCAGATCCGCGGCGCCTACGCCCTGCTGCACAAGGACCCGGCGCTGGATCTATACGCGGCGCCCGCCGCCTGAGCGCCGCCGCCGCCCTACTGCGGCAGACCGACGGTGATCGACGGCTTGATCACCAGCTGGATCTTGCCCGCCGGGATCGGGTCGCCGCCGCGCACGGTCTTGGTCGTGGCGACCATCAGCACGAACGGGACCATCGGGTTTTGCACGTAATAGGCGAACTTGTCGTGCGCCGCCGTGCCCTCCAGGATGGTGACGTGCTGCGAGCCGGCGGGGATGAGCGTGCCGCGCGGGATCGCCTGCAGCGTGCCGAGCGCGACCACTCCCTGATCCGTGGGCAGCTTCGCCCCCGAGGGCCCGATGTAGAGCTGCAGCGCCGGAATATCGAAGGTCGTGGTGTTCATGTTCACGCCATAGGCAAGGTCGATGGTGTGGACAAACCGCACCGCCTTGCTGCCGACGCTGCTCGCAAAAGACGAGTCCATGCTCAGGTTTACCGTCGAGGGCAGGACCACGCTCACGTCGGCCGCGCACACCGCCGGGGCCTGGGTCTGATCGCAGTGGCCGTTGCTGGCGCCGGGAATCTGGCCGGCCAGGGCGCCGCACGGATCCGGGCTCGCCGGGCATGAGATCGTGGGCGCCTTGCTGGTCGTCGCGGTGCCGAAGTCGTGCCCGTAGGTCTGCGAGCTTAGGCCGATCGTGACATCAAAGATGTTGGAAGAGATAAGCCCGCAGCCGACCGCGCCTCCGAGGACCGCCGCCGCCGCCGCCACCTCAAGACAGCCGAGCGCGAAAGTCCCGACATAGGTTCGCCGAAGCTGATTAAAGAATGTACGCATAGTAGTGATCCTATTCGTAGTGTCTGTGAATAAAGACCCTCAAGCCCATGCTACCACGGCGCTTGACGAACTCACCCGCCAGCAGTCATGGTCAAGGACTGTTCCTGTAGTCAGAGACTGACCAGCGCGCAATGACAAGGCCGTTCCGCACATTTATCGGGGTCGACCTGGGAGGGGGCAAGGGCAAGACCACGGCGCTCACCCGGCTGCGCTGGGATCCGCCGGGGCCCGCCGCTCCCGCGGGCAGCTCGAGGATGGCTGGGGAGGGCGCCGCGGGCGCTGGCCCCGGGGGCGCGCTCATCGTCGAAGACTGCGGCGGTAATCGATCTCGCGGGGCCGGCGGGGCCGACGGGGCCGGCGGGGCCGGCGGGGGCAGCGGGGCGGGCGGGCGCGTCGGCAGCGGACCGTGTCCCTTGTATGACGAGCGTCTGGTCGAGTACCTGCTCGGCCACCGCGGCGAGGCGGTGGTGGCCATGGACGCGCCGCTGACCCTCACCGCGTGCGTCCGCTGCCAGCTGCCGGTCTGCCCGGGCCTGGCCTCGTGCGAGGTCGAGACCGTGCGCTGGTTCCGCGCCCGCAACGCCGCGGCCGACCAGCAGGGCAAGCCCAAGTACACGCCCTACACCCAGCGCGCCACCGAGGTCGTCCTGCACGAGGATCACGGCATCATGCCGCGCGAGACGCTGGGGCAGGGGATGGGGCCGCTGACCGCGCGCATGGCGTACCTGCGGCGGGCGCTCAGCGGCGCGTTCGTCCTCAACCACAACCTGCTTGAGGTCTACCCCAAGGCGACGCTCACCCAGCTGTTCCCCGACCCCGAGCCGGCCGGGACCGCGCCCGGCGGACGCGGCCCAGCGGTGGGCGCGGCGGGGCGGCCGCTCGGCATCGGCTACCGCGATGGCAACGGGCGGCCCATTGGCCTGGACGGCACGGCGCGGCCGCGGCTTACCGCCTCGCAGGTCGCGCGCCACTACAAGCGGTCCGGACACGCGCTGTCGATCCGCGAGCGGGTCCTGTCCGAGCTCGCCGCCCTGGGCGGAGTCGCCGAGCTGCGCTTCGGGCCCGGCCAGTGGCGCGAGTTCGCCCTGCAGAGCGATCACCAGTTCGACGCCCTCATCTGCGCCTTCACCGCGTTCCTGTGGGCGACCAAGGGCTGGCAGCTGCCCGCCGAGCCGGTCTTCCGCGAAGACGGCTGGATCTGGTTCCCGCCCCGCGCCGCCCGCACCGACTGAGCGGCACCCGACCGGCGACCGGCGACCGGCGAGCGGCGACCGGCGACCGGCGGCGCCTACGGCTTGAACAGGTGCTGGGCCTCCTCGTAGGTCTCCTTGCTGCCGATGTCCAGCCACTGCCCTTTGACCTCGTAGGTGTAGCAGGGCACTTTCGGGTACAGCCACTGGACGAGGCGCCCCGGCTGGTCGGGGTTATTGCCCTCGGCGATGTACTGGCGGATGAGCGGCAGGGTGGTGCGCGGATAGTGGTAGAGCGCGATCGCGGTGATCGTGCTCTTGGGCTCCTGCGGCTTCTCTTCGAAGAACGTGATGCGGCCGCTCGCGTCCAGGCCCAGGTTATTGTACTTGCGGATCTCCTGCAGATCCTTGACGTCATAGACGCCGACCAGGATGCCCTTCTCGCGGGCCTGCTGGACGTAATCGCTCAGGTCGTCGCTGAACAGGTTGTCGCCGGCGACGACGATCAGGTCGTCGTCGAGCTTGGCCTGGTCGAGGACGAACTTGATGTCGCCGATCGCGCCCAGGCGATCTTCGTTGGTCAGGGTGCCGTCGTTCCACACCCGCAGCGGCCGGCCGGCGTAGGCGCCGCCGTGCTCCTGCGCCCACTTGGTGAAGTGGGGGGTGAACTTGTTGTTGGTGACCACGTGGATCTCATCAATGATGCAGTCCGCGCCAGCGGGCAGCTTGCCGACCAGCTTCTCGATCACGTGGTCGATCATCGGCCGGCCGGCGACGGGCAGCAGCGGCTTGGCCTGGTTGTCGGTGAGCGGCCGCAGGCGGGTCGCATAGCCGGCGGCAAGGATGAGAAGCTTCATCGGAAGACTCCTTTGGGGGCTGCCCAGGGGCTCGCCCTGGTTCTGGGGAAATCAGAATCGACGCGAGTTTAGCGAGGCTACTGCGACTTGTTCAAAAATAGCGAGAGCGTGCTCCCCCCCGAGTTCGCCACCACGACATCGGGCCGGCCATCGCTGTCCAGATCGCCGACCGCGATCCCCTGCGGCCCGCTGCCCGCGGCGAGCACCATCGGCGCCCCCGGAGCGCCGTTGACGTTGAGCAGGATGGCCACCGTCCCGTCCACGTTCAGCGCCGTCGCGATGTCCGGCCGGCTGTCGCCGTTGAAGTCACCCAGCGCCAGACCGGCGGGCTGCATCCCGGCGCTGTAGGCGACCGGCATGTTGAACGAGCCGTCCTTGTTGCCGGTCAGAAGGGCAATCTTGTTGTCCATGCCCAGGCTCACCAGCAGATCCACCTTGCCGTCGCCGTCAAAGTCGGTCGCGGCCACCGCCGCGGGCATCAGGCCCGCCGAGTAGGTCCCCTTGAGCGCGAAGCCGCCCTTGCCATCGCCCAGGTAGACCGTACAGCTGCCGTTGATCTGGTTGGCAATGATCAGGTCCAGATAGGTGTCGGCGTTGACGTCGGCCAGCGTCACCGCGCTCGGGGCGCGGCTGGCCACGCGGCTCTGCGGCGAGCTGAGCCCGCCGCCCGCCTTGCTGAGGAACAAGCTCGCGTCATCGCTCGCGCTGTTGGCCGTCACCACGTCGGGATAGGTGCTGTTGGTCGCCACCTTGGCATCGAGCGCCACCGGGTTCGTGGTAAGGCCGGTCATGCTGGCGGTCGCGGTGTCGGTGCGCGGCCCGAGCACGCCGGTCTTGTCGTTCACAAAGACGCTGATGCTCTGCGAGCTGTAGTTGACCGAGACCACGTCCAGATACGCGTCGTTGTTAAAGTCCGCCAGCGCCACTCCGCGCGGCCGCAGGCCGGAGGCATAGGCGCCCATGGCGCCGAAGGTGCCGTCGCCGTTGCCGAGCAGCACGCCGACCGTGTTGTCGAAGTAGTTGGCGACCACCAGATCCTGCTTGGCGTTGTTGTTGAGGTCCCCGATGGCCACGGAGTAGGGGTTGCTGCCCACCGGAATCGAGATCGCCGTGCCGAACTTCACGGTGCCGTAGTAATAGGCGAACAGGTCGGCCCGGTTCACCATGGTGTTGTCCTGATTGCGCACGATGACCGGCACCTTGCCCTTGGTGAGCGGCGCGGTCGGCAGGGTGACCGTCAGCTGGGTCGGCGTAATCTGGGTCACCGTCGCGTTATAGCCGCCGACGGTCACCGTCACGCCGGTTGCGAAGCCGGTGCCGGTGAGGGTCAGAGGGATCCCGCCGGTGGACGGACCCAGCGCGGGGCTGATCAGGGTCAGGGCGAGCGGCGTCATCGCCAGGTCGGGGTTGTTGCCGGTGGCGAAGTCTGGGTTGCCGCCGCCTCCGGTGGCGAGATCCGGGTTGCCGCCGCCTCCGGCGAGGTCGGTCTTGCCGCCGCCGAGATCCGGGTTGCCGGAAAATTTCGGACTGTCGCAATGGCTTGCCGCTACGGCCAAAAATACTGTTCCCGCGCACAGCAGTCGTTGCCAGGTCTTCATTGGTACTCTCATGTCAGAAGTTATTCCTTTTAGTATAAAGGTAAGCGTGCGCTTGCCCACCCCCAGTTCGGGCCGGACTGTCGCCGCCGGCGCTAGGGAGCGGCCCGCAGCAGCGCCACGGCCTCGACGTGCGCGACGCCGGCTGCATGTAGGGCCTGCGCGCAGGCGCTCACCGTGGCGCCCGTGGTGACGACGTCATCGACCAGCAGGACGCGCAGACCGCGCAGCCGGGAGCGGAGCCGCGGCGCGACTGCAAAGGTCCCGGCCACCCGCAGGAGGCGCTCCCGCGGCCCCTGGGCCTGCGCCGGCGGGGTCGCCAGCTGGCGTACGAGCAGCCCGCTGCGCAGGGGCAGCGCCGGCGGGGAGCCGCGGCGCGCGCGCAGCCCGGCCTGCAGCAAAAGCGCCGCCTGGTTATAGCCGCGGTCGCGCAGGCGGCTCGGGTGCAGCGGCACCGCAGTCACGGCGTCGCAGCGCTCGGCCGCGGCGGTGAGCAGCGGAGCGAGCAGCGCTCCGAGCGGCGCGGCCAGGTCATCGCGGCCCCGCCACTTGAGCTGCATCAGCGCGACGGGCAGCGCGCCTTCATAGGCAAAGGCGGCGCGGATTCGCGCCAGCACCGGAGCCAGCCGCCGGCAGTCGGAGCACGGTGGCCGCGCAGGAGTGATGCCGGCAAGCGGATCCACATCGGGCGGTCGCTCGGGTGCGCCGCAGCGGCTGCAGATCGCGGCGCCGGCGGGCGGCCACAGCGGCTCCAGGGTCTCGGCGCACTCGGCGCACAGGCCGCCGGTGGCGGCAGGGGGCAGCGGGCTGTCGCCACAGGCGGCGCAGCGGCGCGGCCACACAAGCTCGGTCGCGGCGGCGGCGGCCGCGCGTGCGCCGCTTGCCAGCCAGCCTGAAAGTCCAGTCATTGTGCAGAGTTATCGGACTCTGCGCGGCCGAGTTGCCTGGCTCTGCCGGAAATCGACGCGGGTCTTGCCACCAGGTCGGCTGACGGAAGGGCCCGCCGCGCTCCGGGCGGAGCTCCAAGGAGCGAGGAGGGAGTGATGAGAGTGATGAGAGAGTGATGGGAGCGATGGGAGCGATGGGAGCGATGGGAGCGATGGGAGCGATGAGGGAGTGATGGACATATCAGGACTGCATGTCAGGAGGCGGCGGCGCGAGCGACAGTCCGGGCGGGGCAGGACTGAAACGGTCAACTCCAGGGTCTGCGTCGCGTTCGCGCTCGAATGAGCGACCTGCCCGCCGGCGCCGCCGGGTAGGGGCGCTCGGCACGGCGATTCCCATCCGGGCGCAGGTCGTGATAGACAAGGGCTGTGCTGCCTCCCGATGAACTGCTCGCCCGACCGGCGCTCGCGCTCGCGGAGCTGGTGCGGCGCCGCGCGGTGTCCTCCGAAGAGCTCGTCGGCCGCTGCCTGGAGCGGATCGCGGCGCTCAACCCGCGCCTGCAGGCGTTCGTATCGGTCATGGAGCGCTCGGCGCGGCGGACGGCGGCGTCCATGGACCGGCAGCTGCGCCGGGTCGAGCCGGACGCGCTGCCGCCGTTCTGGGGCCTGCCGATGGGCATCAAGGATCTCAATCTGGTCCGCGGAGCCTTCGCCAAGATGGGCTCACGCGCCTTCACCTGGCTGTGGAGTCCGGTCGACGATGTCACGGTCGTCGATCTGCGGCGCGCCGGGTTCGTCATCGTCGGCAAGACCGCGACCTCGGAGCTCGCCCTCATGCCGGTCGTCGAGCCCGAGATCCATCCGCCGACGCGCAACCCGTGGAGTGAGGAGCACTCGGCCGGCGGCTCCAGCGGCGGCGCGGCGGCGGCGGTGGCGGCGGGTCTTCTGCCGGTGGCGCACGCCAGCGATGGGGCGGGATCGATCCGGATTCCGGCGTCGTTCTGCGGGCTGGTCGGTCACAAGCCGACGCGCGGCCTGCTCCCCAACCCCTACCGGCACGTCGACACGTTCGGCTTCAGCACCTGCGGAGCGCTCACCCGCACCGTCGAGGATGCCGCGGCGATGCTGGACGTCCTCGGGCGCCGCCGACCGGGCGGCGCGGACTCCTTCCTCGCCTCCCTGAGCCTGCCGCCGCCCAGGCTGCGCGTGCAGCTTGTCAAAAGAGCGCCGGTCGGGACTACCGCGCCGGAGGTCGCGGCGGCGGCGCAGCAGGCGGCGGTGACGCTCAGCGCGCTCGGCCATGAGGTCACCCAAGTCGAGCCGCCGCCCGCGACGCTGGAAGAGTTCCTTCCCCTGTTCCAGCGGCTGGCGGCCAATGCGCCGGTGCTGCGCGCCGGCGTGCTGCAGCCGGTGACGCGCTGGCTGCGCGCCGAGGGCCGTCGCTACGGCCGCGCCGAGCTCCTGCCGGTGCGCGACGCGCTGGCGGCGCGCGTGCTGGACTGGTTCGCCGACGCCGATGTCGTGCTCACCCCGACGGTGCCGGTGCTACCGCCGCGGGTCGGTTCATTCGCCGATCCCTCGCCCGCGGCGTCGTTTGGCCGCGCCGCCGTGCTCGGCGCCTTCACCGCCATGTGCAACCTGACCGGGCAGCCCGCGATCAGCGTCCCGGGCGCGCAGTCCGGCGGCCTGCCGATCGGGGTTCAGCTGATCGGCCGCAGCGGCAGCGACGCGCTGCTGCTGCAGCTGGCCCGTCAGCTCATGGCGGCCAGCCGCTGAGCCGCCAGCGCGCGGCGGCGGCGCGGGTGGGAAACGCGGTGGGGTGTCCGGACCGAGCTCGCGGAGGGAGCCCGCTGGCGACTGGACTTGCCGGCGTCCAGGGGGCGCGCGCGGACGCGAAAGAGGTTCGCGAATGCCTAATCGAGTTGACTTGCTTAACCAGAAACGTGGCTCTTTCCGCCGCACTACCATCCTCGGGCTGGCAGTCGCGGCGTCGCTCCAGCTGGCCGCCGGCTGCAACGGCGGCGGCACGGCCGGCCAGGATCCCGACCTCGGGGTCGGAAACGGCGAACCGGACCTGGCGCTGCCGCCCAACCCGCCCCCGGGCTCGTTCCGGGTGACCGTCACCGTGGGCGGCGCCGGCACCGGCTCGGTCGTCAGCCAGCCCGGCTCGATCAGCTGCGGCGTCGGCACCATGGCGTGCGCCGCCGACTACACGGCCGGCACCGTGGTCGCGCTGACCGCCGCCGGGACCAACGGCTCGGTGTTCTCGGGCTGGTCGGGAGCCTGCGCCGGGCAGGGCGCGGTCTGTACGCTGACCGTGAACGCCGATCAGACCACCAGCGCCAACTTCGGGACGCTCTCGTGCAGCCCGGACGGGGTGTGCTGGGAGGCGCCCCTGCCGTTCGGCTACGATCTGAACAGCGTCGCCGCGATCAGCCCGAGCGATGTCTGGGCGGTCGGCAACTCCGGAGCCGCGGTCCACTACGACGGCAAGAGCTGGACCCACGTCCAGACCGGGACGAGCCAGGATCTGTACGACGTCTGGGCGCGCAACGCCAACGACGTCTGGGCGACGGCCGGCGCCGGCACCATGCTGCGCTGGGACGGCACCAAGTGGAACAAGGTCTCGACCGGCTTTCCCAACGACATCTGCACCTATGTGTGGGGCACCGCGGACCGGCTGTTCGTCACCACCGCGCTGCAGTTTGTCCTGCAGTTCAACGGGACGACCTGGCTCAAGCAGGACGCCGGGACCCGCAACGACACGCGTCTGGCGGCGATCACCGGGACCTCGAACACCGACGTCTGGGTCTTCGGCTTTGACCGCTACATCTCGCACTACAACGGCGCCTGGTCGAGCACGCGGCCGGATCCGGCGGTAAACGCCGCCTACGGCAACTACACCAGCACCAGCGGCGCCTGGTCCGCGTCGGCCAGCGACATCTGGGAGGTCACCAACCCCGGCTATGTAGCGCGCAACAACCCGCCCAACTTCGGCGGCCTCGGCTTCGGCTTCACCATCCAGGCGACCACCGTCGCTCCCGGGGCCGGCTTCAGCGGCCTGTGGGGGACCGCCAGCAACTCGATCTTCACCAACGGGCCGGGCGCCACCCTGTACCGCTATGACGGCACCAAGTGGAACCCCAACACGACCGGCGTGAAGGACGTGGTGAACCTGAGCAAGGTGCACGGGACCGCGAACACCGACGTGTGGGCGGTCGGCCAGCGCGGCGTCATCGCGCACTACGACGGCGCCGCGGCCACCGTCAAGCGCGGCAACGTGTTCAGCGGCCCCAACATGCTCGGGGTGTGGGCCAGCGGCCCCAACGACGCCTGGTTTATCACCAACGCCGGCACCGTCGTCCACTATGACGGCGCCTCGTTCACCGAGAGCGCCCCGCTGGTCACCGGCGGCGGCGCTGGCCTGAAGACGATCTCGGGCACCGCTCCCAACAACATCTGGGTCGGCGGCAGCAACGGCGTAAACCCGGTGTTCATGCGCTACGACGGCACGGCCTGGAAGCCCCAGACCCAGGCGCAGTTCTTCAACGGCACCGCCATCGACACCCTGTACGCGGGCAGCCAGACCTCGGCGTTCGCAACTGGAGATCCGTCGCTGGCGGTGCAGAAGTGGGACGGCACGACCTGGAAGATCGACACCACGCTGACGACGCTGAATAACCCCATCTCGGTCCTGTGGGGCACCGGCGACACCAACGTCCTGGCGATCGAGAGCGCCTCGACCAAGCTGTGGCTGTATAACGGCGCCGCGTGGACCATCGACAGCCGGATCAGCGCCGCGCTGTACTCGCTGGGCGGCTCCAGCAAGACCGACATCTGGGCCGGCGCCAGCCAGGCGGTGTGGCACTTCGACGGGGCGACCTGGACCCGGACCGCCCTGCCGCAGGCCTCGGGAAACATCCTCAGCGTCTCGTCGGTCTCGGCGACCGATGCGTGGGCGGTCGACTCGCTCGGCGGCACCTTCCACTTTGACGGCGCCACCTGGAAGCTGATGGACACCGGGATCAGCACCGCCAGCGTCGCCAAGCTAAACGCGTTCTCGGTCAGCCCGAAGCTGACCTGGCTCGCCGGGCGCGGCATCCTGAGCGTCCGCAAGTAGTCCTTCGCCGGCGCGGTCCTTGGGCCCGGCGGCAAGCCGCGCCGGGCCTTCTCCTTCCTATTTCCACTTTGGCCACTTTGGCCACTTTGCCACTTTGCCGGCTCGCTAGCGTCCATCTAGTCGGTCCGCTTGTCATCATGTTAGAATCTATAGTTGGTCTGAGCGCAGCGGGCTAAACCCATGCTACGGGAGAGAGCTGCGGCCTCCGGGCGCAGCTTGGAAAAAGCCAAAAAAGCCGGCCAGAACGCATGTCCGAACTGATGCCAAAACCTGACGACTTCGTCGGTGCGTATCGCATCGTGCGACCAATTGGCAAGGGCGGCATGGGCGCGGTCTTCGAGGCCGTGCACACCCGGACCGGCAAGCCGGCGGCGATCAAGGTCCTGCACGCCCGCTTCACCAACGACACCGAGGCGCTCGCGCGGTTTCTCGCCGAGGGTCGCGCGACCGCCAAGCTCGATCACTCCAGCATCGTCCGCATCCTGGAGACCGGCCAGCTGCCGACCGGCGCCTGCTACATCGCCATGGAGTACCTGCGCGGCGAGACGCTCGGCGCCCGCCTGAAGCGGCAGGGGCGCCTGGGGCGCGACGCGCTGCGCATCGGCAGCCAGATCGCCGGAGCGCTCGTGCAGGCGCACAAGAAGAACATCATCCACCGTGATCTGAAGCCGTCCAACCTCATCCTCTCCGAGGGGGACGCCGACGGCGCGGGGCGGGATCAGGTCAAGATCATCGACTTCGGCATCGCCAAGATCGCCGACGAAGAAGCCGGCGACTTCCGCACCCGCACCGGGACCATGATCGGCACCCCGATCTACATGTCGCCCGAGCAGTGCCGCGGCGTCGGGGTGACCGACCGCACCGATGTCTACGCCCTGGGCGTCATCCTCTACCAGGCGCTGGCCGGCAAGCCGCCGTTCTACTCGCGCGCCGACGGCGACATCCTGGCCATGCACATCCTGGTCGAGCCGCGCCCGCTGCGCGAGGTGGAGCCGACGACCCCGCCGCGGGTGAGCGAGTTCATCGCCCGCATGCTCGTCAAGACCGCCGAAGAGCGCCCGAGCATGGCCGAGGTCGCGGCAGAGCTCGTGCTGCTGGCCGAAGACCCGGAGTGGCACGTCGCGCCCGCCGCTCCTGCCGCCGCGGCGCCGGTCACCGTCGCTCTCGAGCCACCGCCCAGCGAGGAGCCCGCTTCCATCCAGCAGCTGACCATCAACGAGGCGATCGAAGCCGCGCCGCCGACGATGATGACGCCGCCG
>Ga0075160_10002193_pt1 | contig 11721 bp, 5 predicted proteins | sample JI91814C2DNA_FD_70969 | JGI IMG/M metagenome (GOLD analysis project Ga0075160, IMG submission 70969) | Wastewater effluent complex algal communities from Wisconsin, to seasonally profile nutrient transformation and Carbon sequestration -... | ecosystem: Engineered > WWTP > Effluent > Algae...
GCAGGTCTTCCAAAAGATCTCCTGCGCTGGTCGGCCGCCCTGAATCTTACCATGCTGAAAAATGAAGCAGCTGTTATCAAATTTGCCGTGAATGATATCCTGAACCGGAATAACAATATCTGGGTGAATGCAATCAGAAACACAATTACCACTACCCAAAGTAATATTCTGGGACGTTACTTCCTGTTAACCTTTACCTATAATGTTCGTCCGGCCGGTGCAAAGAAAAAAGTGGGGGGAAGGGAAAGTCTGTTTTACTTTTAAGAAATAAGTACAATGAATTATCCTGCTTAGTGGAATGTAAAGGCCGAATATTAAGTTGGTCTCAGAATACTTATTGGTTCATATGTCATGATAGTACCTGAAATTGAAAAGCATCGGTTTGCCAAATAACCATCCTGGCTGACAAAATGCAATCAGCCGCCCCCAAATAATTCCTGAACGATTTCTTACCCCCTTCTGGGCTGTCATTCTGGCAATCTTATTTCTTTGGAACAAGGCTTGTAGCTTTGTAAGCCCAAATAAAAACTGAAACTATGATCCAGGAAAAAGGCAGCATTTCCATCAATACTGAGAATATCTTCCCCATCATCAAGAAATTCCTATACAGCGACCATGAGATCTTTCTCCGGGAACTGGTCAGCAACGCTGTTGATGCCACACAAAAACTGAAAAGACTGAGCAGCCTGGGCCATTATAACCAGGAATTGGGTAACCTGAATATTAAAGTGGCGATAGACAAGGAAGCCAAAACCCTTACGATCAGTGATAGCGGCATCGGCATGACCGCTGAAGAAATCAAAAAATATATTAACCAGGTGGCCTTCTCCGGGGCGACCGAGTTCATGGAAAAATTCAAGGAAGCCAATGATGCCAATGAAATCATCGGGCGTTTCGGACTGGGATTTTATTCCGCCTTTATGGTTTCCGAAAAAGTGGAAATCCAGACCCTGAGTTACCAGGAGGGTGCCAGCCCGGCCCGCTGGACCTGCGACGGAAGCACTGAATTTGAGATCACTGACGGTAATAAAACCGAAAGAGGAACCGATGTGATTTTATACCTGAATGAAGAATCCACCGAGTTTCTGGAAGAAAACCGGATTCAATCTATTTTGGATAAATATGCCAAATTCCTGCCTGTTCCGGTTCAGTTCGGTACCAAAACCGAATCAGTGGAAGATGGAACCGATGAGGAAGGAAAGACAAAATATAAAAGCATTGAGGTTGATAATATCATCAATAATACCAACCCGATCTGGACCAAGGCACCGGGGGAACTGAAAGATGAAGACTACCTCAGTTTTTACCAGGAATTGTATCCTTATAGCGATGAACCCTTATTCTGGATCCATCTCAATGTGGACTACCCCTTTAACCTTACCGGTGTTTTGTATTTCCCCAAACTGAAAAATGATTTTGAAGTACAGAAAAACAAAATCAAACTTTTCAGTCGCCAGGTTTTTATTACTGATGAAGTAAAAGACATTGTTCCTGAGTTCCTGTTGTTATTACATGGGGTAATCGACTCCCCGGATATTCCGCTGAACGTGAGTCGCTCCTTCCTGCAAAGCGATGCCAATGTTAAAAAGATCAATAGCTATATCAGCCGCAAAGTGGCAGAGAAACTGGCAGAACTTTTTAAAAAGGACCGCAAGGCTTATGAAGAAAAATGGACCGACATCGGCATTTTCGTGAAATACGGTGCCATCAGCGATGAAAAATTCAGTGAAAAAGCAAAAGATTTTTTATTACTGACCAATACCACCAAAGAACATTATACAATGGAAGAGTATAATGCGAAAGTAAAAGATTTTCAAACAGACAAAAACGGGCAGCTGATTTATCTCTACACAGCAGATGAAGAAAGACAACACAGCTATGTGGCTGCAGCACAGAAAAAAAATTATGATGTACTGCTGATGAACTCCCCGATCGATACCCATTTCATTCAGCACCTGGAAACAAAACTGGAAAAGACTTCACTGAAAAGAGTGGATGCGGATGTGGTGGAGAAATTAATTGAAAAAGAAGACGCAGAAAAACATCAACTCACTGAAGAAGAAACCGGTAAAATCAAATCCATCTTCGACCAGGCACTGAATAATATGCACATGAAGGTTGAGGTGGAAAGTCTGCCTTCAGATGCACAACCTGTTACTATTACTATGGAAGAATGGATGCGAAGGATGAAGGACATGAGTAAACTGGGAGGAGGAATGAGCTTCTATGGCAGCATGCCGGATAGTTATAAAGTATCCGTGAATGGAAACCATCCTATCATAAGCACTATATTATCGTTTGAAGAGCCCAGACAACAGGCAATGGCCAAACAACTGACAGACCTGGCCATGTTATCTCTTGGCCTGTTAAAAGGAGCTGACCTGACTGCTTTTGTAGAAAGAAGTATATCCGGAATGACACAGTAAGGGGAAACTCCGTTTTTACCAGCGGAAAATCCTGAATACTGTCCCTGATTGTTAAGCCAGTATTATCTTATTCAATCTATTAACAGCTGTGGATAATACCGGGAAAGATCCCATTGGATATATTAATGATTTTCTTCATCTTGAGTGTATTAAAACCACACTCAATACTTATGAGAAAATGCACAAGGGCCATACTGTTTGTATGGTTGAGCCTGACGGCAATGCAATTAGCTGCCCAGGTAAGTATCACTTCAACGGCTACTGCCTACACACAAAACTTTAATACACTCCGGGCCACTGCCGGTACTTCCACCACCCTGCCCACCGGCTGGCGATTACTGGAAACAGGCACAGGAGCTAATACCTCTTATGCCAGCGATGCAGGCGCCACTGCAACCGGTAACACATATAGTTATGGAACCGGTACCAATACAGAAAGAGCATTTGGTGCCTTACGGTCAGGCTCAGTGATACCTGTAATGGGCGTTCAGGTTCGGAACAGCACCGGCCAAACCATCACTTCCATCAGCATTACATATACCGGAGAACAATGGCGTTGCGGTGCCACGGGTCGAAGTGATCAGCTGGATTTTCAATATAGCATGAATGCCACTTCTTTATCAACCGGTACCTGGACAGATAATAACAGCCTTGATTTTATTTCTCCTTCTACCACAAGTACAGGTGCTAAAGACGGAAACGCAGCGGCTAACCGTACAGTAAAGACTGCGATCATCACGGGCTTAAACATTGCCAATAACGGTTTATTCTGGCTTCGCTGGAATGATGCAGATGCCACCGGTGCAGATGATGGTCTTTCCATAGATGATTTTTCTTTGCAATTGAATGCAACAGATATTACCGCACCAACCGCCACCGGATTCAATCCGGCCAACGCAGCTACCGCTGTGGGAATAAGCGGAAATCTCGTTATCAGCTTCAGTGAGAATATTCAGAAAGGTACTGCCGGCAATATCACTATCAAAAGAACCAGTGATAATGCAATAATTCAAACTACTGCTGTAACTGCTGCAGCCGTAACGGTGAGCAGCAATACCGCTACAATTCCTTTCAACGGTCTTGCCTACAGTACTGCTTATTATGTGAATATCGATGCCGGTGCCTTCCGCGATCTGGCTGCAAATAATTTTGCAGGTATCAGCAGTACAACTACCTGGGGCTTTACAACGGGTGCCGCTCCGGCCGCTACCATCACTGTAAATCCCTCGGCTTTATCCTTTGGGTTTATAGCAGCAGGGAATTCATCCGTTGCACAAAGTTTTACTTTTTCAGCAACCAATATCAACTCATCCGTTACACTCAATGCACCAGCCGGCTTTGAGCTTTCAAAAAATAATACAACGTTTGCCATTTCTCAGGTATACACACAGGCAGAGGCCTTGGCAGGTCAAACTGTTTTTGTACGCTTTACACCATTGGCAGCGAATACAACCTATAGCGGACAAATCAACTTTGCGGCTACCGGTTTAAACCTGAACAATGTCAGTCTCTCGGGTAATAGCAATACCGGCACCGGCACTTTTAATCATTACTTTGGTAACCTGCATGCCCATAGCAGTTACTCAGATGGAAATGCAGATAATACCACCCGTATCCCGGCTGATGATTATGCCTATGCAAAAACGGCTCTCTGTATGGATTTTCTGGGTATCAGTGAACATAATCACGCTACAGCTGGTATGAGTATCAGTAACTGGCAACCCGGACGGTCACAAGCCGCAGCGGCCACCACTTCCAGCTTTGTGGGTTTATATGGAATGGAATGGGGCGTGATCAGCGGAGGCGGACACGTTATTGTTTATGGAATGGATTCCCTGGTTGGCTGGGAACCCGGTAACTACGACATCTTTGTTCCAAAAAGTGTGTACAAAGGAACCGGTGGCCTTTTTGATATCCTGAATCGCCACGGTAGTAATGCACTGGCCTACCTCGCCCATCCTAACAGCACCGATTATAATGATCTGCTGAACGGAAGTTTTGATGCTGCTGCTGATAATGCTGTTGTAGGGTCAGCAGTAGAGAGCGGCCCTGCATTCTCTACCAATACCACTTATACAAACCCGGCTACCTCTATGTCCTACCTGACCTACTACCGGAATATGTTGTCGAAGGGATATCATCTGGGTCCCGTGATTGATCATGATAACCATAACATGACTTTCGGACATACTGCTAAAACCCGGTTAGTAGTGATGGCACCAGCTCTGAATGAAAATGAACTCTTAGTAGGTATGCGCAATATGCGTTTCTATGCTTCGCAGGATTGTGGCGCCCGGCTTACCTATACCATCAATACGCAACCACTGGGTACAGTGATCACCCAATCCGGTGCACCCAATATTACACTCAGCAGTACCGGAACAGCTTCTGCCATTACCAGCGTAGTGATTATGTCAGGTGTACCGGGAAGCGGAACCGCAGCCACTGCTCTGACCAGTTTTACCAGCGGCAATTTTACTCATACTGATAACACACTGGCCAATGGCAACCAGCGTTATTATTACCTGGACATTACAGAAGCCGATGGATCCCGGATTGTTACAGCACCGATCTGGTATACCCGCAATGATGCAATACAAAACAGACCAGCTCCGGTTACATCCTTCTTTACCGTGAATGAAACGGAGAAAGTAATACTGAAATGGACCACTCAATTTGAAGAACCCGGACAACAATTTGAAATATTCCGTTCTGCAGATGAAGGAAGAACCTACGCTTCTCTGGGATTATTGCAGGGTAAAGGAAATGAAATGGCCATGCAGTCTTATTCAATTACCGATAACGAACCGCAATCCGGAGTAAGTTATTACCGGTTGGTACAGCGTAACAGTACCGGTGAAATTCGTTTCAGCGATATCAAAGTGGTGAACCGCAGCAAGGCAGCCTCCTCCTGGTTTACTGTTTATCCCAACCCGGTTCAGGGCATACTCAGTATTAACCTGAATGCAGCAAAACCCGGTATGACCAAAGCAGAAATATTTGACATGAATGGCAGAAGATGGCTGGTTCAGCAGTATGCTGTAGTAGCCGGCGGTCAGGTATTATCACTGGATATGAGTCGCCTGGGACAAGGTGCTTATTTAATAAAAATCACTCAGGATGGAGTTAGCAGCTCTAGATTGGTCAACAAATTTTAAGTGACAAGTGAAGACATAAAAAAAGCCCGCATCAATGCGGGCTTTTTTATTCATTAAATTTTTTCAGGCGGCCTGCTCAGTATGGTGCTCAGCCGGTAAATCTGGTTTCATCTCCGGGTTGCAGACCAGAAATTCTGGTGGCTCTGCAGCACTTTTCAACATGTCCTCATACTTCTGTTTAAGGTATCTTTTGAACTTGCCAAGGTAGCCCGGCACTCGCAGGTCTTTGTCATTTACGGGTACGGCCTCTATCAGGTCGTTGCCGATGTACATCATCAGTTGCATAGTATTGGATATTGGACATCACAAAGCAAATCAATTTCCAACTTCCTGTCAATCCCAGATTTACTCAATTTTAAGCGGTAATTCTACGTATCAATTGAAGGAAAAAACGCATACGTTTTTTGCAAAAAGAGCATTCCGGAACCTCAACCCGCCCTTTGGTATCTTTGTGGATTAAATGCTTGCTATGAAAATTGCCGTCCTCGGTGCCGGAATGGTGGGCCGCGCTATTGCCCTTGATTTAGCGGACCAGTATGCTGTTACCTCCTTTGATTTGCACACTGATCAGCTCGACACACTCAGGAAACGCAATCCTGCTATTCAAACAAAGCAAGCCAATTTGCGGGAAACAGCGAACTATTCCGACTGGCTGGCGCCTTTTGACCTGGTGGTAACAGCTGTTCCCGGTATGATGGGCTACGCCTGTCTGGAAGCCGTGATCAAGTCAGGTAAAAATGTGGTTGACATTTCTTTTTTTCCTGAAGATGTGCTGCAGCTGAACGAGCTGGCAAAACAAATGGATGTAACCGTGATTACCGATTGTGGCGTGGCACCCGGGATGAGTAACCTGATCCTGGGCAGGTACAATGCCACTATGAAAATTGACTCTTTTGCCTGTTATGTGGGCGGGCTGCCCCTGCATCCCCGGCCCCCATTTTTTTATAAAGCGCCATTTTCACCGATTGATGTGATACAGGAGTATATCCGTCCGGCAAGACTGCTAGAGAATGGCCGGATCGTAACGAAGCCGGCTATGACCGACCGTGAAATGCTGGATTTTGGAAAAGCGGGACAACTGGAAGCATTCAATACCGACGGATTGCGTTCCCTGCTCTTTACCATGGGCCATATTCCGGAGCTAAAAGAAAAAACCTTGCGATATCCAGGTCACCTTGATCTGATTATCGCATTGGAACAATCCGGATTTTTGAGCGAAACTCCTGTACAGATAAATGATACCCTGATCAGTCCGCTGGACCTTAGCTCCCAACTGCTCCTGCGGGAATGGAAACTGGAACCCGATGAAGAAGAATTCACCGTGATGAAAGTAATCCTGCAGGGCGATGGGCAAACCATTACCTACGATCTCTATGACCAGTATGATCCTGCAACGCAGACCTCTTCCATGGCAAGAACCACCGGATACACCTGTACAGCAGCCGTGAACCTGATTACCCGCGGACTATTTGCAGAAAAGGGAGTCTTTCCCCCGGAATTGATAGGTCACCGGATCGATTGCTTCAACTATGTGTTGGAGTACCTGGCTGAAAGAAATGTAAACTGGAAACTTTCAGTATCCTGACAAATACCACCCGGTGGGTATTGCCGTATTAACCCCGGTTTTTAACTTAGAACCATGTTTCGAATCAGGCTCAGATTTTTCTTGTTGTTCATACTGCTCAGCAACGGCTGGCTGCATGCCCAAAACTGGCAGGAACTGAATGACAGTCTCTCCTATTATTACGAAAGAAGCGATTTTAATCATGCGGTTCCTGTTGCCAGAAAAATTGCAGCAATGGCCCAAAAGGAAAGTGGAGATTCAAGCGAAAGCTATGGAACAGCATTGAACAATCTTGCCTTTTTACAGCAAAAAATCAAAGACAACAAAGCGGCAGAAAAAAATTACCGGGAAGCAATGACAATCCGGTTCAACCTGCATTCCCCTGAACATGTTGATTGCCTGAGTGTGGTGCAAGGGCTGAGTAATGTTCTTCTGGCCCAGGGCCAGACCAATGAAGCAGTAAAAAATTATTCCACCTATCTGAAAAAACTGGAAGAAAGCGGCAAACATCAGTCAGAGGCCGGCATATTGGCCAGGTACAGAAGGGCCGAGATTTTTCTGGAATCAGAAATACCCGAAAAAGCCAAGACTGATTTGATGGTCATTACAAAAGCTATGAATCCCATGCTGGCTGACACCATATTGTATTATAACACTTTTAATTTTCTTACGAGAGTTTTCGGCGATGAAAAGAACATTATCATAGCAGAGCCCTATTTTTTGGAGCATATCAGGTTCTGTAAATGGGTGGATGGGGAGAAAAGCGAAGAATACGTTTATGCTTTATACAGGCTGGCAGGACTTTATTCCCGGGGAGGCAGGTTTGACAAGGCAGTTCCGGTCATGAAACAGGTACTGGACGGCTACAAAGACCTTGAGGGAAGCCTTGGCACAAAGTATACTGCGGCTGTCATGAACTATGCAACGATTCTGTTGAAAGTAAATCAATCAAAGGAAGCAGATAAAACAATCACCGAACTATTAGAGTCGTATAAAAAAGAAGCAGGTGCTGAATCGGTAGCCTATGAGCAAATAATGTACCTGGCTGCCATGGCTTATTTACAGGGAGGGGAAAAACAAAAAGGGGAGAACAGCCTTGATAAATGTATTGAAACCTGCAGGAAACTGGGTACTCCGGAACTGCTGATGGCCAGATTACTCACACTCGATTCTGTATACATCGATCAGGACAAAAAGATGGAGCGTGAAAACATTTTAGCGGATATCCTCGCATTGCAGGAAAAAAGGCAGGTATTGAAAGACTCAGTCTGGGCGCTAAAGATTTCATCACTGGCCGGTATATATGTTGACAAGGGAGATTATGCGAATGCATCCATGCTGGCAGAAAAGTATGATAGTTTAACACAACAATGTTTTAAAGGTGACAATGAAGAGTATTTACAAAGCAGACGTGTAGCGGGATATTTTTTTAGCTTAACGGAAAGAATGGATAAAGCAGAGAGGTATTATCAGGAAGCACTAAGGGTCGCTAAAAAAATCTGGAAAGAGAACAATGTGGAGTATGCCAAACTTTTAAGAAATGTTGGTACCATGTACTATAACTCCGGCTTGTATAAAAAGTCGACAGAATTGCTGAAATCGGCTGCAGCTATCTTCGAGCAGTCCGATAGTACAGTATATGACCAGCTGGCTGATATTTACCATAAACTGGCCGGATCTTATGATTTACGATCTGAGAAAACACAGGATGAATATTATTTGATAAAAGCGGTGGAAGTAGGCAAAAAAATTGCTGATGGAAATAAAATCAGAGCCATTTTGTCGAATAACCTGGCCAATCACTTTGAATCCACTAAACAATACAGCCGGGCAGACAGCATGTATGAAGATACCCGGACATACACTAACCTGCCGGGTCAGCCGATTTATAACCAATACCTGATTGCCGGTGTACAGCAGGCGGTAAATGCCGTGAACTGGGGATTTCCTCAAAAGGGAGAAGCAACGATTAAACAGACACTCCGGGAATCCACAAGTTTTTATAAGGACAGCAATGTAATAGACAGCCGTTTTATGCTATTCATATGCGAATACTACCGGATTACCCAACAGTACCCAATGGCCGTGGAATGGGGTAAGAAAATGTTGACGCAGGCAAAACGAAAAATGGGTGAGGATAACCCGGGAATAGTATCTACACTGGTGATACTGTCCAGATTATTTTTTGAATCCGGCAATTTTAAAGAAGCTGAAGAAGTCATTTCCCTGATGAACCGGATCAGTCTGACCAGTATGTTGAAAAACTTCGAAGTGCTTTCCGATAGTGAAAAAGAAAAATATATTAGTAATAAAGTCAGTATCCAGCATTTATCCAACAGCCTTCTTCTCAGGGAAAAGAATGTATCCGCTGAATTTATTAAAGAAACATTTAACCAGACCCTGCTCCTGAAATCTCTGATTTTATCAGAAAACAGACGCATTACAGCAGCTGTACTGAATAGTTCAGATACCGTTTTGAAAAGATTATACCGTGACTGGTTGTCGGTAAGGCAAATGTTGTCGAAAGAGTATGCTAAACCCAAACAGCTGCGACAGGCCGGGCTTGAAGCAACAGAAGAAAGGGCTGATCAGATTCAAAAGGAAATAACAGGCAGGTCATCCGGATTATTGAAACAACAGGAAACGACCCGTGTTTCTCTCAGCACATTACAGCAATCACTGTCAGCAGATGAGGCGATCATTGAGTTTGTTCACTTTGCTGTTTTCCGTAAATCAGCTGATAGCGCAATGTATGCTGCCTATGTGCTGCGGCGAAATCAGCAGCCGGTGTTTGTACCCTTGTGTGAAAGAATGCAATTGCAAAAACTGTTTGACAGTGCCGGCAGTACAGCTACCAGTATGGTGAATCGGTTTTACCGGGGTACAGAAATCAGAAATAATACCAATGCAACCGCATTGGGCAGCCAATTATACAAACTGATCTGGGCACCACTCGAACCCTACCTGAAAGGGGTGAAAAAAATAAGCTACTCGCCTGCCGGAAAACTATACAATATCGCTTTTCATGCTATTCCGGTTGATAGTAGCAGACTGCTCATGGATATATATATTCTGCAGCAGTATACCAGTACAAGACAGGTAGCCCTCAGTAAAACGGAAGCAGAAAATAAAAAAGTAAGAAGTATAGCATTGTTCGGCGATCCGTCTTTTTCACTTGACAGTAACGCCATGGTTAAGTTGAAACGCCCGGGCCAGACAGCATCTGACCTATATACACCCCAGGACAGAGGTACAAGAGGTGGTAGTTGGATTGATCTGCCTGGTACTGCCATGGAAGTGGAAAAAGTGAAGCAGTTGTTTGAAAAACAGGAGCTGAGCGCAAGCCTTTTTACAAAAACGATGGCAAGTGAAGAAAACCTGAAAAGCCTGAGCGGCCATTCCCCTCAGGTATTGCATATTGCCACACATGGATTCTTCCTGTCTGAGCCAAAGAAGGAAGAGAACCAGGGTACACTCAACAATAAGGATACTTATACACTTGCTGAAGATCCTTTGTTAAGAAGCGGATTGATATTAGCTGGTGGAAACCGTGCCTGGAGTGGCAAAACACCCATTGAGGGTATGGAAGATGGTATTGCAACCGCTTACGAAATTTCCCAGTTAAATCTTTCCAATACCGAATTGGTTGTTCTCAGCGCCTGCGAAACTGCCCTCGGTGATGTAAAAGGAAACGAAGGTGTTTTCGGTTTACAACGCGCTTTTAAAATGGCCGGAGTAAAAAAAATGATTGTGAGTTTATGGCAGGTGCCCGATAATGAAACCGCCGAGCTGATGACAGCTTTTTACAGTTACTGGTTGAAAGGCAAAACCATCAACGAAGCCTTTGCACAGGCCCAGACTGAAATGCGGAAAAAATACAGTCCTTATTACTGGGCGGCATTTGTACTGGTGGAGTAATACCTTGTAAGTAGAAAAAAACTATATTTTAAAAAATAAGAAAATGAAAAAAACAGGTTTAGTTATTGTATTTGTTTGTTTGCAGGCATGTCTCTTTGCGCAGTATGGCAGTGTGGCCGTTTTTGAAAACGGGGCCGATCAAAAATTGAAAAGAGTCAGAATATTTCCGGTAAAGTGTACGGTTAACAGCATGCATGATTCCGCGTATAGAAATATCAAAAGATCAGTGAATACTTTTATGAATCTGGATGGCAGTTTAGTGTCTACAAAATTTTATATTCCTTTCACCGCTTTTGAAGGGGCCAAAAAATTTGCAATTGATGAATACATTGGAAAGAAGGAGGCAAAAAAAGTACTCTTTGTCAATGAATCAGAGGAGTTATTGCTGGATTACAGCGGTAATGTAGTCTCATCGAATATCCAGCAGAAGCCAATCGGTATCATGGTGATTTATTATGGTGATTTCAGCAAAACGAATAACGGATTATCATTAAACTCAGCCTATGGTTATACGATTTATGGCAAGCCGGGCTTTAATGAAAGGGATCTGGCCACCAAATTAGCTGCTAAAGTGCTGGGCAGCACCAATTTCACTTATGAATGGCTGCCGGGTAAAACCATGGACTATGCAAAAGGAAAAGTAGAGAAAGCAATT
>Ga0075160_10002194_pt1 | contig 11719 bp, 8 predicted proteins | sample JI91814C2DNA_FD_70969 | JGI IMG/M metagenome (GOLD analysis project Ga0075160, IMG submission 70969) | Wastewater effluent complex algal communities from Wisconsin, to seasonally profile nutrient transformation and Carbon sequestration -... | ecosystem: Engineered > WWTP > Effluent > Algae...
GGATTCAGCCATCTATCAGTAAAGCCATGCTTAAAGGTGAAAACGATCACCATTTTTCTGATCATGTGGCTTATGCCAATGTGGAAAACAGCCTGGAAGAAATCCTGACGCGCAGTGAAATCGTGAAAGACCTGTTTGCCAAAGGGCAGATCGGTTTGATCGGGGCAGTTTACAATATTGAAACAGGGGAAGTGGATTTCTTTAAAAACCTGACCCGGAAGAACAAAAAACAGAAGAATGCCGGCATGGCAGTATAACCAATAAGCGATCAACACAACAATCAAACAATGATCAGTACGAAACATTTGAAAGCTGACCTCCCGGCAGGGCTGGTTGTATTCCTGGTAGCACTCCCATTATGCCTTGGAATTTCAATTGCCAGTGGTGCCACCCCCTTTAGCGGTCTGATTGCAGGTATTATTGGAGGGCTGGTAGTTGGCGTATTAAGTAATTCGCCATTGAGTGTAAGCGGTCCCGCGGCCGGACTGGCCACATTGGTAGCCGGTGCTATTACGGCAATTGGCGGACTGGAAAATTATAACCTGTTCCTTTGCGCCGTAGTACTGGCTGGTCTGATCCAGATTGTACTGGGGGTATTGAAACTGGGAGGTATTGCCAATTATATTCCGGGCAGCGTAATCAAAGGGATGCTGACAAGTATTGGTATCCTGATCATTGCCAAACAGATTCCGCATGCATTTGGAAGAGATACGGATGACCAGGGGCATGTAACAGAATTATTTCCCTATGGTAATGAAGACTGGCATGAACTGCTGAGTCCTTTGCAGAAAGTGGAAGTGGGGGTGGCCATCATTTCAGTTGTTTCCATCCTGATCATGATCTTCTGGGATCGGTCTAAACTGAAGAAAAAACTACCCTATATTCCGAGTGCCCTGGTGGCAGTTATCGCCGCCGTTGTGATCAATCAGATCTGGTTAAGCATGGGAAGTAAACTGCAGATTTCCGAATCATCACATCTGGTGAACCTGCCGGTGGCGAAAAGTCCGCAGGAATTCATGGGATTCTTTACACTTCCGGATTTCAGCGGATTTACAAACGGTACAGTAATCATGTATGGTTTTATCATTGCGATCATTGCCTCGCTGGAAACCCTGCTAAGTATTGAAGCCATTGATAACCTGGACCCCGAGCGAAGAGTAACCAGTACCAACCGGGAATTGATGGCCCAGGGAGTAGGAAATTCCATCTCAGGTTTAATCGGGGGATTGCCCATCACCAGTGTGATTGTGCGTAGCAGCGCCAACGTCAATGCCGGGGGAAAAACCAAACTGTCTACCATCATTCATGCTACCCTCTTACTGGTAAGTGTGATCCTGATACCGGTTTTGCTGAATAAAATTCCTTTGGCTTCACTGGCGGCTATCCTGATCCTTACCGGATGGAAACTGGCCAAACCGTCTGTATTCCTGGGATTCTGGAAAGCCGGTAAATACCAGTTTATTCCTTTTATCGTTACCGTGGTTGTTATCATTGCCATTGACCTTTTCAAAGTAATGCCGGTATTAAGCGGCAAAGGGCTGGTCATCGGTGTACTGGCCGGCATTGTTGCCGCTACCGGTGCGATCCTGCATGGTAATCTGAAGAATTCATATTATTTCCATGCGGCCCGCCACAAAGAAGGAGATACGATTACTATCCGGTTATCCGAAGAGGTTTCCTTCCTGAATAAAGCAGCCATTCGCCAAACCCTAGACCATATGCCCAAGGATTCGTCTGTAATCATTGATGCATCCAATTCCAAGTATATTGACTATGATGTACTGGAACTGATCAAGGAATTCAGGGATATCAAGGCCCCGCTTAAAAATATTAAACTCGAACTGAAAGGATTCAGAGAGGTTTACAGGATTCAAAATGCATCGATGGTGAGTTCAGGACACTAAAAGAAAAAAATGGCCAAACAATTTGATGAAGAACATGCCCTGCATGAATTGAAGCATTACCTGCCTTCCCAGCAGGCATTGAAAGATTTTATTCATCACAATTCACTGCATGCCTTTCAGCACATGCGGTTTTATGATGCCATTTTTAAAGCGGCCGGCATTTTTGGTTTCCAGGTTCATCTCCTGCTATCCGAATACCGCGCCTTGTACCGCAGCGGCCGGATCCGGGAAGATATCCTGGATCTCATTCTAAAGCGGAAACAAAAAGATCCTGCCATCTGGAAGCCAAAAATGCTGACAGCTGACTATGATACGGCCCTTCATCCACGAATCGGCCGGCTTCGGAAAAACTGGAAAGAGCTGTACCAGCTTGATCTGGACAACCAGGTACACCCACTTTTATTCCGGATCAGCTGTGCTTTTTTGGATCAGGGGATTGCCATAGATAGTTTTCCCATCGCCGGGAAGAATTTTACAGAAAGCCTGAAAGAACTGGAACAAAAAAGCCCGGTAAGTTTTTTCAGAACAAAAGCAGTCCGGCAACTTTTCCTTTCCGGAAACTATACCATTCATTCTCTTCTGCAACAAATTGTAGGGAGCGAGGAATATTTTGAACAGTATTTATTTGACCAGGCCTTTGCCCATCATGGCTGGAGCGGACTGGTGAGTGCGGTGGAAGATAACCCCCAGACCCTGCTGGACCGTAAACAAATCACCCTGCGTGAGTTCATAGCATTTGAACTACTGATGGAACTGGATGTACTGAATGATTCATTGGGTAAACAACGGGTACCTCTGGCACAAAAAGTAAAAGAGGCACCTCTGGATCTTTTTGCTGATATCGAAAGAACTGAATACACTACAATTATTGAATACTGGCAGGATGCTTTTGAATGGAGTTATTATGATTCCGTATTGAAAGGGCTTTTGCTGGCAGGACAGCGCAGCAGGCTATCCATCCGCAATCATCAGCAATCAACCGATGCAGACCGGAAAAGTTTTCAGGCAATTTTCTGTATAGATGAAAGAGAAGATTCTATCAGAAGGCATATTGAAGCCGTTGATAAATGTTGTGAAACTTTCGGAGCCCCCGGTTTTTTTGGCGTTGAATTTTATTTTCAGCAGGAGGGGAGCAAATTCTACGATAAACTTTGTCCTGCTCCCGTTACCCCCAAATACCTGATCAGGGAATCCGGTGCCATTATGCCGGAACATCATGAACCGCTGTACAGCAAACACACACATGGCTTATTTACCGGTTTCTTCCTGACTATAACCTATGGTTTCTGGGCCCTGGCCAAGAAACTGCAAATGATGTTTAATCCGAAAATGAGCCCGGCAATTTCCAATGCCTATGGGCATATGGACCGGCAGTCGGAACTTACCATTGTCAATAAAAGTCCGGATGACCGTGAAAACGGTTTGCAGATTGGGTATACACCCGAAGAGATGGCCTTCCGGGCAGAAAATTTTTTAAGAGGGATCGGACTGGTCAAATCGTTTGCACCAATCGTATATATTGTGGCACATGGCAGCAGCAGTGCCAATAACCCGCATCATGGTGCGCATGATTGCGGTGCCTGCAGCGGCCGTCCGGGTGCCACCAACGCAAGAGTGATGGCATTTATCCTCAATCATCCTGAAGTCAGGAATATCCTGCAGCAAAAAGGAATTCATCTCCCAGCATCCACCCGTTTTATTGGCGCCATGCATGACACGGCCGCTGATGTAATGGGATATTATGATGACAGCCATCTGGATGAGGCCAATGCAGCGGCTCATACAATCAATCAGCAGCATTTTGAAACAGCTTTAAACCTGAATGCCAAAGAAAGAAGCCGGCGCTTTGCTTCCATCAATTCAAAGCAGCAATTGGAGCAGGTGCGCAAAGCCATTCACAGCAGATCCGTATCCTTGTTTGAACCCCGGCCCGAACTGGGGCATGGTACCAATACACTGGCGATAATCGGCCGGCGGGAAACCAGTAAAGGTTTATTTCTTGACCGCCGTGCTTTTCTCAATAGTTATGATTATACCACAGATCCCGACGGAACGATCCTGTCAGCCGTGATGCGGCCAATCGGCCTTGTTTGTGGCGGGATTAACCTGGAATATTATTTTTCAAGAGTAGACAATATCAAAATGGGGGCGGGAACCAAGTTGCCGCATAATGTCATGGGGCTTTTTGCCGTGGCGAATAGCAGCGATGGGGATCTCCGGCCCGGACTGCCCTGGCAGATGATTGAAGTACATGATCCGGTCCGCCTGCTTGTGATAGTGGAACAGCATCCGGATATCGTATTGAAAGCGATACAGTCTTCACCCGAAGTGTTTGAATGGTACCGGAACGAATGGGTGCATATCATGGCCCTGCACCCCGGTGAGCAGCAGTTTTATTATTTCCGGAACGGTGTTTTTGAAAAGTATGAGCCGATTACAGCTGCCAGTGAAATCGGAACGATCCATAATATGGAAGCGTTTATTGAAGACGCCCGTGAAATGGAGACCAACCATATTGTACATGCCACCGAAGAAAATTTGCCGGTGTATCTCCTGGATTAATCAAACTACCGGTTTAATGCCGGTAGAAAAATATTAAAATGAACCTGCTGCTTATCCTGATTATTGCCATTCCCTTTGTCGCTTTTTTGCTGACCCTGTTCTGGCAAAACAAGAACGAAAAACCAATCGGGCTGATTGTCAGGATGACCAAAGTACTGAATATTGCGGTGGTGCTGGCGCTGGCAGCTGCCTGGTGGGCCAATGGCCAGCAACCAGTGAGCTATGAAGTAATCACTCTTTACAAGACCAGTAATTTTGTATTTGCATTTCAGCTTTACTACGATGAGATCACTGTTGTATTTAGTATCGTGGGGGCTGTGTTGTTTTTCCTGGTTGCTACTTTCAGCAAATATTATATGCACCGGGATGAAGGCTATAAACGGTTCTTCAATACCATTCTCTTCTTTGCTACCGGGTATAACCTGATTATTTTTGCCGGCAATTTTGAAACCCTGTTTATTGGTTGGGAAATCAAAGGGCTTTGTTCTTTCCTGCTCATTGCTTTTTACCGGAAGCGTTATTTGCCGGTGAAAAATGCTTTCAAAACCGTTTCCTATTACCGGATCAGTGACCTGTCCATTATACTGGCCATGTGGATGATGCATCACCTGATGCACCAGAATATCAGCTTTGCACAATTGGGGGATGCTAAAAATGCAGCGACCGGTCAGGCAGGGATGGCGATTTTTATTGCAGTCATGTTCATCCTTCCATCCATGATCAAGTCGGCCCAGTTTCCTTTTACCTCCTGGCTGCCCCGGGCCATGGAAGGTCCAACCAACTCCTCTGCTATTTTTTATGGATCACTCAGTGTTCATATCGGGGTATTTGTTTTATTGCGAACCCATCCTTTTTGGGAGGATATGGAATGGGCCCGGATTGTAATTATTATCGTGGGTGCTGTTACGGCGATAGTTGCCTCGCTTACCGCCAGGGTACAACCAACTGTAAAAACACAAATCGCTTATGCTTCCGCAGCACAGATCGGTTTGATGTTTATTGAAATTGCACTTGGCTTTCACTGGCTGGTACTCCTGCATTTTGCCGGAAATGCTTTCCTGAGAACCTATCAGTTACTGGTATCACCCTCGGTGCTTAATTACCTCGTGCATCACCAGTATTTTCATTATTCACAACCCGGTCAGCGAAAACTATCGTCAGTAAAAGCAGCTTTATTTACACTGGGAGTAAAGGAATGGAATATGGACAGACTGATGTATCGGTTTTTATGGTCTCCTTTCAAGTGGTTGGGCAGACAATTCAGGTTCCTGAATGCCCCGGTTTATATGATCGTATTAGGATTGACGGCAGGAGCTTTCTTTATAACAGGCCTGCTGCAAATCAATTGGTCAACTTCTTTATCAGCCGCCCTGCCCATACTTTTATTTGCACTGGCTTTAGTGGTGATTCTTTTTTCCTTTGCCAGCAGGCAATCTGCCGCAAGAGCATGGCTGTATCTTCTCATGGGTCATCTCTTTATCCTGGCCGCTTTGCTCAGTAATTCAAATGAGATCAGAACAGTGGAACTGATCTTTTATGCAAGTGGTGTGCTGGCTGCCTGGTTATTGGGCTTTTTCTGTCTGCAAAAAGTAAAGGCAATTGACCAGGATATCTCGCTCCATTATTTTCACGGGTATGTGTATGAAGCAGAGAACACCGGTTTATTTTTTCTGATTGCCGCTATTGGTATATTGGGTTTCCCGGTCACCGCTGCCTTCATTGGTATGGATGTGTTGTTTACATACGTCCATCATGATCAGCTGGCCCATATCATCCTGCTGGCTCTCTGTTTTGTATTTATTGAGCTGTCCGCCTTCCGGATTTTATTGCGCATCTTCCTGGGTCCGCATAAAAAACTGGATCATCCGGTAGCGTTCAGAAGTTCTTAGGGATGCAGCTGTTCGTTGAGCAGCGTTTTGGATCGCTCCAGTGCTTCTGCAAAACTATCAGTAACATTGGCTTTACCGATGGCAAAAAGGAGTCGGGCAGTTTGCAACTCTTCCATCACCTGTTTGCTATGCACTTCAGATAAGATCAGCCGGGTACCCCGGTGCTTGGCATCTTTATACACTTCTTCTATTGTTTTGATACCGGTAGCATCAATGATGGGTACCTGCCGCATCCGGAAAATGAGGACCCCTGGTTTTTTTTCAATGAACTTAATGGCATCTTTGAATTTATACGCTGCGCCAAAAAATAAGGGCCCCGTAATTTCAAAAACTTCCACACCTGCGGGAATCACAAATTCACTCAAAGCATCTTTGTCTTTAGTATCGGCTCCCTTTTCGGAATCCCCTGTTATCATATTGACATCGCTGAACTGTATCATCTTTCGCATAAACAGGAACACTGCCAGCAACATACCGATTTCAATGGCAACAGTCAGATCTACCAGTACCGTCAGGAAGAAGGTGGTGAGCAATACAGCCACATCTCCGCGAGGTCCGCGCAGCACCGACCTGAAGTGCCGCCATTCACTCATATTATAAGCCACCACTACCAGAATACCAGCCAGCGTGCCCATAGGAATCAGGGCCGCCCATTTTCCGGCAAAGAGCATGATCAGCAATAGCGTGATGGCATGTACCATTCCGGCTACCGGTGTTCGCCCTCCGTTTTTTACATTGGTCACTGTACGGGCAATGGCTCCGGTAGCAGGAATACCACCGAAGAGGGATGAAAAAATATTCGCCGTACCCTGGCCAATCAGTTCCATATTTGATTTGTGATTGCCTCCGATCATACCATCGGCTACCACAGCTGATAAAAGGGATTCAATTCCTCCCAGCAGGGCAATAGTGAAAGCGGGTTGTATCAGTTTCTTGATCGTGTCAAAATCAATTTGTGGAAGTTCCGGTGCGGGTAAGGAAGAAGGGATACTCCCAAAGCGACTGCCAATGGTTTCTACCGGTAATGCAAAGAATTGTACGGCTGCTGTGGTGACCAGAATAGCAATCAGTGAACCAGGTATCTTATGGGAGACCTTTGGCCATAGCAGTATGATGGCCACCGTCAATACACCTGTTCCCAGGGCGTAAAAATTGGTACTGCTGAAATGCTGGAAAAAAGCACCCCATTTATCAGTGAAATCTGCCGGTACCACACCCATTGAAAGTCCCAGAAAATCTTTTACCTGCGAGGAAAATATCACCAGGGCTATGCCACTGGTAAAACCAATGATCAATGGATGAGGAATATATTTGATGACCGAACCCAGCCGGGCCAGTCCCATCAGGATCAGCATGATTCCGGCCATAAATGTGGCAATGATCAGTCCGCTGACACCATGTGTTTGCACAATGCCATATACAATCACAATAAAAGCTCCGGTTGGTCCCCCGATCTGCACACGACTTCCACCAAGGGCAGAAATAATAAAACCCGCAATCACCGCTGTAAATAATCCCTTTTCGGGAGAAACTCCGGAAGCAATGGCAAAAGCAATGGCCAGTGGCAGGGCAACGATGCCCACAATAATACCAGCCATCAGGTCTTTTGTAAACTGGGGCCGGGTATAGTTTTTTAATGTATCAAGTAACTTGGGTCTGAACATTGTCAAAGAATCAGTAAGAGGATCGGCGATTCCGGCACAATTTACTTAATATATCTTTTATGTATTAATATGATTGCAATCCCGGTATTGCATTCAGGAGCATTCGCTGGTAATTATTGCCTCAGCAGGACCTGTTTTGAAATCACTGTATTAACTTGCTGCTGTATTTTGAATGCTATAAACGAAGGGTTATGAAAAGAGGGTATCTTCTATTTTTTTTGTGCTATTCCTTAGCAGGTCATGCTCAGAATGACCGGCTCAATGACAGAAATAATACCAACTGGCTCCAGGGTTTTACAACGATCCGCCTCAATAAAAAATGGAGCCTGCATGGAGAATACCAGTGGCGACGGGAACAGGGTTTCAAAAACTGGCAGCAAAGCCTGTTACGTGCCGGTGTGAATTATAAAATCAGTGATCAGGTTACGGCACACCTGGGGTATGGATGGATACTGACCTATCCTTATGGGGACTATCCCATTGCAGCAGCCGGAACATTTCCCGAGCACCGCCTCTATGAACAAATCAGTTTCCGGCAACCGGTAAATAAATGGGTGTTTACCCATCGGTTTCGGATTGAACAAAGATGGCTGAGAAGAAAGATCAGCCCAACTGATCTGCCGGAATATGAATGGTATTTCCTGCACCGTTTCCGCTACCAGTTCAGGTCACAATACGCTTTCTGGACAAAAGGAGACCGGCAATTCTACGGCGCCGCCGCAGATGAAATTTTTATAGGTGCCGGAAAAAACCTGGGCGTAAATATTTTTGATCAGAACCGGATCTTCCTCCTGATGGGATATAAACTAAACAAGACCGTTTCCCTGGAAGCAGGCTACTTTAATCAGACCTTACAACAGGGACGAAGAATCAACAACCAGACCATCATGCAACGCAATAATGGACTGGTTGTTTCTTCTATTGTTCAACTGTAAGACTGCTATTATTTTTTCTTTTCTTCAAAATGTTCATTGAGCTGAACCGGATGCGATGATTTGCCTGCTATTTTCATTTGTACCAGGTCAACCAGCAAGGCAAAGGCCATGGCAAAATAAACATAGCCTTTCGGGATATGGACATCAAATCCCTCCACCAGCAGGGTAAAACCAATCAACATCAGGAAACTGAGGGCCAATACTTTAAATGCCGGATGCCTGTTAACAAAATTACTGATAGGAGCCGCTGCAACAAGCATGATGATCACGGTGATGATCACGGCTGTGTACATGACCCAGATTTCTTCTACCAGACCCACTGCAGTGATGATGGAGTCAACAGAAAACACCAGATCAAGTAATAGAATCTGACCGATGATATTCCGCAGGGACGCTTTTTTGATTTGATGATCTCCATCTGCATGTTCTCCCTCCATTTTATGCCAGATCTCTTTGCTGCTTTTCCAGATCAGGAACAAACCTCCAAGGATCAGGATCAGGTCTTTTCCGCTGATGCTGGTTCCCATAACATTGAACAGGCCCCTGTCCAGTTTCATGATCACGGAAATGGCGGCCAGTAAACCCAGGCGCATAACCATGGCCAGCAGTATACCCCAGTTCCTGGCTTTTTTTTGCTGATCAGGAGGCAGCTTTCCGGCAAGGATGGAAATAAAAATAATATTATCAATCCCCAGTACTACTTCAAGCGCAATCAGGGTCAGCAATGAAATTAAAACGGAAGCATCCATACAGTAGTTTTTATAAGTGTAAATTGAAACCGGCTGGCATAATTAAAAGTCAAACAGGTTACTCAGGAAACCACCTCCTTCATTGTCACGGTTATTTCTCTTTTTGCCGCCCAAAAATCCGCCATTATCATCATCATCGTCTTCCTCTTCCCGAAACTTTTTCTTTTGTTCTTTTTCCTGACGGCCACTGTTCTCCTGATTACTGGCGGAACCCGATCTTTCAATGATCTTGTCCAGTTCACCACGATCGAGCCAGACACCACGGCATTTCGGACAATAGTCAATTTCCACTCCCTGTCTTTCAGTGATCACAAGAATTTCTTCACAAGTAGGACATTTCATGTGTTTACAGTTTTAAAGTTTATAATTATCGGTTTGTCAGCGTACCAGCAGCCCATTGAATGCCAATACCGGCTTTGAAAAATTTTGCTTTTAGTTCCTGTAATTTCTGGAAGGCCTCCAGAGTTTTGTTTTCCCGGGCATTGACCAGAAACAGTGAACTTTCTCCGGCACTGAACCTGGTTTCTTCCCCGCGTTGTAGCACTGAATAATTCATCCATGCTTTTTCCTGAATCAGTAACTGATTCTTCAATGCAGCCAGTTCATTGAAATAGGCTTTTACTTTATTTTCCAGTTCCAGTTGTTTCTGGTTTTGGGCCAGTTGTGTTTCCGTAATTTTTATCCTGGCTTTTCTGAATTCTCCTCTTCCCAATGACAAACGAAGGGGAATACCCATGCTGATGCCATATTGAAAATTATTCTCAAACAGGGGACTGGTAGCCGTTTTGGCTAGATTGTAGCCCTTACCCAGCTGATTGTACTTGAAGTTTAAATCAGGCAGTAATTCCTGGAATTTCAGTTTTTTCTCTACTGCCAGTGCATCCAGTTTATAATTATAAAGTAATAATTCAGGATGGTTTTTTCTGGCGGCATCAAGCAGGTTGGTCAGTTCCGGTAAAACAAAAGCACTGCTCAGGATTGCCTGCAAATCATCAGCGGGCACAATTGTTTCCGGCAAATCATATGGCTGATTTTTTTCTGTCCAGAGATAGAGGGACAATTCCAATCCTGCATTTTGAAATTCCACCCAGGCTGCTGATTGCAATACTTCAAATTGCTGTAACTGTGTTAAAGCTTCAGCTGTATCTATAGCCGGCCGGTCACCCAGCCGAAAAGCTGTTTTCACTAACTGTACTCTTTTTTCATTTACGGAAACTGCATTGCTGAGAATCCGGTACGACTGATAGCAGGCTGCCCAGTTCCAGTAACTCTTTAAAGCCTCTTGAAGGAGATTGTTAATCATGTTTCTTTTTTCCACTGCAGAAGCATCCCGGAATATCCTGGCAGTTTGCAGGGCGGCCCTCCGCTTATCCATCAGCAGGTTTTTGGCAATCGGAACACTGAATCCTATATAACTGGTTTCTCCTTTTGTATCAGTTGGATCTGTCCGGTTTCCGGAGAGATACTCCAGTCCGGCCCGAACCTCCACACCAAACCAGGTAGGGATGGTTATTTCAGGCCGGTTATAATTATAGTATGCAGTGCCGTCAAATGTTTTACGGGCATTGGTATTTTCAAGCGTGGGATCAAACCCGGCCCTGGAAATGGTCAGATCTGCTTTTGCTTTTTCAATCTGCAGATCAGCCTGCCTGGCAACCGGATGAAAACGCATTACAATTTCCGCCACCTGCTCTCCTGAAATCTTTTTTAGGGAATCCTGCGCTTTGGCAATACCCACTGATAAAACGAAATAAAAAATATTGATCAGTCGATGTTTCATTTTTTTTCTGTTTGTTTAGGCTTGTAATAATCCGGTGGGAATCCGTTGATATTCCGCCAGAGTTCGTACCACACCGGTACATCTTTCAGCAAGGCAATGCCCTGGGCACCGGTTCCCATTTTTAACTGGTAGGGCCAGGGTTTATCTGCCGGATCTTCCTTTACCAGCACCCTGAATTTTCCGTTCATGCTCACATTGCTTTCAATGGCTACTATTTCGCCACCAAATGTGCCGGA
>Ga0075160_10002195_pt1 | contig 11719 bp, 7 predicted proteins | sample JI91814C2DNA_FD_70969 | JGI IMG/M metagenome (GOLD analysis project Ga0075160, IMG submission 70969) | Wastewater effluent complex algal communities from Wisconsin, to seasonally profile nutrient transformation and Carbon sequestration -... | ecosystem: Engineered > WWTP > Effluent > Algae...
GGCGAGTTGGTCGCTCAGGCCGTCACCACCGCCGTGGGCGTCTGCGGCTTTCATCCCGGCACGTACTCCTACCTGCAAGCCGGTGGCGTCCGCGAGACCGCGATCGGGCGTGAACTCGTCACACACCCCTGCATCCGAGGCGTCGGGTTTACGGGCTCGTTCGCGGGCGGCACCGCCCTCGCCGATCTCGCGCGCACGCGCGAAGACCCGATCCCCGTCTTCGCAGAGATGGGTTCTATCAATCCAGTCTTCGTCCTCCCTCACGCGATGGACGAAGCGGGCAAAGCGATCGCCGAGAAACTCTACAACTCTGTCACGAGTTCCGTCGGGCAGATGTGCACCAAGCCCGGGCTCATCTTCGCCGTGCGAGGCGATGGATACGTCGAGTTCGAGCACACGCTGATCGAAATGGCGAATAAGGGTATCGGGCACACGATGCTCAGCCGCAAGATCCAGGGGAACTTCGCCAAGCGCCTGAGCGAGATCGCGGCGATTGAAGGCGTCGAGATTCGCGGCGGTTCGTTGCAGACCGCGAAACTCGCCGAAAACATGCCCACCGAAGGACCGGTGAGCGCGGTCCCCGCCCTTCTCAAGACCAAGTTCGAGACCTTCGCGAAGCATCCCACCCTTCGAGACGAGTGCTTTGGCCCCAGCGTCATCCTCGTCGTGTGCGAGAAATCCAGCCAGTTGTTCGAGGCCGCCACCATGATCCGCGGCAGCCTCACGGGCTCGATCATGACAGGCCCGCTCGATGGTGCGCTCGCCAAGCAACTGCACACTGCTCTGGAAATGCGTGTCGGCCGCATCATCTACAACGGCGTGCCCACGGGCGTCGAAGTCGCCCATTCCATGGTCCATGGCGGGCCCTTCCCTGCGAGCAATCAGCCCCAGACGACGGCCGTGGGCCCGATGGCAATGGAACGCTGGTGCCGCCCCGTCTGCTACCAGAACGCGCCGGATCCGCTGCTGCCAATCGAACTTCGCAATGCGAATCCGCTCGGCATCGCGCGCCTCGTCGATGGCGAGTGGACGAACAAGCCGCTGGGGACCTGACGTCAATCGGCGTGCGCACTGCGCATCAGACCTCAACCACACAGTCGTCCGCGATCGCGAAGACGCGTTGGGAGTTCGTGCGCGCCACCACACCGCCCGCGGTGAACAGGCTGAACGCGGGCAACACTCCCACGCGTTCGCCAATCTGAAAGCACGCCAGTTTCATCCCCGACGACCTCGGCCCCACCCACACCGCCGGATGCGTGTGCCCGCACCAGGTGTACTTCAACTTTCTCAACTCGCCGGACCCCGGCGGCTCATGCACAAACGCGAACGGCCCTTCCTCATGCCGCTCGCTCAGCACCTGCAGTTTCCACGCGTCCACGACCTTGCCAATTGCGCGATCATGGTTCCCCGGCACGATCTCGAACCGCACTTCGCCGCACCCTCGCGCGACCGCTTCGCGCCACGCCTCGAACCTTGCCACAACCTGCGGCGTCACGCCCATCGTTGCATGCAGCAGATCGCCCAGAATCAGCACGCGTCGCGCACCCGTCACCTCGATCGCATTTCGCAGCCGACCAAGGTCCTTGTCCAGCACGCCGAGCAGCACCATGTCCGAAAGCGGCAAGCCCCCCGCCCGCAGCGCATCCGCCTTGCCAAGGTGCAAGTCCGCCACGAGCAGCGTCGACGCCTCGCGCCAATACGCCACACGCTGCGGCAGCAACTCGACCGTCGCCCCTACAACCGCTTCTACAACCGGGGCCGCCGCCACGCCCGCTTCGTCTTGCCGGGCTGCCAACGATTCACGCGCGTCGGCACTTCCACGATCGGCGGCAGCGGATCCACGAACTCCTCGTCTATCTTGCCCTTCGGCCGGACCATCACGGTGCTCCGAGACGAGCCCGCCGCCGTTCGAAAAGTAAAGGATGACTCGCTCGCTTCCCATGCTGCCCGCATTGCCTCCATGCGTTCCGCGATGCTCTGCGTCGAGAGTTTCGCCGCCTGCCTTTCGAGCAGGAGCGGGAACGACAGGGGCGTCGCGAATCGCGTGCGAACGATACGCCACACGCTCGCCCGCACCCGATCCATCGCCCGCCCCAACCGCCCCTGCTCAAAGTGCCGCTCGAGCACCTCGCGCCGCGCCTGCTCCAGCAGCATGTTCTGCGGATCAAACTCGTTGAGCACATCAAAGAGCAATCCCGCGCTCGCCTGCACCTGCCGCCCCGTCTTCTTGGTGCCCGGATAGTTCGAGAACACCAACCCGCTCACGCGCGCCACCTCCCGGAACTGCAACCTCGCCAACTGGCTCGAGTTCATGCTCGCGACCACGTCCTCGACCAACCCCTCGCGACTGAATAACTCTGATTCCAGCAACTCCGCAAACGCAAACTCCTCGGCCGACAGAATCTCCAAGCCATAGTCGTTCACCGCAATCGAGAACGTCGCTTTCCGCTTCTTCGCCAACCGCCACGCGAGCAGCGTCGCCAGCCCGCCGTGCACACCACGCCCATCGAACGGAAACACAAACAGGTGCCACCCCTCGCGCGTGCGCGTCACTTCGAACAGCGTCTCCCCTTCCTTGGGCACCACCGACTCCCGCGTTTGCACATCGAACAAGGGCTGGGCCTGCCTCATCTCGGGCGACTCAAACTCTCCACCCGCGGCTCGCTCCAGCGTCTTGCGGATCCCCGTCGCCAGCGATTCCGAGATCGGCAGTTTCGTGCCTCCCCAGATCGGCGTGTACGTCGTCGCGCCACTCGATGGCTTCACGATCGCCGTCAGATCCCGCATCTCGACAAACTCGACCACGCGCCCGGCGAACACAAACTTCTGCCCCGCCAACAACCCCGCGATGAAACTCTCCTCAATCCGCCCAAGCGATCGCCCACTCTTGAATGCCACCTCGAGCGTGGTGTCGCTCACGATCGTGCCCACGTTCAATCGATGCAACTGCGCGAGTCGCTTGTCCTGCACGCGATGCAGCCCGGCCTCATCCTTCACGCGGTGATACGCCGGATACGCCGAGAGCGTCCCCCCGCCATGCTTCACGAGCGCAAGGCACCACTCAAACTCCTCAAATGTGAGCGAGCGGTACGAGTACGCCGTCCGCACTTCCTTGAACAACTCACGAGGATCGAACCCGCCGCCCAGCGCGCACGTCACGAGGTGCTGCGCGAGCACGTCCAGCGGCTTGTCCTGGGGTTGCCTCGCTTCGATCTGCCCCGCCGCCAACGCGCTCCGCGCCGCCTCAATCTCAACCAACTCAAGCAGGTGCGTCGGCACGCACGTCACGCGGCACGCCGCCTTGGGCTGGTGGCTGCTCCGTCCCGCACGTTGCACCAACCTCGCGATTCCCTTGGGCGACCCGATCTGGAAAACCCGCTCCACCGGCGTGAAATCCACACCGAGATCCAGCGAACTTGTCGCGACCACAATGCGAATCGAGCCATCCTTGAGGCCCGCCTCGACGCGTTCCCGTTCGCCGCGGTCGATCGATCCATGGTGCAGCGCCATCACGCCCGCCCATTCAGGCTTCGCCACAAGGATCGCGTTGTACCATCGCTCGGCCTGCGACCGCGTGTTCGTGAACACCAGCGTCGCCACCCTCGGATCGAGCGCCTCCACGACATCAGGCAGCATCACCAGCCCGAGGTGCCCCGCCCATGGAAGCCTCGTTGCAATCCTCGGCACCACCGAATCGATCAACACGGGGCGAGGCATGTCGCCGCGAATGACCGCCGGAGTCCGCCCGACGCCCACCAGCGCGCTCGCTGCCTCTTCAAGATTCGGCAGCGTCGCCGACAACCCCCACGCCCGCAGCGCCGGCGAAACCCGCCGCAGCCGCGCCATCGCCAACTCCACCTGCGTCCCGCGCTTGCTGCTCAGCAACTCGTGCCACTCATCCACGATCACCGCACGCACACTCGCGAACAACTCTCGCGCATTCTCACGCGTCAGCAACAGCGACAAACTCTCCGGCGTCGTCACCAGAACATTCGGCAGTTCCTCGCGCTGCCGCGCCCGCACCGACGCCGCCGTATCCCCCGTGCGTGACTCGACCGAGATCGGAAGATCCATTTCTTCGATCGGCTGTTTGAGCGCGAGTTCGATATCGCGCGACACCGCACGCAGAGGCGTCACGTACAGCACGCGCAGACCCTTCACCGCCGTGCCCGCTTCACGCACCTCATCGACGAGCGCCGCCAGAGCACCCATGTACGCGCCGTACGTCTTGCCCGCGCCGGTCGCGACTTGGATCAACCCACTCTCGCCCCGCGCAAACGCATCCCACGCCTCACGCTGAAACTCCCAGGGAATCCAGCCACGCGTCGCAAACCACCGCTCGACGCACGCCGCACCATCGATTGTCGGCACCACGCCCGGGCGGCGGCGTACTCGCTTTGATCTGCCAGCCAGTTTGCCTTTCGCAGATCCGCGCTGCGTGGCCTCTTCCTTAGAACCCGCCTCTTGACGCATCAGGGCCGCGAGTTGGGTCCTCGCGGTCAAAGGCCCCCGTTTGCTCGAGGGCATCCTTCCCGGGTCGGGAGAGTCCGGCGGCACTGTCCGCCTTGGTCTCGTCGAAGAGGCTCGGGGCATGTCTCTCCTCATCTCCCAGATCAAACCCGCCCGCCGCTCGCACCGTGTCCACCAGCCGACGCAGGCGTCCAAGCGTATCGGCCTCGTGCACCGGCTTATCCACGCGCCACCGCAGGATCCGGGGGAACCTTACCGCTATCCCACTCTTATGCCGCGAGGACGGCGCCACGCCTTCAAAGCCCAGTTCAAACACATGCACCGGCTCGACCGCCCGCACAGGCCCAAATCGCGAGAGCGTGTGCCGCCGGATCCACTTGTCCAGTTCCTCGATCTCCACGTTGGTGAGCCCAGAATACGCCTTCGCGATCGGCACCAGTTTCCCCTGATCCCACACCGCGAACGTGTAATCCGTGAACAGGTTCGCCCGCTTCCCATGCCCGTGCTGCGCCATCACCAGCACCGCGTCCAGCGTGTAAGGCCCGACTTTCCACTTCCACCAGCCGCCATCCTTCGTACGACCAGAGCCATATTTCGAATCGAGGCGCTTCATCATGAGCCCCTCGACGCCACGAGTCCGAGCCTGCGAGCGTGCCGCCGACGCTTCGCGCCATGTCAATGCCGGGATGATCGGCGACAGGCAAATCCGTGGCTCGAAACCCGCGACGATCCGCTCCAGCACGCGCCGCCGCACCGCAAGCGCCGTATCACGCCGATCGAGCCCGGCCTCTTCCAACACGTCGTACGCGATGAACGCCGCCGGCGTCTTCGCGAGCACACGCTTCGAAACATCCTTCCGCCCGATCCTCGTCTGTAGCACGGCAAAGGGCAGCACTTTCCCGTCCTTGCGGATCACCACCTCGCCATCGAGCACTGTTCCGTCTGGCATCCTTGAAAACGCGTCTGCAATCTCTGGGAAACGCTCCGCGATCATCTCCTCGCCACGCGACCACAGGAACACCTCGCCGTTGCGCTTGATCCCCTGTGCTCGGATGCCGTCGTACTTCCACTCGAGTTGCCAATCCTCGACGTCGCCCAGCGTCACCTGCATGTCAGAGAGTGGCCCCTCATAGCCGCTCGCGAGAAAGAACGGATACGGGCGCGACGCCGATGTCGTCGAGGTATCTCCAGACACCACACCCTTATAGAACTCGGGCGTGGGCGACCAGTCACCCATGAGCCGATGCGCGATCACAGCGCTCGGCACGCCCGCGACCTCCGCCAGCGCCCGTGTCACCAGCGTCCGCGACACGCCAACACGCAGCGCACCCGTGAGCAACTTGCATAACACAAAGATCGCCCTGCGATCAAGGTCTCGCCACCACCCAACAACATGCTCGCGCTGCGACGCGACGTCCATCTGTCGCAGCGGCAGCAGATGCTGCTCCACCCACACCGACAGTGGCACATGCACAGGCCAGGGCCGATCCACCGTGTGCTCACGCCCGACGAGAAGCGAGATGGTCTCTGCCAAGTCCCCCACCACGCCGTACGACTCATCAAACAACCAGGGCGTGATCCTCGCCTCCGCGACTGCCCAACCCGACAGCGCCGCGGCCGACACCACACGCTTGAGCCGCTGCCCCGTCAGGAAGTACAACGCCCACGCCGCATCCGCCGAAGGCGCCTCGCGGAAGTACGCGACCATCGCCTCCACCTTCTCATGAGTGGAAGTCGTCGAATCCAACCGGTCATAGAGCGCGATAAACCGCTTCATGCTTCTCTTCGCCTAGTGCCCAGTGCCTATTGCCCTTTTCCTCATTCCTCTTCATCCGCATACTGCGTCCGCAGTACGCTCGACTCCATCCCTTGCTCCCGCAAATACCGCGAGAGCGTCGCCGAATAGCCGTGCGTCGTGAGCACACGCTTGCATCCACTTTCCTCAACGGTCTGCAAGAGCGCCGGCCAATCCGCATGATCCGAGATCACAAAACCGCGATCGCACGACCTGCGCCTTCGAATGCCACGCAGCGACATCCACCCTGACGCAAAGCCAATCTCGACATGCGACGATTGTCCAAATCGCTTGATCCAGGGCGAAGACTCCGCAGAAGGTGGTGCCATGACCAATTGTCCGGCGAAACTCTCTCGCGAGTTCTTCCGTTTGTCCGCTTCGAGCGCCACTGGCTTCGTCGGAAACAGCGCCTTCCCGGCCTTGCGATACGACTCGATCATCCCTTCGAGCGCGCCATGCACATACACCACGCGATCGTTCATCCATTCATTCCCGGCCCGAGTCTTCGCCCGCTCCAACTCGCCCAGCACGCGCTGTGCCTTGCCCAACGCGTACGTCAGCAGCACCGCCACTTTCCCGCGTTCCTCGCACGAGCGCCACCACGCGATGATCTCATCGATCACATCCTCCGCTTCTTCCCACCGATAGATCGGCAGGCCGAACGTCGCCTCCGTGATCAGCACATCGCATGGAACCACTTCAAACTCGTCGCACGTCGGGTCCGCCTGCCGCTTGTAATCCCCCGTCGCGACCCACACCTCTCCCGCCCCGTCATGCCCCGCCTGCACGCACACCTGCGCCGAGCCAAGGCAATGCCCCGCCGGGTGGAACGAGATCGTGGCATCACCGAGCCGCACCGCCTCGCCGTAGGGCACGCCGATCACTTTCGCCCCCGGCACGCGCTGCTCGATCAACGCTCGGCTGTCCGACGCGCAGTAGTACACCTCGCTGCCGCCTCGGACATGATCCGAATGGGCGTGCGTAATCACGGCGCAAGGCGACGCCCCCCAGGGGTCCACATGGAACCCGCCCCGCGCGCACCCCAGCCCGACATCATCCGACTGGAGGAGTTGGCTCTCGCCGTACGTGCCGACGCTCATACCCAAGTATTCCGCCGAATCACCTCACAGGTTGCGAATCCTCCCCCTGCTTTTCTACGAAATCTGCCTCCGCACAGTCCAGCCTTACGCTCCAACCACCCAAGGGCCCCCTCATGCGCACCCTCGTCTGGTTCCGCTCCGACCTCCGCCTCCACGACAACACTGCGCTGCACTACGCCGCCCGCCAATCCACTCGCGGCGTCGTCGCCCTCTTCATCCTCTCCCCCGCCGAGTGGAAGGCCCACGATTACGCCCCGGCACGCATCGACTTCTGGCTCAAGAGCCTCGCCGAACTCTCGGCCGCGCTCGCCTCGCGCAACATTCCCCTCGTCATCTCGACGGCCGCCAAACCAAGCGACGTCCCCGGCCTCATCCTTGCCGCCGCCAAGCGCCACACGTGCGATGCCCTCGCCTTCAACAAGGAATACGAACTCAACGAATCAAACCGTGACGCCGCCACACTCGCCCTCTTTGAGCGTGAAGGCATCCCCGCCCACGCCCATACCGACCAGTCAATCCTCGAGCCCGGAACGCTCCGCACAGGCGAAGGCCGCTGGTACACCGTCTTCACGCCCTTCAAAAAGGCCGCGTATGCGAATCTGCTCAAGCACCACGGCTCGGCCGCCATGCCGCAACTCCTGTCCGCGCCCAAGAAGCAGGAACTCATCGGCATCGCGAGCGACCCCGTTCCATCCACCATTCCTGGATTTGAATACAACCCCGCTCCGCTCGACGCCGAGCAGCGTTCATGGCTCTCGAATCTGCACGGCGGGCTCGCCCCCGGCGAAACTGCAGCGTCCAAGCGCCTCGCGTGGTTCGCCAAGGACCGCCTCCGCGCGTACAAGGCAGGCCGCGACACACCCTCGCTCGACGCGACGAGCCTCCTGAGCTCCGCGCTCGCGATCGGCACGATCTCGCCACGCCAGTGCCTCGCTGCCGCTCTCGATGTCAACCGCGAACTCTTCCCGAAACTCAACCCCTCCGCCACCCCTGGCTCGTCTCTCCTCGACACCGGAAGCGATGGCGTAGCGACGTGGATCTCCGAACTCCTCTGGCGTGAGTTCTACATCCACATCCTCGTCGGCTTTCCGCGCGTCTGCATGCATCGCGCCTTCAAGCCCGCGACCGAGCGCCTTCGCTGGAAGGAGAACGCCTCGCACTTCGCCGCATGGTGCGAGGGACGCACCGGCGTGCCGCTCGTCGATGCCGGCATGCGCCAACTCCGCGCCATCGGCTGGATGCACAACCGTGTCCGCATGGTCACCGCGATGTTCCTTGCCAAGAACCTCTTCATCGACTGGCGCAGGGGCGAACGGTTCTTCATGAACCACCTCGTCGATGGATTCCTCGCGAGCAACAACGGCGGGTGGCAGTGGTCCGCCAGCACGGGCACCGACGCCGCTCCGTACTTCCGCATCATGAACCCGGCATCACAGTCCGCGACTTGCGACCCGACGGGCGACTACATCCGCCGCTGGGTCCCCGAACTTCGGGGCATTTCCGGCAAGGACATCCACCAGCCCTGGGAACTCCCGCTGCTCCTTCGCGGCAAACTCGACTACCCCAGCGAGCCGATCGTGGACCTCAAGAGATCGCGAGCCGCGGCGATCGAAGCGTTCCAATCGCTGGCATGACGAGTTCTCGCGAAACCTGGCGCCACGATTCGAAGACTCATCGTGGGTGTGCAGAAAACAACTCTGCTCACTTCACCAGCACGATCGCACGCCGCAACACGACGCGGTCTTGAATCGAGCCGCCCTCGCCCGATTCGATGGTGACGGTCAGCGTGCCCGCGCTCGCGGGATCGGTTGGCTCCAACCTCACGAACACGCTCGGCTCGCCGCCGTGCAGACGCTGCCTCACAGTCTTTCCGCCACACTCCACCACGAGCACGCAGTCGCCCATAGTCCGAGCCGAAGGCGGCAGCATCGCGACCATCGACACCATGCGAGCACCGCCCGGAAGGCTCCACCGGACCCGAATCGGCCCGGACAGACCAACTTCACCAACACCCGCCTGCGCGCTCCCCGACGATTCAACGACGGGCTCCGCCGCCCACGCCCTGCCTTCGATCGGTTTGACTTCGCTCATCGCGATTGACGACAACGCCACGACCTTTGCCGCGTCCATGTTGACGCCGACTACCTCATCCCATGGAATCATCATCGGCTTGTCCGAGCCCGAGAGACTCCCCGACAGCGTCAGTCCAGACGTCGCGAACTGTGCTTCCTTGGAACCCACAACGGTGCCGTCACGCAGCCACATGAACACGCCCTGCGCCCGTGACGGCGGGTTCGCAAGCGTCACGCTCACCACGCGATCGGTGCCAGCAGTGAAGGGCTTGCCCGCGACGTCCATCGTCACCTGCGCGATCGCGCTCGCCTCGGCGATCTCGACCTTCTCGAGGGTGCCACGCGCCACGTCTCCATTCGTGAACTGGATTGCGTCGCTCGTGCCATTCACGGCGACCGTCGGCGTGCCGGGCTTGAACACCAGCCGCGAAATCCCATCCAGCGGCAACTCCATGACGCCAAGCAGCGAATGCTCCCAGCGGATCGCGTCCGTCTTCGCAGCACCCGCCACAACTTTGCCTGGGAACACCTGACCGTCGAGCATCTCGACACGACCGAGTGGCCCGGTCTCAACATCCGCGATCTCGCGCCACTCGATCCCCTTCACGGTGCCCAGCGGCTTGGCTTCCGCCGGCAGCACCATGAGGATGGAACCCGTTGCGATCGACTGCGCCTTGCCACTGCTGTCACGATAGCGAGTCTGATCCGGGCCAAACTCAACGTTCGTTGCCTCGATGCGCGCCAGTTCGCGATCGACGATCACGCGACGTTCTTCGATCGAAAGCGAGTTGGTCTTGCCCAGCCACCGGGGCGTCTCGGCCTTTCCACCCCCGCCCGTCTTGGGGACGTCCCGCAGCACGACCTGCGCACCGGCGACGCCCGCCGCAACCATGAGCGAGGCGAGGACCAATCGGGTTGGAAGCGCGATGTGTTTCACTTCTGGAAGATCGGCAGATAACGCTTGGGCATTTGCAGAACAATCAACGCCATCGATGTTCCATACGCATTCCCGACGCTCGCGTCTTCCCATAACCCCATAACGGACTGCGATTTGAGGATCTCAGCCCGCCCCTGTGGCCACCAGTCGGCCCAGCCATTGCCCCCCGACAGGAACATCGCCTGAGCCGTGTAGTACTGCCCGTACCAGTAGTGGATCTGTTGCCCAACCGTCTTGCCCGGGAAGCCGACATCACGCAAGTATGTGAGCCCGGACTCCAAGGCCCGATCCTCATAGATGCCCGCGTAGTACAACGTCGCCACGCCCGCCGCAGACCGAGGCCACGCGCTCTGTCCCACATTCATCTGGTACCGAAACCCGCCATCGGCGTTCTGGCACGCACGCACGTACTGCACCGCGCGATCGATGACGTTCTTGTTCGTTTCGAGCCCCGCGTTGCGAGCAGAACGTAGCGCCATCACCTGGCAGATCGTCACGCTCACGTCCGCGTCATAGGGCACCGGGTTGTAACGCCAGCCGCCCTCGTCATTCTGCGTCGTCTCGATCAGGCGCACGGCACGCACGAGCGACTGGTGCACGCGATCGGAAAGTTGCGTGTCCCCGCCGCCGACGGTCATGCCATAGACCTCGCCCAGGAAGAGCGTCGCGAACCCGTGCCCGTACATGGGGCCGTTGGCCGCCGGGCCCGCGATGAGCCCCGATCCTTCGCACGACTTCAGCACGAACTCGAGCCCTTTGTTGATGTTGTCGCCGTATGCGCCGCGCCCGGGCACATCACCGTTGGCCATGAAGGCGAGGCAAGCGAGCGACGTGATCGCGACGTTGCCACCAAAAGCGCCGTCACCGAAACTGCCATCTTCTTTCTGCAATCGGGCGAGAGCGGCCAGGCCACGCTCGATCCCGGAGTCGAGCGCGGGTGTCATCTCATTGGCGATCGCGTTGTTCGCCGCGGACTGATGTGGCGTTGCGGGCTTGCTGTTCGCCTCGACCGCCTTCTCGGCCTCTTCTGGAGATGCGGACACTTCGGGCTTGGTCGGCTCCAATGGAGCGATCACCGGTTCGGCCGGTGCCTGCGCGACCGCGGCGCTCGACGAGAACATCGCCGCCACCATGACAACGCGCAGCGCATCAAGCCTCATCGATTTCCCCCACTCTTGTCCTCGGCAAGGCGGCGGTAGTACTCCTCCGTCTTCTGGCGATACCGCGCACTGAATCGATCGTTGAGCCCTTCGACCAGCGCTTCACGCACGCGTGCCGGCAGATCACCCCACGCCGCGGTGTTGCCCGCACGCGTCTTGCCCGGGCCATCCTCGCGCGGCACCTG
>Ga0075160_10002196_pt1 | contig 11716 bp, 10 predicted proteins | sample JI91814C2DNA_FD_70969 | JGI IMG/M metagenome (GOLD analysis project Ga0075160, IMG submission 70969) | Wastewater effluent complex algal communities from Wisconsin, to seasonally profile nutrient transformation and Carbon sequestration -... | ecosystem: Engineered > WWTP > Effluent > Algae...
AGTCGCAGTCGGTCGCCCGGCTGTACTTTATCGCTGCCATCGGCCTGTTCGTGGGTCAGATCGTCTTTGGCCTGACCCTCGGCCTGCAGTACCTGATCGGCGACCTGATGTTCCCGGCCATCCCGTTCAACATCGCCCGCATGGTGCACACCAACCTGCTCATCGTCTGGCTGCTGATGGGCTTCATGGGCTCGGCCTACTACCTCATTCCCGAGGAGGCAGAGACCGAGCTCTACAGCCCGCTGTTCGCCAAGATCCTGTTTTGGGTGTACCTGGCCGCCGGGGCCGCCACCATCTTGGGCTACCTGCTGGTGCCCTACGCCACGCTGGCGCAGATGACCGGCAACGACTTCCTGGCGACGATGGGACGCGAGTTCCTCGAGCAGCCGCTACCCACCAAGGTGGGCATCGTGGTCGTTGCGCTGGGCTTCCTCTTCAACATCAGCATGACTGTGCTGAAGGGGCGCAAGACCGCCATCAGCCTGGTGCTGCTGATGGGCTTGTGGGGCCTGGCGCTGATGTTCCTGTTCAGCTTCGTCAACCCCAGCAACCTCGTGCGCGACAAGATGTACTGGTGGTTCGTGGTGCACCTGTGGGTGGAAGGCACTTGGGAACTGATCCTGGGTGCGCTGCTCGCCTTCGTGCTGATCAAGACCACGGGCGTGGACCGCGAAGTCATCGACAAGTGGCTGTACCTGATCGTGACGATGGCCCTGGTCACCGGCATCCTGGGCACCGGCCACCACTTCTTCTTCATCGGCCTGCCGGGCTACTGGCACTGGGTGGGCAGCGTGTTCAGCGCGCTGGAGCCGATTCCCTTCTTCATGATGACGCTGTTCGCCTTCAACATGGTGCAGCGGCGCAAGCGCGAACACCCCAACCAGGCCGCCGTGCTGTGGGCCGTGGGCACGGCCGTGATGGGCTTCCTGGGCGCCGGCCTGTGGGGCTTCGCGCACACACTCAGCCCGGTCAACTACTACACCCACGGCAGCCAGATCACGGCCGCGCACGGACACCTGGCCTTCTACGGCGCCTACGTGCTGGTGGTGATCGCCATGATCAGCTATGCCATGCCGATCCTGCGCGGCCGTGAGGCCAACCCGCGCCGCGCGCAGGCCTTCGAGATGTGGAGCTTCTGGATCATGACCATCGGCATGGGCGTGATGGTGCTGGCGCTCACCGGCGCCGGCATCCTGCAGGTCTGGCTGCAGCGCATTCCCACCGAAGGTGCCATGAGCTTCATGGCCACGCAGGACCAGCTGCGCTTCTTCTATTGGGTGCGGGTGGCCGGCGGCGTAATGTTCCTCGGTGGCCTGCTGGTGTACTTGGCGAGTTTCTTCATCGGGCCGGCCCAGGACGAGCAGCCGATCGAGGCGGGCGCCCCGCCGGACGCCCGCCTGCGCGCAGCTTGATCGGGCCGCACGATGGAAATGACCAGCGCCCGGCGGCTTGCGGCCGTGCCGTACTACGCCGCGCAGGGCGGCGAGTGCGGTGTCTTCGAACACGCACACGCCAGCCGGCTGCCGCTGCTCATCAAGGGTCCCACCGGGTGCGGCAAGACGCGGCTGGTGGAACACATGGCGGCGCGGCTGGGCCGGCCGCTGATCACCGTGAGCTGCCACGATGACCTGAGCGCGGCAGACCTGGTGGGCCGGCACCTCATCGTGGGTGGCGACACGGTTTGGTGCGATGGCCCGGTGACACGCGCGGTGCGAACCGGCGCGCTGCTCTACCTCGACGAAGTGGTCGAGGCGCGCAAGGACACCACCGTGGTGCTGCACCCGCTGGCCGACGACCGTCGTGCGCTGACCGTGGAGCGCACCGGCGAGTTGCTGCAGGCGCCGGACTGTTTCATGCTGGTGATCTCCTACAACCCGGGCTACCAGAACCTGCTGAAGGGGCTCAAGCCCAGCACGCGGCAACGCTTCGTGGCCTTGACGCTGGACTACCCGGAAGCCGGGATCGAGCGCCAGATCGTTCAAGCCGAAGGTGCTTGCGGCGCTGCCACCGCGGCCCGGCTGGTGCAGCTGGCGCAGGCCCTGCGCCGGCTGACCACGCACGACCTGGAGGAATCGGTCAGCACACGGCTGCTGGTGATGGCGGCACGCCTGGTGGCCAGTGGCATGGCCCTGCCGGCAGCCTGCGCCTGTGCCATCGTCGACGCCCTCACCGACGACCTCGACACCGCCGCCGCGCTCGGCGAAGTGGTGGCCGCCGTCGTGGGGAACGATGCACATTGAAGCCGCGGCAGCACCGTCGCCGACACCCGAACTGTCGCGCCTGAAGCGACTGCAGCGGTGGCGGCGGACCCTGCAGTTCGGCTTCTTCGCGCTCTTCCTGCTGGCGCCGGCGCTGAACCTGCTGCGCTTCGACCTCAACGAAGCCCAGCTCTGGGTGCTGGGCTGGCGCTGGTCGCTGGGTATCGACGCCCTCGTGCGCGGTGAGACCACATCGACACAGGCCGCGCTGTCCATCATGCTGCGCGGCATCCTGCCTGCGGTGTTGTTCGTGGCCGCGTTCATGACCGTGGCCTACCGCTACGGGCGCCTGTACTGCGGCTGGCTGTGTCCGCACTTCTCCCTGGTCGAGACCCTCAACGACCTGTTGCACCGCGCCAGCGGCAAGCTCAGCCTCTGGGACCGGCACACCACGCCCATGGGCGCCCGCCAGCCGCAACGCCGCTGGTGGCCCCTGTTCTTCGTGTCCTGTGCCTTCTTCGGCTTTCTGTGGGCCATCACGCTGCTCACCTACTTGCTGCCACCGGCGCAGGTCTGGGGCAACCTCGTGCAGGGCTCGCTTACACCCAACCAGGCGCGCTTCATCGCCATCGGCAGCACCATCTTCACGCTGGAGTTTCTGTTCGCGCGCCACCTGTTCTGCCGCTTCGGCTGTGCCGTGGGTCTGTTCCAGAGCTTGGCCTGGATGGCCAACCCGAAGGGCCTGGTGATCTCCTTCGACCGCAGCCGCGCCCGCGACTGCCGCAGTTGCAGCACCGACAAGGCCCCCGGCGGCGCCGCGTGCGACCACGCGTGCCCCATGCGCCTGACGCCGCGCAACATCAAGCGCCTGATGTTCGCCTGCGTGCAGTGCGGGCAGTGCATCACCGAGTGCGAAAGCTCCAACGCCGCGCAGCAGCGGCAGCCCAACCTGGAATGGACGGTGGGCCTGGACGCCCTGCGCGAGACCCTGCGCCAACGCCGCGAGCCCTGAGACCATGGAAGAGTGGATCGGCGAACGCTGGCATCACCTGATCGACCGGGCGGCTGACCGTTCGTTCGCTGCCCATGCGGTGGCACTGACGCAGGTGGAGCGCAGCGTCGGCCTGCTGTACCGCGCGGCCGGCGGAGCGCCCACGGTGCGCGTAGTTCCGGCGGCACTGGCCCGCATCGGTGGCCCACGAAGCTGGCTGCAGCGCCTGGCCGGCAGCGGCCAACGCGCGGCACTGCCCCAGCTGGATGGTGAGACCCTGGCGCTGCCGCCGCGGCTGGCGGTGTTCGACGATGCTGCGCTCAACCGCGACCTGTATCTGTGGCTGGCCGTGCTGGCCGCCGTGGCCGGGCCTTCACCCGACTGGCTGGCCGGCAATCGCAGAGCCACGGCACAGGCCCTGCATCGCTGCCCGGGCATGCTGCCGCGCTGGCAGCGGCTGCGTGCCGCCCAGCTGGCACAGCGGCCGCTGCCGGCCTCGCTGCCGCCCGCAGCGGCGCGGGCCGAAGCCGCGGTGCAGGCGGCACTGTCCATGGATCCACTGGACAGCGCGGCGCCGGCCGGGCCCGCTTGCACGGAGGTCATGCCCTGCGACGTTGCACCGGTGTGGCTGTGGCTGCAGGTCAGCGGGTGCAGGATCTCCGCAGCCGATCCTGCAGACGCGGCCGACGTGCCCGCTGCGGCGGGCCTGGCTGCACGCAGCCCCGTCCGGCGGCGCACGCGCGCCGCCGACAAGGCCAGCGGCCGCGCGCCGATGCTCCTGCCATCGCGCACCGAGTCGCTGATGACCTGGAGCGAACACGTGCCGCTGGACCGCGCCAGCGACGACGAGGACGACGGCAATGCGCAAGCAGCAGCCGACGACATGGCGCAGCTGACGCTCACGCGCGATGGCGCGGCGCCGGCCTCGCGCGTCAAGTTCGACCTCGACCTGCCCAGCGCCAGCGCCGACGACCTGCCGCTAGGCCCCGGGGTCAGCCTGCCCGAATGGGACTGGAAGCAGCAGCGCCTGCGTGCCGATCACTGCCGCGTGGTGACCGTGATGGCGCGGCCCGGCGACAGCTTCACGCCGAGCGCCGCGCTGCGCAAGACCGCGCGCAGCGTGCGCCGCCGGCTGGAAGCGCTGCAGGCTGCGCCACGGTGGCAACGGGGCTGCACCGAGGGCGATGCCATCGACATCGACGCCTGGGTGCGCCATCGCGCCGCCTGCGGCCCCGGGCAAAGCCCCTTCGGCGAGCCTGCGGTCTATTGCCGCACCGTGCGTGGCCAGCGCAGCCTGGCCACGCTGCTGCTGGCCGACCTGTCGCTGTCCACCGACGCCTACGCCAACAACGAGCAGCGGGTGATCGATGTCATCCGCGATGCGCTGTATGTGTTCGGCGAAGCCCTGCACGCCACGGGTGACGCCTTCGAGATGCTGGGCTTCAGCTCGGTGCGCCGCAGCCACGTGCGCATGCAGCACCTGAAAGGCTTCGAAGAACCCTGGGGCGCCGACGCGCTGGCTCGGGTGGGTGCCATCAAGCCCGGCTACTACACCCGCATGGGCGCCGCCATACGGCTGGCCACCCGGCATCTGCAGGTGCGGCCCGAACGCCAGCGACTGTTGCTGATCCTGACCGACGGCAAGCCCAACGACATCGATGTCTACGAGGGCCGGTGGGGCCTGGAAGACACCCGCCATGCCGTGCAGGAGGCCCGCTCGGCAGGACTCTCTCCCTTCTGCCTGAGCATCGACGAAGAGGCACACGACTATCTGCCGCTGCTCTTCGGCAAGCAGGGATGGGCCCACGTCCGGCATCCGGCGGAACTGCCGGTGCGCCTGGCCGCGGTCTATGCGCGACTGGTGCAGCGGGCGGCACGGGCATGAGTCACGGGGCCGAGCGGGCAGGCACCGCACAATCGAGGACTCATTCGCTGGAACCGCCACCATGGACATCCGTGCCTTCGACCTGCCGCGCTATCTGGGTGTGCTGCCGCTGTTCAGCGACCTGAACCCGCCCGAACTGGAACGCCTCGCACTTGGATGCCAGTTGCGCCGATACACGCGCGGCGAGACCATCTTCCGCGTAGGCGCCCCCTGCGAGGAGTTCCACGTCACCGTGACCGGCCAGGTCAAGCTGTACGCGGTCTCGCCGGGCGGACAGGAGAAGGTGATAGAACTCGTCGGCCCGGGCGGCAGCTTCGCCGAAGCGCTGATGTTCACTGGGCAGCCCTACATCATCAACGCGCAGAGCCTGAGCGACACGCTGCTGCTTAGCGTGAAGAAGCATGCGGTGGTGAGCGAGATCGAGCGCGATGCACGTTTTGCCATGCGAATGCTGGCAGGCATCTCGCGCCGGCTGCACGGCCTGGTGCACGACGTGCAAGCCTACGCGCTGCACAGCGGCATGCAGCGCGTCATCGGCTACCTGCTGCGCGACGTCTCCACCGACGACAACGTCGGCGGCGAGGCCATCACCGTGACATTGCCAGTCAGCAAGTCGGTCATCGCGTCGCGCTTGTCGCTGACCCCGGAGTACTTCTCGCGCGTGCTGCACGAGTTGGAAGCCGCTGGACTGATCGAGATCGACAAGAGGGACATCCGCATCCTCGATGTGCACCGCCTGGGGCAGTACCCACAGGGCTAGAGACGGTTCATCATGGCGGCCTCGGCTACGGCCGCCCCTGGACGCCGGAAAACGGCAGATGCGGAATCACGCGCCGCACGTCCAGATGCAGCATGGCGCTGCCGCCGGCCTGGCGAATCAGCACCCAGGGCTTGCCGCCGTCGACTTCCATGCCCAGCACCGGTGCCGCCAGCTGCATGCGACGCGGTGTCAGGTAGCCCGGGCTGGCCAAGCCTTCGCCCATGCGGTAGTCGTGAACCAGGCCTTCGAAGACCGGCTCGGCCTGCGGGTCGTACGACAGCTCCCACACTTCGTTCAGGTCCTTCAGCGCCACGATGAAGCTGCGCCGCGCAGCATGGTCGGCCAGCGCCAGCACCTGCCCGGGACGGCCGGCACGGTCGGCCACCGGCCAGCGCCGCTGCTCCGCGCCGCTGGCGTCCAGCAGGCTCAGCGTCTGACCCTGTGCCACCAGCAGCCACTTTCCTTCGCCGCCGGTGCATCGCAGCGTTTCAGCCATCGCTGGCCGCGCGGTATCGGCTGCGCATGCCGGCACTGCCGGCTGCAGAACCAGGGCCAACGCCAGAACGCGGACCCTGACCAGGCCCGCCGCGGCTAGCCCGGCGTGCATGCGCCGGGGGGCCAAGGGGCCAGACGCAGAAGGTGACCGGTGTCCAGTGCGGCGTCGAACGCTTCGCACACCCGTTGTGCCGGCCAGCCCAGCATCGCACCCAAGGCCTCGTAGGGCCGCGCCACCAGCGGCAGGCCGCAGTTCGTCGCCGCCCGCAGCTGCGCGAGTCCGGCCGGCTCAGTGTCTTGCGCGTCCGCAGCCCAGCAAGGCCCCAGGCCCCCGATCAGGCCATGGGCCACCAGGCGACGAAGACGTTCGATGACGGCGTCACCACCCAGGCCCAGCGTGGCGCCGAGCGCTGCATAGGGCTCGGGACACAAGGCCAGCCCGCTGCCGGCGCGCTCCAGCAAGGCAGCGTCCAGCGGTGCCACCGCGCACCTCGGGTCCGATCCTGCGGCCTTGCCCATGCCGGGTGCACCGCGCCTGCGTCAGAGCTTGAGGACCCAGTCGATGGCGGCCTTCAGGTCAGCGTCGCTGATCTTGTCTGGTCCAGTGGGCGGCATCGGTATCGGGCCGTAGACCCCCTTGCCGCCGGTGCGCACCTTCTGCGTCAACGTGGCCGCAACGTCCTGCCCCTTGTACTTGGCCGCGATGATGGTCAGCGACGGACCCACGAGCTTCTTGTCCTTCTGGTGGCAGGCCAGGCACCCGGCCTTGTTCATCAGTTCCAGAGGATCGGCCTGCGCCGGGGCGCCGAACACCAGGCCCAACAGCAGCGCGCCCGCGATGGATGTCTTCATGGAAAGGTCTCCTTGATCAATAGATGTCGCGCTGAGTGTTGTGGACGTTGAACTTGCCGGTTGGCGTGATCAGGCGCGGGTCCTTGATCACGGCCTTCAGCTTCAGCGTGGCGTCGTCGACGATGACGATGGCGCTCTGCTTGTCCTTGGCCGACCACACCGAGAACCAGACCTCGTCGCCGGCCTTGTTGAATTCGGGCTGCACCACGCGCTTGGCACCGTCGTCTGACAGGCCCGCCCACTGCGCGATGGGCAGCACGGTGTAGCCCTTGGCCAGGTTCTTGATGTCGAACACCGCCACCGACTGCGAGATTGCGGCGTCGGGATTCAGCGGCGTGTCGGAATACAGGTGCCTGGACTTCGGATGCGTCTTAATGAACAGCGCGCCACCGCCCTGCCCCTTGATCTGGCCCACTTCCTTGAAGGCGTACTGCGGGTGCCTGACCGGATCGGTGCCGATCATCGAGATGGCCTCGTCACCCAGGTGCCCGGTACTCCAAACCGGCCCGAACTGCGGGTGGATGAAGTTGGCGCCGCGGCCCGGGTGCGGGATCTTGCTCACGTCAACCAGCTTGACCAGCTTGTCCTCCTTCGCGTCGACCACCGCGATCTTGTTGCTCTGGTTGGCCGCCACCATGAAGTAGCGCTTGGTGCTGTCCCAGCCGCCGTCATGCAGGAATCGCGCCGTGCCGATGCTGGTGATCTTCAGCGCATCGAGGTTCGTGTAGTCCACCATCAGGGTCTGCCCGGTCTCCTTCACGTTGACCACGAACTCGGGCTTGAAATGACTGGCCACGATGCTGGCCACGCGCGGCTCGGGGTGGTATTCCTGCTTGTCGACGGTGTTGCCGCGGGTGGAGACGATCTTCAGCGGCTCCAGCGTGTCGCCCTTCATGATGACGAACTGCGGCGGCCAGTAGGCGCCGGCGATCACCAGCTTGTCTTCGAAGCCCTTGTACTTGCTGGCGTCCACGCTGCGAGCTTCCAGACCCATGCGGATCTCGGCCACGTTGTCGGGCTTGGGCATCCACAGGTCGATCATGTTGATCTTGGCATCGCGACCGATGACGAACAGGTAGCGGCCGCTGGCCGAAGTGCGCGAGATGTGCACCGCATAGCCGGTCTTGACGATGTTGATGATCTGCTTGGTGTCGCCGTCGATCAGCGCCACCTCGCCCGTGTCGCGCAGCGTGGTCGAGAAGATGTTCTCGATGTTGTAGTTGTTCATCTTCTTCTTCGGCCGCTGCTCGGGCGGCACGACGACCTTCCAGGTGGCTTTCATGTCGGCCATGCCGAACTCGGGCGGCACCGGCGCGTCGTGCTGGATGTAGCGGGCCATGATGTCGACTTCCTGCTCCGTCATCTCGCCGCTGGTCTGCCAGTTGGGCATGCCCGCGGGTGAACCGTAGGCGATGAAGACCTTCAGGTAGTCGGTGCCCTTGCCCAGCGTGATGTCGGGTGTCAGGGGCTTGCCTGTGGCGCCCTTGCGCAAAACGCCGTGGCAGCCGGCGCAGCGCTGGAAGTAGATGTTGCGGGCGGTGTCGAACTCGGCCACCGTCATTGGCGGCGCCTTGGGGTTGGTGCTTTGAACCATCGGCGTGCCGGCCAGTGCCGAGGGCGCAGCGTGGTATTGCACGTCGCCTGGCGAAACGGCCTTCTTGTCCTGGGCGTGGGCGAAGGGCGCGGCCGAGAACATCAGCAGTGCCATGGCGGCAGTGGGAGTGAGCTTCAGGGCCTTCATGGCGCCTCCTGGTGTTGTCGTGAATGAGGTTGTCGTCTGGCCGTGAATGTGGGCCGTGCCGCACTGCATTTCCTTGAACTGGTTCAAGTGCATGGCGGCCAGGCCGTCGTTGGCCGTTCGACTTGATGCCGCGCCATAACACGTCGCCCGAGTTGCCTTGCGAAAGGCAAACACGAACCAGTTCAAGGCTGCGGCGCGCTCAAGGGAGGATGCTCTCGGCGGATCAATCTAGCCTGATGGAAAGCCTCTGATGGAACCCACCGCCCGCCATTGCCTGCGCGCTTCGTTCGCACTGGTGGCCCTCACGACCCTGCCGGCCGTCGCCCAGAACGTCGAGAGCGAAAGCCGGCCTGCCGAAGTTCATGCCCTGGAGAAAGTGGTCGTCACCGCGTCGCGCCATGCCGTGCTCGAGGTGGACGCTCCGGCTTCGTTGAGTGTGGTGAGCCGCCGCGACATCGAGGCGCGCGGCGCCGACAACGTGCTCGATGCCGTGCGTGCCGAGCCGGGCATCTCGCTGCAGGGGCGCGCAGTCGGCGGGCGCAAGGTGATTGCGCTGCGTGGGCTGGACAGCCGCCACACGCTATTCCTGGTCAACGGGCAACGCATCGGAGCGAGCGACGGCGTGATCGGCGCCAGCGATTTTCAGTACGACTGGATCGCCAGCGACGACATCGAGCGCATCGAGGTCGTGCGCGGGCCATTGTCCGTGCTCTACGGCAGCGAAGCGCTGGGCGGCGTAGTCAACATCATCACGCGACAACCGGGCGAGTCCTGGCGCCTGGGTGCCAGCATCGAGGGGTCGCAGGCGGCAGGAGGCCGCGGCGGTGCCGGCCATCGTCTGGGTGTTCAGGCCGATGGACCGCTGGCGGCGAGCCTGGCGCTGCGAGTGGGCGCCATGACGAGCCGGGTCGAGGCCCTGGCGTCCCCGGCAGACCCGCGCATCTCCGAGCTCGAAGGGCGCGACAAGAACGACACCTGGCTAACCCTCGGATGGCACGCTGCGGCAGGACAGCAGTTCGACTTTGCGCACCGGCAGGGCCGCGAGGTGCGCGATGGCGGCGCGCGAGAACGCGGTGGGCTCAGGCGCTACCACTTGACCGTCAATGAGATCGAACGCACGACGACGTCGCTGGGTTGGCGGACTGAGCAGTCCCCTCCCGCCGGTACCGAAAGCGCAAGCAGCGAACTGCGGGCCTACCGCTCGACCATCGCCGTCAACAATCTGCGCACCGCAGGCGTGGCAGTGAACCCCCCGCAGCGCATCCAGGACGACGTGCTCGAAGGCCAGGCGCGCCTGCCGTGGGGCGCCCTGGTCGGGGTGGGCGGTTTCGAGTTGCGCGACAGCACGCTCGAAGATCCTGGCCTCCCGGGTGGTGCAGCGACCAGCAGGCACCGGGCGCTGTTTCTGCAGGTGGAGGTGGAGCTGGCACGTTCCCTGCGCCTGACGACGGGCATGCGCTACGACGGCCACAACCTGTTCGGTCACGAGCTCAGCCCGCGCGCCTACCTGGTCTGGCGCGCCAGCCCTGGCTGGACACTCAAGGGCGGGTACGGCCACGGATTCAGCGCCCCCAACCTGAAGCAGATCGTGCCCGGCACACGCAGCGAAGGTCCGAACCTGTTCGTTGGCAATCCGAGCCTAAGGCCCGAGAGCAGCGACAGCATCGAACTGGCCGCCGGTTGGACGGAGGGTCCGACCCAGGTGCAGGTGACGGTGTTCGAGCAGCGGGTTCGAGACCTCATCGACATCCGCCTGCTTGCTGCCGGCTCAGTTCCCGGTACCGGCACCTACACCTACGACAGCCTGGCTCGGGCCCGGATGGGCGGCGTCGAGACCAGCTGGCTCCGTCCCCTGGGCGCAGGATTTCGCACACAGATGAGCTACACCTATCTCGATGCGCGCAGCGGCACCGGCGACCGACTGGATCGCAGGCCGCGGCACAGCGCCAGCCTGCGTCTGGATTGGGCCGGTGGCCCCTGGAGAGCCGGGCTCGATGTCGAATTCAACGGCGGCCAGACACTGCCCGCCACCACCGTCGGCGCACCTTCGCAGTCGGTACCGGACATCACCTTGCTGGGTGCACACCTGGTGCGGGCGCTGCCTGCCGGGTTGGAACTCACCGTGGGCGTGCAGAACCTGGGCGACCTGAGGCTGGCCGAGCGCTCGCCGCTGTTCACACAGGTCGAGCGGCCGCGCACCTGGCGTGCTGCCCTGCGCGGGCGCTGGTAGGCGCCGCGCCCGCCGCCCGACCTCCTCGACGGAACGACTCTCATGAACATCGACACGATGCCGGCATGCCCGTTTCCGTACCATGGCCCACCGGAACTGCAACGCAGTATCGTCGCGGCACTGAAGCAGGTCGTCGACCCCGAGTTGGCGCTCAGCGTCGTCGATCTCGGATTGATCTATGGCGTAGAGATCGATTCTCACAAGGCGTGCGTGACGATGACCATGACGTCCGTCGCCTGCCCCGTCACGGACCTGATCGCGGAGGACGTCGAGGATGAACTCGAACATGTCCTGCCGGCGGGGACCTGGGTCGAGGTGGTGCTGGTGTGGGAGCCCGCGTGGACGCCGGAGCGCATGAGTGACAGTGCCCGCCGCTTCATGGAATGAGCCCATGAAGCGAGTCCGTGGCGAGTCGCCTGCGCGCCTGTTCATCACGCTGGCATTGGTGCCGCTGGTGGCCGTGTCGCTGGTCGCCGCCGTGGCCGGCGGACTGCTGCGTGCTGGCACCGATTGGCCGTCGCCGCACGGTGCAGCCTTCGCCGCACAGGCTGCGGGCATCCACGC
>Ga0075160_10002199_pt1 | contig 11712 bp, 13 predicted proteins | sample JI91814C2DNA_FD_70969 | JGI IMG/M metagenome (GOLD analysis project Ga0075160, IMG submission 70969) | Wastewater effluent complex algal communities from Wisconsin, to seasonally profile nutrient transformation and Carbon sequestration -... | ecosystem: Engineered > WWTP > Effluent > Algae...
GCGTCTTCGTCATCCTTGCTGTGGATCATCCATTCCAGCGTCTCCAGTTCGTACCCCTCGAACCGTCGTTCAGCATCGGCCACCATCCCGCGTCGGCGGACGTGCTCCGCGTTCCGCTTTGCTTGGTAGCGTGCCTGGCGCTGGGCGCCCGTCAGGGCGCCATCCTTGGGCGGCCGGCCACGGCCGCGCCTCACCTCGAAAAGCTCCCCTGTCACCTTGTCTTCCAACTGTCTGGCCATTCCACACCCTCCAGGTTTGACACCACCGGGCCACTAGATCCGAGCCCATCGTGGGTTTTGGGTTTGATACCGGGAAAGTCGTTTTCCTTCCCCGTTCCGCTGAGTCCTCGCCCTGGAGGAAGAGGGCGACGGGCGGACAGGTTCCGCAAGGTTCGCGCAGCGACCCGCAGGGCCTGACCTTGCGGGTTCTGGCCGACTGGCGCGCGATGAACGGAAGGGAGAGGGCGAAGTGGTACGGGGAAGGCGTTCCGGTAGCTCAGAACCGCCGGGCCGGCAGGCCCTCCAACGGCAAAGCCGTTGTCATGCTAGATTTTGGTTTTGCGCTCAAAAATGGTGACTGCGTTGGTTCTGGCCAACACTGGCGCCGGGAAAACCTGTCACCAAATGGCACCTTGGGAACTTGAAGAACAGTTTTACCAAAGCATGGGTAAGGTCATCGTCCGTCACATGGGAAAACGTCAGATGACAACATATAAACTGTCCAGACAATCCGGCGTCTCGTTTGTCCAGCTTGACCGCTACATACGACAAGGCCGGCGGATGCCGGCCTTTGCGCTCTACAGGATCGCTAACGCTCTAGGCGTAACAGTCGCGGAACTGATGCCTGACAAGGCCGAAGAGCCGGAACAGTTGAGCTTTGATCTTTAGGTAGCGTGTTCTGAAAATTACTGTTTTCAGAAGTTAGAGTGATTTATTTGTATGTGCTCTCTTCCGATTGTTCTTAAACGTAATCAGATCGTTGAAATCAGCTTAATTATGTGTTTTCGATGAAAAATCGGGGCTCGGTTTCACCATGTCGTAGGTGTCGACTGCACCCCGCCTGTTACATCAACCCTTTTTCTTGAACATACCAAGTTCGGCAAGGGCTTCGGCCAGGGCTGCTTCGGCCCGCTGGGCCCTTACGGTTTCAGCCAGTCGGACTTCCTCGACGGCCCGGGCCCTCGCTTCAGCTGCGGCAACTGCAGACTCCTTGCCATGCGCTGCTTCGCTGGCGGTCTTGAGCTGTGCCTGTAGTCGCTCGATCCGGCCCTCGGCGGCCGCCAGCGAGGTCTCGATCTGACGGGCGCGCGAAACCGCTTCCCGCAAGGCAGCCTTGGCTTCTTCCGTCTGCTCCCGCTGCTTGGCCTCCCTATCCTCACGGTTGGCCAGTTGCTGGCGCATGGTGGTGATCTCAGCAAGTTTTTCCTGACGCGCCTGATCGATCTGCTTCATCAGCAACTCTCGCTCCATAGCACTGCGGTCCTGCTCTTCCTTCAAGGATGCGTTGTAGCGGTCCCTGTCGTTCTGCAATAGCCGGCTCAAACGCTCGGACTCTGCGACAAATTTCTGCTCGCGGGTTTCCGCAGCATCCTCGAGCTGCTTGACCCGGTTTTCAAGGCCCTCCCGCTGACGCAGGAACTCGAGGGCCTGATTGCGCAGATCGGCAATGCTGGTGTCCCGCGTCTGGACACCCAGATTCAGGGTTTCGATCTGAGCCGCAGCTTGGGCAGCCTCCGCCTCAAGCTGGGTGATGCGATCAAGCGCGGTCTGCAGGCGTACCAAAACCAGTTCCTGCTCCTGCTCAAGAACCTGGCGCTGACTGGCAAAGACCTGATCGGCATGCTGCAGGGACAGCGACCACACTTTGGCCATCAGGCCATCGGTGGAAGACACCAGTTCGTCAGGCATGCCCGGCACACTGCGCTGACGGAAGAAGGCAGAGCCGGTATCACGGCGCCACTGATCGATGTAGCGCTGAACGATTTCGCTGGAGCCCTTGTTGCCCAGCTCTGCGTAAACCAGATTGAAGGACGGGTTTTCACCCGAGGAAAGCAGCTGAAAACAGATCTGTTCCACTGCCTCGAAGGTGACGCTGCTGCTGCGTGCCATCAAACCACCCCTCGCTTGCTGGATTTTCACAAAAGTGTGTCATGGAAACCATAGCATACGTGTACGGTCGTAATACGTACTGTTTGGCACGGTTTGACAATCCTGCTGCCCGTTTTGAGCGCACACCCGAAAGCACGTTCAGTCGGTTTTCTTCCCTGTCCACTGCAGTCGTTGCTTCTGTGCCTCCTCGTGCCAGCGCTCTTCCTCCTCGTGGATATAACGCTGGGTAGTGCGGGCATCCGTGTGCCGGGCATCCTTCTGCACGAAACGCTCGTCGATGCCGCTGTCCAGTTTGGCGGTGATACCGGTGTGGCGCCCCCAGTGGGCCGATGCGGCACGCAGCTTTTCCTTCTTGTGCTCGGCGTCGTCCGGCAGCAGGTCGGCGGCGGCGTTGAAGATCTTCTTCAGGATCTGGTTGAGCCGGCGCGCCGTGATCGGACTCCCGTTCTTCACCGATACCAGCAGCGGCGTCGTGTCATCACGGCGCGGCACGGCCGTCAGGCCCAGATACTTGCGGTAGCGGATCAAGGCCTGGAGCATGTCGTCAGCGACCGGCACCTTGGCTCTCTTGCCGCCCTTCCCCACCACGTACCACCACCACAGACCGCGCTCTTCACGGAAGCTGTTCATGCGGTGGCTTTCCAGCTCGCCAGCACGAGGCGCCAGCATGTAAAGGGTTGCAGCAATGAAGCGGGCCCGTTCGTACTCGTCGCGCCCCCGTTCGGCATCCTTTGGCATGGCCTCTATGGCGTCCGTCACTGCCTGCCACATCTGCGTATCCAGGAAGCGCTCGATCTTGTTGACCTCTTCCGTGCTGGCCACTGCGCGCAACGGACCGCTCACCTCGGCAGACATCTTGCGCCGACGCTGACGGATCAGCCCCAGGGGATTCCCAAGCAGGTAACCGGCATCCACCAGGTAGCTCATCAGCGAATTGATGGCGGCCATCGCAGTGAGCACCGCGCTCTCACTGAGCGGGCCGACAAAAGGGCGCCAGCGCTCGGTGATGCGCTCGGCCTTGGGGCCACACCACACGTTAGATGGCTGAGGGTCGGCAAGAAAATTCAGATAGCCCTCGAAATCCTGGCGATTGAGACTGGACAAGGGTTTGCCGCAGTCGATCAAGGACCAGAGCAGCAGACGCTCGCACTCCCGCTGATAGATGCGGTAGGTGCCGGGCGAGCGGTCGTACTCGGTAAGAAAACAGCGGATCGCGTCGGCATCCGTATTCGCAGTGATCTGCAGGCGGGCCGGGTCGGCCCTGTTTACACCGTTCCTCCCGTCCAGATCGGGGGGGATCGTCAGTTCGTCCAGGGGACGGACGGGGACAGGCCCTTGCGGGGCGGGGGGTGCGCTGGTGTCGGGATTCTTCGCCTTCATGGGCGGGAGTTTACCCGTCAGGCAGAGATTTTCTCTCGACAGAACTTGCCATGTGTCGAACACTGTATATAATTACAGTTATCGAAGGGTAAGCTAGGAAACAACACAAGGCGAGTCCTGGTCGTGATGCATTTCAGCCCTTGTCCGGCTCGAATCGTTCTGAAAAGGAGTCAATCATGGAAAGCCTCATCTGCCGCACCCTGATGCTGAGTGGTCTCATTGTGGGCGTACTTCTGGCCGGCGGCCAGGGCGGCCAGGCGATGGTCCCCGCCATCCTGGCCCTCGTAGGGGTCGCTCTGCTCCGGCGGATTGCCCCTTCCCTGCCCTGGCGTTTTGGCCACGGGCGTCATTTCTGATCGGCTTGATTTGCCAGGCCTCGGCCGAAGGCTTACTTGCCAGATCCCGCTGCGCGGGCTTTGCGTGAGGCCTGGATCAGCCCGGCGATGTCCGTGTTGCGGTTTTTGATGGCCCAGCTCTCGGCCGTTTCGTTCTGATCGTTCTTCCAGTCGAGATCCACGCCGGCCTTGAGCAGACGAACCACAACGTCCTCATGGCCGTTGCGAGCGGCAAACATCAAGGGCGTCGTGCGGTTGGGGGCCTTCACATTGGGGTTTGCACCCTTGGCCAGCAGCAGCTCCACCACAGGCAGGCGCCCCTCGAAAGCGGCGTAGAGCAGCGGATTCCAACCCTCGTGGTCAAACTCGGCGCCCGCCGCCAGAAGCAGCTGAACCACCTCGGCGTGACCCTTGAGGCTGGCCAGCATCAGCGCGCTGTCGCCGGCTGCGTTGCGAGCATTAAGCTTGATACCCCGCTGTTTGACGAGCGCTTCCACCACCTTGGGCTGGTCCTCGCGAGCCGCCAGAATGAGCAGGCTGTTGCCGTTCTGGTCGGTGGAGTTGGTATCCATGCCCTGCGATACCAACTGGGTGACGGCCCCGGCATCGCCCAACTTGGCGGCATTCAACAGGTCGTCCAGCGACACCGCCGCAACCGGCAGAGACAATTGCAGGCCCAGAAGTAGTGCGAGGAGTGCTTGGGTGCGGGGGCGAAAAATCTGCGCAACGGGCTTCATGAGGGGCGTGCGTCCTTGAACAGTCGGAAGAAATTGCGGGTAGTGGCTTCAGCCACGGCTGCGAGGCTTTCCCCACGTGCGTCGGCAACCGCCTGGGCCACATGGCGGACATAGGCCGGCTGATTGGTCTTTCCGCGGAAGGGCATGGGGGCGAGGTAGGGAGAATCGGTTTCCACCAGCAGGCGATCCGCGGGCACAAAGCGGGCCACGTCACGCAGGGCTTCGGCGTTCTTGAAGCTGACGATCCCGGAGAACGAGATGTAGAAGCCCAGGTCCAGCGCCTGCTCCGCCACCTCGCGGGTTTCGGTAAAGCAGTGCATCACGCCGCCAGCCTCGCTGGCGCGCTCTTCGCGCATCAGGCGGATGGTATCGACGGCGGAGTCCCGGGTGTGAATGATCAATGGCTTGGCGCAATGCCGGGCGGCGTGAATGTGCGTCCGGAACCGGGTCCGTTGCCATTCGGGAGCATCTTTGTGCCAGTAGTAATCCAGCCCCGTTTCGCCAATGGCAACCACCTTGGGGTGGGCTGCGAGCTCAAGGAGCTTCGCCTCGTCAGGCTCATCGCAATCGGCGTTGTCGGGATGTACGCCAACCGATGCAAACAGGTTGGCATGACGTTCAGCCAGACCGATGACCGCCGGCAGGGTTTCCAGCTTCACGCTGACGCACAGGGCGTGCGTCACACCGTTTTCGGCCATGCGCTCCAAAATAGCGGCTTCGTTTTCGATCAGGTCAGGAAAATCGAGGTGGCAGTGGGAATCGACAAACATTGAGGGGTGCCGGTGTATCAGTCAGATGGTATGGGTTGGGCGGGACGAGCCCAGGTGACCGGCAAGGATGTGCTCGATCTGGTTGCGCAGCACCTGCCCTGCTTCATCCCCTCCGAACTGGACCCCGATGCCCTGAGTCTTGTTCCCCTGGGCCCCGGCGGGAGTAATCCAGGCAACGGTGCCGGCAACGGGGTGCTTTGTGGGGTCATCCATGATCTGGAGGATCATGAAAATCTCGTCACCCAGCTTGTAGATCCGGGCGGTGGGAACAAACAATCCGCCGTTCTTGATAAATGGCATGTAGGCAGCGTAGAGCGCCGACTTGGAACTGATGTTCAGGGACAGGACGCTGGGGCGCGTCATCGTCGATCGTCTTACAGGCTCATTCATTTACGCACCGCCGGTGCGGTTGCCTGCAGACCCCGGGCATACCGCAGAAGCATGTCTTCCAAGAAAAGCCGGGCATTGAGAGGATGCTGCGAGACCCGGCGCGACTGTGTAATTTCATTGTAGCAGCCAAGGGCGGCGTCCACGGACAAGCGCCCGGCAAGCCCCCTGAGAACATCCTCCCGATCCGGGAAGAAGCGCACCGGCCCACCCAGCCGAACACTGACCAGATCGGCCACCCAGCGCTGCATCCAGCTCACCAGGGTCGGCATGTCGAATCCACTGGCCAGGGCGTCCTTGCCTTTCAGCCAGCTCTCCCACTCCCCGGCGAGACGCAGTGCAGCCTTGCCGGGGAGAGTGGAAATCTCGTCGGCAAAGCGCCGCCGTGCTGCCGCACCGCCGCCTTCGGCCATATCCGCTGCAGCCAAGGGCATGCCACCGCAAAAGGCCAGTAAGGCCGGGGCATCCGGGAGCTTGCGCTCTGCGAGCCAACGGGCAGCCTGCTCGGCCGGCGGGCGGGGAAAGGCCCAGGTCTGGCAGCGGCTGCGGATAGTTGGCAACAGACGTTTTGGGGAAGAAGAAACCAGTAAAAACAAGGTACTTGTCGTCGGCTCCTCAAGCAACTTGAGAAGAGCATTGGCCGTAAACACATTCATCGCCTCAGCCGGATCAACGATTACCACCCGCTGACTGCCCCGGTGCCCACCTGTGGTCAGGGCCTGTTGAAGGGCACGGATCTGGTCAATCACGATCTGCCGGCTGGCGGCCTTGCCCCCTTCGGCCTTCTCGGCGGGCGCGTCGGCGCGCTCTTCCTGGTCGGCCTCGGGGATCACCCGGAGCAGATCGGGATGATTGCCGGCCAGGCGCCACTGGCAGTCCTCACATTGCCCGCAGGCATGCCCGTCCGGCGCAGGACTCAGGCATAGGATCCGCGCTGCCAGAGCCTCGGCAAAAATGCGCTTTCCACCGCCCGCAGGGCCGGCAAAAAGCAAGGCATGGGGCATGCGGCCAGCGCTGTCGAGCACCCGGGCCCATAAGCCGGACTGCCATTCAAAAATCATTGAAAACAGTTCTCTAAAATTATTTGTTCAAGTTCTTTGCGAATTTCTTCCGGACGCTGATCGGCATCGATCACCTTGACTCTTGCCGGATCTGCGGCCGCCCGGCGCAGGTAGGCGTTGCGCACTCGCTCGAAAAAATCGGCTTGTTCCCGCTCGAAACGATCGGGTGCATTCCCGGTACCGGCCAGGCGGCTTGCGGCAACCTGGGGATCAAGATCAAAGATCAGCGTCAGATCGGGCTGAAGATGGGGATGCACCCATTTTTCCAGTACCGCGAAGCGCTTCTCATCCAACCCGCGCCCCCCCACTTGATAGGCGTAAGTGGCATCTGTAAAGCGGTCGGAGACCACCCAGGCGCCCGACGACAGCGCCGGTTCGATACGCGCGGCAAGGTGCTCACGGCGCGCGGCAAACATAAGCAACGCCTCGGTTTCCAGGTGCATCGGTTCGTGGAGCAGGAGCGCCCGGAGTTTCTCGCCGAGGGGCGTTCCACCTGGCTCCCGGGTTTGCACCACGGGAATGCCACGGGACTGGATCAGGGCAACAGCGGCGGCGATCTGGCTGCTCTTGCCGGCGCCATCGATGCCTTCAAAGGTGATGAAGCGGGATTTCACGGTTGCTGTTTCCGGATGTAGCGGGCAACGGCCCGGTTGTGTTCGGTCAGGTTCCGGGAGAAGGCACTGGAGCCATCCCCTCGGGCGACAAAATAATAGAAATCGGTGCTGGGGGGGTTGAGCGCGGCCCGAAGGGCGGCGACGCCAGGCATGGAAATCGGGGTGGGGGGCAAGCCAGGCCGCGTGTAAGTGTTATAGGGCGTATCGGTCTGCAGGTCGCGCTTGCGAAGATTGCCATCGAAATCAGGGCCGATGCCGTATATCACCGTCGGATCAGTCTGCAGCAGCATGCCACTGCGTAGCCGATTGACGAAAACCGAGGCCACCATCGGCCTGTCGACAGCCTGGCCGGTTTCCTTTTCGACAATCGAAGCCATGATCAAGGCGTGGTAAGGCGTCTGGTAGGGCAGCCCTTCGACACGCTTCTCCCATTCCCGCTGCAGGATCTTCTGCTGCTGGCGATGGGCACGTCTCAACACGTCCAGATCGCTGCTGCGCCGGGAAAACAGATAGGTATCTGGGAAAAACTGGCCTTCCGGGTGCGTGGCGTCAGCGCCAATGCGCGCCAGCAGCTCACTGTCAGTCAGGCCTGCACTGTCATGGCGCAGATCCGGATGGCGATCAAGGGCCGCACGGAACTGGCGGAAGTTCCAACCCTCGATAAGGGCCAGTTCGGCCTGGCTGACATCGCCACGGGTCAGCATGTTGAGCAGCGCCCGCGGCGTGATCCCGGCCTCGACTTCGTAGCTGCCAGCCTTTATCCCGTTGGCCTGGCGCGTCACCCGGGCAAGCAACACCAGGGCGGCAGGCCAGGTATCGATGCCGGCGTCGGTCAGTTGTCGGGCCACCTGGCGCATGCCGGAGCCGGGTTCGACAGTGAAATCCAGCGGGCTTTGTCGTAAACCCACCGGACTGTGGGCAAACCACGCAAGGCCACCTACCGCAGCAACGACGCCCATCAGCGCAACAACAAATACACGAAAAAACAGGCGCTTCATCGGGGAACTTGGCGCTTTCGGAACGAACGAAAGAGGTGAAGAAAGGAGGAAGATCCGGCAAAAACCAGGGGCTTGATTCTTGCTTCAATTGATTGGCCAGCCCCCGTGCGGCAACGCCCTATAATAGCGCAAACCGCTTCAAGACTCGTTTTTGCGACAGGACACGACAGATGAATGCAACTTGGCAATCCCATCTCGGCGCCAACGGCGCGAAGTTTTCGGACAACTCCGTCAAGTTCAATGACGACGAGCGGCAGGATGTGACGCTCGCAGCCCAGGGGACCGTGCTGGTTCCCCTCGTGCACCTCGGCGCGATCCGCGCCACCGGTGAGGACGCCAGCGTCTTCCTGCACAACCTGTTCTCCAACGACGTGAAGAAGCTCGGCCCCAACGAGGCCCAGCTGACCAGCTTCAATACGGCCAAGGGCCGCATGCTGGCCAGCATCGTCCTGTGGCGGGAGGCCGGTGACTACCTGCTCACGCTCTCCTCGGATATCCACGCAGCCATTCTCAAGAAGCTGTCCATGTATGTGCTGCGCTCCAAGGTCCGCCTGATGGACGACAGCGGCGACAGCGTGCTGATCGGCCTCGCCGGGCCCCGGGCCGGTGCTGCCCTGGAGGCGGCCGGGCTGCATATCCCCGGCGCGCCCCGGGCAACGGCATCCGGTGTGGCAACGGTGGTGCGCCTCGACGGCGCCCGCTTCCTCGTCTCGGCACCTATTTCCGAGGCCGTGGCCCTGTGGGACAAGTTCGTGGCCGCGGGAGCCGCCCCGGCCGGCACCGCCGCATGGCACTGGCTGGACATCTGCCAGGGCCTGCCCACCGTCACCCTGCCGGTCCAGGAAGAGTTCGTCGCCCAGATGCTCAACTTCGACCTGATCGGCGGCGTCAGCTTCAACAAGGGCTGCTATCCGGGTCAGGAGATCGTCGCCCGCACCCACTACCTGGGCAAGCTGAAGAAGCGCATGTTCCGCGTGCACACCGACGCCACCGAATGGCCGATTGCCGGCACCGACGTCTTCTCCCCCGAGTTTGGCGAACAATCCGCGGGCAAGGTCGTCATTGCGGCACCGGCCCCCACCGGCGGTTTTGACGCCCTCGTGGTCTTGCAGACCTCCAGCGCCGAATCCACCGAGGTGCACCTGGGCAGCACCAGCGGCCCTGCCGTCGGCTTCCTGCCCCTGCCCTACGCCCTCGCCTGAAAACGCCCGACATTGAGCCCCTCCCACTACTTCATCTACTACCCCGTCCGGATCGGCATGGAAACCGATCTGGCCCGGGGTTTGTACAACCTCCAGGCCGAGATCCGTGCTACCACCGGGGTGGCCGGGCGCTTCCTGCGCAAGGCCGACGACCCCTGGACCTGGATGGAGATCTACGAGAACGTGCTCGACACCGCCGCCTTCGACCTGGCGCTGGAGCGCGCCATCGAGCGTCACGGCGTGATGCGCTTTCTTGAAGATGGCGGACGTCGCCACACCGAGCGCTTCGTCGCATGTGCCTGATCCTGCTGGCCTGGCGAGCCCATCCGGATTACCCCCTGGTGGTGGCCGCCAACCGCGATGAGTTCTTTACCCGTCCTGCCGCGGAAGCCGGCTGGTGGCCGGATCGGCCTGATGTCTTTGCCGGTCGTGACCTGGAGGCAGGTGGCTCCTGGCTTGGCCTGAGCCGCAGTGGCCGTTTTGCCGGCCTGACCAATTTCCGTGACCCCGCCCGCCAGCGGCCAGACGCCCCCTCCCGCGGGGCGCTGGTGGCCGACTTTCTGGCAGGTGGCGAATCCACCGACGCAGCGCTGGCCCGCCTCACGCTCGAAGGCCCGCGCTACAACGGCTTCAACCTGCTGCTCAGTGACGGGGACAGCCTCGGTATCTACGAAAGCGAGAGCGGCAGCGCCCGGCGCCTCGAACCGGGCCTCTATGCCCTGTCCAATCACCTCCTCGATACCCCCTGGCCGAAGGTGCTCGCCGGTAAGTCACGCCTCGCCCGCGCCTTGCGGGCCCTGCCCGACGACACGCCGCTGGCCGAGCTTCTGCGCGACGACCGCCCCGCCGCCGATTCCGAGCTGCCCCGCACCGGCGTGAGCCTGGCCTGGGAGCGCATGCTCTCCAGCGCCTTCATCCGCGCCCCGGGCTACGGCACCCGCTGCTCCACCCTGATCCGCCGCGACCGTTACGGCTGGACCCACGTGGTTGAATCCACCTGGAGCCCCGTGGGGATCGAGAGTGGCCGCGTCGTGGACAGCTTCCAGGTCGCCCGGGCCTGATCCGGACGCCTATAATCCGCCCCTTGTTTCCCCCGCAGCACGCTCGCGCATGACCGCCTCCAGCCCCTTTCAAGCCCTTCTCCCCGCCCTTGATGCCTTCAGCCGGGCCAAGCCCGGCCAGCGCCTCGACCTGCCGCCCGTCGCCGGCTCCGGTGACGCCCTGGCCATTGCCCGGCTGGCCGGGGGAAAGCGCATGCTGGTGGTGGTCACCGCCAACCCCATCGACGCCCAGCGCCTCTCCGACGAGATCGCCTGGCTGGCCCCCGGCCTGCGCACCCACCTGCTGCCCGACTGGGAGACCCTGCCCTACGACAGCTTCTCGCCCCACCAGGACCTGATCTCCGAGCGCTTGTCCACGCTCTACGCCATCAGCCGCGGCGAAGCCGACATCGCCCTGGTGCCCGCCTCCACGGCCCTTTACCGGCTGGCCCCTCCGGCTTTCCTGGCCGCCTACACCTTCTTTCTGAAGCAGGGCGAAAAGCTCGACGTGGACCGCCTGCGCGCGCAGATGACGGTGGCCGGCTACGCCCACGTCACCCAAGTGATGTCGCCGGGTGAATACAGCGTGCGCGGCGGGCTGGTGGACCTCTACCCCATGGGCGCCGCCCTGCCCTACCGCATCGACCTGTTCGACGAGGAAGTGGAGAGCATCAAGACCTTCGACCCCGACACCCAGCGCACCGTCTTCCCGGTGAAGGAAGTGCGCCTGCTGCCGGCGCGGGAGTTCCCCATGGACGAAACCGGGCGCACCCGCTTCCGCGGCCGTTTCCGGGAAACCTTCGAGGGGGATCCGTCCCGCTGCATGGTTTACAAGGATGTCTCCAACGGCATCGCCCCGGCCGGCATCGAGTACTACCTGCCCCTGTTCTTCGACGAGACCGCCACCCTCTTCGACTACCTGCCCGACAGCGCACCCATCCTGCTGCACCGGGACGTCCCCGGCGCCATCGAGGCCTTCTGGAAGGACGCCCGCAGCCGCCACCAACTCCTCGGCGGCGACAAGACCCGGCCCATCCTGCCGCCGGAACAGCTCTTCCTGTCGGACGAAGCCTTCTTCGT
>Ga0075160_10002200_pt1 | contig 11706 bp, 9 predicted proteins | sample JI91814C2DNA_FD_70969 | JGI IMG/M metagenome (GOLD analysis project Ga0075160, IMG submission 70969) | Wastewater effluent complex algal communities from Wisconsin, to seasonally profile nutrient transformation and Carbon sequestration -... | ecosystem: Engineered > WWTP > Effluent > Algae...
GAGGCGCGCGGCGGCTGGCTGACCCTGGCCCCGTACCGCCGCGACGGCGAGGTCGTCGGGGTCTGCGGGGTGGTGGCGATCATGGGCGATGACGCGGTGGGCGACCGGTGACCGCGCCGGCCCTGTCCCGCGTCCGTCCCCCGGCGGTGGCCGGTCTGTTCTATCCCGCGGATGGCGCGGCGCTCGGCGAGCTCTGCGATCGGCTCCTTGCCGCCGCCGCGCCGGCGGGACCGCGGCCCAAGGCGCTGGTCGTCCCCCACGCGGGGCTTGTCTACTCGGGGCCGATCGCCGCCAGCGCCTACGCCCAGGTGCGCGGCGAGCGCGCCATCGAGCGGGTGATCCTGCTCGGGCCGGCGCACCGGGTCTATGTGGAAGGCGTCGGCGCCTCGGGGGCGACCGCCCTGCAGACGCCGCTCGGGACGGTGGCGGTCGACGAGTCGGGGCTGCCGCCGGCGGTGCGCCCGCAGCCGCGCGCCCACGCGCCCGAGCACAGCCTGGAGGTGCAGCTGCCGTTCCTGCAGCGTGCGCTGCCGCAGGCCCGGGTGACGCCGCTGCTCACCTGCGAGGCCTCGCCGGCCGAGGTGGGCGCGGTGCTCGCCGCGCTGTGGGGCGGGCCGGAGACGCTGGTGGTGATCAGCACCGATCTGTCGCACTACCACCCGTACGCGGTCGCCCGGGAGCTCGACCGCGCCACCGCGGCGCAGGTGCTCGCCCTGGACGAGGCGGCGCTGACCCCCGAGCGGGCGTGCGGCGCGGCGGGCCTGGCGGGGCTCTTGTGGCTGGCGCGGCACAAGGGCCTGCGGCCGGTGCAGCTCGACCTGCGCAGCTCCGGCGACACCGCGGGCGATAAGGCGCGGGTCGTCGGCTACGGCGCCTTCGCGTTCTATTAGGGGGCAGAGCGCATGGAGGAGCTTACCGACATCCAGGGCCTGGCGCTGTGCCGCTGGGCGCGCGCCAGCATCGCCGCCGCTCTGGGCGGACCGCGCGCCACCCTGCGGGTCGCCGGGCTGCCGGAGCGCCTCGGGGCCTGCTTTGTCACCCTGCGCTGGACCCGCGCCGTGGTCACCGGCGTCTCGCCGCCCGCGCGCCACGAGCCCGAGCTCCAGGGCTGCATCGGCACCCTGGAGGCCCACCGCAGCCTGGCCGACGACGTGGCCGCCAACGCGGTGGCGGCGGCGCTGCGCGACCCGCGCGGCCGGCCGCTGCGGCTCGCCGACCTGGAGGCGCTCGAGGTCGAGGTCTCGGTGCTCGGTCCGCTTATCCTGTTGCCGGTGCGCAGCGAGGAGGAGGCGATCGCCGCCCTGCGCCCGCCCACCGACGGCGCGGTCCTGCGCTGCGGGCCCCGCCGGGGGACGTTCTTGCCCCAGGTCTGGGAGAGCCTGCCCGAGCCGCGCGAGTTCCTGCAGCAGCTCAAGCGCAAGGCCGGACTGCCGGCGCTCGGCTGGGATCCGGTCTATCAGCTGCTCGGGTACACGGTGCAGAAGTGGAAGCACCCGGGGCGCGACTCCCTGGGCTGAGGTGAGCCGGGCGGCGGCGCCCTGCGGCCGCGCCGCGGCTTCCGCCGGGAGCCGCGCCTAGAGCGTCTCCTTGAACTGGCCGGGGACGGTGATCTGGATCACTCCGCCCCAGGCGCAGGTCTGCTTGCTGCTGCTGTCGAGCGCCGGCATGCCCCCGACCAGCACCTTGGGCACCCCGGGCACCCACGGCGCCGGGGTCACCGGCACGCACGGCATCGGCGTCAACACGCCCAGCGCCGCCGCGGTGGCCGCCGCCACCATGGGATTGCTCAGCGAGGTACACACACCAAACGGCGGGATGTTGGCGATCGGCGCCATGTCCATGATGTTGGCCGCCGGCATCGCCGAAGAGACATTGGTCGGCCGGATGACGACGAGCGAGCTCGGAGCGGCGCCGAAGCTGCACATCATCATCGCGCCCATGCAGACTTGCGCCCCCATCGCTCAGCCTCCTCCGGGAAGTTTGGGCGCCGCCGGCGCGGCGAGCTCGGGCGCCTTGGGGGCCGCCGGGGCCGCCGGGGCCTCAGGCAGCGTCGGCGCCGCCGGCAGCTCGGGCGTCTTGACCTCGGGCGCCTTGACCTCGGGCAGCTTGGGCAGCCCGGCGGGGCCGCGCAGCTTGCCGCTGGCCTCGGTGTGCTGGATGCTGCTGCCGCCAAGCTGCACCTTGATCTTGGCCGGCAGCGGCCGCTCAAACAGGAGCCGCCAGCTGCCGCTCGGCGCGGTAAACAGGAAGTACAGCCCGAGCCCCCCTTCTTTGGGCGGGAGGATCATGAGCTTGCGCTGCAGGCTCTGCCCGCCGGTCGTATAGAGGACCTCGGTCTGCAGGACCGTCGCATCGGCCTGGGCGACCAGGCGCGCCGCCTCGGCATAGCTGTCGCTGCGGAACCGCCTGGTGTCGGCGTTGCGGACCAGCAGGTGAAACGGCAGCTTGCGGTTGAGGTCCGCCGGCCCGCTCAGCTCGATGAGCACGGTCGGGGGAGCGCACCCCGCGGCCAGCGCCAGCGCTCCCATCCCGGCAAGTACCCAAGCGCGCATCATCCCCGTGACCTACCTTAACCGAATGCGAAAGATCGCCGCCGGATCCTTCTCCAGCTCGAAGCGGACCTCGCAGGTCTGGCCGCCTTCGCTCGGCAGCGTGAAGGTCCGCAGGTTGTGCGCCGCGCTGGTGCTCTTTTCGAGCAGCCGGAAGAAGCTCCACGGCGAGTCCGCGACCTCGACCGACAGGCCGCGGCGCTGGCCGACCTGGCCCGAGAACTCCAGCCCCACCGCCGAGACGTCCTGCTGCCACCAGGGCACCGCCAGGACGACCCCGGTCGGGGTGCCGTTTACCCCGAAGATGCGCGCCTTGCCCACCGCCAGATAGCTCAGCGCGGCGGGGTTCTGGGCGTCGCAGGCCTGCACCGGCAGCGGCTTTACCACGACGTCCAGCGGGCGCCGCGCGCCGTCGCGGGTGAACAGCGCCGCCGACAGCTTGTTCAGCTGGCTGAGCAGCGGCAGCATCCCCCGGGGCAGGCTGACCGCGCCGCGCTCCCACTTGCGCGGGCTCCACTCGCCGTTCTGCTCCACCGCCACCGGCCCGAGGAGCTGGCGCGCGGTCAGCCAGAAGGTCCCGTCCGCGGGCTTGAGGATGTCGAGCTCCGCCGGCTGCAGCTCGCGGTCGGACTTGGGCTCGAACGGGTAGCGGCCCAAAAGCGGCCGCACCGCCGGCTGCAGCGTCGTCTCCCACTGCGTGGAAAGGACGCGCTCGATCTCGGCGACGCCGAGCCGGGTGACGTGGCGGGCCGGGGCGAGGAACGGCGGCGCCAGCGGTCCGCCCAGGCCCGCCACCTCCAGGAACTGCTCGACCTTGCGCTCGGGCGAGCTCTCCTTCTCGGTCAGCACGGCCAGGCCGAGGCGCCCGACCGGCGACAGCAGCTCGCCGAGCGCCGGCATCTTGCCGTCCTCTTTGACCTCGGCGGGCTTGCCGGTGTCGAGGTCCTTGATCACCGCGCCGATGATCCCGGCGTAGGGCTTCAGCCCCGGGTAGTTGCCGTCCTTGTCCGCGGTCATGAGCATGAGCAGCGGCTTGAACTGGGTGAGGCACGCCGCGATCGGCTGCATGAAGCGCCCGTCGAGGCCAGTCAGGTTGGCGTTGTCGGCGACGCTCTTCAGGTGCAGGAGCAGCGATCCGCTCGGGGCGAGCAGCTCGATGAGGCCGGCCCGGGTCGAGCCGAGCTCGCCCCCCGGGAACACATAGCTCTTGTGCTGGGCGACGAGCGCCGCGCAGTAGCGCGCCGCGTAGCGCTTGGCCTCGCCCTGCACGTAGCGGGTCAGGTACTGCTTCTGCGGACCCGGCAGACCGCTGTCCTCGCCCAGCGCCTTGTCGAGCTTCTGCAGGAGCTTGCGCATGTCCTGCTCGTAGCTTATGCGGGTGTACTGGCCGCCCTCGGGCAGCAGCGACTCGTCGCGGCTGGGCCTGGGCAGCGCGTCGTCGGCGAGCTGGCCGTGCCGTCCGTGGCGCCGGTGCGAGCGCGAGCGCCGCCGGTCGGCGAGCTCGCCGGTCGGCGAGTCCGCGCCGCCCTCGCCGTGGTGGCGATGGCGGCGGTGGCGGCGCCGCCCCGGCTCGCTGGCCAGCGGCTCCGGCTCGGTCGACTTGTACAGCGCCCCCAGCACCAGCTGGTTGCGCCCGCGCAGCAGGATGTCCTGCCAGACATGGCTGCTGAAAGCGAACGTCTCCTCATCGATCTCGAAGGAGTGGACCACATCGTCGGCGCGCTTGCGGTCGTCGAGGTCGGTGAGCAGGCGCAGCACCTGGACGAGGCTCAGCTGGCCGGCCTTGACCGCGTTCTGATCCGTGTCGTGGACCAGGTGCAGGACGGCGCTGATCGCCGCCTGCTGATCGCGCAGCCACTGCGGCGGCACGAGCTCCATGTGCCGGCGGCCGAGCTTGCTGCCAATCTCGACCAGCGGCGACTCCTCGGCGATGCAGTTCAGGATCTGCGCCAGCTTGCGCTTGGTGCGCACCGCGTCGGCGATGCGCATGAGCGGCGTCGCCTCGGTCTGCAGGCGGCGCAGCTGCTCGGTGGTCACCCCCTGCTGGCGATAGACGAGCTGCAGCTGGCGGAAGAAGTGCAGCCAGGTGTCGGTCTGGTGGGCCGGCTGGATGTTGCCGCTCACCAGGCGCGACCACGGCACCGCGGCGCCGCTCTTCCACGGCTTGTCCGACAGCTGCACGTAGTCGGTGATCACCGCCTCGGAGACGTTGAGGGCGTGGGCGATGTCGCGCAGCTCGCTGGAGACCACGCTGCCGAGCGCGCTGTCGCGCGCCGCGTACACCACCGCCAGGGTATACAGGGTTCCCTCGATGTCCCGCTTGGCGCCGAAGCTCGCCAGGAGCGGCAGGAAGTACGCGGTGCGGATGGTCTCCAGAAACCGCAGGGTCAGGATGCGCTTGGTGCCGCGATAAAGCAGCCGGTGCAGCGCCCAGCTGCGCTCGATGATCTGCAGCGTCTCCAGGGCGTCGCGGGCCTCGTGTCCGGCGGCGCGCACCGCCGGGGACTCGCGCACATCGCCGAGCGTCGCCTGCGCCCGGTGGGCCACCTGGGCCAGGTTCTCGACCGCGTTCTCGGCGTTCTCCAGCGCCTGCGCGTGGCGCTGCGCCGACAGCACGCAGATCGTCGCCGCCAGCCCGACCACCGCCAGCGCCGCCAGCAGGTGCCAGGGCGCGTTGCGGACAAAGGAAGGAAGGAGCGACCGCACCCGGCTCGCCCACGCGGTGGCGGCGATGAAGCGGCGGGCGATAAACGGACTGTTGCCGCTGGCACCGGGCTGCGAGGAGTAGAAGTACAGCCGCTCCAGCGCCGGCGGCTGCGAGGCGATGCTCCACTCGGTGAGCGGCTTCAAGAAGCCGTCGAGCGACTGCACGATGCGCGGGATCGCGTGCAGGAAGGCGACCGTCTCGCAGAACTCCGCCGAGGACAGCTTGGCCAGCGCCAGCGGCAGGTACTTGCTGAACTCGTCGATCGCCGGCGCGAGCTCCTTGGGGTGGGTGATGCCCTGCAGCGGCAGCGTCACCGGGATGCGGTGGGTGCTGCAGAAGCGGGCGAACTCGACGAAGCCGCGCACCTGATCGAGGTGGGTGAGGCTGATCCGCACCTCGACCGGCGCGCCGACCAGGCGTCCGAGCAGGGCCAGCTTGCCGCGCAGCCGGTGCGCCATCTCGACGCGGTCGGGCAGCGGCATCGACTCCAGGGTGGCGAAGTTGAGGACGATCAGGCACAGCGGCGCCCGCTCGCGGCACAGCGGCTTCCACAGCCGCTCCAGCGCCCCCTGCGCGGTCGTCGAGTTGTTGTTGAGCAGCTGGGCGCCGAGCTCCTCGACGAGGATGCGCCCGCCGAGGTAGATCTGGACGAGCGGGCTGTCGGTGAGGCTGGGCAGGAACTGGTTGCTCTGGCCCTGCCAGTCGATGAAGCTGCGGATCACCTGGCTCTTGCCGCCGCCCACCGGGCCCATCACGATCACCGACGGGTAGCGCAGCACCGCCGGCCGCGCGCCCTTGGGCAGGCGGGAAAGGAAGCGCTGCCACAGCCGCTCCAGGGTGTAGACCTTCAGCGCCGGCGCGCCGGCGATGGTGGCGTCGCCGCGCAGCCGGCGGATGGTCCCGTAGGCGCGCACCAGCACCGTGATGAGCAGTGCGAACAGCGCAAGGAGCGCGATCACCGAGATCGGAATCCACGGAATCCGGTGCAGAAACGACGGCACGGCCACGGCGCCGAGCAGCGGAGTCAGTGAGTGCGAGGGCATCAGCATGGACCCACTCACCTATTGCTCGCGCAGGCTGAGCGCGAACAGGATGTCTTCCAGCTCGTCGAAGAGCGCGGTGAGCCGGGCCTGCAGCGCGTCCTGCTCCTTCTCACTTAGCTGGCAGGGCTCGGCGGCCGGGAACAGGCGCAGGATGTGCTCGCGCGCCTCCGCGAGCAGCGGCGCGGTGAGCTCGGCGTGCGCGCCCAGCCGCTCCGCCACGCACTCGCACAGCTGGCCGAGCCGCCGCGGGGCCTCGGTCGCCACGGGCGCTACGGGCGCCGGCTCGGGAGTCGCCTGGGCGAGCCGCGCGAGCCGATCGAAGAATCGCGCCGAGTCCAGCACCGGGCTCGCGCTCTTGTGTCTGCCGCTAGGCTGGGTCATCACTTCTCCGCCGTCTCCGGTCATAGGTTGGTGAACACCGCGGTCAGGCCGACCAGGACCATGATGGCGAGCAGCGCGCTCAGGTAGAACCAGCGCGCGCGCAGGGGCGGCGCGGTCTCCTCGCCATCGCTCTCCTCCTTGCCGCGACGTCGCTTGCCCGAGGCGGTGGGCAGCGGCGGCAGGGGAATCTTTTCGTTTAACAGCTGCTTGAACTGATCGATGCGCGCCGGCTCGGAGGCGTAGCGGCCGATGAAGCCATCGACCAGGCAGAAGTACAGGACCTGGTAGACGATCGGCGGCGTGTCGGGCTTGCTCAGGCGCTCGGTGGCGAACTCGAAGAACGCCTCGCCGCCATCGATGATGTCGAACAGCTCCTTCTGCAGCAGCGACCACTGGGTCTGCTCCTGCTTGGACAGGCGGCGCATCACCAGCTCGTCGATGTGAATGATCAGCGGATAGATGACCAGCGCGACGTCCGCGTCGGTCAGGACGAGGTGGAGGCTGGCCCGCAGCTCGTTGAGCTTGGTCAGCAGCTCGCCGCGCAGTCGGGTGCGCACGGCCGGAGTTATCGGCGGGTGGAAGGTGCCGATCACCGTCGTCTCGCCGCCCTTGGGAGTCAGCGCGTTGTCGAGGAGCTTGCGCACCTCCAGCGTGGTCGAGATGATCGTGTGCCAGACCTTGAGCGTCGTCGACATGGTCTCACCCTGCCGAAGGAGTCTCGGGCAGCCGCCCGGGGAGAGGGGTGGTTAGGACCAGGCCACCGGCGTCGACGGTCAGCTCGACCGAGGCCTCGGCGTTCCAGTAGTCCAGGAGCTCCTGCAGGCGGGTGCAGAAGTGCCAGACCAGCGCCTCCTCATGCTCGGCGTAGCGGTTGAGCGTCGCCCGGTAGCGGTGGCACAGCCCCGAGCCGCGCAGCGCGCTGTCCAGCACGATCTCGACGTTCAGATCGCGCAGCAGGGACGGCATGCGCTGGTACGGACTGCCGGCGATCGTGCCGAGCACGTCGAGCACGCGCAGGAGCTCGGACCGCGATAGCTGGGACTTCATGCGCAGCGCCAGGAGCACCAGGAGCCCCTGCGTATCGCGGCGCAGCAGCGTCTCTTGCGGCGGCCGCACCGGCACCAGGGTCTGCAGCGACAGCCCCTCCAGGCTGCGGTAGGGAGCGGCGATGCGCAGCTTGCCCACCGCCTCGCGGGCGAACCACGGCTGGTGCCAGTCGGCGTCGACCAGCAGCTTGACCGGCGCCAGGAGCGCCCGCGGCATGCGCACGAGCAGGAACGAGCCGGACTGCGCGTCGTCTTCCCGCTCTTCCACTTCATAGGTCTCTTCGCTGTCGGCCGCGGTCAGGTACGCCGGGCGCAGCGCGACAAGGCCCGTCTTCTCGATGCGCGAGACGCCGTGCACCCGCACGAGCGAGGTCTGCTGCGCCGGATCGACCTCGCGGATGGCGTACTCCGACGCGGTGCCGGTGCACAGGATGGGCGCCGAGGGCTGGCGGACGCGGTTCTCGACCGGCACCGCGAACAGCTGGAACGTATCGGTCGCCGGCACCTGCTCGGGCGCGAAGTCGGGGTCGAGCTTCAGCGACAGGGTGAAGCTCGTCCACGGGCCCTGGCTGCGCGGCACCTTCACATCGATGAACAGCTCCTGCTCGGGAAAGTTGAAGAAGCGCCGCACCTGCTCGACCGGGTTGAGCGGCGGGGTGTCAAAGGGCTGCTCGGCATAGTCGCTGAAGCGCGCCTCGCACTCCATGAGCGCCGGGGTCGCCGGGGGCGGCTCGTAGGCCACCGTGATCTGCTTGAGATAGGAGCGCAGCTGGTAGTGCAGGATCGCCGCGGAGTTGTAGGAGCCGGCGCAGTGGACCAGCAGCCGCAGCACCTCGACCGCGTCGGTGCGCGGGAAGCGGGTGGTGAAGCGCAGCACGAGCTCGTTATAGGAGTCGAACTTCTTGAGCTCCAGGCTCTCCAGCTTGATCGGCAAGACGCGCAGATCGGCGAGCGTGGTGAACGTCGCCGTCTTGCCGCTGGTCGTGGTCAGCCGTAAAAGAGTCCCGCGCTCGATCGTCACCGTCTCGACCAGGCGCGGCGTCACCACCGCCTGCAGCACCGCGCAGCTTGGCAGCGGCGCTAGCAGGAAGTCAAAGTAGCTGGCGAACAGCCGCCGCCAGGTCGACTGGATGTTGCGCTGCTGCGACAGGCGCGAGCGCACCGAGAACAGCGCCAGCGCCTCGATGATCCGCTGGACGTCGGGGTCCTCGCGCTCCAGGCCGGAGGCCGGGTGGCGGGCGAGGTAGCTCCGCCGCAGCTCCTCGAGCACGCGCAGCTCGCTGACCAGCAGCTGGTCGATATCGGCCCGGCTCATCGCGCAGCTCCTCGCACTCCCACGCCGTCCTCCTCAGCCCACCTGGATGAGGGAGCCGGAGATGCTGACCAGGCTCCCTTTGAAGGTAGAGCTTCCGCTCGATTCACAGGTCAGCGTGCCGCTGCCCTTCACACTGGTGCTCGCCCCGCTGATGCTCACCGTCCCATCGCCCTTGACGCTGACGCTCGGCGCCTTGGCAGTGAGCGAGCTGTTTCCCTGCACGGTCACATCCGCTCCTTTCAGCGCGCCGGCGCTCTGCGCGGTCAGGGTCAGGTTCATCGCCTTCACCGTGCCATCGGCGTCCGCGGTCGCATTTAGCGCCGCCGCCGACTTGATGGTGAAGTCCTTCTGGCTGCTCTGCGACAGCGTATCCTGGCTCTGCCACTGCGAGGCCTTGCTCGACTTGAGGGTGAAGGTCTCGGTGTCGAGCAGGAAGTCCTTCACCTTCACCGTGATCTGGCCGGCGATCTGGGTGATCGTGCTGGTGTTCTGATCGTCCTTCACCTCGGTCTTTACCTGGGTGCCGTCCAGGTGCACGGTCTGCGTCACCTTGCCGTCGGGGTTTTCGACCACCAGCTTGGTCCCGGTCTTCTTGTCCACGGTCAGCGTGGTCGTGATGACGCCCGCCGGCGCGCTCGTGCCGTCGCCTTGCTTCTCGGAGACGCGCAGCCGCAGGAAGCCCTCCTTCAGCTGGACGATCTGCCAGTCCTTGTCCGAGATCCGCTCGATGGTGAACGCCGGCTTGCCGTCCTCATACACGGTGCGCAAAGAGACGCTGCTCTCGGGCTTTTTGCCCATGAGCAGGTGATTCCCCTGCGCCTCATCGGGCAGCGGCGCCCCGACCCGCCAGTCGAGCTGGGCGCGGATGAGCGAGCTGTCAAAGCTCAGCGCGCACAGCACGCGGGCGTTTTTGTACAGCGGAAAGTACATGTGCCCGTGCAGGGTCGAGGGCTCAAACGGCGCCTTGACGATCTGCTCGGCGAACAGCGGCAGCTTGACCTTGTAGCGACGGAGCTTGGTGTCCTCCGCGGTCTCGATCTGGTAGGTGTCCTCGTCCTCGGCGCCTTCCTCGCTGACGATCTTCCCTTCGACCATGCGCGGGTAGACCGGCTTGACGTAGGGAGGCAGCGCGGGGGCGGTCTCACTCGCCGGCTCCAGCGCCACCTGCATGGTGCCGCGGAAGCCGCCCTTGTCGCCGCCGCCGTGGACGCGGAAGTCGGGATCGAGGGCGCGCAGGGCGAGCTCGACCCGCACCACCCGCAGCTGCTCGGCCAGCGCCGGCGCCGGCAGGGCGACGCTCACCTTGTCCCAGCGCGGATCCTTGCGCAGATCGATGAAGTCGCCTGGGCGCAGCGGATAAAGCGGCAGCTTGGCCATCGCCATGCGCACCTCGGGCATGGGGGTGCGCAGCCGCTTGCCTTCCAGGGTCGCGCGGGCGTCAAAGTCCGCCCCGAGCGGCGTGCGGATCAGGTTGTCGGCGACGAGCGGCGCCAGCGCCGGCGTCACCTGGGTCGCCTGGGTCCGCGGGTCCTCCGTATAGGCGTTGAGCACCCGCGCCTGAAAGCGCGGAATCGGCGCGTAGCGCGTCCACACCCGGTGCAGGTCGCGGGTGTGGATGCGCACCATCTCCTCCCCCGGCTGCGGCTTCTCATCGGCCAGCTGATAGCTGCCGTCCTTGTAGCTGTAGGTCAGCACCACCTCCTGGCGGTCGCACAGCCAGATCACGAAATCGTAGAAGCTCGGCGCCCCCGGCATATCGACCGTGTGGCCGAGGAAGATCTGCGGCCGCTTGGCCGACAGCACCTGGCTCTGGTAGCTAAGGGTGATCTTGTCGCCCTTGTGCTCATCAAGCACGTCCTGCAGGGTCTTATCGGTGTACAGCGCGCACGGGTGGTGCTGCTGCCACTTGAGCGCCGCCGGGTCGGTGAAGCGGACGCCGTAAAGGCGCGCCATGACCGCCGCGGTGCCGATCTCGTAGAACGCCTGATCGTAGATCATGCGCTCGCTGACAAGGCCGGTGATGACCAGCGGGACGCTCTTCTGCTCCGGCTCCCACTCGCCGGGCCGCATGGACAGGAGGCTCAGGCTGACCTCGATGAGGTCGGGCTTTGTAAACTCGGTAAAGAGCTTGTCCTCCTGCGTCCCGCCGTGCTCCTTGTCATTGACCACCCAGAACATCAGCCGCCCCGACAGGCCGTAGGTAGTCAGCTCGAGCTCGACGAGCTTTAGGTGGCTGCCCGGGATCGCGATCGCCTGGCCGCCGATGGTCAGGCTCAGCTTGGCCTCGATGAGCTCCTCGAGCTGGGGCAGCTCATCGGGCCAGCGGGAAAAGTCGTTAGCCGTCATGGGCCGCCTCTACTTCGACGCTGCCGTAGGCCTGATGGTAGCGCAGCTTGAAGCGCTGCGGGCGACCATCGACCGTCCCGACGAGCTCTATGTGCAGGACCAGGTTGGCGTCGCGGTCGCCGGTGCGCAGCGCCGGGTTTGCAATCCGCTTCTCGAACCGCACGACGTCGGCCAGCATGTTGCCGAGCACGCTCCGCGCGGCGCTCAGCGCGTCGCCGCCGGCGTCGCCGACCTCCAGCCCGAAGTCGCGGATGGACGAGCCGTAGCCGCGCCGGGCGTTGAACAGCTGGCGCAGGTGCTCGACGATGTGGTCGAGCTG
>Ga0075160_10002204_pt1 | contig 11698 bp, 11 predicted proteins | sample JI91814C2DNA_FD_70969 | JGI IMG/M metagenome (GOLD analysis project Ga0075160, IMG submission 70969) | Wastewater effluent complex algal communities from Wisconsin, to seasonally profile nutrient transformation and Carbon sequestration -... | ecosystem: Engineered > WWTP > Effluent > Algae...
GAACAGTACCAAAACATGTGCATGCGCGAGCCGATGTTGTGCCAAGCGTGCAAGGATGGAACGGCCCTCGAGATCGACGAAGAGAATTCGAAGAAGATGCCTGGGTTGTTCGCGATGAAGTGTCCGAAGTGCGGGAGTAGAACGCAGGTGGTCCGCCCGGATGTGGCAAGGTTTGGTGGGAAGAAAGCGGAGCGGTTGTTGTGAGAATGGGCGTGAATGGGTCTCGGTACATAGAGGGCTTCATGCTCCGTTACCGATTGGGTTCGAATCCTAACCGCCCGCTGATCTGATTGGAGTAAGTCCCCAACAGTTGGGGAAGTGTTGAAAAATATCTCGGGTTGGCCTCGTATCATCTTAGACGAGGCCAAACATGTCTACCGAATCCGATCCAGTGATTAACGCGGCGTCCGCTGGGGCAACGCCCATCAAGCGCCAGAAAACCGCCGAGGTTGAAACCGAATTCCATTCCGGTGCCGATCTCGAAGGGCAGTTGAACGCGTTGACGTTGGCGGAACTGCGAAGGGTTCGACGCTCGGGCCAATCGATCATGCAACGGATCGTGGATTAGGTGCCGACGAATTGGACCGTAGGAACGGTCCACTACATTGTCGCTGACCGTTCCTACGGTCAGATTTGACGGAGTTGGACCGTAGGAACGGTCCACTACATTAGGAGTTGGACCGTAGGAACGGTCCACTACATTAGGAGTTGGACCGTAGGAACGGTCCACTACATTGAACGGATTTTTTCTTGAGTCGCTCGATTCAGATTGTCAAACAGAACGACGCCGCCGCAACCGCTTTTTTTAGTGGATTGTCGGCCGGCCGTTTTTCGGGTGATAGTTCGTTCAAGTTGGGACGGATCGAAAAGGCCCAACCGCGACATCCAATCCGTAGATCCGGGGACGCGGAAATCTTATCGTCCAATCCGATCATGCAAGATCGTGTGCGGGAATCGTATCTCAATGTTCCGTTGGTCAAACGAGCGGCGGATCTGATCCGCGATTTTGTGGTCGGAACGGGCGTGCAAACGTTTCTTGATCCGATCGATTGGTCGTTTGGGTTCGATCTCAAACGACGACCGGACGAAGACTTGTTGCACTCGCTGAACGTCGCGTTGGAAATGGACGAAAAGTTCGCGGATTGGGCGGACAACTCCCAGTTTTGCGATGTGCAGGGGAAACATTGTTACGCCGAAATGCAGCGGCTCGCAATTTCCGATGAAGTGCTGACGGGTGATTCGATTGTCATGTACGGCCCAGCGGCCGCCGATTCCCCGATCCCGTGGGCGTTGCTACTGATCGAAAAAGAACAGATCGATACGGGGAAGGATCGCGACTTTGGCAAGGTCCGCGAGTTCGGTAACATCGAGACGGCGGTGGTTCACGGGTTTGTGATTGATCGCGTGGGCCGAGAATTGGGTTGCTATATTTTTGATGTGCATCCGAACGGGGTTTTGAGTTACGCTCGGGATTCGCGTTTCATCCCGAAAGCCAACTATCACCATATTTTTTCGAGCTATCGGCCGTCCCAGAACGTCGGGGCGACTTGGCTTCATGCCCTTGGCCAACCGGCGATCGACTTGGATCGCTGGAAAGAAGCAGAACTACGCAAGGCGATCAAGCAAAGCCTCGTGGCGATGGTGCACAAATCCAAGACGCCGGACCAACCGTCGTTTGGGATAGACGACCTAGAAAGTTTTGCGTCCGAGGTGCTAAACGCGGCGACTGAAATCCGCTTGGGCGATTCGCCATTGGCGTCCACGATCGGGACCGACGAATCAGTGGAACTGTTGGAATCCAAAGCCCCGAACGATGGGGCCGCGATGTTTGTGGATGGGTTGGAGCATGACGGCGCGGCGGCGGTGAACCTATCTTACTACTCCATGACGGGCCAATTCGGCAAAACGAACTACACGGGATTCCGCGGAGCTTCAAACCTAGAAGCCGCGCAGATCATTCCGCTGCAATACATTTTCGCCCAAACGTTGGTTCGGCCCGTGCGTCAACGTTGGAACCGGGACGCGGTGGCGTTGGGTCATATCGATCAATTGTCGCCCAAGCAAATGTTGGAAAACGTCTCGCGGTGGTCGAACATTGACTGCATTGGTGCCGGTCGGTTTCTGATCGAACCGGGCGGAGAGACGGACGCGGCCCTCACGATGATGCGGTCAAGTCTTTCGTCGCTCAAGTACGAAGCGGGCAAGTTGGGGCGGGATTGGAAAGTGTTGTTGCGTGAACGTCGCGTGATCGAACATTGTGCTTCGATTTTGGGGATCACGCTGGACTTCTCGAAGGGTAACGGCGGCAACGGCCAAGTAGCGACGCCGGCCAAGACCAAACAAACCGCAGGAAGTGAAAACGAATGACCCGCAGCGTAAGCAACCGCAAAAACGAAATGACCGCCGCCTTGCAAGAGATCGCGGGCGATGTGTGGGCAATGGAGCCCCGCGCGATGTCTTTCATGGTGTCGCAAATGATGCAAATGGCGGAGACCGGAAAAAAGGTGGCCGACGTGGTGCCACGGCAAGCCATGAGTTTGGTGGCGGCCAGTGACGGCGGCGGCGTGGTGGCCGTGATTCCGGTGACCGGCGTGATTCGTCCACACAATGACGCGATCACGCGACGGATGGGCGGGACGGCGTTATCGGTCGTGGTGGCGGAATACATTGCGGCGATCAATAACGCCCAAGTGAAGTCGATCGTCTTTTTCTTCGACACGCCGGGCGGTTCCGTGGCGGGACTGGCGGACGCGTCGGCGGTGATCTCGGCCAACTTGGACAAGAAGCCAACATCGGGCATGATCGGGACCATGTGTGCCTCGGCGGGGTATTGGTTGGCCAGCGGGATCCCTAACCTACGGGCGTCGGCCGACAGCCAGGTCGGAAGTATCGGCGTCTATGTGATGGACGTTTCGGTAACGCGAGCTTGGCAGGAATTTGGCGTCGATATCGATGTGGTGCATTTTGGAGAACGCAAGGTGGACGGGCAACCGTTCGCGCCGCTAAGTGCGGGCCGCCATGATGCGTTCCAGCAGCGGGTGGACGAATACGGGATGGCGTTTGTGGAACACGTGGCCAAAGGCCGCAAGGTAACACCGGAAAAGGTCCGAGCCGAATTTGGCGATGGGGATATCTTCCCAGGCTCCAAGGCGTTGACTCGCGGGATGATCGACGCCGTGGTGCCGATGTTCGGGACTCAAGCCGGGTCGGGCGAATCCGACGACGAACCGTCGATGAAGATCACCAAGTCCGAGCCGTTGGCCAGAGTAGAACGACCCGTGGAACAAGCCACGGAACACCATTCGTTTTCGAGTTTGCAATTGATCGCGGACATGGCGGCCCAGTTGGTCGACCACGTTCCGGCGTTCTCACAAAACATCGATCTTGGGCATGTTGTGTCCATGGTCAATCACGTAAATACCCCCGCAGCGGTCATTGGCTCCGTTGCTTCCGGGCCGAACGATTTAGCCAATTCACCTGCCACAAAGGAGTATTACTCAATGGCACATTCAGCACGTGTAAAATCGGCCCTGTTCGCGACCGGTTTCACTCAAAAACAAGACGCCGACGATGCGGTCTGTGACGCCGCCATCAATGCGTTTTACATGGCCAAGGGAATTGCAAAGCCCGAAGCCGAAGCGACGATCCTGGCGGATTTAACCAGCGTGCTGCAAAGGCCGTCGGCAAGTTCCGCAGGTCCAACCACGGTAGCGACAGCGACCGCTCCGGCGATGTCGGCGGAAGATTACTGCGAACGTTTGGGGAATTTCCAAGCGGCGGCCGACCTGATCAACACAGGACGCCCACAGGCGATCATCACCGGCGACATGGTCAAAGCGGCGGTCAACGCGGACAACTTCCGCAAGCCGTTGGAGGCCGCTCAAACGGAGTGGTTGGCCCAAGCCCGCGCCGATCAACCGGTGGTGCATATTGCGACAGCCGGAAGCGGCGAAGATCGCTTGACAGCCGACGCCGTCGACGCGTTGGTGTTCCAAGCGACCGATGGACGCAAGGGCAAAAAGAACGCGTTGTACCGAAACCCGATGGCCATCGCTCGGCATTGCTTGGCGGCTACTGGTTTGTTGGCGTCGATCCCCATGGAAGACGTGCACACCCAAGCCGAACGAGCGTTGGGGTTCAACCAAGACGGCAGCATTTTGGCGGCTGGGCCGGTCAATCGTGCGGGTGACTTCCCGAACATCATGCATGCGGTAACGACGGCCATCATGGACGACGCCGCCGCGCGGCCTAATTTGTCGTTCCAACGGATTTCCTACCAATTGCCGGATGCAACGTCGATGGATCCGACGTCAATTGGTGGTTACGCCGTGATTGATGGATTGGACGCCCACGTGGATGGCGACGACGTCACCGAGAAGAAGTTGGCGGAGGAGTCCAAAGGCTGGATCATTCCGGTACTGTACGCCAATGACGTCTTTTTGACGCCGTTGATGATGATCGACGCAATGAAGTTTGAGCGATTCTTGCGGGCGTTGGCGGATTTGTACAACGCTGGACCGCGGCAACTCAACCGTAGCGTGATTTCGCTGTTCGCCAACAACCCAACGCTGATCGATGGCGTGGCGTTGTTCCACTCGACCCACGGCAACTTGATTGCCAGCGGTAACGGTGCCCCAAGCGAAACGACGTTGCTTCTCAACCGCGAGGCCCACGCCACGCAACGAGCGCCGGGAGCCATGACGAAATCGGGTACAAGCCCTTCGATCGTGTTGGTTCCGGACGCGTTGCAAATGACGGCCTTGAAGGCGTTCAAGACGCAACTCAGTTACGTGGGCGGCCAAGCGGTTGCCAACGTCGAGTCGTCGCAGAACATTTTCAAGGATCGAATCGAAGTGGTCAGCGATCCGGAATTGGACAACTTCTCAACGTCCTATTGGTATTCGTTGGTCGAGCCGTCGAACGAAGGTTTGCGTTCGATCGTCCACCGCTACTTGGCAGGGTACGGCCCGGCCGGCAAGCGTGGTGAGTACATGGACAACAAGAAGCGAGCCCGCGGCTATTCGGTGGATTACGCCGCTGGATGTGCGTTGACCCTGTACCGCGGCATTGTTCGCAACAACGGCTAGTTGATGTAGGCCGCCTGTCCGCAGGCGGCTTTCTTTAGATTCATTTTTTTGCTCAATGGCCGCTAGAGACTGGCGACCAACAAAACCAAGATAAGGAACCTTTGTTATGCCTCAGTACATGCTGAAACACATCTACCCGATGATCGGATCGCTTGGCGAACCGTTCACGGCGTCGAATACCGGCGAAGCAACGACCGTCCCCCACGTGGATGGATGGAAGTCGGCTTTAACGGCCACGTCCGAAGCCCAAATCGCCCGCGTTGATTTTAACGGTGGGTTGTATTTGGACATCGACAAGATCAAGACCGTCAAGTGGCGGGTCAAGTTTGGCGCGATGCCCAGCGGTACCGACTTTTACTTTGGGTTGGCAACCGCGAACGCCTCGGCGGTAGACGACATCACCGCGCGGCTGTTGTTCCAATTGGAAAGCGGCTATGCGATCACGGTCCGCTCCGATGATGGGACGACCGATTCTGGCGACGTCGCCACCCCATGGACGGCCGCGTCGGGCGAGCAATGGGAATTCGTGGCGGATTTCGCCAGCGGGATCAAACACGCGATTCCGTCGTACCTGAGCAAGACCGGCAAGGATGCGATTCAAATTTTCGGCGGCAAGGTTGGATCGGGCCGACAGCCGTTGGGAGCGTTGAACATTTCGTTGGAAAACTTGACGGGCGGCTTGCAATTATACAGCCGTTTGGACAAGGCCAGCGGTGCCGGCCTTGGCGATGCGACGATCCAATTGATCGAAATTGAAATGGCTCGCTAGTCGATTGTCGCTAACCTCTCGAACGTTTGCAGCACGACCTCGAGAGAGCAACCACAGGGGGCCGCCAATGTGGCCCCCTGTTTTGAATGGTCGCTTACCGCTCCGTCGGTCGGATTTAGTTGGACCGTAGGAACGGTCCACTACATTGTCGCTGACCGCTCCGTCGGTCGGATTTAGTTGGACCGTAGGAACGGTCCACTACATTGTCGCTGACCGCTCCGTCGGTCAGATTTGAAAACAGTTGGACCGTGGAACGGTCCACTACACTGGAAACCAAACGGCGTGTCGGATGTCTCCAACAGAAGCACTTATAAATCACTGGACCGCGGTATTCGCGGGCGTGGTGTACCATGCCCAAACCCCAGTCGAAGTCGAGATCGTGCAAGACAGCGATTCGCACACCCTAAAGGTTATTCCGGTTTCATCGCGAGTGGTTGACGACAACGATCGTTCAAAAGACGTTGTCGAACAACTGAAGGTGATGATTTTGAAAGATCCGGACTCGGTGCATGAAGCAACAGTGGTCGGTGGTCTAGCGCGGTTGAAGCTGGGGAGCCAACTAACGATGGACGGAAAGAAGTACACGCACACCGGCGTGATCACGGACAACAGCCCGATCTACATGGTGGCCGCGTTCGAACGGCGAATCCGAGCAATTGCAGGTTAGGAGATCCAAGGTCCAATGGTCGGTTTGGTCAGCCCAGGAAACGGCGGTCTGTCCGCTTATATCAACGCCGCCCACGATATGCTCGTGGGTTCGGATTCCTGGCGTGCGTACATGATCGCACGACATGACGACCTGACGGAAGAAACCGAACTCGATGAATTCTTGAAGTACATTTTCCAACAAGATTCGGTCGACGATGGTCTCGATTATGACGACACGGAAATCCAAACCAACCCGAACACGGACCCCGAAGCCGAACCCACCGAAGACGTTGAAATTCTGTCCGTGATGCCGTTTGTGGTGGCCTACGAAGAAGACGATTTTTCTTGGGTACCGATCGCGAATTGTAGCGGGGTTCAATTCGAGATTTCCGGAACCGTGTCGTTTGTTTTCATGGATCGAATTGTCCGCGAGGCCGAAGACGCCCCCAGCCGCTACGACTCCAAGTTGCGGTTTGCGAATTGGATCGACGGCGTGTTGGCCGATTGGAACGGCAAAACGCCACTGGCCCCGGTTCAGTCGATCAACTTGACCGGAGCGATCACAAGCAACGGCCCACTGTCCCGCCCCATTGAATCCTATTGGATGGCCAAGCTGTCCATCACGTTTGGCAACGGCCAAGGGGGTGGGTGATGCCGATTATCCTTCGCGTGGAACTGATCGGAAACCGTGTCGACGACCTGACCGTCCGCGAGCGTCGGATTGTGGAACGCGAGTCGATGGTCGCCATGGCCACCGAGTGGTCGGATAAGTATCTACCGCGACACTTCAACAGCGGGGCGGGCAGTCGCTACGGTTACGCAAAACGGCGGGCGAAGTATCTCCGCCGCAAACGTCGGTTGGGAGAGGCGGGGATTATCCCTCGAGGCGGCCGAGCGGACTTGGTGTTCACGGGGCAATTGGAACGGATGGTCTTGGCCAGTCGCCACAATATCCGCGGGTTTCCGTCCAGGGCCACGGTCACGATGAAGGGGCCGTCTTATTTCCGGATCCGGCCGAAGAATCCAACCCACCCCAATCTAGCAAATGAAGTCAACGCGATCGCCGGCAACGAACGGCCGCGTTTGGTGGCGGTGGCCGCGAATCAATACGGCAAATCTTACACAGCATCGGTTGCCCGCAACCCACGAAAACGATACACGAAAGGTTCGACAAAATGAACGTCTACAAACCGCACTCGATCACGTTCCCGACCGATCCGGTCTCTCATGTGTGGCAGATCAACGGATGGCGACCGGCTCCCGGTCATAACCCGTTCACCGAGTTCGCCGCGTCGGGCGTGGTGCCGTTGTTTGTGGGCACCCACAACCGTTCCCCCATGGCAGAATTCGACACGCCGGATCTGGACAAGATCATCGCGTTATTGGATGCGACCTACAAAATCTTTGCCGGCTATTCGTCGGCGGTTTTGCTCAAGTGGCTCAAGAAAACCAACTTGGGAATCAATGAAGCGGCGGCGTCGACGGTCCACCAATCGTTGTCGTTGGCTCGGTCGTTGTTGACGTTCGAAAGCCTATCGGCTCAACAGGATCAGTTGGCCATTATGACGATGGGCCTACAGGCGATCGCGGCGGCGGATGGTTCGGACGCTCCGGTGATCGCGAGCAACGCGACACTAGTGGCACCGTCGGCTTGCAATTTGTATTCGCTGGGGCCGGTCCAGATCAATACGGCGGCGATTTGTGTTGATGGCGTGACGCTCAACAACAACTTGACGAAAGACACTCGGCGATGTTCCAACAGCGTCGACCCGACCTACGCGGCGATTGATCGGATCGAACCGTCGGCGGTGCTGAGCACTCCCGAGGTCGATGATGTGATGTCGTTTTTCGCGACTCCTGGGGCGGTGACATCGTTTTCGTTTTACCTTCGCAAGAAGTCCGCGAACGGGATCAACGTGGCGGACGCGACGGCGGAGCATATTCGATTCGCGGCGACGGCTGGTAGCGCGGCCCAAACCGGAGAAAACGAAATCACGATTCGCCTAGGCCAAGCGATGGCGATCACGACGTCGACGGCGATTTCGTAAAGTGTCGCTGACCGCTCCGTCGGTCAGATTTTAGGAAGTTGAAACAGTTGGACCGTCGGAGCGGTCCACTACACTCGAAAGGAACCCGAAACCATGTCCGATGAACAAACCACCCAAGCCGAGCCAGAGATCACCGAAGCGACGGTAAGCCAAGCGTCCAAGCATATCGCCGCGGTGGCTCATATTTCGTATTCGGCGGCCGAAGTCCAGGCCAAGCAGATGAACGACGCCGAGCGTGTCGCCGCGATGAAGATCAAGACCGGAAACGACATGCATTCGCATTTCTTCGACGTGTCGCGACGGCTGGCCAAGGAGTCGCAACAAGCCGACGCCAAAGCGGTTGTTGATCCCGTCGTTGAACCCGTCGTTGAACCAGTGCTGGAACCGGCCGAACCCGTGGAAGCCGAAACCGAACCAACCGTTGAAGCGGTCACCGAACCGGAAGCCAAACCGACGACCAAGAAAAAGACCAAGTAACCAACGACCGAACGAAAGCTGCAAACCGTGCTGAGTTACCTGATCGATCGACCGTATGAATCCATGTGCAACGGCGACCAACCGATCGCCGAGAAGTGGAACGAATTAGGCTTGGGGCATTTGCTCCCAATCAAGTTGACGGGCTCCGCTTTCCCGGTCCACCGGGTCGGTGATTCGTCGTTTGCGGTCGGTCGAATGGATGGCGTGGAGTGGCGGCCGATTCGCGACGGGCTATCGATTGGCTTGGTCGGTGGGCACTTCCACCCGCAGTTGATCCAACGCCCCGAATTGATCCCAGGGACCGAGACGAAGGACCGTCGCGGGCTTCCGTGGATCATTCCGAACGCCAACCCGCAATCGCCCTACCTTTCGATCCCAAACGAATTGTCGTGGGGAATCGATGGCCCGCGGTTGGTGCCCGACGAAGCCTATCGTCCGGTTATGGATTTGTGCGTCCGGACGTTTGCGGACGTCGAGTCGATGGAAGCAATAGACCAACTTTGGGCGGCGGCTCGGTGTTTGGAAATCTTGCAACTCAATTACAGGATCGGACTTCCGGAGCTTGCCTACCTCGAGCAAATCGGGCAACCGGTGATCGATCGAGAGTTCGCGGCTCGCGTGGTGTTGTGGTTTATCGACTTCCAATTGTTGGAGGAGATCGTAAAAAAAAAGCAAGCCGCCGAGTGACATTGTTCAACAACTGGGCGGCCGGCCGTTGCCCAACGTATAACCCCAGCCCCATGGCTTTGTATCTTGCGGAACACGGCCCAGGAACCTTGGCCGCCCTCACCAAACCAAAACCGAAACACAAACCATGAGCACAGTAGTTCAGAAATTCGACGCCGATGGAAAGTCCGTCGAACGTGAACTTGAGAAGATGCGGCGCGAATATGATAAGCTATTCGCGAAAATGGAGGGCGTGGCGCGGCAGTCTAGGAAGGACGCGAAGGCGTTCCAAAAAGAGGCTGGCGATTATGTGAGTTCGTTGGCCTCGATGGCGGCCGGGTATCTGTCCCTACAACAAGCGGCGGCGTTGTTCAATACGGAACTCCAACGCCGGATCGATTTGGAAAAAAGAACCGGCGAAAAGAACGTGTCGGTGGCATCGTCCCAAGCTAATGTGCGGAAGATGATCGGCAACGTTTCAACGAATGAGTTCCAAGGGTTTTTGGGACAAATCCAAAACATCCAAACCGATTCGGGTTTCTCTGATATCGCCCAAATGAACATGGCGGCCGCGGCGGTGTTGTCGGCCACGGGCAGCAACCAAAAAATCACCACCGAGATACTAGCGGCCGTCGCTCCAGTATTCCGTGACACGCCCGACCAATTGGCGACATTTGCCGGAGCCGTGGCGGACGTGATGAACGTGACCAAGACCGACGCCCGCAGCGCGGCCGCGTTGGCGTTGGCCGGTACCGCTAACGCTCGGATCGAGAGTCTCGGCGGATTTTCGAACGTGGCCCAAGCGGTTGGCGCTGGGCGAACGCTTTTAGGTGACAGTACCGACCAACAAGCCGGCGAACAGATCATGGCCCTATTCGGAACCATGTCGCGTTTTAGTAAAGATAAAGAGGGCGGGCCGACGCGAACGGCCGTTGTAACGTTGTTGCAAAAGTTGGAGCAATTTGGCGGGAACGGCGGAGTTCTCGAGCGGTTGGCCAGCGTCCAAGAGCAACTCGCGACCGGCAAAATCAATGAAGGCGAATTGCTTTCCGGGTTCGAGAAAACATCGTTTGGAACCGTCCGCGATTTATTCCGCGGAACGGCCGTAATTAACGAAGACCTAAAAGCGACCATCGCTTCGACAAAAGGCTCCGTCGAGCAGTTCAACGCCATGGCCAGCGATCTTTCCAACGCAACGCCACAACTCCAAGCGGCGGCTATTGGCCAGCGTGTGGACATGACAACTGAACAATCGCAACTTGGGGTTGCGGGTGGCGATATCGCTTTATTAGAACAGGCCCGGAAGGCTCGGGACGCCGCGTTTGCCGAAGTGCGGACAACAACGCTTCGCGGTTTGTTTGGAGCGGGCGAAGGAGCGATAAACGCCAACGCCACCGAATTGGACAAAGCCCAAATTGCTCGAGAGTCGACGCAACAACTGTTGGGTTCATTGAGTTACATGGGGAACTCTGAAAGCGTGCGGGCCGATCGCGAACTAGTTGCCAAACAGTTGAAGTTGATCGACGAAGTGATCGCCACGCTCAAGGCCAACGCCAAATCCCGCAACGCGACCGCCCAATCAGCAACCCACACGGAGCGGTAACCCATGAGCACGTACAGCCTAGGAACGTTCAGCTTCGTCAATATGTCGCGGCCGCCTCGGCGCGGAGCCCAACAAGCCGTGAACGAAGTCCGCCCAGGGATCAACGGACACGCGATTTTCTACGTTGGATCACGCGGCGACGAATTCGAGGTCCAAACGTTCGCGAACGTCGTCAACAGCGACACGCCCGAGGGAGTCGCCCACGCTTACGAAGCCGTAAAGAATTCGCTCGCCACTCTGACCTACAACGGCACTCAAGAGGCCAACTACTACCAAATTTTAGACGTCCAGATCCAAGACGCGTCGAAGGTTCTCGCGGGAATCGGCGGATTGTCCGGAACGACCGTCGGCCGAGTGATCGCGACGTGGCGATTGATCGAAACCACCGTCCCAGTCCCAG
>Ga0075160_10002207_pt1 | contig 11693 bp, 10 predicted proteins | sample JI91814C2DNA_FD_70969 | JGI IMG/M metagenome (GOLD analysis project Ga0075160, IMG submission 70969) | Wastewater effluent complex algal communities from Wisconsin, to seasonally profile nutrient transformation and Carbon sequestration -... | ecosystem: Engineered > WWTP > Effluent > Algae...
TTCCGAGATCTTGTTTATTCTTAGCGAGGATATCCTTTGTTAGATCCTGAAAGTCCATCTTTTCTACTACTTCTTCCACACGTTCAAGGGAACGCAGAAAAATAGCATCCGAAATTGCGTCTACAAACAAATCAATAAAGCGAAAGTTCAATTCACGGCTAATGAATTGTTTTGTGTCTTTCTCTCCGCGTTTAATAAACTTGTAGGTAATAATCATTAGCTTCAAAGTAGCTAATACTAAAAAAAACCGAAAGATAGGAAATGGCACAAGTCCCGGCAATAAATACCAATTGGTAGTTACAAATTCTACCTTGTCTAGGGATCGTCCAATTTTAAAAATCACCTGCACTCCCCAGAGAGTCACTACAAACATATCAAATAGAAAAGACGCTCCCGAAAACACTTTAGGTAAAAAAGCTTCGTAAGAGTTTAGAAATAAGATAAATACTAAATCGAAAAACAATACAATATGTAAAAAATATTCCCGTTTCGAAATTGGAATATACGGACCCCAGGGATGGAGTTTTTCAATTAAAGCACGTAAAGAAGATTTCATAAGTTACGCGTAGATTATAACGTCCCCCTTTTTTTTCCACTATATAATTATTTTATTTCATCAGGGTTTTGGAAGAATAAGTATTTGTCGGGAGAAATATTTTTAAATACGGAATCAATCCTTGTATCTAAATTTTCTTCATAGGCTTTTCTTATGTAAATCTTTGTTATCCGCTCGGGATATTTTAAAGCAAGCTTCGCGTAGGCTTCAGGATCTTTTTCACCTGAGTCTCCTACCAAAATAAATTTTACCGTTTTCCATTCTTGTAGAAATGGTTCAATGGTTTGTGTTTTATAAACCTCTGGCTTCTCAAATAAATTAAAGAAATCAGAATCCTTTATTCTAAAATACTTCATCGCATAAATCGACTCAGGAAATTTTTCTTTTAAAAAATAATCCGAAAGAACTGAATACATCTGCCAGGGACTTGCACTTACAAAAACAAAACATCCCACTTGAGAACCCTGCAATTTTGTGTAAAATTCTTGCATCCCTTTCACCGATTGAAATGGATTGACAAAACTATTTTGAATCAGATTCTTCTTATTGCGGACATCGCTAATTTTTACCGTATCATCAATGTCTGAAATCAGACAGGTAGAATTTTCAGGGATAATAAAGATTTTCCCCAAATACTCTTTCGCGTTTCTCTTTGTTGGATTTACTTTTACTTCTAGAAATTTTTCAGTCAATTCTTTCTTAGTAATCTTTTCCGCAGGAATTGAAATCTCAGTAACGGAATGACCATTAGCCTCTGTATTGTTTAGCGTATAAATATTTCCAAGCATTGTAATGGAGATTTTTTTGTCTCGTTTATTGTCTACTAAGAACCATCTGATTCTTTCTTCAAATATCTTAGAATCGAATTGATTCGAAGAAACAAAATGCTCTTTTAAATTATCAATTAGAATTTTTCGTTTTAGAGAGTCTTCTTTCTTTTTAAATACATACGCGTGGACTTTGACTTTGTATTCTTTTAGACTTGAATCTAAATACAAATAACTCGGATAAAGAATAACATCTTCCTCTTCTTTTAACTCAGAACTAAACATAGGAAAAGAAAACCAAAATCCCATGAGAATTGCAACAATTTCAACGAAAGCAAGTCGGTGTATCATTTCTCAATTTTTTTTAAAACGTTGGATTTGAAAAGCATTATTAGACTTTTAAAAACTGCTTAAAACGTAGCTGTTACATCGAAAAGAAATCGTCTTCCTTCTCGAACGTAATCAAACGGATAATTGTTATTCTTCGCTAGAGTCTGATAAGAATTCAATAGATTCATGATATTCAATCCCATTTCCATTTTGTCATTCCATTTATACATAAAACGAAAATTGAAACTAATCCAGGGTGCAACAGTTTTAGGACGATAGACCGGATAATTGTAATTATAAGGAGGAATACTCGTATTATTCCCAAACAAAGGATCCACAGGACCAAGGTCACTATTTCTTCTATAAACAGCACCCTGTCGTTCAACAGATAAACTCGTCATAAACTTCTGATCAGTCCAAGTTATACCAGCATTAGCCGTATGACTCGGAACCCATGTGGTTTCTGTTTTATTTATCGAAATAGTTCTATCCTGAATGAATTCGTTTATTCTTTTGTTATAAGAGAAGTTTGCAAACCCGGAAATATTTTTATAAGAGACTAACGCTTCCGACTCAACTCCCCCCGTAATCAATGTATATAAGTTCGTGCTAAGATTACTATTAGCAACACTATACGCGATTTGGTTTTCATACCTTGTTCTAAAAAGGTTAGCACGAAGATTTATATATTTATTAACAAACCAATCAACACCTGCTTCATATGTATGAATGATTTCCGGTTTTAATTTTCTTGGATTCGATGCAAGAGAAAATGTATTGTAACCAAACATCTCTGTAATAGACGGCTCTCTAAATGCTTTGCCTGCCATAAGTTTTAGTGTCAGGTTGCTAGATACAGTGTAGACAACTCCTAGTCTCGGACTAGTCCTTCTGAAAGTTCTTTTCTCATTTGGAACAAAAGGTGATCCTAGATATTGTGGTGGAATTGGATAATTGGTCTGCGTCCCCGTAGTCGGATCTGTATCAGTGATAGAGGGTGTTCCGAGTAAACTAGATCTAGGTTGATCGACCCCTCTAAATCTTACCTGCGTCTCATCATAGCGGATACCAAGTGTAAACTCCAAAGAGCGATTCAGCAGTTTACCAGTAGTTGCCTGTGCAAAGACTGCCACTTTAGGAATTGGCTTATTCTTAATCCACTCAAGCCAGGGTCTTTGCTTCGTCAGAGCACTACCGTCATTGGGTGGAAATGCATTTACAGAGTCACTCAGATTAATATTGCTGTAATGCTCTTTGTCTCCTGTGTAGGAAAATTGATTGGCTTCTACTCCTCCAAGAGCTGTTCCTCCATTGGGGAAAATATACGTTAGCTGCCCTCTTCCAAAAATATCATTCGATCCTGTCTTTAGATACTCTGTAATCCCGGCAGGGTAATATCCCGCATAAGCACCATTCTCCGCATACCTGGTATTCCAATCAATGGAACGGTTTTGATATTTAACTGCATATTCTTGAATTAAATTATCAGTAATATTTTTTGTATACTTCATTGTAAGAATCTGTCTCGATTCAGCCATTGCTTCTTTAATATCAGGAGTTCTCCAGAGCCAGCCTTGACCCGTTTGAAAATTCCAATTCTGTCGATGATATTGAATAGATAATCCTTTTAATACACCCTCGCCTTCAATCTTTGTGAACAAATAGCTATTATCCCTTGCATCATTTGTTGTAAATTTTTGCAGATAATTGGGAAAGGAAGGATCAGTTCGACTTGATCCATCATAGCTTTTGTAATTATTCCCATCTGTTTGATATGAATTATAACTCGCAACATAAGAAAATAAATTACCTTTATTACCTGTGATGATATCATAAATTCTCGTTCCCGCATTTCCCCCTCTTATTCTTGTCTTGATTCCCCCGCCTAAATCACTTCCAGAAAAAGTATTAATGGAAACAACACCGTTCGTCGCATTCGATCCATAGAGTGCAGAGCCGGGACCACGAATTACTTCTAGAGATTTAATCATATTGAGAGGAGTGATTTCCCATGTGTATGCGCTCCCGTAAAGGCTATCGTTAAATTGAATTCCATCCATCAGAACAAGCAAATGGTTGTTATTCCATCCTTCAAATGCTCCTCTCGAACTCACTGTTCTTCTATCATAATCCTGTGAAGGTGAAAATCCCGGAAGTTGATAGAGTATATCATTGATGCTAACTCTGCCATAGTCAGAAATTTCTTTATGAGAAATCACAGACACAACGTTAGGCGCTTCACTTGTTTTTTTGGCTATCTTTGTAGCCGATGTAGTTACTTGATTTTGTAAAAGATTAAAAACATCAGCCGTTGCCTCTTCTGCTGCTTTATTTGCATCAGAGATAGGAAATTTATTTTTCTCGGCAAGTTTAGTTGTCAAAAGATTTTGATTTATATTCTCTCTATTTTCCTTTCTACTTAAGTTAGTTCTAACGCTAGTGGATACTTTATTTGATATCTTTGCAATAATTGTTTCATCTTTCTCCTTTAACTCTTTCGGATCTAATTGAACTCCCTCGATAATATCATTTTCATCCACGATTGTAATTGCATCTATTATATAACCAGTAGCAGGATTATAAATTTGAACATATATGGATAAATTTTTCAAATCCGTTCCAGCTTGATAATACCCTTCAATTAAGAATGCGGAGTCATTACTTTTCGCATAACGTAAATTTTCGGAAAGATTTGAGCCGTTAGTCGGTATCACTTTATAAGCATTTGCTTCAAACTTGGATCTTAAACTCTCATAGATTTGGTTTTCAATTTTAGAATTCTTCTCAGAGCGGAAAGGTTGAAAGTTAGAAAGGAAAACGACTCTTTCCTTTGAAAGTTCCTGTGAAAACAAAGGTGCCGCAATCATAATTGCGCATAAAAGTAAAGTATAGCATTCAATGTTTTTCTTCATAAAGTCCCCTGTCCAAAATTGCATTCAGCTTTGGAAATGAGCAAGCAAATAAATACCCATATATATATATTCCTATATTAGTATTACATTGACATTACATGTTAATTAAAATAGCATCCAACCCTGGAATGGTAACGGCCAAAAAGGAATTATTCCTTTGAATCAATCCCAGTATTTACCAGAAAACCGTCATACGCAATAAGTAGTGTAAACAAAAAAAGCCCGACCGAAGTCGAGCTTTTTAGAAAAAAGAAAATAGAATCATCTTAAAGTCTTTTCAGAAATTAAATCTCATATCCGTTTGGAATTGCATTACGTCGTGGAACAACGATTAACCCGTCAATGATTCGGACGTATTCATCTTCATAGTTCTCATGATTCTCTTTGTTGATAAGCTTTACATCGTTTCCGATATAACAATCTTTATCAATGATCGCATTTTTTATTTCACAATTATGACCAATTCCAACAGGAATACCAAATCCTTTCTTATCCATAGATCCGTAAGTATCGGCTCCCATCACAACAGAATTTTCTATATGTGATCCAGAATCTATCACCTGACGCACTCCAATTACCGAACGAGTAATATTAGAGTCGTTAATGATACAACCTTCTGAAAGTAACACTTTATTCAAATTGGCTCTATTCACTTTCGTTGGAGGCAAAGACCTTGCTCTCGTATAGAAAGGAGTGTTCTCTAAGTATAAGTTGAATTTAGGATAATCATCGGTTAACATAAGATTAGCCTCATAGAACGCACGAATCGTTCCAATATCTTCCCAATATCCATCGTATACATAGGTTTTGACTTTATGTGTTTTTAGTGCCCCCGGAATAATTTCCTTTCCGAAATCCGTTAAACTTGTATCCGCTAAGAGTTCTTTGAGCGTGCTTGTATTGAATAAGTATATACCCATAGAAGCGAGGAAAGTACCGTTCGGTAAACGGAAGGACTCTACCTCAGCTATATCTTGTGGCTTCTCATAAAACCCAGTTGTCCAATTCTCTTCATCCTTACGTAAAATCCCAAGCGCTGGCGCCAACTCCTCATTAACCGGTGTTGCAGCGATCGTCATCTGATTGCTTGGATCAGAAAGATGAGTGATCAAGAATTGATTCAAGTCCATATTGTAAAGTTGATCACCCGAAAGAATGATGATATAATCGGATTTATAATCTTCCATATGTGGAAGAACTTTTCGAACTGCATCGGCAGTTCCTTCAAACCATCGAACAGAGGATACTGTCTGTTCTGCGGCGATAATTTCAACAAAGCCCTGCTTATGAATCGACTGAAAGTTATAAGTTCTAGATATATGTCTATTTAACGAATAAGAATTGAATTGAGTCAAAACGAAGATTTGTTCAAACCCGCTATTTAGCGCATTCGAAATCGGAATATCTACTAGTCTATACTTCCCTCCGAAGCTAACAGCTGGCTTCGAGCGTTTCTCGGTTAGAGGTAAAAGTCTTGTTCCTTTTCCTCCTCCGAGAATGAGTACGATTACTTTTTTTTGTATTTTGGATGTTATTTGCATTAGAAATTTAACCTATCCTCTTGTTTTACTTTCGTCTATAAATGCGCCTAAAAAAGCAAAAAAAAAAGATCTTTGAAAGGCATATTTCATAATGATATTAATCATAGTTCTAAGAACTGAATTCCATGTATTTCTGCATCTATGCAGTGTATAATTCAGTCCTTATTTGAAAATATTTCTTTTAGAATGTTCAACTAACAGATACTTTCCGCTTTATAAGATTTGAAAGAAAGAATCAAAAATGATTCTACCATCTGTGCTTCCTGAAATTTCTTCTACTGCTCTTTCGGGGTGAGGCATGAGACCGGCAATTCTAAAATCCTTTGACGTGACACCTGCAATATCATCTAAAGATCCATTTGGATTTTCACCAGCATACCGAAATAAGACTCTATCTTCATCCGCCAATTGCTTAAGTGTATCCGCATCCGCAAAATAAGAACCTTCGCCATGAGAAATTGGAATATCTAAAATCTTGTCGGGAGAAATTTTCTTTGTAAGAGGATTTCCTTTTGAGCCAACTTTCAAATTTACATTTTTACAAATATGCTTGAGCGTCTTATTACGAGTTAACGCTCCAGGAAGTAATCCAGATTCAACTAATATCTGAAATCCATTGCATATACCGAGCACTAGCCTTCCTGAATCAATATGGTCTTTGAGAGAAACCATCGCAGGAGAAAAACGAGCGAGCGCGCCACAACGTAAATAATCTCCATAAGAAAATCCACCCGGGATGACTACAAGATCATAATGTTTTTCAAAACTTTCTTTATGCCAAATAAAACTTACCTGGTGTTTATATTCTTGTGTAAGAATATCTGCGATGTCGCGGTCACAATTAGAGCCTGGGAAGCGGATAACGGCTGTTCTCATACAGGCAGAACCTCGAGCGCATAAGTCTCAATTACCCCATTGACGAGTAATTTCTTGCAGAGTCTATCTGCATCTTGTCTTGCTGTTTCAATGTCTTTCGAGTTTAATTTTAGCTCGATGTATTTTCCGATTCTAAGATCGGCAACCATGTCTTCGCCCATATCGTGTAATACTTTTTTAACAGTAGTTCCCTGTGGATCTAAGACGGATTCTTTGAGAGTGATATTTACTTTTCCGATAAACATTTTGTAATCTTTTCCTGTAATTCTTTATATTTAAATATTAGTTCTTTTATAATACTATCTGGCAACTTAGGTGGGGGCGGATTTTTATTCCATTCTATTTTTTCTAAATAATTTCGAAGGATTTGTTTGTCATAGCTAGGAGGAGAAATTCCTGTTGCGTAGGTATTGATATCCCAATAACGAGAAGAGTCTGGAGTCAGAAGCTCATCTATTAATATTACTTTCTCTTTATCAAATCCAAACTCAAACTTGGTATCACAAAGAATCAATCCTTCCGTTTTAACTTTGTCGCGCCCTTTTGTATAAAGCGTAAGAGAATAATCTTTTAGCTTTTGAAATAACTCAACGCCTACTCTGTTTTTTAATTCCGCTTCGCTGATATTTTCATCATGACCTGAATCATTCTTAACAGCAGGAGTAAAGAGTGGCTCGGATAATTCTTCTGACTCCGCATACTTTCGACTAACCGTTACACCGGCAATTTGTCCGGTTGATTTGTATTCTTTATATGCCGAGCCGGAAAGATAACCGCGCACAACACATTCATAGTCAATGCGCTTGCATTTTTTAACAAGCACTGATCTATCTTTTAATTCTTCCTGCGAATTGTAGATTCCAGGATACTTAGTGTAATCCGTTTCTACGATTTGATTGGGAATGTCCTTAAAGAAATTAAACCAGAGCAGGGAAATATAATTTAAGATCTTCCCTTTATCAGGCACTGTCTCTTCAAACACACAATCAAACGCAGAAATTCTATCAGTAGAGGATAATATTAAATATTCCCCTAAATCATATACATCTCTTACTTTTCCTTTATAAGCTACTTTCATTTTATTCCATTTCCTCTCTAACCTGCACGAGCTTTGCATCTAATTTATCTTTACGATAAATCACTAAAAATAAAACCAAAAAGAGAATATGATAGGCTAAAACATTGATCCAAAACGTTTCTTTCATATCTCTATCCATACCGCCTTTTCCAAGGACTGAGCCAGGATGATTGCCCGGATTTTCTACCCAACGTATCGCTCCCCAGGTAAGAAGAGCGTTTAACGCACATAAGACGCTAAGAAAAGACGAATACATTGCCTTCTTATTTAAGTCAGTAATCAAACTTCTAAAAACAAAATAGGATAAAAGACTCACAACTAGTATAAAAAACGATTGGAGCCTAGCATCTGTCCAGTCCCAAGGTGTGCCCCATGCACTGTATGCCCAGATAGGACCAGAAAATAATACCATCACAGAAAAAATAAGCGAAAGCTTACTCATACTATAACTAAGTGTATCCCAATTCGTTTCCTTACGGATAATATAGAGTATCCCAAAAAGCGAAGAGAAGGCAGGCGCATAAAGAGCGACCCACGCAACCGAAACATGAAAGTAAAATATCCTGTGAGACAATCCCTGCTCTAAAATTACATTGGGATAATAAAGAGAAAGCAAAACCGCAACCGGCAATATTCCCAGTAGCAAAGCAAATAAGAAATAATCCACCCACATCGGATAAAGTTGAATTAATCTATTGTTCATAAACTCTCCAGCATTTTCGTAAATTTGGATTCTGTAAAAACATTCACCATTAAAAATTCATAATTCATCATTAATCCTCACCTACCTCGCGTAGTAATAGTCCAAGTGATAAATACAAAATCGAAAAGGCGAATAGAACGATGAGAGAAGAAGTGCTTACTTCTCCTTTCGAAAAATACTTTCGCTCTGCTTCCATGCCGGCAATTAAAACAGGAATGGAAAGTGGAATGAGTAAAATCGGAAGCACGACTTCTTTAAGCCTTGTAGCAAAGCTCATTTGAGAAAGTGTAACTCCAAGAAAAGAAAGAGAAAGTGTGCCTGGAATAAAATATAAAAACTGACCTAGCAAATTTTCCAATGCAAAATGAAGATTCTCAAAGAATAAAAATAAAAGAAGAAGTAAAAATATTTCCACAAGAAAGAGTAAAAAAAATAAGACAAAGGATTTTGCTAGAAATTCTAGATGAGAAGGAATATAAAGACGAGTGATGCGATAGGCGCCCGACTCTCTCTCTTCATAAGTCACCTGTGAAATTAAAATGAAGGCTAACAAGAATATACCAGCCCATTTTAGACCAACGATTGAGTTAACATCTAACTTACCAGAATTTTCCAGAGAATAATGAAAGATAAATAAAAATGCCATGAGTAAGGAGATAAGAGAGAGTAAACCGTTCTTGGCTCGACCAATCAATTGAAATTCTTTGAGAAGTAAATACTTAAACATGATTTAGTTCTCCCTTATAGATATGAAATCTGCGTTTTACAAACGGGGAAATCTTATCTATCTCATGAGCGACAAGTAAAATGGAAGTATCCGCAAACTCGGTATTCAAGACTTTCAAAAATGCTTGCGTGGATTCTATATCTAAACCATTTAGAGGCTCATCTAATAAGAGAAGCGCAGGGCGTACAAGGAGAGCACGAATGATCCCGGATTTTTTTTTCATTCCTTCGGAAAAAGTAGAGACAGGATCTTCTAATCGTTTTGTTAAATGAAATAGATCAAGCAAAGTATTTATCCTGGATTCGGGCATTGGATGTTTTAGTATACGATTAAAGAACGTTAGGTTCTCACGTAGACTGAGAGAGCTATAAAGTCCATTTTCATGACCTAGATAAGAAATTAAATTCCGCTCCTTATCTGCTAAAAGATTCTCATCCCAGCTAAATTCTTTTTTACGAGAGGATTGCAAGATGAGTTTTAAGAGACTAGTCTTACCACTGCCGTTTTCGCCAGTTAAAAGAGTAAAATCAGAAGCAAAAATTTCGAAAGAGATATTTTTGAAAATTTTCTTATAACCGATAGTATAAGAGAGATTTTTACAACTGAGAATGGAAGTATTCATATCTACTGTTTTGCGAAGTCTAAGGTCAGGATTCTACTCAATGTTATATTTTCAATTGCTATTTTTATTCTTTGCAGTCGGGCTTTTTTCACAGACAGTTGTGATTGATGATTTGAAATACAAGACGATTCTCTGGGATGATGAAAAAGATGAATTTCACAAAAAAGAATTTACTCGCGGAAGTTTTTTAAAAAATGAAAATGATTTAATACTTTGCAAAGGCAGGATGTGGAAAGGAAATCCACCCAATTCTCTACTCGCGTTTACGTATAAAGAAAAATCAATCGAGAACATGGGAGAATTTAATAATGAAGCGGTAAAGCTACTCGAGCGTAACGAAGAAGGAAATTGGTCTGAGGCTAATTCTATGTTAAACGCAATGATTTCATTTGATCCATTGTTTTTTCCGGCAAGATATAATTACGCCCGATTTTTATACATGCAAAAAAGTTTCAAAGAAGCAAGCTACGAATTCATTCAGGCCAAAAATATTATTCCTTCTTACTATCGAACTTATCTACACTTGGGGCAAATTTCCATTTACCTTGGAAAGAAGCAAGATGCAGAAGAGTATTGGAAGCAGGCAGTCTGGCGTAATTCTTTAAATGATGAGGCAACACTCGCGCTTGCGGAAATGTATTGGAAAGAAGGACTCATTGAGCGAGCAAAGGAAAGAATCAAAGAAGCAGATAAAGTAAACGATGCAACGGAAGCAACTATCATTAGAAGACAAACTCCTGCTTTTCCTGTTTTAGATTTTACGCGGGCGGCAGAAAATCCAAATGCAAATCCGAATCCCAAAATTGCAGAAGCACTGATGAACTTTCATCAAGAGAAATACGCATTAGCCTACAAAATCTTTAAATCAATTGACACAGCCAATCTGAATAAAGAAAAAATTCCTTACCTAAAAAAAATGCACTATTACTTTGCTGAGTCAGCTATTAAAATCTTAGATCAGAAAACAGCAGCCACTCAGTATGCGGAAATGTTAAAGTATCCGTTCGATCCTTTCTTTCAAGAAATTGCAGCAAGCACAGTTACTCGAAAAATGAATTTGGCTAGTAGTGTGAAATAAGACTTACCACCGGTGGTAAAATCTTCTCATCTCTCAAATCGAATCTTTCCGGTTTCAATGTCATAAAAAGCGGCGACTAATTTTAACTTGCCGTCATCTGCGCGCTCATGGATATACTCACTCTTTTCGATTATTTCTTTTACAGAATTATGGACATTTAGCCAGGAAATGGCATCAATGAAATCATCATACGATGCCTGTGTCTGTCTATCGCACTGAGAGATGGCAATATCTATTTTATCTGTGATACTTCCAATTTTTCCTGAATGATTGGAACTAGCGGCTAATTTGATTGCTCCGCACTTTGAGTGACCCATGACTACGATAAGCTTTGCCCCTAATTTATCACAGGCGATTTCAATACTACCGAGTATTTCATCATTGATAATGTTGCCTGCAATTCGAATGGAAACTAAATCTCCTAAACCCGAATCAAAAATAATTTCAGGAGAAGTCCTAGAATCAATGCAACTGATTACAACTGCCATAGGGAATTGTCCATC
>Ga0075160_10002210_pt1 | contig 11685 bp, 9 predicted proteins | sample JI91814C2DNA_FD_70969 | JGI IMG/M metagenome (GOLD analysis project Ga0075160, IMG submission 70969) | Wastewater effluent complex algal communities from Wisconsin, to seasonally profile nutrient transformation and Carbon sequestration -... | ecosystem: Engineered > WWTP > Effluent > Algae...
CCGCATCCGACACCGGCGCCACGGCATCCGGGATGCCGTCCACGTCACCACCCGCGCAACCGTCGCCGTCGCCGGCCCCTCGCCGGCTCACGCCCGAGGCCGACGGCAGCCACTACTCGATGGCGACGGGCTCGACCACTGCGCTGGTCGTGCGGGAGCCGGGTGCCGACGAGCCCGAGGTCGACGGGGCGTCCGTGATCCTCATCCCGGTCGTCAACGTCACCGGCTCCGGCGTACGCGAGTGGGAGGTTCGCGCCGTCGAGCCCGGCACCAGCGTCATCACGAGCACGACCCCGGCGTACACGATCACGCTGACGGTTCAGGCGTCGTCCGGCACGCCCTAGATTGGGCGCCATGATGCGCGTCGCCCTCGCCGGGTTCGGTTCCTCCGGTCAGACCATCCACGCCCCGCTGCTCCACGAGGCCGGGTGTGACGTCGTCGCCGTGTCCACCCGCGATCCTGAACGCGCTGCTGCCGCCAGGGCCGAGTTCCCCGGAACGAGCGTCGTCGACGACCTGACCGCGCTGCTCGCGGTGCCGGGCGTCGACCTGGTGGTGCTGGCCACCCCCAGCGGCGCCCACGCCGCGCAGGTGCGCACCGTCATCGACGCGGGGATCGCCTGCCTGGTCGACAAACCCTTGGCGGTGGATGCCGTGTCGGCGGCCGACGTCGTGCGCCATGCCGAAGCCAGCGCAGTGCCCCTCACCGTCTTCCACAACCGGCGCTACGACCCCGAGCACGCCACCGTCGCGAGGGTGGTCGCCGACGGGCTGATCGGCACGCCGTTCCGCTACGAGATGCGGTGGGAGCGCTGGCGGCCGGTGCCCAAGGACCGGTGGCGCGAGAACGCCGGCCCCGCCGACGGCGGCGGCATCCTGCTCGACCTGCACAGCCACCTCGTCGACGCTGCCGTGCAGCTGTTCGGGCCGATCGCCTCGGTGTTCGCCACCGTGGCCGCGCACACGACCCTCGCCGAGGACGACGCGTTCCTCGTCTGCCACCACGAGTCGGGGGTGGTCTCGCACCTGGGGGCGACCGCGCTGTCCGGTGCGCCGGGGCCGCGGGTGCGGATGCTCGGCACGACCGGGGCCTACGTCATGGCGGACTTCACGGGGGAGACCCACGTGTGGACTGCTCAGGCCGACGCCGACCCCGGCCAGAGCGGCTGGGTGTACCGCGGCGACGAGCGTGAGCCGGTGGCCCGCGGCACGAGCACCCAGGCCGACCTCTACCGCGCGGTGGCGGCAGCGCTGGAGTCCCCGGAGCCCCAGGCCGCAATGCCCGTGGACCCGTGGGATGCCGTGCACACGCTGGCCGTCATCGACGCGGCGCGCGAGTCGGCGGCGCAGGAGCGCGTGGTGAGCGTGCGCACCCCCGCACGCTGACGGCATCCGACTCATTGCACTCCAGCCACCTGCGGGAGGTGGCCGGAGTGCAAGAAGTCGTGGTCAGGGGGAGGGCAGGCGTCGCGGTTCGATGCGTTCCTCCCGGATGCCGCCGCCCTCACCGTCGCGGGTCACGATGTACGCACCCTTGCCGTCGACCTCGCTGACCGCCTCGACGAGCTCGGTGCCGCGGTAGACCAGGCCCACGCCGTCGTCGGTGCAGTGGGTCGTGGGGAGCGTGCCGTCACCCACGAGGGCGTGGATCGTCGGGCGGCGGCTCTCCTCCGAGTCGTAGTGCACGCCGCTGCCGTAGGGCAGCAGGCCGAGACCGTTGGTCACTGCGCGCAGGTCGGGGCCGAAGGAGTCGGTGCAGCCGCCGAGGTACCAGCAGATCGACCCCGCGGACACGCCACCGAGCACGACGCCCGCCTCCCACGCGGCGCGCATCGCCGGTCGCAGGTCATGGACGTCCCACACCGCTAGCAGGTTCGCGACCGAGCCGCCACCGACCCACACGACATCAGCCTCGAGCAGGTGCCCGGGGACGTCGTCGAGGTTGGGCATGGGGAACAGGTCCAGGCACGTGACGTCGAACCCGGCCACGCGCCCGGCCTCGATGACGCGGTAGTTCATGAAGCGGGGGTCGCCGGATGCCGTGCCGACGTAGGTGACGCGTGGTCGGCGCCCGTGGGTGCCTGAGAGGTCGACCGCGTGGTGCACGAGCGCGGCGAACTCGACATCCGTGCGGTGTCCGTAGCGGAAGCCACCCGAGGTGGCGAGGATGGTCGGGGCGTCGGCAGTCATGGGCACGACGGTAGCCGCCCGCTGCGCTGCCTGTGGATAACTCTCCGGGCGCTTTCGTGGAACGCGGCACAGTGGGGGCATGGACGACGAGGGGACGCAGCCGCCGGAGGTGCCGGGGTTCGAGGTGGGGGAACTCCTGGCGCGGGGCGGCACGAGCGAGGTCTGGGCGGGCGTGTCGGTGCCCGAAGGTCGGCGGGTCGCGATCAAGGTGGTGCAGGCCGGCCTCGGGGAGGTGGAGGCGGCGGCGCGCGAGGCGGCGGTGTCGGCCGCCGCGGCGTCAGCGCACATCGTCGAGATCCACTCGGTCATCGACCTGGCGGACGGCCGGGTGGCGCTGGTCATGCCGCACCTGCGCGGTGGGTCCCTCGACGCGCTCGTGCGAACGCGCGGGCACCTGACGGCGGGGGAGGTCGTGACGGCGCTGGCCCCGGTGGCTTCAGCCCTGGGGCGCCTGCACGGTCTCGGTGTCGTCCACGGTGACGTCTCCCCGGGCAACGTGCTGCTCGACCTCGACGGCCGGCCGGTGCTCGGTGACCTCGGTCTGGGCCACGTGGTGGGTGACATCTCCCCGGGAGTGTGGGGCACCGACGGGTACGTCGCCCCCGAGGTCGTCATGGGCGGTGACCCGTCACCGGCATCGGACGTCTACGGGGTCGGCGCCCTGGGCTGGCTCTGCCTCACCGGCAGCGTGCCCGGTGCACCAGGGTTGCGCCCGGCACTCGCCGACGTGAGCCGCGCGGGGCCGTCTGCAGCGGGGCTGGTGGAGGCCCTCGAGGCGGCGCTGTCCCCGGATCCGGCCGACCGCCCGGATGCTCACGAGCTCGGCTGGCTGCTGTTCCAGGCGGCCACCGCGACACCGCTCGACCTCGTCCGCGGGGGTGACGAGGTCAGCGCCGTGACCTATCGGCTGCGAGCTGCCGCCGGCGAGGCCCCGGCGCTCGAGGCGACCCCGCGGTGGCGGCGCGTGTGGGCACGCCTCGCGGGACGCGGTGCCGCGCCGCCGACGTCCATCCCGGTCGAGCGGCGCCGTGGGGCCGGTCGGCACAGCGAGCCGGCGACCCGGGCGGGGGTGGGTGTCGCCCGGGTCGCCGTGACCGCCGCCGGTGCCGCGGCCCTCGCCGTGGCGCTCGTCGTGGCTGCCACCGTGCTCGGCAGGGACAGCGGATCAGCCGAGGCGCGAGCGGCACCGTCGACCGTGCAGCCGGTGGGCGGCCCAGCTCAGGTGAGGCCGACGTTTGTCCCTGACCCCAGGGTAGACCCGGTGTCCCCGCGGGAGCGCCCGCAGGAACTGCTCACCGCGCTCGCCGAGGCCAGAGCCGGGGCCTTTCGGGAGGCGACCCCGGCGATGCTGCACGGGGCCGTGGCGCCGGGATCGACCGCGGCCGCGCGGGACGCTGCTGCGGTGTCGGAGGTCGCGCGGGCCGGCCTGCGCTACTCGGGCCTGCGGTACGACGTCGTCGATGCCCGGCACGTCTCGGGGGATGCACGAGCCGCCGTCGTGCAGGCTCGCATCGACGCCAGTGCCTACTCGGTCGTCGGTCGCTCCGGGGCGCAGCCGCAACCCGCGCAGGAGGGCCGTGTCGTGGTCGTCGACCTGGTCTTCACGCAGGCAGGGTGGCGGATCAGCGCCATCCGCCCGGTCAGCTGACGAGCCAGCGCGCTGCGCCCTCGAGGCCGGGGGCGCATCGTCGACGTCGGTGCCGTGCCGTGACATCTGACGCAGGCCCGTATGGGCGCGGCTCGGCGGGAGGACACTGGGGGTCATGGAGGGTGGTCGCCCACGGTGAGGCACTCGGCGCGTCGAGGTGCCTTCGTCCCGGCTCCGGGCGTGGAGCCGGCGACGCCCTACTGGTCGCTCGAGATCGAGGCGGTGCTCGACGCGGTGGGGAGCAGCCCCGCGGGTCTCGGTGACGTCGAGGCCCGCACCCGCGCCCTGGCTCAGGGGCACGGCGCCGCTGCGCCGAGCCGTGCCAGGACGATCGGGCGTGAACTGGGCCGGCAGTTCTCCCAACCGGTGGTGGTCATCCTCCTCGTGGCCACCGGGCTCTCGCTCGTGCTCGGCGACCGGGTCGACGCGCTGATCATCACCGCCATCGTGCTGCTCAGCGGCCTCCTGGGGTTCTGGCAGGAGCACGGGGCCGCCGTGACCGTCGCCCGGCTGCTCGACCGGGTGCAGGTGCACGTCGAGGTCCGGCGAGCAGGGCGGGTGGTGTCGGTGCGCCCCGACGAGGTGGTGCCGGGCGACGTCGTGGTGCTGAACGCCGGCGACATCGTGCCGTGCGACTGCCGGGTGCTCACCGCCGAGGCCCTGCAGACGGACGAGTCCGCGCTGACCGGCGAGACCTACCCGCGCCACAAGCACCCCGACCCCGCGCCCGCCGACGCCGCGCTCGCGGAGCGGCACAGCGCCCTCCTGCAGGGCAGCCACGTCGTGAGCGGTCGCGGTGAGGCCGTGGCGGTCCTCACGGGCTCGCACACCGAGCTCGGGCGGATGTCGAGCACCCTCACCGACCGCCCGACGCCCACCGGCTTCGAGCAGGGCACCACGCGCCTGGGCCTGCTGCTTGCCCGGGTGACGCTCGGGCTCACCGCGGTCATCCTCGTGGTCAATGTGGTGCTCGGGCGCCCGTTCATCGACTCCGTGCTCTTCTCGATCGCCCTCGCGGTCGGCGTGACTCCACAGATGCTGCCGGCCATCGTCGCGGTCTCCCTGTCGACCGGGGCGCGCCGGATGGCGGACGCCTCGGTGATCGTGCGCCGCCTGGACGCCATCGAGGACCTCGGCAGCATGGACCTGCTGTGCACCGACAAGACCGGAACCCTCACCCGCGGTGTGCTGACCCTCGCGGCGACCGTGGGCCCCGACGGCGGCCACAGCGACCTCGTGGCGGGGCGGGCCGCGCTCAACGCGGCCCTGCAGACCGGCTTCACGAACCCGCTGGACGACGCGGTCCTGGCCGGCGCGGCACCCGACCAGCGGTGGCGCGCCGTCGACGAGGTGCCCTTCGACTTCGACCGCAAGATGCTGTCGGTGCTCGTCGACGGCCCCGAGGGGCGCCTCCTGGTGACCAAGGGTGCCTACGCGTCGGTGCTGGCGAGGTGCTCCACCGTGGTCGGCCCCGGAGGCGCACCCGAGGCGCTCGGGCCACGACGGATGCTGCTCGACGAACAGTTCCGTGGGCTGAGCGAGCAGGGTGCCCGCGTGCTGGCGGTGGCCGAGCGCCCGCTGCCCGGTCGCGCCGAGGTCACCGTCGACGACGAGCGCGACCTCACCCTCCTGGGCCTGCTGGCCTTCGAGGACCCACCCAAGGACGGGCTCGCGGCGACCCTGGCAGAGCTTGAGGCGCTCGGCATCCGGCTGTGCATGCTGACGGGGGACAACGCCCTGGTTGCCACCCACGTCGCGCGCAGCATCCTCGCGGCCGAACCCACCGTCGTGACCGGCAGCGAGGTCGATGCCCTGGACGACATCGCACTGCGGGCGCTCGCGCCGACCGTCGACGCGTTCGCCGAGCTCACGCCGACGCAGAAGGAGCGAATCATCAAGGCGGTGCGCGCCGGGGGATCGGTGGTCGGCTACCTCGGCGACGGCATCAACGACGCCGGCCCGCTGCACCTCGCCGACGTTGGCATCTCGGTCGACACGGCGGTCGACGTGGCGAAGAGCGCGGCGGCCATGGTGTTGCTCGACAAGGACGTGGACGTCGTCGTGAGCGGCGTCCGGCTCGGCCGGCAGACCTTCACCAACACGCTGAAGTACGTGTACACGACGGTCAGCGCGAACTTCGGCAACACCGCGAGCATGGCGGCGGCCTCGGCCTTCCTGCCGTTCCTCCCGCTGCTGCCCCGGCAGATCCTGCTGCTCAACTTCCTCTCCGACCTGCCGAGCATCACCCTCGCCGGCGACCGCGTCGACCCCGAGGACGTGCAGCGCCCCCGCCGGTGGAACCTGCACCAGGTGCGCGACTTCATGGTGGTGTTCGGGCTGCTCAGCAGCGCCTTCGACCTGCTGACCTTCGCCGTGCTCCTCCAGGTCTTCGACGCGGGCGCCACGCTGTTCCGCACCGGCTGGTTCGTCGGGTCGACCCTCACCGAGCTGGCCGTGCTGTTCGTGCTGCGCACCCGCCGACCCGTGTGGCGCAGCCACCCGGGCCATGCCCTGGTGCTCACCTCGCTGCTCGTCGGCGGCGTCACCGTCTCGCTGCCGTTCGTCTCCGCGGCGCTTCCCGCACTGGGCCTGGCCCGCCCGCCGGTCGGCCTGGTCGTCACCCTCGTGGGCATCACCGGGTGCTACATCGTGGCCGCCGAGCTCACCAAGCGGGCCTTCTTCCGGGCCGGAGGTCAGGCGACCAGCCAGCGCGCCGCGCCCTCGAGGTCGGGGTGGATGAAGTCGTAACCGCTCGTGGCCAGCACCTCGCCGACGATGCGCTGGCTCCCGAGGATCTCGGTGGCGAACTCGCCGAGCACGATGCGCAGGGCGGGCGACGGTGCCGGCAGGACTGCCGGCCGGTTGAGGGCGCGCCCGATGGCCGCGACGATGTCGCGCTGACGCGCCGGTTCGGGCGCCGACAGGTTGACCGGGCCGGTGAGGTCATCGCGGTCGAGCAGGTGCAGCAGTGCGCCGACCTCGTCGTCCAGCGTGATCCACGGCCAGTACTGCTTCCCGGAGCCGAGCGGCCCGGCCAGCCCGAACCGGGCAAGCTGCAGCAGCCGTTCCATCGCGCCGCCCTGACGGGCCAGGACGATGCCGGTGCGGGCCAGCGCGACGGACGCCCCGGCATCCACCGCGGGAGCCGCGCTGGCCTCCCACGCGAGGACGACATCGGTGAGGAACCCCTCGCCCGGCGCGCTGCTCTCGGTGAGCGGTTCGTCACCGCGGTTGCCGTAGTACCCCACAGCCGACCCCGAGACGAAGCGCACCGGGTGTTGGACCTGTGCGATGGCGGTGGCCAGTGCGTGCGTGGTGTCGGTGCGCGAGGAGAGGATCTCGCGCTTGTATGCCGGGGACCAGCGCTTGTCGCCGACTCCGGCCCCGGCGAGGTGCACGACGCCGTCGACGCCGTCGAGGGCACGCGGGTCCAGGGTTCGGCTCGTCGGGTCCCACTGCACCTCGTCACGGCCCCGGGCAGGGCGGCGCACGAAGCGCACCACCTCGTCGCCGCGCTGCGTGAGCGCGGCGACGACGGCGGTGCCGATCAGCCCCGAGGAGCCAGTGACGGCGATGCGCTTCATCTGGTGCTCCACCCGGTGCCGGTCAGTGCTCGACGAGACGTCATCACAGACCCAGGTCGGCCTCGAAGGCGCCTTCCTCGAGACGCTGCTTCATCGTCGTGAGGAAGCGGGCAGCATCCGCACCATCGACGATGCGGTGGTCGTAGGACAGCGCCAGGTAGACCATCGAGCGGATCGCGATCGTCTCGCCACCGTCCTCGGTCATGGCCACGACGGGGCGGCGAACCACCGAGCCCGTGCCGAGGATCGCGACCTGCGGCTGGTTGATGATCGGGGTGTCGAACAGCGCCCCTCGCGAGCCGGTGTTGGTGATCGTGAACGTGCCACCGGACAGGTCGTCAGGCATGATCTTGTTGTTGCGCGTGCGCTCGGCGACATCGGAGATCCCGCGAGCCAGGCCGGCGATGTTGAGGTCGCCGGCGTTCTTGAGCACCGGGACGAGCAGACCCTTCTCGGTGTCGACAGCGACGCCGAGGTGCTCGGCGCCGTAGTACGTCACCTGGTCGCCGTCGACGCTGGCGTTGACCGTCGGGTGGGCCTTGAGGGCCTCGACGGCGGCGAGCGCGAAGAACGGCAGGAAGCTCAGCTTGGTGCCCTCACGAGCGGCGAAGTCTGCCTTGGCCCGGTCGCGCAGCTTGGCGATTCGGGTGACGTCGACCTCGACGACCGTGGTGAGCTGCGCCGAGATCTGGAGCGACTCGACCATGCGGCGGGCGATCGTCTGGCGCAGGCGGGACATCTTCTCGGTGGTGCCCCGGCGCGAGTCGGTGGCCGCAGGTGCCTTGGCGGGCGCGGCGGGTGCGGCCGCTGCAGGTGCCGGTGCCTCGGGGGCAGGAGCCGGGGCCTTCTTGGCCTCGGCGGCCGCCATGACGTCCTGCTTGCGGATGCGGCCACCGATCCCGGTGCCGGTCAGCGTCGCGAGGTCGATGCCGTGGTCGGCGGCCAGCTTGCGCACGAGCGGCGTGACGTAGGCCGCGGCATCGCGGCCCTCGGTGTCGTCGCTGCTCGCCGGTGCGGCTGCGGCAGGAGCCGGTGCCGCGGCAGCAGGAGCAGGAGCGGCGGATGCCGGGGCGGGAGCAGCCGGGGCGGGAGCAGCGGATGCCGGGGCGGGAGCTGCCGGGGCGGGAGCTGCGGATGCCGGGGCGGGAGCTGCGGATGCCGGGGCGGGAGCAGCGGGTGCCGGGGCGGCAGCAGCCGGCTCGGGAGCCGGAGCCTCAGCGGCGGCGGCAGGAGCGGAGCCACCGCCGGAGCCGCCGATGACCGCCAGGTCAGCGCCGACGGGGACGGTGTCGTCCTCCTGGACGAGGATCTTGTTGAGCTTGCCGGCCACGGGGGAGGGGATCTCGGTGTCGACCTTGTCGGTCGAGACCTCGAGGAGCGGCTCGTCGACCTCGACGTCGTCGCCCTCCTGCTTGAGCCAGCGGGTGACGGTGCCCTCGGTGACCGACTCGCCGAGGGCCGGCATGGTCACGGTGGTGCCGTCGCCGCCGTCGGAGGACGTGTCGGCAGAGCCCTGAGGTGCGGCCTGCTCGGCCGGTGCACTCTCCGCGGGGGCGGGGGCGGGGGCGGCCTCGGCGGGTGCGGCCTCGGCTTCGACGGGTGCGGGCTCGGGCGCAGCCTCGGCGGGTGCGGCCTCGGGCTCGCTCGCAGCGGGCGCGTCGCCGTCACCGATGACCGCGAGGTCAGCGCCGACGGGGACGGTGTCGTCCTCCTGGACCAGGATCTCCTGGAGCGTGCCGGCGATGGGCGAAGGGATCTCGGTGTCGACCTTGTCGGTCGAGACCTCGAGCAGTGGCTCGTCGATCTCGACGGTGTCGCCGACCCCCTTGAGCCAGCGCGTCACGGTCCCTTCGGTGACGGACTCGCCGAGCGCAGGCATCTTCACGCGTTCTGACATCGGGACAGCTCTCCTTTGTGGGCGGTGACGTTGACCACTCTAGTTGTGTGCGTGCAGCGGTTTCCCAGCGAGCGCCAGATGGGCCTCGCCGAGGGCTTCGTTCTGGGTCGGGTGGGCGTGCAGCAGAGCCGCGACGTCCTCGGCGTGGGCCTCCCACGAGACGATCAACTGGGCCTCCCCGATCTGCTCACCCATGCGTGAACCGACCATGTGGATGCCGACGACCGGGCCGTCCTTGACCCGCACGAGCTTGACGAAGCCCTGGGTGCGCAGGATCTGGGACTTGCCGTTGCCGCCGAGGTTGTACTCGTAGGTCTCGACCCGGTCGCCGTACTGCTCGGTGGCCTGCGCCTGGGTCAGCCCCACCGACGCGATCTCGGGTTCGCAGTAGGTGACCCGGGGGATGGACGACTCCACGAGAGGCACCGGATCGAGCCCGGCGATGTCCTCGGCCACGAAGATGCCCTGGGCGAAGCCGCGGTGGGCGAGCTGGAGCCCGGGCACGATGTCGCCGACGGCGTAGACCCCGTCGACCGAGGTACGGCAGCGCTCGTCGGTGATGACGAATCCGCGCTCGACGCTCACCCCGGCATCCTCGAATCCCAACCCGGCGGTCGACGGCCCTCGCCCGACGGCGACGAGCAGCACGTCGGCGCTCAGCTCGTCACCACCCTCGAGGCGCACGTTGACACCGCTCTCGGTCGGGGTGGCCGACTCGAAGCGCACCCCGGTGCGGAAGGCGATGCCGCGCTTCTTGAAGGCGCGTTCCAGCGCGGTGCTGACGGCCGGGTCCTCGGCGGCGACGAGCCGGGGGAGGGCCTCGACGATCGTCACGTCGGCGCCGAACGAGCGCATGACGGAGGCGAACTCGACGCCGATGACACCCCCGCCGAGCACGACGATGCTCTTGGGCACCTCGGTCAGCGCGAGGGCGCCGTCGCTGGTCATGATCGGGCCGCCGAGCTCGAGCCCGGGCAGGGTCCGGGCGTACGAGCCGGTGGCCAGCACGACGTGGCGGCCGACGAGGCGCCGGTCGCCGACGACGACGGTGCGCTCACCCTCGAGGCGGCCCTCGCCCTGGACGTAGTCGACCTTGCGTGAGGACACCAGGCCCTGAAGGCCCTTGTGCAGCCGGCTCACGACGCCCTCGCGGTAGGCGGTGACGCCCGGCAGGTCGACACCGTCGAGCGTCGCGCGCACCCCGAAACGGGTGGCTTCACGGGCTGAGTCGGCGACCTCGGCCGCGTGCAGCAGCGCCTTGGTGGGGATGCAGCCCCGGTGCAGGCAGGTGCCGCCGAGGAGGTCCTTCTCGACGAGGGCGACGCTCAATCCGAGCTCGGCGGCGCGCAGCGCGCAGGCGTAGCCGCCGCTGCCACCTCCGAGGACGACGACGTCATGGGTGGGTTCGGCGGTGGCCGGCATCAGCTGCTCCTTCGCGCGGGGGTGGGGCGCCTGCGAGCATCCTGTCACTCCCTGAGCGCTTATCGTGTCGTCATGGCGTGGTGGAGACGCAGTCGCGACAAGCAGGCACCCCATGGCGGTGGCGACCTGAGCAGCGCCCGTGCCCACCTGCAGGAGTTCGTCGGGACGCGGCGGGGTGTGGAGGCCTACATCGAGCCCGCGACCAACATCACCGCGACGACCGTGGTCCTCATCGCCCACGACGGGGAGTGGACGAGGCGGGCACTGCCGTCCCGGCCGGTGGCCTTCGAGGTCGCCCGCTCGCTCGACATCCCCGTCTACGACGTGAACCTCACCGGCTACCCGGCGCGCATGCGCCAGTGGACCGCCCGCCAGCGGCGCCCTGACCAGCGCTGACGGCAGTGACTCACGGCGCCACCGACGCCGGGCCAGCCGTCGTGGACGGCAATTCGATCGATCGGGGCGCTCGGGTCTGCGAAGGTTGACGCACCACCCGCCGAACGAAGGAGCACCATGTCAGGCTCGAAGAAGCCGCGCGCCACCGTCGACGAGGACGTGAAGGCCAAGTTCCGCGCAGCCCTGGACGCGAAGAAGTCCCACGGCGGCGCCGACGTCTCGGACCACTCGGACCACTCGAAGGTCGACCACGCCCACGGTCCGGAGGCCAGCGCGACGCAGCAGATGTTCCGCCGCAAGAGCGGCGGCTGAGCGTTCGCTCTCCCATGACCCACGACTGACGGATGCCGCGCCACCCCGCTGGGGGAGGCACGGCATCCGTGGTTCGTCACCGTCGTCTCAGCCGGCGCTGGACTCAGCCGGCGCTGGACTCAGCCGGCGCTGGACTCCACGAGGGCCAGCAGGGTCGCCACGCCGAAGCCGGTGCCGCCCTTCGGGGTGTGTCCCTTGGGGCCCTTGTCGTTGAACGCCGGCCCGGCGATGTCGAC
>Ga0075160_10002211_pt1 | contig 11683 bp, 13 predicted proteins | sample JI91814C2DNA_FD_70969 | JGI IMG/M metagenome (GOLD analysis project Ga0075160, IMG submission 70969) | Wastewater effluent complex algal communities from Wisconsin, to seasonally profile nutrient transformation and Carbon sequestration -... | ecosystem: Engineered > WWTP > Effluent > Algae...
ACTACGAAGCGCTGCTCGACGTGGCACGCGGCGAGTACCTGGACTTCGATGAACTTGCCGTCGCCTGATAGGCTCACGACCTGTCGGGACGGACAACGATAAAGACGCAGGAGCTGGTCCCTCCACGGAACATCGCCCGCGCCTGAAAGAAATTCCCAGGACCACCGAAACGCCCGCACGAATACGTGCGGGCGTTTTCGCGTTCCAGGTGCGTTGTACAGTAGGGGTGTCCCTGGTTCGCGATAGACTTCTCCTGAATGGAGGAGACCATGACCACTGTCACGCACGACGGCACCGAATACACCCAACTCACTGACACGGTGTGGGCGGATGCTCCGTACTCGGTACGTATTCAGGTGGGCAAGGAGCTGACACCGGAAGACGCCAACCATCTCGCTGCGCTCGTCGGATACGCCTACGCCAAGACGGGTGGGGAGCGCGGAAACGGGTTCACGCAGGATTCCCCGAACTCCATCATCTACTTCTGCGACACCACCAAGGGACGTGCTTACAACCACTTGGAGACGTTCTTCGAGGACGTGAAGGTGACGGTGGTGGAAGGCTCCCCGCAGCGCAAGACGAAGAACTTCACCCGCCTCGTGGAAGGCATGGGCGACGTGGGCGAGATTACGTTCTGGGCTGATTCGGTGTACGACTCCGCGCCCCAGCCCCCTGTCCCTCTGACCGATGACGGGGTTCCTGCGCCAGGTATCTACTCGGTGGACGAGAAGGTGTTCCGCGTGGGTAAGTCCAACGCGGTGTCCACGTTCATGGGCGGTAAGTGGCGCTCGCAGACCGCTGCGGAAGCACGTGACACCGCAGCGAAGATCAAGGCGCGCGGTCACAAGGCACCCCTGGAGCAGGTGGCGTCTCTTGGACGCGCGAGCGGTGTGTGCCTGGTGTGTGGACGCGCGCTGAGCGACCCGCTGGCTATCGAGCGCGGCATCGGCGCGCGGTGCGTGTCGAAGGTCTGACGATGGCGCACGAGCCCCGCGAGGTGGACCCGAAGGACTTCCAGCGCATCACCTACCGAGGTGTCGGGCTGGCTGCGTTCACCCCGTTCCCGATGATTCGCTGGCGGAGGTCGTACCAAGTGGCGATGTGCGGTGACACGCGGAAGAAGGAAGTGGCAGCCGCTCTGGGGTACTTCGCTACGCAGACACGGTTCGCGGAACTCGTTCAGGAGAACCCCGCGCTGCTCACCCCGAAGAACGATGATCTGAGCATCCCGTCTCCGTATGAAGTTGGTACCCTCTACAGCGAGACCCTGGACGAGTTCAAGCGAGTCATCACGCCCGAAACGGCGAACACACCTACCGCGCATGCCCTCACCTACGCGATGCAGACGTGGGCACAGGTGGTGTCACATCAGATCACCGGGGATACGTTTCCCGTCGCGCAGGCATCAGGGGACACCAGTTTCACCATCGAAGGAATGGAAGCCCTCCCTCCCCTTTCCGACCGCCACGGCGATAACGCCGTGAGCGAGGGCACCCTCCCACCACTCACCATCTCGGATGAGGCGGAATACCCCATGACGTGGGACCAGTTCGCTCGGGAGAGAAAGCTGGACCGTTGCGGGTCGTGTGCAAGCGGGCTGAGCAGCCGCATCAGGCACCACGCGGATCGGAAGGGATTGCCGCGCGGGCGCACCCCGAACCGCCACAACGTGTTCCCCCGCGCCATATGGGAGGAGTTCTACACGAACTGGAAGGATTACTACGCCACGCTTCATCTCGCGCACACTCACGGAGGACGGGCATGAGTGCCGCTACCGTCCCGTGGGAGTCCCTCGTCTCCGCCCGTGAGGCGGCGGGTGTGAGTCGTTACCGTCTCGCACAGAAAATGGGCATCAACTTGTCACACCTCGGGCGTCTTGAGCGCGGCGAGGCGTCCCCCCGCACGGACACCATCCGCCGTGCGGCGGAGGCTCTCGGCGTGTCGATGGATAAGGTGACACCCGCCAAGGACGGGGAGACTTCTGCAGCCAACGGCACGCAGCTCCGCAAGATTTTGCGCGAGGAATTGTCTGCTGTCTTCAGCGGTACCCGTGAGCCGTCTCCCCCCGCCCCCGCATCACCAAAGCTGTGGGGCGTGTACCTGAACACCGACATGACCGAGGGGCGTGGAAGGCGCTACTTGGCACGGCTTTTCCGTACCGAAGACCAGGCACGCGCATGGGTGGAGACGCAGCACGACTACCCCGGTCATCCGATGCACGTTGTCGCGGAAGTGGACTTCAACCCAGCGGCGCTGGACACCCCCGAAGGACTCGCCGTACCTCGTTGAGCGCAACGCCTTCCCCGCTCCTGAAGGAACGGGGAAGGCGTTCAAATCGGGTCATTACGGAATATCCGCAAAAACTGCGGACTCGCAGAAACTGTGGTACGGTTCTCCGCATGAGCGAAGACACCAACTCCTGGGCGATGATCAGGGAGTCCATCTCCGACGCTGAGGGCACTGAAGACCTCAGCGAACGACTGGAACACCTGCGCACGGCTCTGGACACGACCAACGCGCTGATCAACGAAACCATGGCGCAGGCTGTGGTCTACGGGAACGCGAGTCTTCGCTCGGTAGCGGGAGTGGCGGGGTTCTCCGAGAACACCATCCGCCCGCGCCTGGCCAGCACGGAACTACTGTCCGGGTACGCCAACGGTGGTGTCATCTCCACAGCGGAGGTGCACCGCGCACGATACGACTACACCTCACCCGAGGGTCTGGTAGATGTCACCGCTGTAGCGGGGCAGATGAAGAAGTTCGATGACCCCGCCGAACGTGTGCGCAAACCTCTCACGTTCACTCCGCGCACCTCGAAGAAACCCCCGAAGAAGGAGAACTGACATGCCCGACAAGAACCACACCCATCTTGCGTTCCTGCTGGACCGTTCCGGGTCCATGTGGTCCATCAAACAGGACGTGGAGGGCGGTTTTGACGCGTTCATCGAGACGCAGAAGGAAACCGAGGGGGCGTGCCACGTAACCCTCGCGCAGTTCAACACCGCATATACCGTGGTGTACGCGGCTAAACCGGTTTCCGAGGTTCCCGCATTGAACCTTGTTCCCAGCGGCGGCACCGCGCTTTACGACTCGATGGCAGCGCTGATCGAAGCCACCGCGCGGTACCTGGACACCTTCACCAAGAAGAAGCGTCCGGCGTCGGTCATCGTCGCCATCATGACGGACGGCTACGGGAACTCCTCGCGTGAATGGAACAGTGTCGGTATCAAGAAGCTCGTGGAAGCCAAGACCGAGGAAGGCTGGCAGTTCCTCTACATGGGTGCCGACCAGGACGCCATCGAAGAAGCCGGTAAGGTCGGCATCGCGGCGGGTAACTCCATCTCCTACACCCGTGGAAACGCCAAGGAAGCCATCCTCGCTACGTCCAGCAATGTCGCCGCTTACCGCAGCGCTGTGGCAATGGATTCCCCGTTGGCGTCAGTGGCGTACAGCGCAGACCAGCGCGAGGTTCTGCTCAAGGACTAGCGCCATCCGCCTTCGGGCATCCCGCAGCGCTGGCAATGATCGAAGTATCTCGTGTATTCAAAAGTGCTGTGGCGGAACTTATGTCCGAATATCCGCCCCAGCAGCCCTTGGCACCGCGCAGGTTTACATGTGCTCATGCGGTGAAGAATCTACCACGAAGGTTGACGGACGGGACGAACTCAAGGCGTACCACCTGGTAGCCCACGAGCGTCCCGTCCTCAACGTCATTCAGCGACGTGGAACGCGGGCGGTCATCCCCCGCAGCAAGGAGCAGGTCTCGCTCCCACTCTGCCAGCCCGTCGAGGTCAGACATGGAACGCGGACGAATGGAAGTGTCAACGATTCCTTCTTCATCTACGACGAGGGACTTCGAGCGGCGGTCCATGGTGGCACGCGCGGGGTCGTACTCCACCGTCAGGTAGACATCGCCAGATGTGCTGTTGAACGCGGTAGTGGTGAAGCTCAACGATTCGGTGTCCCCGGAGAACAGTTCCACCTCGGTGTAGAACAGTTCCAACTTCTCACCGTTGCGAAGATGCGCGGTGATGTCGTAGCTGCGGTTTTCGGTGTCACGAATGTTCAAGTCCGCGACCAATCCCGCCACGGGTTCATCTGGACCAGCGATGTTCAGCTCCGTGACAATGGCGCGGAGGTGGTCGTAGTTCAGCCGCGCGCCGAAGGCGAAGGACACGGTGTCCGCGATTTGTTCGGCGCTAGCTCCTGGTGCCTCATTGCTGACGTATTCCGCCACCGCGTCGGGGTCGGGGTAGTCGAAGCTGATGAGGTAATGGAACCGTCCTGGACGGTTCAGGAAGTACGGGCTCAGCTTGTTCGTCTCATTGACCGTGACGATGTAGAGCCGCTTGGTGGCATCGACACCATCGAACAGCGATAGGAACTGATCCTGGGAGTTGTGCTCCGAGTTTCGTGGAAAATTCTTCTCGAACTCATCGAACACGATGACGCACTCCCCCAGCTCCGAGAGGAAGTCCGCAACGCCGGGGGTGTCGTGGTTGACGAAGACGACAGGGAGGTTAAACGCATCGCGGGCTTGCCGCGCCAGTTCCACTGTGGTGGAAGACTTACCAATCCCCTTGTCGCCCTCGAAGAGCACACCCAGCGAACGGTCCAGAGCCGCGTAGGTACGAAGCACCTTGGCAATGGTCTCGTCGCGGCGTCCGTACACGCGGTAGGTCGGCGGCGCGAGGTCATCGAGCGTGGTGAGGCTGTACCCCGTCAACGGGTTGAAGGCGATACCGTAGGTCCCTTTGGGGAGGTCTTGCGGCGCGGCGTGTGGGGAGGTCGTGGTGTAACGACCTCCGCCGTGGCTCAGGACGCGTGTGGTGCTGATGGTGGTCTCCTATGTTGATTGGGCGTTAGCACTCTACCGCACGTGGTTGCGCCCCGCAATGACAGGTGTTACTATCAACGTAACACCACCACAGGAGACCATGATGAGCTTCAACCGCGAGAACGTTGTCTGGCAGAGCCAAGACGGTACGTGGAATCTCGGGTTCTACCGCGTCCTGGAGCGCTTCGGGTACAGCGACGATGAAGACTACGACCCTGAGTGGGATGTGGACTACGACTACGAGAACTTCGAGTGGTTGAGCACGGGACACCCGAGCCTGGACGCCGCCCGCGCCGAGTGGAAGGGTGCCAACCCCGGAATGATGGTCGTAGCCAGCGGGGAGGATCGCGTCGCGGAGCTGGACGCAATGGCTGATAGATTCAAGACCCGCCGCGCACGTCAGTAGAAAGTGTTACGCTGAACGCACCTAGCAAGGAGTAGACCGCAACATGGAACGCACGCAGGCTTTCGCCGCCGAGACGCAAGAAGCGTCAACGGCGGCTTTGGCGTGCGCATTTACCGTCAGCGGCGGTCTCGGGCACACCTATGCCTCCGAGCAGCCCAAGCGTCTGTCGGTCATCGACCCAAGGCTTGGCTCCGTGCAACTCAGCACAATCCCCGCCCATCGTGGCGAACGCCCCAGCACGGAGCATCGGGCTAGCGGAAATACCAAACATGTGACCCGTTTCACATCATCTGCAACTCCCCTGGTAGGCGCGGCGTAAGCCACGCCCCGCTGAAACACACTCTAAATCCGTTGTAGTACAACGGATTTCAACGAAAACACCTGTTGACGAAACACATTTCGGGTGTACTGTTCTCACCAGCAACGCATACGGCTCGACCGGATGTAACCGCCATCTTCATGTGATGGAAGGCTTATCGGTAAAAAGATAAGCACGCCAGAGGATGTCACCTTGATAACTACACAGTGAAATGGCATACACGCCGACCAGGGTTCCCCTTGCCGAAGGGGCACGCTGAGATTCACCACCCGCCTCAGAACGGGTGGCTCACCTGGCGGCGTAACGTGTGCGCGGCGGGCAACCGCGTGACCAGCGTCCTTAGTCCTTGAGGGGACACCTTGTACAGGCGCTGACCGTCACCAACCGCCCGCCGCGCACGCGATAGTGTTATCGTGGAAGCAACACCTACGACGACAGAGAGACCATGAGCGCAACAAGACCGCGACGGACGTACGTCGTAGGAAACTTGGTGCACAAGCCTCCCCGTAGCGACCCGTCATGGGCAGCAGTCCGCACGGACGCGGGAGTGGACAACCTCTCCATCGGAATCGGTGTTCTGGTATCGGAGATTTTCCGGTACGACACCTTGCACGCTGAAGGCGTGGGAGCTTTACATGGGTGCGACAAGATGCCCACCAGCGACTTCGCCGAGATGCTTGCGGTGTACCACGGACTATGCGTGGCGCGTGAACTTGGGTTCCGCTCAGCGCACATAGTCACGGACTCGCAGGGCATTCTCCACGTATTGCGAGGCGGGCGTATACGCGACCGCAGCGACGTGCATTACGTGATGGATTTCCTGATGCCTCTCACGCGGGAGTTTGACGCGTTGTCTCTCAAATGGGTTCCGCGAGAGAACAACCGCCAAGCGGACATGTTGTCCAAGCTCGCGCGGAAAGAGATTCGTCGCAGCCACGCGGCGTGAAACACTAAGCGTTCTTGGCGGAACTCGGCAGACGCGACAGGCTCAAACCCTGTTGCCCGAAAGGGCGTGTCGGTTCGAGTCCGACAGAACGTACTATGCGGGAGTAACACGTAACTGGAAGCGTTGCGGATTGTAGCTCCGTCCTCTTAACTGAGTCTGGGGGTTCGAGTCCCTCCTCCCGCACAATGCACTACGGTGCAACGCACTCTTGGCGGAACGGCATACGCGCCAGCTTGAGGGGCTGGTGCCCGAAAGGGTATGTGGGTTCAAATCCCACAGAGTGCACTTATCGCAGCGGGAACGTTGGATCGTCTCACCGTCACTTATGCGGGGTCGGTGACAAACGAGAGTAGGTTCCAGCGCCCCAAGGGGAAGCGCTCCCGCTGTGAAGCCCCGCACTTAACCAACTGAATATCGCTGATAGACAATGCCCCTATAGCTGAGATGGCATTAGCACCGGACTCTCAATGGGAGCCTAATCGGGAAACCGATCAGTGAACATCGCTTAACGTCGGGGAAACCCAACCCTCCTTATGGAGAAGGGCAATCCCGAGCCAAGCTACCGAAAGGTAGAAGGTGTAGAGACTTAACAGGCGACGCCTACAGCGCATCCGCGCCATGGTGAAGAGAAAGTCCAGACCACAAACGCGTTATGCGGCAAGGGAACTTGTAGTGGTACGTAATCCGGGGACCAGGGTTCGAGTCCCTGTGGGGGTACTTCACAACTGAATACGAAAGACAATGCCTCGCTAGCTCAATTAGGTAGAGCTGCGGACTTCAATAGGAGCCCTGTCGGGGAAACCTGACAGGTGTAGCCGCTTAAACTCGGGGAACTCCCACTCTCTATATGGAGAAGGACAATCCCGAGCCAAGCCGCTGAAAGGCGGAAGGTGTAGAGACTTGACAGGCGGCACCTGTCCCTGGAAGTTCCAGATATGGTGAAGAGAAAGTCCAGACCCCAAACAAGTGAAACAGCTTGGCGGCGTAAGCCGTGGCGGGTACGTTAATCCGTAGGTTCGGGGTTCGATTCCCCGGCGGGGCACGCATATCACAATGGTTAAGCTGATAGACTTAAACCATGAAGCAGGGCGCAGACGAGTACCGCGAGCACATGCGCGTGTACATGATGGAGCGGTACCACAATCGACGCGCGGAAGCTATACAGATACTCGGCGGCGAATGCGTGATTTGTGGCACTACCGAGAGTCTGGAGATAGACCATGTAGACCGCTCCTTGAAAACTATGAATGTGGCGCGGATGGCACGGGTTAGCAAGGCACGGTTTCTGAAGGAGCTTGAAATATGCCAATTGCTCTGCAAGCCCCACCACATTGACAAGACGCGTGAGGAGCAGAGCGTTCCCCACGGGGGTGGTAAATCGGGCAAGAAGAACTGCCCGTGCGACCCGTGCACGGTCAAGCGTAGAGAATACGCACGCAGTTACAAGGCTGCACGGAGTGGAAAGCCGCTATCCCCCAAGAGGAAGCCGCCGCTGGAACGTCTCAAGGAATTGCACGGGACACGAAAAGGGTACATGATCGAGAGGCGTCTAGGGTTAGACCCATGCGATGAATGTCGCACTGCGAACTCTGAGTACACGCGGGACTTAAAGGCGCGTAAAGCTCTCGAACAACAAGCCAGTTGCACACTTCCGTGAGGTATGTTAGTGTCAACGTAACAACTTCCCGCATGAGGGATAAGCACGGGTGACCGTGTGAAAGGTGAGGGTGACTCCCTTGCCGCCTGGTGACAGGTGATTCATGCACACCGAAGTCGCAACGTCCGTTCCTGAGATGGGACGGCGACGATGTGAGCGAAAGTGGGTCGGGCAGAGGCAATCGCTGAGTCCGCACGGTTCCCCGCAGGAACCACCCCGCCGCGAGCAAGCATCGTCCGCGACAAGGAGGGCACCAACAGTCCGAGACTTGCCGGTCGAGGGCGGGTGCCATGAGCGTGGGAGATGGGTGGGCGCACTCATCGAGAACGAGCGACTGTCGTTAGCCTTGGCGGGCGAAGGCAGAGAGGGTGTGAAGTATTCTGTGCCTCGAAAGAGGTTCGGAGCTTCATGGGAAAGCGCATCCTCACGTCAAACCATCTCCTTTTCGAGGGAGAAGCCAACTAGAAAGTGGTTCTAACAAGCGAAAGTCTTTCTCCGCTGCGATGTGAAAGCGTCGTAACGCTCAGCCCGCAAGGGAACTGAGCCACTGTGAAGCCCGCAAAGCGGATCGGTGTTGGTAGGTCTAGTACCGCAACCAGGGGTTAGCTGCCCACGGTGAGGGAACAGCCGCCGAACAGCACGCAGCGTAACGAGTAGTGAGCGATACTCACTCGGCGCGACGACTACGGGACGGAAGTTCCGTGGACACGATGGCAACCACCCGCAAGGTGGGTACTCCATCAAGAGGTCGTCACAGAGGGCGGAAGTCTAGCGCCCTCCACAACAAACTTTCCAGCCAGCGCTGACCACTCGCGCGGTTGATGTAGACGATAGCCAGTAGGGAAACGGGTACCCGCACAGCGCGGCGGGTCTGGCTGAAGGTAACCCCGCCCAGCAACGGGAGGACCGCGACGGCGGTGCTGGTGTATCGCGCGATACACGACTCCCACTGATGCCCTTCTAGCCCAATCTGGCAGAGGCGTTCGCTTCAGGTGCGAAAGGTTCCCGGTTCGAGTCCGGGGAAGGGTACGAGGGGTGACGGGCGTCCGTCAGATAGTACGGTAGTCCAACGCAGTGCGAGAAGTCGCACAACCTGTCAGTAAGTTCCGTGAAGGGTGGATGTCACGGAAGCCCCACAAAGTTCGAGGACATTCCCGTCCTGCACCCGCCGACGCGGCAATTCAAAGAGGTGCTGGCGCTGCCCGACAGTCAGCGCACCGAGGTAACCGTGAGCCGTAAACTCGGGTCAACTGTCCCAATGCCCCCATAGCTCAGGGGATAGAGCATCCGCCTACGGAGCGGAGGGTCGGGCGTTCAAATCGCTCTGGGGGTACGTTGAGATAGCTCAGGAAGTAATTCCGAAGCCGACTGCGCGTGCACAGCGCTGTCGGGAGCAGTAGGAGTGAAAGCCAGTGCACCCTGCACAACACGTGAGTGCTTTCCCCGCCTGCGGGGATGAAACGGGGCAAGAGCGGCGAGGCAGTAAACCTCGTGTCGTCGGAGATGTGGCGCAACTCCTCTCATCACCAATCTGGCTGTGGGAAAGTTTGGTAATCCGTCCGCTTTGGGAGCGGAAGACCGCAGGTTCAAATCCTGCCAGCTAGACAACGCCGCGCGAGTTCGCGTGGCTATGGTGGGTGTAGCTCAGACGGTAGAGCACTAGGTTGTGATCCTGGTTGTCGCGGGTTCGATCCCCGTCACTCACCCGACGTTCCCGTTGCTTGCGCAGGCGGCGGGGACACCCTTCACTCGATGTGCAGAGGGTCGCGAACCTCGTCGCAGAGGTGCCGTCATGGGGAACCCTCCCCGTGGCACACGGCAGGGTGTTCAGCATCTTGTGAAGGTCATCGGGCTATGGCGCAGTTTGGTAGCGCGCGGCGTTCGGGACGCTGAGGTCGCAGGTTCAAATCCTGTTAGCCCGACCATGTTTCAACTGAATAAGTGAAAGGGCGAGAATATGTCCAAGGGAAAGTCTGGCGGAGATAAGAAGGGTATTCGCAACCCCGACCGCAAGAACGGCAAGGCTTGGAAGAAGGGTCTTCCACCGGAGAATCGGGGACACGCCCCCGCGAGGTGATCACCATGTGTAAAGGAACTTCATACATGGTCTCAACGTGTGAAGTTTCGCCTCGAAACTTCACACGTCAACGCCCCTCTAACTCAGCGGCAGAGTGCCTCTATGACATGGAGGAAGTACGAGGTTCAACTCCTCGGAGGGGCACTGTGCGCGTAGCTTAATTCGGTAGAGCACCAGGTTGTGATCCTGGTTGGTACGGGTTCGACTCCCGCCGCGCACCCCACTTGGTATCCTGGTTGCATGTGGAAACGGGTAATAGTCGCGATAGCAGTAGCAGGTGTCGCCGCTATCCCCATACCCGCGCACGCCGCCAAAGCTCCGTGTGACGCCCCGGCGAGATGGGTGTCCCCGTTCACTCAGGATGAGTGGTCGCACACCCGATGCGGTGCCACTATGAGCGTGGAACGCGGCGGTGGGAAGCTTGGATCGTGCACGGTGAGTTACCCCGTTGGGTCGTACTACCGTGGTCCTGACAGTGATTGCGGGTACTACGCCAACGGCGGTCCCATCTAGTCCATGCCTTCGTAGCTCAGGGGATAGAGCGCTGGTTTCCGGGACCAGAGGTCAGGGGTTCGATTCCCTTCGGGGGCACGTGTTGACATGACGTTAGCACCATGCTAATGTCAGTGGTGTTGGAAGAAGGAGCAGGTCAGTGGTTCCAAAGACCGCCTGGACTGTGAACCTACTCTCAACGAGCGATAGCTACCTGACACGTAGTGAGGTACTCGGGGTTCGACTCCCCGACCGAGGAACGTCAGCCTCGGATGGGTTTGTACCGCCGCTCGGACGCACCTTTGACAACAGCACAGAGAAACAGAAACATGTTGCGCGGTCCTCGCTTGACCGTACCGATGATAAGAGTGAAGGTCACGAATATCACCGCCGCGCAACAACAATGCGGGCGTAGCTCAGTGGTAGAGCCCTAGTCTTCCAAACTAGCTACGCGGGTTCGATTCCCGTCGCCCGCTCAGCGCAGCGCAGACTGGCATCAGCGTTGCACTCTCAGCCACGAGTGTTTCGTGGTCGGCTGATTTCGGTGCCGACAGACCGACGCAGACGGTTGTGTGAATCCGTCACCGCGAACAGGGCAGGTTGCCAGCCCTCGCCCTGTTCGCGCACCAACTTAAGATTCGGTAGGAGGGGTTCGACTCCCCCGCCACACGTACCTGTAATCGCGTACGGCGTGTGGTCCTGGGCAGGTGGGCGGTTCGAGTCCGCAGCGTCAACGCGAGGCGTCATGGTTCCCAAACAGCTCGACGGAGCGCCGCGCAGTGAGGGAACTGCGGATCAAAGCCCACCCCAATGGGGCATTAACTCAGTTGGTAGAGTGCCTGCTTTGCAAGCAGGATGTCAGGAGTTCGATTCTCCTATGCTCCACGCACGCAACACATTCGGGGCTATAGCGCAGTTGGTAGCGCGTCTCGTTCGCATCGAGAAGGTC
>Ga0075160_10002216_pt1 | contig 11673 bp, 6 predicted proteins | sample JI91814C2DNA_FD_70969 | JGI IMG/M metagenome (GOLD analysis project Ga0075160, IMG submission 70969) | Wastewater effluent complex algal communities from Wisconsin, to seasonally profile nutrient transformation and Carbon sequestration -... | ecosystem: Engineered > WWTP > Effluent > Algae...
CCTCAGCATCGTCTTCCATGTTGAGAGCATCTTCGAAAGAGAGTTCTGAACTGAATACGTCGATAAGGCGTTTGCTTTTCTTTTGTTTGTCGCGCTTAACGCGTGTTTCATATTGATCGTGGCGGCGTTTGATTCCTTCTTCGTCTTTGAGGATTTGTTCAAGAGTGCCCCCTTGTATCCAGGTGAAGTTTTGAGCTGATCCGTCTTTGTTCGAGGTTTCGTATTGTTTTGCTTTTTCGTATAGGAGAGGGTGATTTTCCTTTAGCCCCAACCATTCTTTTCTGCGTTGGAAAAAACAGAAATAACAACCAGACCGAGTTCTCCATTTATAATAATCAGGTAGACCAAGACCACTCTCGCCAAGGATGCGCATAACGCCTTCTTTGTCGATGCCGTGCTCTTTGAATGGGTATTTAGGCGTTATGTTTGTTTTGCTAGAAATATATCCTTCGCGGTTTTCATCGGCGCGAATTCCTATATAGCTAACGACTAAATCGTCGCCTATGTAGTCTTCGAAAGGTTTGATCTTCATATTTGCCGTGCACCAGCGGCTACGGGCAGATGGCAAGTAGCCGGAGAAGTCTTCTAAGAATTGATCCCAGGTTCTCTCTGCTCTTAAACGAACAATCTTTTTGCCTAGGTAGGTTTCTATCTTTTCTAGGTAGCTGTAAGTTTCGGGGAGTTCTTCTCCTGTATCGCAGAATACAAATTCATATGCTAGGTGAGGAAAATTTTTCTGTAGAAATATGGCTAGAGCAGTGGAATCTTTTCCACCAGATAGAGAAACAATATGACGTTCCTTTGGCATAATCCTTATTCTTACATCGGACATAATTAAGCAAGTAGATTTTCTCTTAAGGATTACCACCTGTTACGAAAATGCCATTTGGATTGGTTCCGGGAGTATAGGACGTGACTAGCGTAATATTTCCATTGGAAGGATCTAAGTTATATAAGGTAATGCTACTCGAACTGTAACTTGAACTATAAGCAAATTTCCCTGAAGGGTCAACTATAACTCTTGTAGGACTCACTGCACCATTGGCTGCGATTATGCCACTGGTCAGTGCTCCCGTTGTAAAGTTGATCGAATTTGTCACTATAGTTCCAATCGGACCCGGAGCCACATATGCGGCATATACGTATTTGCCAGATGGATGAACAAATACAGACTCCGGAGCATTTATCAATGTAATAAAGCTGCCTACACTAACACCTCCCGTAGCCAAATTAATCGTATAAGGAGTCACATGATTTGAATTATATTCAGCTATAAATAAAAATCTTCCATCGGGTGAAATGGCAATACTTCTAGGATCACCACCTGTTAAGATAGGCACTCCCACCTGTGTAAGAATTCCCGAAATCTGATCAATTGAATAAATATACATATCGTTTGACCCTCCGTTCACGGCATAGGCATATCTTCCGTTAGGCGCAACTCGAATCCAACGGGTAGTAACTCCTGCTGCAACAGAAGCACTCGCAGATAATAATCCAGTTGCCGGATCAATCTTAAAGCAGGAAATAGTTCCGCTAGCATTTGCTACAAATACAAACTTTCCAGTTGGATCAACTGTTACAGAATTTGGATTCGTCCCTGTGGCCAATGCCGAACCAGAGGGAATCAAATCACCATTAGTACTGTTGATTAAATATAACTGAATGTTATTACTTGTATTTCCAATGACATATAAGTATTTGCCGGAAGGATCGACTGCAATGTCTCTAGTTCCAGTTCCAAATCCTATCGTTGCTCCAGCGGTCAATACACCTGTGTTCGGATCTACCGTGTATGCAGAAATATTATTCGAACCAAAATTGGGAACGTAAGCAAACTTAGCAGATCCGAATAACGAGCGCAGCCTCAATGTAGCACTGATACTTCCTGCCGAGTTGCTTGCAGTAATCACATAGTCAATAAGCGCTGAGCCTACAGTAGGAGTTCCTGTTATAGCACAGGTTACATTGTCAATTATAAGTCCAGCCGGCAAAACAGGATTTGCCGCACAACTTGTAACAGTCCCTGTTAGAGCAGGCGTTACGGAAGCGATAGAGACTCCCTGTGTAAATGTATAAAAGTTTTGCGGATAACTTAGAGAAGTCGGTGGCGTAACGGTATTAGCCGGATTATTACCTGTAGGATTGGAATTGCCAGTATTTGTAGAAGATCCTGTATTCGCGGAAGAATTATTTAACAAAGGATCAGCACCGGAAACTCCGCAAAAAGAGGATTTGTCCCCTAAGATTATTTTCAATTGAAATGTCCTTTGGAAGTAGCTTGAATTGGGAGCACAAGGATTTTCATACTTTGCCGGGTTGCAATGTAAATAAAAAAGAAAAGAAAGAAGAATAGAATTCCGAATAAACCTAAATGTTTTCTGAATTAAGACTTGGCTAAATTGAATTTGAGTTTGAATTGTATTCATAAATTTTGCAAGTAGTATAACAGCTTCCATATTCTTTGCAATCAAAAAAAACAAATCCATTTTTTTAGAATCTCTATATATAATAAAAAAAAATCTTATTTAACAAGAGTGGGGTTTTTTAAAAAACCAAAATTGCGTATTGACAAAAAAGAAAATTTGGCTTACATTTGCTCCACTATTCCATTAAAGCAATGAGAGTTTACATACAATCTGGAAATTACTCTGTCAGCAGCATGGCTTCTTTTTCCTCAATGTAACTTAAGGCAAATTGAAATGAAAGCAAAAATCCTCAATAAAAAAAGTTACTTTTCAGAAGACCAGAGGCTATCCATCGCGATTGAACAAAATCCAGCAGCCATGGTAATAACTGATTTAGGGGGTAATATTGAGTATTCGAATGCCAAGTTTACCGAACTAACAGGATATACCGCAGAAGAAGCCTTTGGAATGAATTCAAGTGCATTGAAGTCAGGAAAAACAGATCCAAAAGTATACAAAGAACTTTGGTCTACGATTCTAAATGGAAAAACTTGGAGAGGAGAGTTCATCAATCGAAAAAAAACTGGTGATGAATACATTGAAAATGCTGTTATTGCACCCATCTTCGATAATGCAGGAAATACAATTAATTACCTGGCTTTGTATGATGACATCACTGAACAACGAAAAGCAGAAGCAAAAGTATTAGAACAACAAGCAGAATTAGAAAAGAGTTATCGTGAGTTAGAGCAAGAGAAGAAAAATGCAGAAGCAGCTTTCGCGGAAACGGAAAAGCTAAATGAATTCACTCGCATCATCAATTCAACAATCGATACATCCACAATCTTAAAAGAAATCTATACTTATATTTGCGAACGAACCGGTTTTGATATTGTATGGATATTGCTGATAAACAAAAAGAAAAACCAAGTCTTTTCTGACCCGACACTTTCAATATTCGGTTCTCCTGAGAAATTGGACTTCGATTACTTCAGTCATTTTAGAAAAAAAATAAATGAATCTCTTGGTGTCATTTTTCAAACCTACAAAACTCGTGTTCCATTTTATTTCTCCAATGCATTCAGTTTCAAGAGAAGAGTTAGAAATCTTTTTGATAACCAACAATACAGATTGAGACGAACTGATTTCGAGATTCAACGAAAAGGCAACCTTCAATCCATGCTGCAAATTCCATTGATTCTACAAGACGAAGTAATTGGAATTTTAAATCTCACTGTTCAAGACAAAATCATTGAAATACAAAATGAAGATATTAAAAAATTAATGCGCTTTGCAGATCAAATTGCAGGAGTCATCTTCAACGCACATCTAGTAGAAGAAATGCAAGAAGCAAAGCGAGATGCTGAGATCGCAGAAAAGATTGCACTGATGGCTCAAAAAGAAATGGAGCAGGAAAAAATTAAATCCGACCAGCTACTACTAAATATCCTCCCGGAAGAAATAGCAAGGGAGCTACGAGAAAATGGGTCAACCGTTCCAGTTCACTACAAATCTGTGTCTGTAATGTTTACTGATTTCAAAGGCTTTACACAATTTGCAGAGACGATGACTCCAAATGAATTGATCAACGAACTTGATAGCTGCTTCTCCTATTTTGACTCTCTCATGGATAGATTTAAGTTGGAAAAATTAAAGACGATAGGCGATAGCTATATGTGTGCAGGCGGAATTCCAATCGTAAATAATACACATCCGGTAGATACAATTCTTGCTGCCTTAGAAATTCAAGCAGTCATGAACGAAGCAAAAAAGTTAAGACTATCCATGGATCTTCCTTTTTGGGAATTACGTCTTGGCATCCATACAGGCTCTTTAATCGCAGGGGTGATTGGAGAAAAGAAATTTGCCTATGATGTCTGGGGGGATACTGTTAATATTGCGTCACGAATGGAAGCAAGTGGCACTCCAGAAATGGTAAACATTTCTAAATCAACATACGAAATTGTAAAAGATTTTTTTCACTGTGAATATCGAGGAAAGATTCAAGCCAAGAATAAGGGATTTGTTGAAATGTATTATGTGCGCGGAATTCGAAGTGCACTCTGTCTCGATGAGGAATGCCGCATTCCTTCTTTTAGATTTTGGATTCTATACGATCGACTCAGAAATGGCGAGCCACTCAATGTTCATGACTTAAAAGATCGAAGGATAGGAAGACAGGATACGCGCTTGGATGTAAAGGAAAGAAGAAGAATTTCTTACAAGGAAAAGAATTCCAAAGCAGATATTTCAATCGAAATAGAAACAGAGTCGTATTACAAGCCTTAAAGGAGTTCAAAGAAAGGATGACTCTGAATATGGTGATAATAGTCTTGATTGAAAAGATCAGTGATATTTTCTTTCACGTGGTAGAATTTTAGAATCGCACTCACTAATTCAATTTCCTCTTTCATGAGTCTACGACCTATTAGACGTAAAGCAAAGATTTCAGATAAGCGAAGAAGTCTATCTAAATCCCCTACTTTGCCAATATCCGCTACAAAAAATTCTTGATCCTCCACTAAGTCTGACATAGACTTAGGAAAATGCCATGTTTTAAAGACTTTTAATCCAATTTGCACATAATCCGTATTAAACTCTTCCCTTTCTATACTGACTAGAGTCCTTGCTCCATTTCCGTATTGCTCCAATATGTGTAAATATTTTTCTGGCTCATTGAGTGCAAGCATTGTCATTCCAATTTTCATTAGAATGGAATGAATAAAAATTTCCTTATTCAATGGTTTCAAGTTGAGAGGCGCACTTAAGTCAAGAGCAATGAGTCCAATTAAAATAGGAAACTCTTCTAAGTATTTTTTATACAGGGGATGACGAAGCTTAGCCGTATATCTCTGTCTAAACTTTACCAAAACAATATTATTAATTGTCTTGAGCCCCATAAGGGTAATGGCATCTCGCAGTGTATTGATACTACCTGCTCTACCATAATAGGCAGAATTGGCTACTCTCATTAGATCTGCACTTAGGGATTTATCAGGAGCAATTATATTTTCCAACTCTTCGCTTCCCCCCATTTTTTCTGTGTCAAATAAAATTACTTTATTTAGAACTGTGGGCAGTGGAGGAATATGCATTTCCTGAAAATTGACTCCTTTCGGTTTGTATCCGATTACAACTTTTTGAGACAAATCATCCCTCTTGAGTATTATCTTCAATTTATCATAGATTACATTTTTAGAAATTGGTTTCACCAAATAGGCATTTGCCTTTGTCTGCAAGATATTTTCAATTAAGTCTTTTTTAATTGAATCAATCATGAGAATGACTATCATTTTAGAATACATCTGATGAATTTTTTGTATAAGAACTAACGCATTGGAATCGGGTTTATAATCAATCAAAAGAATGTCTATCTTTTCAAAGGAGAGAAGGATTTCGTTTATTTTAATCTCTTCTTCACTAAATTCATCTTCCTCTATCTCGGTTTCATCTGTTTCTATCTCAGTTTCTGCTTTCTCTTTGGCTGGCTTTGGCTTATCTGCAACATTCCCTTCAAAAAAAGAAATCAGCTTTTCATCTGCATCAATTACTTTAAACTCAGCGATGCGAAAGTATTGTTCTAAGTGTCTTTTTTCTAAGGCAGAATAGCATAAAATCATTACATTGTATGGCTTTTGCTTCTTCCGGTTAATTCCTAACGCAATTTCTGTCATAGCAATTTAACAGACTATAATTTAGTTAATTTATTTCCATTCCTTTTTATAATTTCATAACTCTAATTCTAAAAATTGATGCCTCGCTCCAAAGACTTCTTCTCGCAGATTAGACAGGCGGTGCCATAAAATCCATGCATCCTTCGCTCTCCTGAGGGGACTTGGCTCTATCAATTCTGCAAGAAAAGAAGAGATTCGTTTATCTATATGCGAAGGAAACTTATTATTATCCACATCTCCCCCTAAAAGGAATAACATAGATTTGCCGATAGAATAAATATCTGAAGCAGGAATGGGTCTTTTTTTTAGTTTTACTTCCGGTGCACTGTAAGGCTCATTCAAACAACTGTATGTTTCATTGGTTGTATTTGCATTTGGAATCGCAAATAAAAAATCAATCAAGAATACATTATGGTCTTCGGGTCTAACAATGATATTCCCCGGTTCAATATTTGCATGGATAATCTTATTGTAGTGTAAAAAGCCTAGAACACTGAGTAGCCTCTCCAATATCCAACATACATGCTCTACAGGAAGTCCATTTGAATACTTTTCTTGAATCGCAAACAAATCATAGCCTTCAATGAATCTTTCAATAAGCCCCAACTCTCCTTCTGTAGTTCTAAACTCATCAAAGAATACAGGCAATGATTTATGCTGAATCGATTTTAGAATTTGAACTTCTCTTCGAATTAAATCGTTATCCGCTTTATCTCGAATAATTTTTACACAGACTCTTTCTACTCCTGTCTTAGATGTCTTAAACTCACCTCTAAAAAGATTTGCATAATCCGCTTCCATGAAGTGTTCAAAGATACGATAGACTCTAAGCTTCGTTTTGATTTCAAATGAAACTTCATTTGCCGAAGAGGAAATTCCTTTACCATACGTCTCTAGCTCTATTTGCTTTTTGGCTTGTGAATTAAATTCATTTATAATTCCACTGATCTCACCCGCCAAATAGCGAGTATACGCATCAGCAAGAGAATACTTATCAGGATGGAATTTTTTAATTAAATCCTTGTATATTTCACTTAGAGATTGAAGTATTTCAGTTTTAGAGTTACCACTTAACTCTCCAAACAAATTCTCAGGAGAGTTCATCTGCGATATTCTAGAATAGAATTCAACTATCTCATTTGATTTCATTGCGATTCTTTAAATAACTATCAATTTCTGGACGCAAAACTTCGATTAGCTTTTTATATATTTCCTTTTTGAATTCTACGATTGTATTTGCAGCGTTCTTTAGTGGAAAGAATTGAACTGTCTCAAATTCTCTCTCATGCACATCTAATTTGCAATTGGAAGCAGGATAATCCCAATAAGCTAAAAACCATTTTTGCGTCTGACCTTTAAATCCTTTCATATGTGGCAAATCTAGATTTGCCGGAAAGTCATAGCTCAACCATTCAGGCACTTCATATACAAACTCTGCATTATCAATTCCAACTTCTTCATAAAGCTCTCTCTTAGCTGCCACTAACGGATCTTCATTATCATCCATTCCTCCCTGTGGGAACTGCCAGGAACTTCGATGGGAAATTCTATTTCCTAAAAGAACGAGTCCTTTTGCGTTAAATACTACTACACCAACATTTTTTCTGTATTCTTTCATTCCGGTCTCCGTTAAAATTTATTGTATTCAATGCGTAAGAGCGACAAATCATCGTATATCTCTCCAGTTTTTAAAATCTCAGTGAATATCTTTTTTAAATCAGTCCTTGCATTCTTTACATGAGTGAGAAATAAATCATAATCATTGTTCATCTCTCCACCTGAGAGTATTATATCATCTCGTCCATCTGAGCCAAGAAGCAAAACATCCTTATCCGCCAGTAAAAAAGAATTGATATGAACCATTTCTTCCATAAGCGGTGACCCTAATTTACAATTCATCTCATGTAAAGGAAGAAAACTTGCGTTCTCATCTCGAAACAAAACAATCGCAGGATGCTCTGCATTGACATAAACCATTCGACCGGTTGCATCATCAATGATTCCCATGTTGAGAGAAATCATCATTGAGCCTTCAAACATGATAAACACATTATGCAGTTCGATAAACGCATTCGTAAGCCAACTTTCTGCTGATTGTTCGGCAAAGCCAGGTTGCAACGAAGTTCGTTTCACAATACTTTCAAAAATAGAATTGAGAACAAGAACTCCGCCGGCACCTTGCATAGACTTACCCATTGCATCTGCATTTAAGAAAACAGTGACAGGTCTATGCTGAAGGAAAATACTGTGCGCAATACAAGTATCTCCCCCAATCTCATGGTTGTTCTTATGAAATACAAATTTCTTTTTCTGACTAATCAAAAAATCTACTTTGATATTCTGATTTGTAACGGCTTTCACGCATAACGGCTCCAATAGCAAATAAGTTAAAAAATAATCACCATCTTGGCTGAGTTTTAATTCATTTACTTTTGTAAGAGCAGTTTGTAATTCTTCTGTTCTATGAATTACTTTTTTCTCTAAGTTTAAATTCAAATCTTCTACTTCCTGATGAACTCTCACAAAACGATTGGAAAGAATAAATGCAAGACTCAAAATAAAGATAAAGAAACTGTATTCTAAAGTTCTTTCAAAACGAATCACTTCTAAGTGAACAAGAATATCACTTATCATACCCGCGATTAGAATCATCCAACCGGTAAACATAATTTTTGCATCAATGCTATTTTTAACAAAAGCATTATAGATGATAATAACGAAAATAAGAAATATAAGCGGTGGATAAAGAAAAGGAAGTACAAGCTGATTTAAAAAATCATTCCAGAGGTTTATATCAGAGGTAAATAATATGTAGCCGAAAATCGAAACTAAAATAGTAATTGGGATTAAATTAAAGTAGTGAAAATAACGGATAAACTTATTCTCTGTTATTATGAAGTAATAACGGAAGAATAAATACAACGCCGGAAAGAGAAGCATTAAAATAGCATATTCTGTTTTCTTGTATGCATAATAGCTATATCCAAATTCAAACCTCCATTGACTACGAAGAAGTTGATATACTACAAATAAAATAGCAAACATTCCAAAATAAAAATTCTCTCTATCCTTGCGACGACGCAAGAAGAGAAAAATGAAATAAGCCCCAACAGTAAAATAGCAAATCAAAAATAAAATAGGCTTTAAAATGGAAAAATAATAATCCCTTAAAACTGCCTTACTTCCACCAAGAAAAACATTCTCTCCCCAGACACCCACACTATCGCGGAAGTATTTACGAACACGAATAAGAAGAACGTTAGGCGAATTAACCTTTAAAGTTTCTTTCGGAATCTTATAGAGTCTACTCCTATCATAGGCTTGCGCTTTATCGGAATCCCAATCCCCCGTTTTACCGATCAAGATTCCATTGAGATAGGTTTCATCTCTATCTGAAATTCTCTTGAGATAGAGAATTTGATCTTCATCAGGAATATTGTGAATAGTGAATACCTTTAGATACCAAATAATCTGTGTATCTACCGAGACGAGCTTTTCGCCTATCGGATTTCCGGGAACAAGAGCAGGTTTCCATGTTTCGTCTTGTTTATCTTTATCTGTCAATTGGCTCAGCAGATACTTTGTGTAAACCTCTGGATTAATTTCACTTGATGTTACCCACCAGGTATGATCTTCCTTTGGTGGAGTATTCAAGTCTTCCATTTCTTTTGTTACATCGATTAACTGAATGTCATATTCTTTGGCGCTAACTTGAATAGACACTAAGGCAAAGAATAAAAACAAAAGTATGTTGCTTATAATCTTTGTCATTAGAAAATTCATAGTCACTCATTGATACAGAGTATTCCTTTTTTGTAAATAGTAAAACCTTTTCCATAAACAAAATTGGTAACTACTCATCATCTTCCTCTTCCGAATCATCTGTTTCTTTAGCCTTGATTTTCTCTAATTGCGGATTATCATTCTTAGGCGAAATTTTAACAGGAGGAGATACTTTAGTTGTTTTAAATGTTTTGGTAAGGGTTGCTTTTAGTTTTTCCGTAGCAAAATCGAGCGGGGTTTTGCCTTTACTATCCTTTGCTTTTTGATTTGCACCATTTTGTAGTAAGTATTTTACAATATCCAATTTGCCTGATTGAACTGCAAAATGTAATGGAGTGTAGCCATTTTTATCTTTTTCATTTACGGTCTCCGGTAAGATTAAAAATTTTACCATCTCAACATTACCATTACTACATGCCCAATGCAAAGCGGTAAATCCATCTTTGCTTTTTCCTTTGGCTTGCTCTTTTAGAAGAGTTTGGATTTTGATTAAATCTTCTAATTTATTATTTTCTAAGGCTGGATTTAATGCAGCAGTCTTAGTCGCTGTCTGAGGAGTTACACTATCCATAGATTGCAGATATTCTGCTACCTTTTGATGCTTATTTCTGTTGGCTAATTTGAGTGCTGTTCCATAAGGATAATAGCTAGATTCAATCGTTCTATCCGCTCCTGAGATAGTAAGAAGCTTTACTACCGGTAAATGTCCATTTTGCGCTGCTAGCATTAACGCAGTATTATTGTGTTCGTTTTTTTGATTAATCTTTGCCCCGGATTCTAGTAAGAATTTTACTGTGTTTTCATTGCCTTCGCGGGAAGCGAGTAGTAAAGGAGTGTTTTTGCTATTATCCTCAGAATCGATTTCCGCTTTTGCTGATTTAAGTAATCTTAGAATTTCTAACTTACCTGTGAGACTTGCCAGATGAAATGCAGATTGTCCAATTTCATTTTTTGCATTCACATCTGCTTTCTTAGTTAAAAGAAAAGAGAGTAGTTTTATATTTCCAGTTCTCGCTGCAGTCATGAGACTTGTATTTCCGTCCGAATCTCCTTCTTCTAAGTTTGCATTCTTCTCTACTAAATAATCAATAACAGGAGTGTAATTATTTTCAATTGCATAAAGAAGAGGCGTAATACCGGCAGGGCTTCTATCGTTTAAACTCGCCCCTTTTTCTAAAAGAAATTTCACTATCTCCAAGCTATCCGATTTAGACTTATCCGTTAGATGCAAAGAAGAATTCTTTGTAGCATAAAGCATTGCGGTAAATCCCTCTTCGTCTATAGCATCAATACTAGCACCACGTCTTAAGTATTTTTGCATCTCTTCTAGATTGCCATCCTTAGCTGCTTCTACGAAATATCTATCTGCTAAATATAACGGAGTATTATCCGCTCCTTTCTCCAGAAGATAATTTACAATTGGGAGATAACCCTCGTTAGACGCCCAACGAAGAGGAGTCCAACCAGTCTGATTTTTTGAGTCTACCTCCGCTCCTTTTTCAATCAGGAATTTGACCAATTCCAGATTTCCCACAGACGATGCATTTGCAAGAGGTGTATCACCATTTCCATCTTTCTGATTTATATTAGCTCCCTTCTCTAACAAGAACTTAGTCAATTCAAAATTACTTTTCATGGTCGCAAAATGTAAAGCAGTATTTCCTTCTTCATCACCTACATTAATATCAACACCAGTTTGCAATTCCTTTTGCACTTGCGGCAAATCCCCTTTAATCGCTGCATTCAATAAACCGATAGAACCATCCTCAGTCTTTGCTTGTAAAAAACTTTGGAATAAAATTAAAAAT
>Ga0075160_10002217_pt1 | contig 11667 bp, 6 predicted proteins | sample JI91814C2DNA_FD_70969 | JGI IMG/M metagenome (GOLD analysis project Ga0075160, IMG submission 70969) | Wastewater effluent complex algal communities from Wisconsin, to seasonally profile nutrient transformation and Carbon sequestration -... | ecosystem: Engineered > WWTP > Effluent > Algae...
CGGCTGAAGCGAGGGCGTTCGTCGCGGGCAGCCGCGGCGGACGCTCTCGCACGCGCGTTGGTTGTACGATGCGCGGATGGAACACGACCTGGCGACGGCGATGGCGGGGCTCGTCCGCGGGGTGACCCGGGTGCGGGTGATCGACGCCGGGGTCTCGAAGGGGCAGGCGCTCGCGGGGCCGCTGCTGTGCGAGCTGACCGGGGACGACGCGGCGGGGCTGCTGGAGCGGCTGGCGGTCGTGCAGCCGGACCGGCAATTTCATTGCATGTGCCTCGGGCACCCGGCGCTCGAGCTGTGGGCCGGGGACAGGTTGCGCGCGACGATCGGGGTGCACCACGGATTATCGGTGCGGGTGCACGGGTGGTGGTCGGACGCGCCGCTGCAGGATGGCGAGGGGCTGCTGCGCTGGCTGGCGGACCGCGGGGTGGGCGGGCCGCTCGAGACGTGGATGCAGGAGCAGGCGGCGGCGGGCGAGGCGGAGCGGCAGCGCATGGCGTGGCTGGCGGCCACGCCGGCGGCGCTGCGATCGCGGATCGCGGAGCTCGAGGGGCACATGAGTCGGCCCAGGCACCTCAAGTCGACCGACGCGGACGCGGTGGCGGCGGTGGCGGCGGTGCGGGCGGCGCTCGGCGAGGGAGCGGCGGTGGCGTTGCTCGGGTGGTTCGGCGGGCCGGGGGGGCCGTGGAATGGTTATCCGGTGTACGAGAACGTGGCGTGCGTGCTGCTGCAGTGCTTGTCGCTCGAGGAGCTGATCGCGGCGGGGCAGGGCGGCGACGAGGGGGTGTTGCTGGGGTTGGGGCGGTTCCTGGCGCGGCACGGGGCGGCGCCGCGGGAGCGCAAATTGGTCGACGCGGAGCTGCGCGCGCGGCTGGTGGGGCTGGTCGCGCGGCGCGGCGACGAGGACATGCAGGCGCGGCTGGCGAACGCGCTGCAGATGGTGGAGCCGCGGACGCGGGACGGCGTGCGGGTCGGTGACGCGGAGCTGGCGATGCTCGGGCCGCCGGTGGTGTGTGCGGGCGGGACGGCGGCGCTCGACGGGGCGTCGGTGGTGTGGTTCGAGCCGGGGCGGACGGACGGGACGATGGTGGTGAGCCTGCCCGACGGGGTGATGGCGGATCTGGGAGCGGCCTCGGAGGACCTGGTGATCTCGCTGTCGCAGACGGGCGAGGTGTGGCGGGTGCCCGCGCGCGGCGGCGAGGTGCGGGTGGTCGCGCGCGGGCAGGCGCGGCCGACGTCGCCGATCGGGTTCGCGGGGCGGGCGGTGTGGCTCGAGCAGGCGGAGGTGTCGGGGCATCGCACGGCCACGCGGGTGCGCATGGAAGGCGAGGCGGAGGCGCTGTACGAGCACTCGGGCAACGCGTGGGACCTGATCGCGTGCGACGGGGCGCTGTGGTGGGCGCGGCACGGGGGGTCGCTGTGGTCGACGCTGTTCGGCAAGAACATTCACCGGGTCGACCTGATGCGCCGGGATATGAGCGGGCGGGTCGAAATAATCAAAGTGCTCGAGGGTGGGGAGGACGGGGTGTCGTTTCCGCGGCTGTTCACGGACGGGGGCAGGATCGCGTGGACGTCGGGGAAGAAGATCGGGGTGCTGGATGGGGCGAGGGAGGTGCGGTGGTTCGCGGTGGACGCGGAGATCCTCGCGGTGCATCCGCTCGAGATGGGCGTGCTCGTGGCGGTCGCGCGTCAGCACGTCGGGGAGCTGCTGCGGATCGACGCAGGTGGGCAGCGGGTGCTCGCGCGCTGGCGCCGGGCGCTGTGGGAGCGCGAGCGGCTGGTCGTGTGCGAGGGGCGGGTCGTCTGGAACTCGGGCGAGCACCTGTGGGCGGTCGACCTGGCGTGACGGCGCGTGGTCAGAAGGAGCGGAAGAACTTCATCGCCTCGGCCGGGAAGTAGTCGGGGCGCTGGTGGCCGAATTCGGCGCCGTAGAGGCAGTAGCGGGTGGGTTGCGCGCAGCCGGTGTATTCGACGCACTCCATCGCGGCGCCGAGGCCGAGGTCGGTCGAGGCCATCACGCCGGTGCAGGCGCGCTCGCCGAGCCAGAAGTCGCGGCACTCGTCGCCGTACTGGCCCGGGTAGTCCTGGTCGGTGAAGTGGTCGTCGTCGGCGCCGAACATGGTCCACACCGCGGTCTCGCCGGGGCAGTGGATCGGGGCGCCGTCGTCCATGAACCAGTAGGGGCGGTTCGCGGCGATCGGCACGGCGGCGCGGAACCTGTCGCCGAGGAAGCAGCTCACCACGTGGGCCATGTCGCCGCCCCAGCTGTGGCCGGTGGCGAACACGCGGGTGGTGTCGATGCAGTAGGTGTCCGCCATGAAGTCGAGGAGCGCGGCGGTGAAGTTGATGTCCTGATCGCCGTCGGCCGGCGCGGCGTGCGGGCCGAGCACCCACCCGCCGTACGTCCCCCAGCCGGTGAAGTCGCGCCACAGCGGATCGGGGTAGACGAAGATCTCGTCGCCCTCGGCGTTGCTCTCGAGGTCGAGGTAGGGCTGGATCATCTCGCCGAGCCAGTCGGTGCCGGGGTAACCGACGACGAGGCGGTACGCGCGGCCCGGGTCGTAGTCGGCGGGCAAGCTGAGGAAGAAGCTGCGCATGCCGTCGCCCGCGGGGCCGGCGTCGATCGTCACCTGGACGCCGCCGGACGCGTGCAGCGGCGGCTTGCCGCAGCCCGGGGAGGCCGCGATGTCGCCTGTGTCGGTGGTGGCGGTGGTGTCGGTGCTCGAGGGGCTCGAGGTTTCGTCGCTGGTTTCGGAGGGGTCGCCCGTGGCGGTGGATGTGGGCGTCGGGGTGTTCGTGCTGTCGCTGGCGGCGGTGGTCGGCGGGGTGCCGGTCTCGTCGGTCGTGGCGGTGGAGCAGGCGCCGGTCTCACACGCGGGGTCTTCGCTGTCGCTGCCGCACCCGGGGCCAAGGAGGGCGGCGAGGGCCATGGCGGTCGCGCGAGCGAGTGTCATCGTTCGCTTGTACCGCGAGCAGCGCGGCTGGACGAGGCCATGCGGGCGCGAGGGAGCGTGCCCGATAAGATCTCACGTCACGTCCCTGCGGCCGGTGCGGGGGCGTGGTTCCGGGGGGCGTTCGGATGGTCCATCTTGCTCGGGATGTTGCCTGGCCTGGGCTCGCCCCAGGACCTCGCGCAGTTCTTCGGCGATCTCCTCTGGCGGATCGCCACGCAAGGCGGTGGCGGCCAGGTCCTCGGCTGTTTGCCAATCTTCACAATGCAGCGCCAGAGTGGCGGCGCTGCGGTGGAGTACGGAGCGTGTTGGCTCACGTTCGGTGTCGGGCGCGAGCAGACAGGCAGCCTCGGCCTCGCAGTCGAGGGCGCGACGGAACGCCTCTCGCGCTGCTTCACCGTCACCCTGACGTCGCAAGAGGAATGCCTCGTCGGCGGCTTGCATGGCCAGTCTATGGAGTTCGCCGAGGTCCTTCATCGTCGCATCACCTTTGCTCGCGGGGCGCTGAACTCTACCACGATCGCGTAACCGGGTAGAGATCGGTTCGTCGCCTGCATCTGTCGTGCTTTCTTCCGGCAACGCAGATCCACGTCGCCGCGGTTGCCGAACAGAAGTCCCGAGACCTCGAGCCGTGCCTTGTTGGCGAAGATGTCGCAGTCTGTCGCGGACGCTTCGCCGAGCCAATAGTCGAATCCGGTGCCACGGATAGATCGCTCGATCACCGTGTAGGGAGTCTTGTGGAGGATGATGGCGATTGCGAGACCACAGGCGCCCTTCTCGGTGGCCTCCTGCAGATCGGCCCAGGAACGAAGTGTCTGTCCCGTGGTCGATGTCCAGCGGAGCGGGTGCCGGGTCCGGAAGTGTCCTTCCAGCTGGAGTTCGACCTGTGACGGATGCCGCGCGGCTTCGAGGCAGACGGCCGCACATTCACAGAGGGCCGTACAGTGCGCTGCCGTGAGACCAGGCAGACCCCCTCGCAAGTGCGTCAAGTCCAGTGGCGCCGGAGTGCGGTGGGGTCGCCGTGATCTGGAGTCGCGGTGCCGTGTGTTTGCCAAGTCGAGCTCCTGTGGTCGGTTCAAGGGGGCGGTGGGGTGCGGAAGACGGCGGCGAGGACGGTGGTTTCGTCGGTGTGTGTGGTGGGCGGGATGGTCTGCAGGTCGAGGTCGGGGGTGAGTTCGGTGGTGAGGAGGGTGAGGGCGATGGATGGGGTGTGCGGGCGGCCGAAGATGTCGAGAGGGGGTGGGGTCGGGGGGAGGTCGAGGGGAATGGTGGTTGGGGCGCCGTTGGCGTCGAAGATCAATGGGGGGTGGTGCGGATCGTGGAGGATGCTGTGGGCGTCGATGGGGGAGAGGCGGGCGAGCGGGGCGCCGGCGGTGAAGATCCAGGTGGCGGTCGCGGTGGTGGGGTCGATGGTGTGCACGGGGGTGGTGTCGCACCATAACCAGCGGGTCTGGCCGAGGGCGATGGGGCGGTCGAGGGCGTCGCGGCGCGGGGATTCGGTGGGGTGGTCTTTGGGACAGGTTGCATCGGGCGGGGCGGACGGGGCGCGGGCGCGGGGGCGGGCGGTGAGGTCGGTGTCGCTGGCGAGGTGGTTGTCGACGGTCCAGGTGTAGCGGCGGTGGCGGTGGATCTGCGGGGGACGGCTGCCGGTGATGCCGTGCTCGAGCGGGCGGCCGGCGGGGTCGCGGTGCCACCAGCTGATCAGGCCGCCGGGGAGCTGGCGGGTGAGCTCGCGGCCGTGGCGGTCGCGCTCGTGGGTGATGGCCCACGGGGTGCCGGGGGCGGTGATGCGGGCGAGGCCGCGGTCGTCGTGGTGGAAGCGGAGGTCGGCGCCGTGCGACGAGCGGAGGTGGGTGATGCGATCGCGGAGGTCGTGGGTGAGGGCGACCCAGCGGTCGTCCTGCCACTCGCGGAGGATGCGGGCGCAGGCGTCGAGCTCGCGGCGGATGAGCGTGGTGCCGGCGGCGTCGCGGCGCGTGGCGGTCAGCAGGGCGCCGTCGGGGCGCCAGGTGAACTCGTCTCTAGTGCGATCGGGGTGGAGGATCTGGATGGGGCGGCCGGCGAGGTCGCGGGTGTAGGTCGTGGCTCGACCGTCGAGCGTGGTGGACACGAGCTGGCCGGCGAGGTCGTGATCGAGGCGGCGACGGCCGCGCGCGTCGGTGACGGTCCGCGGGCGGCCGCAAGGGTCGCGCTCGATGTGCAGGAGGGTGCCGGTCGGGTCGGCGACACGGAGGACGCGGCCCTCGAGGTCGCGCTCGAGCGTGTAGGGGGCCGCGCTGGCGTCACCGACGCTGGCGAGCCAGCGCAGGCCGGTGTAGGTGCAGCGCAGGTCGCTGGCGGCGTCGCAGACGCGCACGAGGCAGCCGAGGTCGTCGTAGGTGAAGTGGCGGGTGTCGCCGCCGGGGCGGGTGTGGCGGACCTTGCGATCGAGGAGGTCGTGGGCGTGGGACTCGGTGGTGTCGTCGGGGTGTTTCGTATGGAGGATGCGGCCGCGGTGATCGTAGGTGTGCGTGAGGGTCCGGCCGTCGGGGTATTCGACGCGGGTGAGGCGTCCGGCGCGGTCGTATGTGCGGCGCTCGCGGCTGGCGTCGGGGTGGGTGACGATCGTGACGTCGCCGGTGTGATGGAAGGTGGTGGTGCGGCCGAGCGGGTCGGTGCGGCGAATGAGGCGGCCGTGGGTATCGTAGGACCAGCGCCAGCGGCCGCCTGCCGGGTCCGTGGCGGCGATCGGGAGGTCGCGGTCGTACTCGACGGTGGTCGTGGAGCCGTCGGGCGCGACGGTGCGGGTGCAATTGCCGCGGGCGTCGTAGGTGTGGCGGGTGGTCCGTCCGAGCGGGTCGGTGGTGGCGGTGAGGCGGAGGTGCTCGTCGTACTCGTGGCGGGTGGTGCCGCCGCGAGCGCTGGAGATCTCGAGCGGCTCGCCGTGGGCGCCGTAACGGACGATCGTCGGCTCTTTGCAGGAATTGGTGACGAGGGTGGTGCGGCGGGGGCGGTCGTATATTAAAGAATGATCGATGATGCCGCCGTCGCCGCGGGTGCGCGTGCAGGCGGCGTCGGTGTCGGGGCCGTCGTACTCGAAGTGGAAGCGGAGGCCGTTCGGGAGGGTCTCCTCGATGATCTTGTGATTGTCGAGGCGGTAACGGGTGGTATGGCCGAGGGCGTCCGTGATTTTGATCAGATCGTCGCTCTCGTAGATGTACTGGGCGTGTGTAACAGGGGCGCCGGTGTCGGGGTCCGGGAGGTCGATCTGGGCGATGTGGCCGTCAGGGTTGTAACGGAACAGGATCTCGCGGCCGTCCGGGGTGTGGGCGCGGACGAGGCGGGTATCCTCGTACTCGAGGTCGATGCGGTTGCCCTGGCGGTCGTGGATCTTTGAGAGGTGGGGCGTGAAGTCGCGGAGGAGGCCGTCGGGGGTCTCGATCTGCCAGCCCTGATGATTATTAAATGGGCGGATGGTCAGGTGGTGGCGCGGAATGAAGGTCTCGCGGTCGACGAGCGGGAGCTCGAGCTCGCGGCCGTCGTGGGCGCGGTAGACGAGCTGGCCGGGCTCGAGCCAGACGGCCTCGTCGAGGCTGTGCGACCAGCCGTGGCCGAATGGGGACGGGCGGCTGCCCCAGGTCGAGCTGTAGCTGCGGGTGAGGCGGAGCGGGAGGGCGCCCGGGAGCTCGACGTCGGTGGCGTCGAGGACGAACCGACCGGCTACGACGTCGACGGGGTGACCGGTGAGGATGGTGAGGGCGCGGGGCAGCGAGTTGCTGTCGCGGCCCTTCTTATAGATGCCGGACAGCCAGGCGCGCAGTTTGGCGGCGCGAAAGGCGTCTCGGACGACGGGTTTGAGGATTTTATACAATCCTTTGCCGAGTGCGATGACACGTTTAAGGATCGCGCCGGCATCCGAGCACGGCCATCCGCCGATATCGACGGTACCAGACACAGGGATCATGATGCCGAAGCACGGGGGAGCGCCCGGGTCGATGCCGACGAGCAGCTTCAGGGCAGTGGCCTCGCTGTCGATCTGTGCTTGTTGGGCCTTGATGGCGGTTTTCTTTGCACTGGCCTTGACGATCTCGCCTTGGGCCAGGTCGAGTCCCTTCTTGATGAGATCCTTTGTGTTGAGGATCGCGGTGCCGCATGAACGTGTCCAGTCGGACAGACGCGCGGCCCGTTCACCGCCTATAAAGACGGAGCTCGAGCCCGTGATGACCTGAAAGAACGGTGTGGCACTCAAGCAGGTGGGGGCGACGCCGATGTCACCGAGGCGGGCCGCCCGATAGCCGTCGATCAGCACGGAGGCGCATCCGCCGTAACGAAGCGGTCCGAAGCTGGGGAACGGGCCGGGACGAAGTTTGTGTTTGTGTAGTGTTCCGAGGTGGAAGGAGCCGATGACCGCGGCGGTCATGGCAGGGTATGGCGGGAGCATGCCAGAGAGGTAGGTGACGACCGTGTTGAGGAACTCCTCCGGGATCTTCGTCACATCTTTCTTGAGGGACTTCTTCTCAAGAAGGCTGTCCCTCTCGTATTTGAACTCCCCCTTCTCCTTGAGGGACTTTAGTTTTGCCGCGAATTGACGGCGAAGCGCGTCGGGGAGGTATTCGATTGATGAAGGGTGAGAGTGGGAAGGATGCTCGGAATTTGGAGACAGTGGGAGCGCTAGCATGGGACCTCCGATGCGCAGGCGATGCGACGATCGCGAGCGATGGCCTGGATCTCCGGGTTGTGCGGGGCGGTCCGCTCGGCGAGTTCAAAGCAAGCGGCCGCAGCGGCGGGATCACCGAGTTCTTGAGACAGCTCGCCCAGGGTCATGGCGGCGTGGTGGATGACCGGAGTGGCCCGACAGGCCACGGCGTGGTCGAGGGCGAGCCGGGCGCTGAGGTGGGCGGGTTCATGAGCGCCCTGGGCGCGGAGGGCGTCGGCACGGAAGATGAGGGCCAGGGCGATGACCAGCGGGATGTCAGTCAGGGCAGCCGCGACCTCGCACGCGGCGATCGCGTCGTCGTGGTGACCATGAGCGGAGGCATGGATGGCGAGCTGCAGGAGCGCCTGGGCACGGACACCGGGAGGCTGGTTGGGGTTGCTGGCGATCGCGGCGCTTCCATCCAGGCTGGCGGCGGGCATAGAGAAGCGATAGGCGATGATCTGTTCCGATGAGGAAGAGGATGCGGTCAGGAAGTGGTGTGGTCGCTCGAGGTCGTCTCGCAGCACAAGGCGGAGCGGATGTGGGTAAGGACCGGCCAGGAGGGCCTCTGCCAGTGCGGCGAATTCGATGGGATCGTCGATGCGCGTCGGAGCGAGGACGAGGACGAGAGCGTGATCGCCTGGGGGGAGGTCGGCGAGTAAGACGTCGATCAAAGTGCGGAGGCGAGTGAGGGCATCGACAGAGGGCGGTGAAGGATGGCTGGTGGCTGCGACGACGTGATCGACGATGGTATTGACATAATCGTCCGGGGTCGTGAACGGTTCGAAATGCAGCAAGAAGCGATCTGCCGGGCTCTCGATGTCGAGGTTGCCGAGGACGTGGACCAAGGGGAGCATGTCCGCGTCGTGGCAGCCGATGACGAGGGCGCCGCCGAGCGGGCGTTCGACGAAGGCGGCGAGGAGTTCGCGGAGCTCGTGGAGCGGTGCTGTGTCAGGCATGGGCGTGGAATCAGTTGAGGCGGATGACAGTGCCGGTGAGGATGTGTTCGTCATCAGCGGCGCTGATGATCTGCTTGCCGTGGATGTGGATGCCGGCGCTGGACAGGGTGATGGTGTTCGAACCGACGCCGAGGGTGAGGGTCTTGCCGGCATTGATGGAGATGTGGGGGCTCTCGATCAAGACGGTGTCGGAGCTCCGCAGCGTCAGCTCCGTCCTGGCGCTGACGTGGATCGAGCCGGTGGTCGAGGTGGCGGACAGGTCTTTTTTTGCGAGGATCTCGATGGGGCCGTGGTTCGAGCCCAGGGTGGTCGACTGGTCGCCGGTGAGGCACATCGCGCCGGTGCGGGCGGACATGTCGACGTCGCGGAAGGCGTCGATCTCGATGTTCTCGTTGACGGAGGCGAGCCGCGTGCGCGTCGAGCCGCGGAGCTCGGCGGTGTCGCTCCGCGACTCGAGGAGGAGGGGGCGAGAGCAGTGGGTCGTGTGGGCGCCGGAGGAGACGGCGAGGGTGCTGTCGCCGGTGACGACAGTGGTGGTGTCGCCGCTCTGGATCGTGGTCTCGCGGCCGCCGGTGGCGATGGTGGTCTTCGCGCGGCCCTCGGAGACGTGGAGGTCGCAGTTGCCGATGACGGTCGTCAGCTGGTCACGCTCGACGGTGGTGAGCATCGTGTGGCCGACGGTGGTGATCTGGTCGTGGTGGATGTCGGCGGTGTGGTCGTGGCCGGCGTGGGTGTGGAGGTTGCGGCGGGTGTGTATTGTCAAAGATTCTTGGTTGCGGGCGTCCTCGAATTGGATCTGGTTGGCGAGGCCGCCGCCGGGGGTGGATTCGCTGGTGAGGGTGCTGCGGGTCTTGTGTTGGGGGAGGGGGACGGGCGGGCGGTGGAGGGAGTTGTAGACGCAGCCGACGACGAGGGGGCGGTCGGGGTCGCCGTCGAGGAATTGGACGACGACCTCCATGCCGATGCGCGGGAGGAAAAGGGCGCCCCAGCCAGGGCCGGCCCAGGTCTGGGCGACGGGGACCCAGCAGGAGCAGTCGTCGCCGTGGCGGGGGCTGCGGTCCCAGTGGAAGCGGACGCGGATGCGGCCGTGTTCGTCGGTGTGGATCTCCTCGCCCTCGGGGCCGACGACGATCGCGGTGTGCGGGCCGTGGATGCGGGGGCGACGGAGGTGCGGTGAATACGGGGGGCGGAGCTTGGTGGTGTCGGGGATGCAGGTGAAGGTGTTGTGATAGGTGGCGAGCTGGTCGGCGTCGGGGACCTCGCCGTGGTGCTCGATGTGGAGGACGAGGTGGCGGCCGTCGCGGGACGGGTCGGGGTGGCCGGTGAGGTCGAAGCGGCGGCCGGGGGCGAGGCTGAGGGCGGTGCTGCGGCCGTGGGCGGCGGTGGCGAGCAGGGTGCGCATCTCGAGCTTGCGGCGGGCCCGGACGTCGCCGTCGTCGAGGTCGGTGCGCTGGTCGTCGTGGTCGAACACGAGGCGGTTGCGGCCGCGGTCGTCGTGGGCGAGGCGGGCGTGCTCGAACGGGGCGTCGGCGGCGTGCAGCGGGGACCAGTCGCGCTGGAGGAGGCTGGTGACGCCGAGGGCGCGGGCGGGGTCGAGTCGCTCGAGGGTCTCGGCCTCGGTGGTGTCGCCGCCGCGGGGGATGAAGGGGAGGTCGCCGGTGAGCGGGCAGCGGGCGTTGTCGTCGACGAGCACGAGGATCTCGGCGTCGTCGTCGTGGTCGAAGGTGAAGCTGATGCCTTCCTCGTGGAGCAGGCGCTGGACGAACTCGAGGTCGGACTCGCGGTACTGGGTGCAGGTCTCGCGCGCGGGGTAGCTGGCGGCGAGGTCGAGGCGGAGGCGGCGGCCGTGGGCGGTGAGGCTGTCCTCGAGGACATCCTTAATTATTTCGGGGACGCTGGTGTGCTGCCACAGGCGGGTGGTGATCTGGTGGGCGTGGAGGGCGAGGGCGGGGCCGATCTCGAGGCGGAGGTGGCGGAGGTGGTCGTCGTGGTCGAGGGTGTCGACGCGGAGGACGAGGCCGTGGACGTCGCGCGCGGGGCCGGGGCTGTGGGCGAGGGTCAGGAGGCAGGCGGCGCCGAGCAGGGACGCGGCGGAGACGTCGAGGTCGCTGGTGAGGAGCTCGAGGGTGAGGGTGTAGGGCTGGGACAGGGACTCGCGGAGGTCGACCTTGCGGACGATCCACGCGGTGTCGCAGTCGCGGATGGTGAAGCTGTAGCGGGTGACGGCGTGCATGGTGGTCAGGGGCGGTCGAGGCGGCCGACGAGCTCGAGGGTGAGCGGGCGGCCGAGGTGGGTGAGGTGGGGGACGACGCGGAGGTGGCAGCGGTACCAGCCCTTTGGGACAGGTTCGCCGGCGGGGGTGACGGGCGGGGTCAGGACGATGGAGGCGCTGCGCAGGGGCTTGCTGGCGCGGACCTCGGGCGGGGGGTCGTCCATGTCGGCGACGAGGCGGCGGAGCCACATCTCGAGCAGGCGCTGGAGGGCGGCGCGGTCGTCCCACTGGCCGATGTGTTCGCGCTGGATCTTCCGCAGGTAGTGGGCGAGGCGGCTGACCAGAAAGACATACGAGAGCTGGGCGGCGAGCGGGTCGCGGGCGCGGTGGACGGTGGGGGCGTGGCGGAGGATGGCGCGGCCGGTGAGGCGGTCGGCGGTCATCGGCACGAACCCGAGGTCGGCGAGGGCGCGTTCGCTGCGCGGCGGGAGCAGGACCTCGAGGGTGCAGGCGGTGGCGCCGAGGCGGACGAGGGTCGGGCCGGTGCGGGTGCCGACGAGGCCGACGCACCAGCGCTGCTCGGCGAACGACTCGGCGGCGCGCAGGGCGACCAGGAAGCTGGCGGGGCCCCACAGGAGGTCGGCGTGGCTGGTGATGGTCTCGCGGTAGCGGAGCGGGCGGGTGGGCTCGGCGTCGGGGTCGTGCGGGGGGCGCAGGAGGAAGCGCGGGAGGCAGAGGGCGAGGTAGCGGGCGTCGTCGCTGGCGCGGAAGGTGTGCCAGGCGGTGAAGCGCGGGCCGTGCTGGGCGGCGGGCAGGTCGCGGAGGGTCGGGAGGTCGGCGTGGGTGGTGAGGCCGAAGAACGACGGCGACGCG
>Ga0075160_10002218_pt1 | contig 11665 bp, 7 predicted proteins | sample JI91814C2DNA_FD_70969 | JGI IMG/M metagenome (GOLD analysis project Ga0075160, IMG submission 70969) | Wastewater effluent complex algal communities from Wisconsin, to seasonally profile nutrient transformation and Carbon sequestration -... | ecosystem: Engineered > WWTP > Effluent > Algae...
AATTTACAGTAACTTTATATGTTCTTTGTCCTTCTTCAGTAGCATAAACTGGTGCTTTTAACATTTCATATTCAATGTTTTCAGCCGAAATACTTTGTGCAACTAATTGGTAATGATTGAGGATTACTAACATAGTAATACCAAGTAATTTTTTTAGATTCATTTCAAATTTATTTAGTGAGTTTATTTTAATAGATCAAATATAATAAAAAGTACACTTATGATGTATCTTAATACAGTCATAGTCATTTAATTTTTTTAATTAGCACCTTCTCTGTCTCAAAGCCTCATACAAAAAAGCACCACAAGCCACTGAAACATTTAAAGATTCGATAGTGCCAAACATTGGTAATTTTGCTTTTTCGTCTACAATTTTTAATACAGAAGGATTTACACCTCGGTCTTCGCTACCCATAATAATTGCAACGCCTTCGTTGAAGTTTATGTCGTAAATATGATTTTCAGTTTTTTCAGTTGCTGCTACGGTTTTAATTCCAGAAACTTGCAAGTAAAAAATAGCATCTTTGATGTGGTCTACTTTGCAAATAGGCACATTAAAAACAGCACCAGCCGAAGTTTTAACGGTATCACCATTCACAGGAGCCGAACCTTGTTTTTGGATAATGATTCCGTCAACACCCGTACATTCTGCAGTTCTGATGATGGCGCCAAAGTTGCGAGCATCAGACAATTGGTCTAAAATTAGGAATAAAGGTTTTCTACCACTTTCAATAACTCCTTCTACTAAAGTTTCTAATGAAACAAATGAAATAGGGGCAATAGTTGCCACAGCGCCTTGATGATTATTTGGAGTTAATCGGTTTAGTTTTTCAACAGGAACGTAGGAGAAGTTGATGTTGTTTCTTTTCATCGTTTTCATCAAATCTTGCATCAAGTCGCCTTGTGCTTCTTTTTGAATAAACACTTTATCAATTTCCTTTTTAGCGTTAATTGCTTCAATTATTGCTCTAATCCCGAATATTTGGTTGTCTTTTTCCATGTGGTAAAGATATAAAAAAACCACCACGGTGAGGTGGTGGTTTTGAACTAAATAACTCAAAAAATAATTAATTGATATCCCAAAATAATTTTGTTGTAAGTAAATCTCCACCAATAGCTGTTGATGCAGCATTATAATTTGTGACATTTAAGGTTTGTTCTCTTAATGGATAAGTATATCGATTTGGAACTGGTAATCCAGATTCATCAGCAATATTCATTGTTGGAGCATCGAATTTTCTATATACACACCATCCTTCAAAACCTCTATTATACATTGCTAACCAATATTGAAATCCTATTTTTTGTCTCCAAGTACCCGTTGCAGTTGCATATGCAACAGAAGTATTTAATAAATATGTATTTATGTCTAAGGCTGAAACTCCCCAATTTTCCATACATGCGGTAATACCTGTAGTATAATGTAAATCAGCAGAACCAGTAATTGAATATCCTCTTTCTACAGCTTCAGCAAGCATAAATTCTACTTCTGAATAATCTAACAATACTCCTCTAAATGTAGGGTCTAGCATCATATTTCCAATATGTGAATAACTTGGATAACTATTATTAGCACCATAAGTGCCACCTAAATAAACACCAGCACCTAGATTATCATCAAAGTAAAATTGTCTTCTTGGATCTGCTAATGTATTCATATAGTCAACAATTGTGTTAGCTGCAACAAAGTCACTTCTACCACTTTGAACTAAATCTACCCATAAAGGGTTCGTATTTGGTGTTCCTGCTTTATATTCTAATATTACATTATCATTGTTAGAATTAATTAATCCACCATTAAAAGCTTGTTCAGCAGTTGTTTTTGATAAATTTGCCAGTGCTGGAACATCAGCTATTCTCATGGCTAATTTTAACTTTAGAGAATTTGCAAATTTCATCCATTTTGTGATGTCTCCATTAAAAATTATATCTGCACTTCCAAAGCCTTCATCAGCTGAAGTATCAAATAATGCTATTGCTACATTTATTCTTAAAATTAAATCTTCGTAGATAGTTTTCGCATCATCATATTTTGGTGTTGGATTATTTCTTCCTTGTAATGCTTCAGAATATGGAATGTTTCCAAATGTATCAACTAATTGTTGCCAAGTATATACTTCTAATACAGAAATCATAGCTATTTTGTTATCTGTATCAGTATCCTCTTTAGATTTACAATCTTTTAAATCATACAAAACATTAGTGTATAATTCATTCCAATGATTTGCTGGAATATTTCTTGTGTTAAGATCATAATTTGATTCATCTATATAAGTAGTTTCTGTCCAATATTGAGAAAATAATCTAAAAACATTATTGTTTACATTCGTACTTTCATTTTGGTCAAATAAATTTTTAATTGCCCCTGTAAAAAGTGTTTTTGAAGGCACATTAGGTGGGTTATTGCCATCAATATTAAGTTCATCATATCTTTCGTCTGTTGCACAGGCAAATATTAATGAAATGGTTACTAAAGATATAAATATTTTTTTCATTTTTTTCATTTTTAAAATTCTAATTTTAAACTAGCTCCAATTTCTCTAACAGCCGGATAAACCCCAGATTGATATCCTTGAATATTTCCTGCACTTAATCCAGATTCAGGGTCAGAATAAGGTGTGTTTTTGTCAATAATCCATAAATTTCGTCCAATAACAGAGAATGTCATGTTTTGCAAACCCAAAGATTCAGATATTTTTGTTGGTAAATTATAACCAAATGTAACTTCTCTTAATTTTACAAAAGAAGCATCATAAACATGAGCAGCATTTGGATTTCTAACATATCCCCAAGGATTTGCATATGAAGTTGCAGAGGCAACAACTGTGTTTGTTGAGCCATCCGCTTGTACGCCAGCTAAAATAACACCACCACCATTTGCAATTGAATTTCTAACTGGGTTTCCTAAATGATTAGTTCCTGCAGTAAAATCATATAATCCAGTTGCATATCCATACCAAGTATCTAAAGAGAATACATCACCTCCTTTTTGAATATCAATTAAAAAACTTAAATTAAAATTTTTGTATTTTAAATTATTTTTAACACCACCAGTCCAATCAGGATTAATATCTCCAATAACATTATTATTGGAAGATGTTCTTTGATAATATCCATTTGTTCCAACGATTGGTTGTCCATTAGCGTGATAAACGAAGTCGCTGCCTCTAATAACTCCAAAAGGTTCGCCTAAAGCAGCACCTAAACTAATTCCACCTTGAACAGAGGCCAATTGTATAAACTCAATGTCATCTGCTAAACGAGTTACTTCACTTTTGTTTTGAGAATAATTTAAAGTAATATCCCAAGAAAAATTATCTGATTTGAATGGGCTTCCTTTTAAAACAAGTTCAATTCCTCTGTTTTCCATATCAGCACCATTTAGCCATTGGCTTGTAAATCCTGAACCAGACGAAACATCTACATTTGAAATTAAATCAACTGTTTTTCTTTTATAATATGAAAAATCAAATCCAACTCTATTTTTCAAAAATTGCATTTCTAAACCTAATTCAATATCTCTACTTTTTTCGGCTTTTAAATTTGGATTATTGAGCGTTGCATTATTAGATGCAGAACCAGAACCAAATGGTGGTATTAATGCATAAGTATCATATACTTGATATGGATCCGTATCATTTCCAACTTGAGCGTAGTTAGCTCTTACTTTTCCAAATGTTAACCAAGGTTTATTAATTAAATTTGAGAAAATAATACTTGTTGAAACTGAAGGATAAAAATAGGTGTTATTAGCAATTGGCAATGCTGAAGAGCGATCTCTTCTACCTGTAATATCAAGATAATAAGTTCCTTTATAACCAAAACCAACTTTAGCAAATAAACCATCTACTTTTTTTGTGTAATCTCTTTTGAAATAATTATCTGAAGTAAGTGCATTTTCAGAGTTTGCTAATGTAAAAACTCCTGGTAAGCCTAATCCACCATTTGTACTTGCAGCTAATGAATTTAATTTATTAACACGTAAATTAAATCCAATCAATCCGTCAAACGTTAAATTATCAGTGAAATTATGGTTAAAATTACCCATTATATCATAATTCATTTCAGATGCTTTTCTGTTAGTTACAGCATACTTTGAAACATCTTTTGAACCAACATCAATTCTTTCTTCTCTAATTTCTGAATAAGAATCAAAAGAAAAACGTCCTAAAATGTTAAACCATTTTGTAATTTCTTGAGTTAAAGTAAAATTACCAATATATCGATCTCTGCTATCAGTCTGATAATTCTTGTATAAAGACCAATAAACGTTATCTGTATAAATTGGTCTTCTATCATCATAAGAGTTAACGTTCCAAGTAATGTTTTGACCTGTATTAAAAAACGCAGCTTTTTGTTCTTGTACATCTACATTGGTTTGCCACCATTGTCTAAAGGCTTGCATTGGATTTTGTGAATCATAACCTGTGCCATTACGTCCTTTTCCGTTTGAATTAATATATGAAAAATCTACAGATGCTTTCAGTTTTTTGCTTAAATCATGACTTGCAGACAAAGTAATATTATTTCTTTTAATTTGACTGTTAGGAACAACTCCTTCTTGTTGTTTATTTGTAAAACCTATTCTAAATGAACTATTATCAGTGCTTTGACCAAAAGATACTGAGTTTGTGTATGTAAGTGCTGTTTCAAATAGTGAATTTGGTGTGTTTTTCGCAGCAACCCATGGTGTAGCTTGTAAATAGCCTGGCAATTCAGGATAAATAGAATTCCATTGATAAACATTTAAATTTGGATCGAAAGCTGCTCCATAAGAAGCGTCTTCAGTAAATGGAACAACCAAATCATTTGTACTATCTCCATTTATATCAAAATAGCTAAAATAACCACTCGGATCATCATAATAAGCACCATATCCTGCACCATATTTATCTTGATATTTTGGTAAAGTTTCTTTGTCTACTGCACCAGCAGTTATTGAACTAGTAAAAGATACACCAATTCCTTTTCCTTTTTTTCCTTTTTTAGTTGTTATAATAATTGCTCCATTACTAGCTCTGGAGCCATATAAAGCAGTTGCAGCAGCTCCTTTTAAAACATTTAGCGATTCTATGTCATCTGGGTTTATATCCATAGCAGCATTTCCATAATCATAACCACCTCTTCCTGTTCTTTGGTCACCTGAATTATTTGTTTCATTAATAACAGGTGTTCCATCTATAATAATAAGAGCTTGATTGTTTCCACTAATAGAATTATATCCTCTGACAATTATATTAGTAGAACCTCCCAAAGTTCCAGAAGACTGCACATCTAAACCAGCGATTTCACCTGATAATGCATCTGCAAAATTTGTTATGGGAGTGTCAGAAATTGCATCACCTTTAATTTCTTGGGTAGCATAGCCTAACGCTTTCTTTTCCCTTTTTATCCCCAAAGCTGTTACAACCACTTCATCAAGTTGCTGTGCATCTTCTTGCATAACTATTTTAATTGTAGAACCGTTCACAACAACTTCTTGTGTTTTTAATCCTAAATAACTAAACACAAGGGTTTGGCCATTACTTGCTTCAATGGTAAACTTTCCATCAAAATCTGTTAAGGTGCCAGTTTTTGTTCCTTTAACTATTACAGCAACACCAGGAACTGGCTCTTCTTTCCCATCCGAAACTACTCCAGAAACGGATTTTGTTTGAGCAAGCCCTACCTGCCCATACAACAACACTACAAAAAGTGCTAGTAAACTTAAAATTTTTGATTTCATATTTGTTTATAAATTTATTTTATGGCAAATATATATTATTTTTATGAGAACAATTAACTTTTATTTAAAGTTTTTTTAACACAAACAATTAAAAAAGTTAAAAATTCGTTTTAAAACTTATATGCACAATCGAATTGGAAAGTTTTATAGCTTGTTCGCTCGTACTTCCGTTGGCATAAATTAAATTGAAGAATCCGTTTTTGGTAAATAATCCAAATCCGAAACCTAAACCTAAAAGTTTATCATCAATTGCGGCGGTTTTATCTTGAAAATAACCATAATCTGTTATGGAGTGAATGTATAAATTGGGAGCAGCCAAATAACGATATTCTGCCATAATTCCACTAAAAACATTCCCTTGCAAACTATTTTCATTAAAACCTCGTATCGAATTGATGCCACCAAAGCGAAACAACTCGTTAATTACATAATCATCACTTTGTAAATAAAAAGTTTGATTCCTTAGAAGGATACTGTTTTTAGGATTCAGATACACATTGTAACTCAAATCCAATTGAGTGAAAAACTGACTTGTTTTTTGAGATGCTATCGTTCGATTTCCTGTTCCAAATTTTACAAAAACTTTTGCTTTTTCAGGAAAAATAAAACTATCAGGATTTAATTCAAGATATTCAATGCTTGAAGTTAAAAAGGTAGTCGTAAAATCATTCAAGCTAAATGAATTTGTGTTTTGAATGTCAACCGAAGTAGTTTTTTGATAGCCAACAAATGCCTTTGTGTTGTATGAAAAATAATAACCCAAATTCAAATCGGTAAGGGTATTCTGAAAAGTTGAGTCTTGTTTGAAAATCCTCAAATTTGCTTTAATTCCAATTGGAGTTTTTAACAAATAGGGTAATTCGGTTCCTAAATTAAAAGAAGTTTGCTGGTTGCCATCGTTTTTCCAATACAAATTGAATTTTTCACCCGAATTCAAAATGTTCTGCAATTGCAAATCTAAATAACCATTAAAAGTTAATTTGCTTTGTTCGTCGTTCGAAAACCCTATAAAGCCATCAAATTTATTGGGTTTTGATTTTTCTACATACACAAAAATTTTCGTCGAATCGGTCGTAAATAAAATTTCAGGATATTTCAACTGACTCACAAATTGTAGTTTATCAAACTCGTCATTGATCTGTTTTAAATTATCTTGATTGAAAGTTGCTTTTTTAGCTTTTTTTGTAATTGCTTTTTTAATGCCTGCTGGAAATTTATCATAACCTACAATAACAATGTCGGTAATGTTTCTTTTTGAATTGAGTTTTAGTTGTAATTCAGAAAATAAATTATTGTCAATTTTTCGCTGATTAATCAATTGTAAGTTTGCTAAAGAATACCCTTTTTTTTCTAACAAGGCAATTTTTCCTTTCATGAAATTTTCAACTTCATTCGTAGCAATAAGCAAAGTGTCTTTTTCTAACTGCAATAACGATTTTTCATTTGCAGAAAGCTTACCTATATATATCGTGTTGTTTTTTGTTGAATTTCCCAAATTGTATTTAAAAACAAAACTGCTGTCATTTATTTTTTTTTGTTCTAAAAGTATCCAATCAAAAAAACCTTGATTCGTCAATTTACTTTCAAAACGTTTTTGTTCTTCTAAAATCAGTGCAACCGAGGCGTGTTTGGATTCGTATTGTAAGCTATCAATAATTAAATTTTCTTTTTTAGATGTTCCTATTACTTTTAAATAGAAGTTTTGTCCCAATGAAAATTGGAAGCATAAACAAACGATAAAAAGAAAAAAAGATTTCATTGCTGTAAAGAAACGAAAAAAAGTAAAATAAATTTTAAACCCACTTTGCCTTTCTGTTCCGAAGCTTCGGGATTGTTTCAGAATCCAATGCAGCCATTGTTGAAAATTTTTGTCTTTCATTTTTGTAACTCAATACCAATCAAAATCCTACAAAAATACAATTGTGTTGAAAATTAATAAATTATGATTTGGAAAGTAAAAAATAATTCCTACATTTGCAACCCCTAAAAAAGCGGGAATTTTAAACAATAAAAATTTTTAGTATTTAATTATGCCAACAATTCAACAATTAGTAAGAACAGGGAGAACCCAAATAACTAAGAAGAGTAAATCGGCTGCTTTAGATTCTTGTCCTCAAAGAAGAGGTGTGTGTACTCGTGTTTACACAACAACTCCTAAAAAACCAAACTCAGCAATGAGAAAGGTAGCTAGGGTTCGTTTAACAAACGGTAACGAGGTGAATGCATACATTCCTGGAGAAGGTCACAATCTACAAGAGCACTCGATAGTATTAGTTAGAGGTGGAAGAGTAAAAGATTTACCAGGTGTACGTTACCACATCGTACGTGGAGCATTAGATACAGCGGGTGTTGCAGGAAGAACACAACGTAGATCTAAGTATGGAGCAAAACGTCCAAAACCAGGACAAGCACCTGCACCAACTGGAAAGAAAAAGTAATTTAAAATCTTTTAAAGAAAAGACATGAGAAAAAGAGCGGCCAAAAAAAGACCACTTTTACCAGATCCAAAATTTAACGATCAGTTAGTAACACGTTTTGTAAATAACTTAATGTGGGATGGTAAAAAATCAACAGCTTTTAAAGTATTCTATGATGCATTAGAAATTGTAGAAACTAAAAAGCAAGATGCAGAAAAATCTGCTTTAGAAGTATGGAAAGATGCATTAACAAATGTTATGCCTCACGTAGAAGTTCGTTCACGTAGAGTGGGTGGAGCTACATTCCAAATTCCAATGCAAATTCGTCCAGATAGAAAGATTTCTTATGCTATCAAATGGATGATTCTTTATGCAAGAAGAAGAAACGAAAAATCAATGGCAGGAAAATTAGCTTCTGAAATTTTAGCTGCGGCTAAAGAAGAAGGTGCTGCTGTTAAGAAAAGAATGGATACTCACAAAATGGCAGATGCGAATAAAGCATTCTCTCACTTTAGATTTTAATTCGTACAGAAATGGCTAGAGATTTAAAATTTACAAGAAACATTGGTATTGCTGCTCACATTGATGCGGGTAAAACTACCACTACAGAGCGTATTTTATTCTATACTGGAAAATCACACAAAATTGGTGAAGTACACGATGGTGCTGCAACAATGGACTGGATGGCACAAGAGCAAGAAAGAGGAATTACTATTACTTCAGCTGCAACTACTTGTGAATGGAATTTTCCAACAGAACAAGGTAAACCATTACCAGAATCAAAACCATACCACTTTAATATTATCGATACACCGGGGCACGTTGACTTTACAGTTGAGGTAAACCGTTCGTTACGTGTATTGGATGGTTTAGTATTTTTATTTAGTGCGGTTGATGGTGTTGAGCCTCAATCTGAAACTAACTGGAGATTAGCAGACCAATATAGAGTTCCTCGTATGGGATTCGTAAACAAAATGGACCGTCAAGGTTCTAATTTCTTAAATGTATGTCAACAAGTTAGAGATATGTTAAAATCTAACGCTGTTGCAATTACTTTGCCTATTGGTGAAGAAAATGACTTTAAAGGAGTTGTTGACTTAGTAAAAAATCAGGCTATTGTATGGCATGATGAAACACAAGGTGCAACTTTTGATATTGTGCCAATTCCAGCTGATATGGTTGACGAAGTAAAACAATATCGTTCAATTTTAATTGAAGAGATTGCTACTTACGACGAAAACTTGTTGGAAAAATACATGGAAGATGAAAACTCTATTACTGAAGAAGAAATCAATACCGCTTTAAGAGCTGCTACAATTGATATGGCTATCATTCCTATGATTGCTGGTTCATCTTTCAAAAACAAAGGAGTTCAGTTCATGTTAGACGCAGTATGTAAATACTTACCATCTCCAATGGATAAAGAAGGTATCGAAGGAATTCACCCTGATGATGCTGACTTATTAGAAGAAGATCAAAAGAAAATTTTACGTCGTCCTGATCCAAAAGAGCCGTTCGCAGCTTTAGCATTTAAAATTGCTACTGACCCTTATGTTGGTCGTTTAGCTTTCTTCCGTGCTTATTCAGGACGTTTAGATGCAGGTTCTTACATCTTGAACACTCGTTCTGGAAACAAAGAGCGTATCTCTCGTATTTACCAAATGCACGCTAACAAACAAAACCCAATCGAATATATTGAGGCTGGAGATATTGGAGCTGCTGTTGGATTTAAAGATATCAAGACTGGAGATACAATGTGTGATGAAAAACACCCAATTATTCTTGAGTCAATGAAATTCCCTGATCCTGTAATTGGTATTGCAATTGAGCCAAAAACAAAAGCTGACGTAGATAAAATGGGTATGGCTTTAGCTAAATTAGCTGAAGAAGATCCAACGTTTACTGTTAGAACGGATGAGGCTTCAGGTCAAACGATTATTTCAGGTATGGGAGAGTTACATTTAGACATCCTTGTAGATCGTATGAAACGTGAGTTTAAAGTTGAGGTAAACCAAGGTGAGCCACAAGTAGAATATAAAGAAGCGTTTACAAAATCGGCTCAACACAGAGAAGTTTACAAAAAGCAATCAGGTGGTCGTGGTAAATTTGGTGATATTGTATTCCGTTTAGAACCTGCTGATTTAGTAGACGGTAAAGCTCCTATGGGATTACAGTTTGTTAATGAAGTTAAAGGTGGTAACGTACCAAAAGAATATATTCCAGCTGTTGAAAAAGGTTTCAGAGAAGCAATGAAAGCAGGTCCTTTAGCTGGATATGCAGTAGATAGTTTAAAAGTAACTTTATTAGATGGATCTTTCCACCCTGTGGATTCTGATGCTCTTTCTTTTGAATTAGCTGCGAAAATGGGATATAAAGAAGTTGGACGTGCTGCTGGAGCAGTTATTTTAGAGCCAATCATGAAAATCGAAGTTATTACTCCTGAAGAGAATATGGGTGATATCGTAGGTGACTTGAACCGTCGTAGAGGTCAAGTAAATGACATGGGTGATAGAAATGGTGCTAAAACTATCAAAGCCGATGTGCCTTTATCGGAAATGTTTGGTTATGTAACAACATTAAGAACACTATCATCAGGTAGAGCTACATCAACAATGGAGTTTTCTCATTATGCAGAAACACCATCAAATATTTCAGAAGCCGTAATCAAAAAAGCAAAAGGTAACGCTTAATTTTTAAGAAAATGAGTCAAAAAATCAGAATAAAATTAAAATCTTATGATCACATGTTGGTTGATAAATCAGCAGAAAAGATTGTTAAAACTGTAAAAAGTACTGGTGCAGTAGTAACAGGTCCAATTCCATTACCAACTCACAAAAAGATTTTTACTGTATTACGTTCTCCACACGTTAACAAAAAGGCTAGAGAGCAGTTCGAATTAAGTTCATACAAACGACTATTAGATATCTATAGTTCTTCATCTAAAACAATTGATGCTTTAATGAAATTAGAGTTACCAAGCGGTGTTGAAGTAGAAATTAAAGTATAGTTGATTTTGAATTACAAATCACAATAATTTAAAAAACCGTTAATGTTTTTTTTTGCATTACGGTTTTTTTATTATAATAATTGAGTAGCAAAATGTCTTTTTTCAAAGTTTTTTTACATATCATTTTATTTTTACGATATTTAAAAAATAATTTATATATTTGCACCCTCAAAATGAGTAGTAAGCAAACACTACCTGTTTTATAAATAAGAATTTTAATTAATTAATTAGTTTAATATGTCTGGGTTAATCGGAAGAAAAATTGGCATGACTAGCATCTTTGATGAGAACGGGAAAAATATTCCTTGTACTGTAATCGAGTGTGGTCCATGCGTTGTTACCCAAGTCAGAACCAATGAAGTAGACGGATATTCTGCTATTCAGTTAGGTTTCGATGACAAAGCTGAAAAACGTTCTATTAAAGCTGAGTTAGGTCACTTTAAGAAAGCGGGAACAGCTGCAAAGAAAAAAGTCGTTGAATTCAAAGGTTTTGAACAGGAGTACAAATTAGGCGAT
>Ga0075160_10002230_pt1 | contig 11636 bp, 9 predicted proteins | sample JI91814C2DNA_FD_70969 | JGI IMG/M metagenome (GOLD analysis project Ga0075160, IMG submission 70969) | Wastewater effluent complex algal communities from Wisconsin, to seasonally profile nutrient transformation and Carbon sequestration -... | ecosystem: Engineered > WWTP > Effluent > Algae...
ATTATTCTTAAAACTTTGATGAGTATTCAGGACGCATCAGCTCAACAAGCGATGGAGAATGCGCTTACTGAGCTACTACCAACCATGATTGCCGGCATAAAGCAAAACGAGGCTGACGCGCTTGATGAATTGGATAGTGAAAGTCCAAATTGGAACATTAATTTTCTTTCATCCGCCAATCAATTTCAAATTTTGGGCAATTTGGCGCGTCAAGCTACGAAGTCCGTGCTGCCTATGCTACATTGCCAGCAAGCAGAACAACGTATCAAAGCAGCGCGTGTTTTAGGGTGGATACATGCATTTGAAGCAGAACCCATCTTAATGTCTCTACACGAAAAAATACGCGTAGATAAAGCCGATGAAGATGCCATCAGTCACAAAGAAAAACGTGCGATGGAATGGGCAATTGCAGATTTAAGAAATGCATCGGGCTATATGAAAGCGAAGACTACTTCTGCCTTAATTAGTGATGCCACTGATCCCAATTATGAAAAGAAAGAGGATGCCATTCGCGAACTTTCTCATAGAAAACCTGACGGAGCAATGGCCTTAATCAAGGTATTGGACGTCTGGCGTAGTCGTTACCATGAGGAAGACGACCATGATTCAGAATACATTCCAGGGAACATGCTTCAGCTCATTTTCGACCAGTTTGCTGATATGGGAAATGAACTTAAAGCTGTTAGTGCTCAGTTAGTGAGTTATCTGAATGACCCCGTAATAGCGAGGGAGTTAGGGAGTCCTTATGGCAAAGCTTATCTTCCCTATTTAGACATACGCACCGATGATGCGATAACTTTGCTTTATACGCAGATCGTAAACAATGAAAATGTCAAAGGGCGATGGTACTCGGCGCAAGTGCTTGGTGAGATGGGAGATATTCCCCCCAAATGAAAGACACTTTGATTAAATTTATTGAGAAAAAAGCGATTTGGGAATTGGAAAGCTCAGCTCCCGATGCACTCGTTTACGCTTTAACAGGGCAGCATGTAAATCGATCTGTTGTCGCAAACGATACCCCTGCAGTACCCGTAGTACCAGACCTGATCAAGCAGCTAATTTCTCAAGGCCAGTGTAAAACTAAGCTGTACTCAAACGCGCCGGACAAATCCACAGTTTGTGAGGAATTAAAAAAAGAGGGGAAGCCCGCAGTGTTAGCGCTTCAAGCACTATTGCAGCATCCTAATAAACGTTTGCGCCATACAGTATGTGATTTGCTTGGTGATATGGGCAGTAGTGCGCAAATCGCGATTCCACAACTGAATCTACTATTACATGATGCCGATCATGCCCTTCGTAAGGTAGCTGCAGATAATATGGGGCGTATCATCAAGAGCGCAAAAGATGCACCCTACTTGGCTAACTTTTTATTGAAAACTTTAGCAAATAAAGCGATTGATGATCGTTATTGGGCAGCTCTGCAACTGAGTTCTTTAGGCGATTTACCTGTTAGTAGTGTCACGCAATTGCAAGTCGCATTAACTGATCCTCATTTGCAGGATGCCCAAGAATTACTACTTTCTGCCATCGCTAATACGCATACACTTGATGGTAGTAATGTTCTATTGGCGTATTTGCAAACAAGTGATACCCAAGTCAAAAGAGACAATGTGACGCACGCGTTAAAACGAATAGGCACTGTCGCGATACACCCCTTACTACAACAAAGTCGAATCAGCACAGATCCTGATCAACTCATTTCGTTGGCAGATGTTCTCATCGCACAAAACCAAGAGGAGGTAAAGCGAGAAGGTACCGCAATTATCGATCGCCTACTTCCACAATTAGCCGAAAAATTTGCCAAGCCAGATAGTAAGGAGCAATGGCATCTTGAATCTAGGCGGCACGCCGCCCGACAGATTGCGAGACTTTTATATTTGACGCCAAAGGTACAAGTATTAGCAAAGCGTATGATGACCGATCCAGATCCTTATATTCGAATCGTAGGCATTACAGCGATAGGTCAAACTGCACAAACAGACTTACTTCCAGCCCTACAAGTAGCGCAACAAGATCGTAATGATCAGGTTAGGTACTATGCGGAGCGAGCCCATGCCAGCGTACTATTCCGCAATAGCACTTATCGACGTTGGAAAGCATGTGTCAATAATCGTGAGTCAGATCCAATTGCACTGGCAATGTGTCGAGGCGACAGCTTAGATTTTCCCATTTTTCTATAACGCTACAATTCTGGCGCGCTCCCCGTGCATGCTTTGCTTCTCTCTACATTCGTGCAGAGGTATCAAATCTAAAGATATTGTTAGTTCGTCAGAAGGCTATTGCGGGACTTGGGATCGCGATGTTGATGGAAGCAAGAAAGTATATTGACGAGCTTATCGTCTATGACATAGAACAGTGAGTAAGGAAATCTCGCTAAGTTTACGCGACGAATTTCATCCTCAATGCAAGGATATAAAAATGGATTTTGAGACAGAAAACCATCCACGCGTTCCAACTCCGTAAGGAATGCTATTCCCATATTGATATCTGGTTGCGCGTACCAAGCGTAAGCTTCCGCTGCTTCAATTTGTGCTAATGGTTTATAAACGATCTGAAACTTCATGAACGGCGATTGTCGCCTAGCAAATTTGCTTTGAGCTGTTGAAAGGAGATACCTTGCTCAGAAGGATTGCTACGATGAAATGCGAGTCTGGAGCGCAATTCAAGCACTTGCGCCTCGGTGAGTGGTGGAGAAAAGGCTTCGTTTTCAGCACTACTAATCAACGCTTCTCCTAACAAGCGTTTTTCAGCAACATTCAACTCCGCCAGTTCTTTGATTAATTGATTTTTCATCCAATTATGGTAGCACAATTTATTAGCACTACAAAAAGTAGTCGCTCATTTCAATAAAAGCAAAACTACTTTTTTGTAATAATTAAGCATCTCCATTTTGAGCAATTCTTAACTCAATCTGCCACATAAATTAGGCAAAAACATTGAATTTGCCTAAGATAGGCGGCGCATTGATCAAACTGGCAATTTCAATGCGACCACATCTTGCGCTACTGGTGTCACTGTTGCCGCTGGTGTAGCTGGTGTCTTAACCGACTGCCCCAATTCTTTATTCATCACATCACGCTTCAACTCACCTTCCCAGTGTGAGACCACCACCGTCGCGACACCGTTACCGATAAAATTGGTCAAAGCGCGTGCCTCGGACATGAAGCGGTCTATGCCGAGTATCAATGCCAAGCCTGCGACTGGAATGGTTGGCACGACAGCTAAGGTAGCGGCGAGTGTGATGAAACCTGCGCCTGTGACGCCTGATGCGCCTTTGGAGGTCAGCATCGCGACGCCCAACATGGTTAATTCTTGGGTCAAGGTGAGTTCAATATTTAAAGCTTGAGCAACGAAGATGGCGGCCATCGTCATGTAGATATTGGTACCGTCCAAGTTGAACGAATAACCAGATGGAACGACCAAACCGACCACCGATTTGGAGCAACCCATCTTTTCTAATTTGCCCATCAATGGCACTAAAGCAGATTCAGAAGATGAAGTACCCAGCACCGTGAGCAATTCTTCTTTAATGTAGGCGATAAAGCGGAAGATATTAAAACCGACCAACATCGCAATCGTACCCAAGACGATGACGATAAATAATGCACAAGTCAGGTAGAAGCTGCCCATCAAAGCGGCCAAAGGTTTTAAAGAAGCCAGACCGTATTTACCGATAGTGAACGCCATCGCCGCACCCGCACCGATAGGCGCTAATTTCATAATCGCATTCATCATGCCAAAGAAAATGTGGGAGGCTTCTTCAATAAATAAGTGTACGGCTTGCCCAGTTTTACCCATGCGCATCATGGCGTAGCCAAACAAAACCGCTACCAGCAAGACCTGCAATAAATCACCTGAACCAGTGAAGGCGTCAGTAAAAGTTTTAGGAATAATATGGAGTAAAAAATCGACGGTGCTTTGATCATGCGCCGCTTTGGCATAGGTGGCGACTGCTTTACCATCGAGCGTGGCGGGATCGACATTGAAACCTGCACCAGGTTTCAAAATGTTAACCACGATCAAACCAATCGCTAAGGCCATGGTGGAAACGACTTCGAAATAAATCAAAGCTTTACCGCCCACCCGTCCGACTTTTTTCATATCGCCCGCGCCCGCTATACCGAGTACCACGGTACAAAAGATCACAGGGCTAATCAGCATCTTCACCAGAGCGATAAAGCCATCGCCCAAAGGCTTTAGTTTCACCGCATTGGCGGCATCGAGAAATCCAAAAAGTCCGCCGCAAAAAATGGCGAGTAATACCCAAAAATATAAATGTCCGGTGACGCGTTTCATGTCTCACTCCTTATCTATGTTTGCCTCGGTCTGGCATGCCTTGGCTTGGCGAAGGACAAGATTTAGCTTGAGTCATTTAGCGCCTATCGTTCTAGCAACAGCTACCCACTCAAAAAACCATCCTTGCACGCATTATCAAGAAGCTGTTTTGTAGCGTCTATTGTGGATAACCGCAGGTATTGGTTAAAAAGTTAACGCGGTGCTAGCTCCTCGGAGTAGAACGATAGGCCCACGCCCGGAGCCATTTTTTGACAGTTCAAACCACTCAGACTGCAATTCGTCGCTTATGACTCGCTGGCATGAGACCACTTGGTTACAGTGCGCTCCTCGGTTGCACATTCATACTCAGTATTTTTTAAAAGGAATCACCATGCGTACTATCTTTGCTCTCTGCTCTATCTTGGCTTTTTCTGGTTGTGCCATCATCATCGCGCCCGATGGCAACGATGCTCGTTTTGAATCTGCATGGAGTAGCAATGCGGTGAAAGGTAATGGCGAAGTCACTAGCGACAAACGTCCTGTCACTGGTCTGACTTCATTGAACATCAGTGGACCATTACAAGTTGAGGTACGGGTAGGCGGTACAGCGTCTTTAGAAATTATTGGCGATAGCAACTTAGTCGGCTTGGTACAAGCTCAGGTCACAGGCAATAGTCAAAAAATTTGGATGGACGATAAATTTTCTAGCACCAATCCAATTCGTGTGGTGTACACGGTGCCGGTATTAGAAGACGTGAATTCTAATGGCTCTGGCCGTTTAATGATTAATGGTCTCAACGGCGGTAACTTCAATTTAAGAAATAATGGCTCACGCACGGTGGTGTTAGAAGGCCGCGTAACGCAGCTAGATATCAGCTCGATGGGATCTGGCAAAATTAATGCGACTAACTTACAAAGCCAAGACACTAAAGTACGAGTTCAAGGCTCAGGCTCACTCAATCTCGGTCAAGTCAGTGGCAATGAATTGAATGTGTCCGTACATGGTTCAGGCTCGGTGAATGCCAGCGGTAACGTACGCAATCTGGTTGCGCAAACCCATGGCTCTGGTTCAGCAGAATTATCAGCAGTGAAAAGTTTGACCGCCGATTTGAGCACTTACGGTTCAGGCGATGTCAGTGCGGCGGTGTCACAAAATGTGATTGCACAAACGACTGGCTCAGGTCATGTCACGATTTATGGCAATCCTGCGCAACGTAATGTGAATGGTAAGCGCGTCAATTTCATCAACTAATATGACTAATAATTGTTAACCATAGACAATCGACCTTGATCTAATGCGCAGCAAGTACAACTTGATTTCTACCGTTGTCCTTCGCTGCGTATAGCGCCTGATCAGCGCGTCTGACAAGCTCATCGTGGTCTTTGTCATCGACTCTCGACAAAGCTACGCCGATACTGACAGTCACTCGACCACAGCCTGGCATGGCTTGCGCTTCCACTAGTCTGGCTATTTTTTCCGCCAATATCGCAGCACCCGTCAGATCGGTGTCTGGCAGCACACAGATAAATTCTTCCCCACCGTAACGAGCCACCAGATCACTATTTCTGATTGCAGTCTTGAGTAGCTCAGCTACTTGCTGCAGCACTTGGTCACCAATTGCATGACCATAGTTATCATTCACTTTTTTAAAGTAATCGATATCCATCAAAAGGATGCAATAAGGATTTTCCGTGCGTAGCATTCTTGCGTGTTCTTGTTGTAAATGCTCATCGGCAGACATGCGATTACCGATTCCTGTCAACGCATCTTGACGCGCCAATAGTTCTAACTGTTGCGCTAACGATGCTAACTCTTGATTGGTTTTCTTTAATTCGAAGGTGCGCTCATCAACCTTTTGTTCCAATTGATCATTAATGTTTAGGAGCTCACGCTTTCGATTGATTAATTTGGATGTCATCGAGTTTAAAGACGCGATCAAAGTTTCTAATTCACGTGTCGTCGAATGGACTTTTAATTCAGTATATTCATCACCATCGGCCACTCGACTGGCGATCGCCGACAATTGTTCAATCGGCGCGCTGATTGCACGTGACAACCAATACGTGAGCAGCATCAAAATCAACGTAGTCACCAAACCTAACAACCATAATCTTTGACGCAATTCACTCACATTACTCAATGCCTGCGCGACTGGTTGACGTACCACCACATGCCATAGTTGTTCAGATTCACTATACAGATTAATCGTGATGCTACTCACTAAATAAGTGCCCTGATCTGACCACCCCAAGATCTGATAGGCTTGATTGATATTTGCCTGCGCCGGTATCTTCACTTTACCGATAGCGGAAAAAGGCGACAAAACCTCATTGTTTTTATTCGTGATAAAGACTTCTATCGCATCCGCTTTGCTGCCATCTGGTAAATGGCGTTGTATGATTTCATCCACCCAACGCCAATGAGCATGGGTAGCCAATACGCCGCGCACTTTGCCTTGTTCATCAAAAACCGGTGCTGCAAAATCAACGAAACGTAATGGTTCAGAATTAGCATCATTCGCTTGCCCTGTACTGAGATATTTACTCAACAATACAGCTTCATGCACATCACCAAAAAAACTACTTTTTAAGCCGTTAATAAACCATGGTCTGGCCGCAACGCTCTCACCTTCTAATACGCCATCGGAACTTGACTGTACTTGACCTTGAATATCCGCCATGCCGATCCAAGCATAATGACGGTAGGTGTTCTTAGTCCGATCTAGGCTTTTTCTCAGTTCAGGACTATTCAAAGGCGCTTGCATCAGCAAAGGAGATTGCGCCATTAAACCTATTTCACGTTGACGCTCACGCAAATTCTCAGAAATTGACATGGCAATCGACTGTGCCAGTTTTTGGATAGATTCGCCCTTGGTTTCAGTCATGCGCTGGCTGACAAAATAATTGATATACAGCGACACTGTGATACCAATAAGGAAGGCCAGCGTTCCAAACAATAGCGTCAACCGAATTCGTAAACTACTCAATAATCGCGCCATGATCTCTATGCCTGACTTGGTAGATAAGTGGTGGACAGGTGGAAATGTGATGCCATCATACGAGTTTATTTGGCAACTGTATTGCAAATTATTTAGCGTACATAGCAACTAAACATTAAAACAACATTTATATTAGCGCTGGTCGATATGCTCTTCTGACAATCGACCTCGTATCATAAAGATATGTAAAGTATGCGCCGCGCACAAGCGTAATTTTTCCCACAAAGGGGATTGCTGCAAAATAGATAAGGTAGGCAAAGGCTGCACCAGATCCTTCGCAAGCGCTTGCCAAATTGTTTGAAATTGTTGAATCGCTAGCAACTCATCCTCAGAGAATACAGGCATGATCAATTCGGAACGCCAATCAGGGCTCACCCAATCTGACCATTGTTGAATAATCTCATTCGGCACATCCAAGTCCGGCGACTGCGCTAAAAACGCTTGTTGCGCCTCATATGAAGCCGCTACTTCTAGATACTCAATCAAACGATTTCTGACACGCTGCAACAAAACCCTAGCAAAATCTTGATCTGATGGACGGCTATCAGAAGTAGCAAATGAAGCAGAACATGATTGTGGAGGTGAATCTGGAAGAGACGACATTGAGCTCATGGGGTAAAACAGGCTGACTAAAAAGCGACATCATACCCAAAACAACCGCGCTAACCGACGCAATCCCCTAGTAAATCGAAAAACCGCGCACTCAGATAAAGAAAAATCCGGGTAACACTGACAGTTCACAACAATCATGCCAAAATCACATAGACCACCGAGATGATTTGTTTTGAATTGCCCCACCATCCCAAATAGCTAAAATATCCAACCATGCCAAGTACCTCACTCTTCTCTTCTTGGGCTGCCAAATCCACAGGCATTCAAATCTGTCATGGACTGTTAGCGTTAAGCATCTTAGCCAGCACCTCAGCTGCTGCGCAAAAATCAGAACAAACAACATCAGGCAAAGCGACTAAACCTACCATCACCGCAGTGACCAGCGCTGAGACATTTCCCTATAATTTTATCAAGGACGGTCAGGTACAAGGTCTAGCGTTTGATGTCACCAAAGCCTTAGTAGAAAGAGCCGGCTACCAATTACAAGTCGATATAGTGCCCTGGCCTAGGGCATTGCAATTAGCGCAAAATCAGAGTGGGACGATGATTTTCAGCGTAGCTCGTACCGCCGTTCGAGAAAGGGTGTATCACTGGATAGGTCCAATCACCTCCAGCGAAGTCTGGCTGTATCGATTGGCCTCACGTTCCAATATCAACATCTCAGAACTACGCGACGTGAACCCTTACCTGATTGGCGACATCGCTGGCAACTCTACGCTGTCGCTACTCAAATCTCTGGGTTACAAAGTTGACACGGCGCCATCCAATATATCCAACTGCAATAAATTTAAAATCGGCCGAGTAGATTTAATACCTTTCGATCCCAACGGTGTCGAACGCTTCCTACAGACCTGCGGAATAACCCAACAGGAAGTAGTCAAAGTCCTACACCTACCCCGCGACACCGCACTTTATATGGGACTAAGCAAAAACACCCCAAGCGAGGTGGTCAACCAACTACAACAAACTTTTGCAGCGATGAACAAAGATCAGACTTTGCAGAAAATTGTGCAGCGTTGGAAGCAAACACCAGAAAATATTAAGAAATAGAATGACGGTTTAGCAAACTCCACCGCACACTAAAAAATACAAAACCGTCGGCTAAATATCCACAGGATCAATCTCCACGCCCCACTTCACCCGCACTTTCATGCTGCGCAACTCGGCGATCCAGTCTTTTAGGAATGCTTGCAAGGCAGGACGGGAATTGGATTCGACCAGTAACTGCGCGCGTTCTACATTGTGGACACGCACCATGGTCATCGGAATCGGATCGTTCATGGTGATACCGGCGTGCGCATGGACGGGGTCACACTGGGCGGCAGTTTGTAAAAAGGCAATCGCGGTTTCTAACTCGCGTGCTTCGGCGCGTAGCAGCGCTTGGTAAATAAATGGAGGCATGGCGGCTTGCTGCCGCTCTTCCAAAAGATCATCGGCAAAACGTGGGTATTCATGCGCCATTAAAGCGTGATACAAAGGGTGGTCGGGATAGCGAGTTTGAATTAAGACTTCGCTAGGATTGCCGCCCTCTTTCTGCCCAGCACGACCAGCACGCCCGGCGACTTGCATCAATTGGGCGAACAGGCGTTCGCTAGCGCGAAAGTCTTGCGAGAATAAGGCGCTATCGGGATTCAAAGCAGCGACCAAAGTCAGATTTTTAAAATCATGTCCTTTCGCTACCATCTGGGTGCCAATCAAGATATCGACTTCACCGCGATGCACGGTATCAAAGGCGGCTTCCGCACTTCCCTTCAAACGAGTGGAATCGGCGTCAATCCGAAACACTCTGGCTTCTGGGAATAGAACTTTTAAACCTTCTTCCAATCTTTGGGTACCGCGCCCAAGCGGTTGCAGGTCCACATTGCCGCAGGTCGGGCAAGCGCGCGGGATGCGTTGCTCAAAACTACAATGATGACAACGTAGTTTTTTATCCAGTTTGTGCATGACCAGATGCGCGGTGCAACGTGTGCAATTACTAATCCAGCCACAGGCATCGCAATGAATCACGGGTGCGTAACCACGCCGATTGAGAAACAGTAGTGATTGCTCACCCTTCTCTAAACGTAAGCGGATTGCAGTGACTAATCTTTGAGTCAGACCTTCGGACGGCTTTTCACGCTCGGTATTGACGATCTTCACGACGGGCAAAACCGCCGATTGCACCGCTCTTTGCCGTAGTTCTAATTTACGATAACGACCCGCTTTAGCATGTTGCCAAGTTTCCAAGGAAGGCGTCGCGGAACCCAAAACCACAGGAATCCCCAGTTGATGCGCCCGCCAGACGGCCAAATCTCGTGCCGAATAACGCAAGCCTTCTTGCTGCTTGTAGGAAGGATCATGTTCTTCATCAATCACGATCATTTTTAGATGGGGCAAGGATGACAAAATGGCCAGACGTGTACCTAGCACAATTCTCGCTTCACCAGTGTGCGCGGCTAACCAGTGAAGCAGGCGCTCACCTTCTGCCATGCCGCTGTGTAAAGTGGCGATTTGTATACCCGAAAAACGCTGACGGATATTGCCTTCTAACTGCGGCGTTAAGTTGATTTCTGGCACCAGAATCAAAATCTGCGCCTGACTATTCATCGCCAAAACCCGCGCCGCCGTTTGCAGATAAACCTCGGTCTTACCGCTACCCGTCACCCCATACAATAAATAACTGGCAAACCCAGTCGTGCTGGCAATCGTCTCGACCGCAGCTTGTTGCTCGGCATTCAGCGTTGGCTCTTGGTTCGGCCTTGCATCGTGTTCATGCGCGAGCTGCAATTTTGCCAACTTCTTCAAATTACGATCTAAAGACGTTGCTTTGGGCACGCGCAGATTTTTAGGCAAAGCAGGAATCGCCACCTCGCCCAAAGGACGCTGATAATATTCGGCAGCAAAGCGGCACAGGTCTATCCATCGCGGGCTAAGCGCTGGGCATTGATGACGCACTGCTAATACCGTTTTAATCTTATCCGCAGGCACCTCGGTCTGATGACTGAGACCGACGATCAAACCTGCGATCTCTTGCCGACCAAAGGGCACCAGAGCAATCTGCCCGATCTCAGGCACCGGACAGCCGTCTGCCGGCAGCCAACGGTAGTCGAAGAGTCTGTCAAGGGGGGTGTCGAGTGCGATAGTGAGGTAAATGGGTTCCACGAACTTAATGTAAGGCTTGAGGTAATGCGCTAACTATCGGTTTCATAAGGTGTTTTTGCTCTATCCACAATTTCTGTGGATAACTTTGTGGACAAGAACATCTTGACAAGCGGGAGTGCTAGATTCTATGCGGGTTTCCACAGAATGCACAATTGCGATGCACAAAAAAATCCTTTTAAAAACAAAGACTTAAAAAAATTCACTTTAGGTAAAAAACAAATTTTCATATTATTTTTTTGTGCCACTTTTTTTGTGAATAACTACTAAAAAGTCTAGCTTCAAACGGGACTTATCCACCGCAATTGTCTTAGCTTTTTCAAGCATTCACGCCGCTAAGCCGCATGTCCACTATGTTTTGCGCAGCAACATGACGTGCTGACTAGATATGCCGAAACTTATTGTTTTTTCGCTTAATTTTGCACAGGCTGCACAAAACGATTTAGGTAAGATTAAGCAAAAAAACCACACACAAAATATTTACTCTACAGCAACTATATAACTACTTTAGGACTTACGCAAAATTGTCCCAGCTAGGCGTGCCGACGAAGACAGTGCTTGAGCACGGCGAGGCGGCAACAACGACGTTGGGGCGGTTTTGCGTAAGTCCTA